>ERZ808041.29-NODE-29-length-195461-cov-15.080595_pt1 | contig 195461 bp, 169 predicted proteins | sample MGYA00380192_ERZ808041 | MGnify/ENA primary metagenome ERZ808041 (study PRJEB31490, sample SAMN06133412) | mouse gut metagenome | isolation source: Z1_1 | host: mice | place: China: Chengdu | collected 2015-05 ...
AGGTTCTTCGCGTTGCTTCGAATTAAACCACATGCTCCACCGCTTGTGCGGGCCCCCGTCAATTCCTTTGAGTTTCAACCTTGCGGTCGTACTCCCCAGGCGGAGTGCTTAATGCGTTAGCTGCAGCACTGAGAGGCGGAAACCTCCCAACACTTAGCACTCATCGTTTACGGCATGGACTACCAGGGTATCTAATCCTGTTCGCTACCCATGCTTTCGAGCCTCAGCGTCAGTTGCAGACCAGAGAGCCGCCTTCGCCACTGGTGTTCTTCCATATATCTACGCATTCCACCGCTACACATGGAGTTCCACTCTCCTCTTCTGCACTCAAGTTCAACAGTTTCTGATGCAATTCTCCGGTTGAGCCGAAGGCTTTCACATCAGACTTATTGAACCGCCTGCACTCGCTTTACGCCCAATAAATCCGGACAACGCTTGCCACCTACGTATTACCGCGGCTGCTGGCACGTAGTTAGCCGTGACTTTCTAAGTAATTACCGTCAAATAAAGGCCAGTTACTACCTCTATCTTTCTTCACTACCAACAGAGCTTTACGAGCCGAAACCCTTCTTCACTCACGCGGCGTTGCTCCATCAGACTTTCGTCCATTGTGGAAGATTCCCTACTGCTGCCTCCCGTAGGAGTTTGGGCCGTGTCTCAGTCCCAATGTGGCCGATCAGTCTCTCAACTCGGCTATGCATCATTGCCTTGGTAAGCCGTTACCTTACCAACTAGCTAATGCACCGCAGGTCCATCCAAGAGTGATAGCAGAACCATCTTTCAAACTCTAGACATGCGTCTAGTGTTGTTATCCGGTATTAGCATCTGTTTCCAGGTGTTATCCCAGTCTCTTGGGCAGGTTACCCACGTGTTACTCACCCGTCCGCCGCTCGCTTGTATCTAGTTTCATTTAGTGCAAGCACTAAAATCATCTAGGCAAGCTCGCTCGACTTGCATGTATTAGGCACGCCGCCAGCGTTCGTCCTGAGCCAGGATCAAACTCTCATTTTCCTTTTGAAAATGAGCTTTTTATCGTTTAGCTCTAAAACTTTCTTTGAGTTATCTCAAATTTATTGCTTGCGAATTGACTTCGCTTTTGTTTGGGATTTTTATATCCCGCACACTTTCAGCGAAACTTTGTTCAGTTTTCAAGGTACTACCGTTGTCATGTGACAACTTTTATATTATATCATGTCTTTTAAGCTTTGACAAGAACTTTTTTAATTTTCTCATCTCTCTCAAATGACAGCTTTATAATATTATCATCTTTTGCTCGCTTTGGCAAGCTTTTTTTGAACTTTTTTATTCGCTCTTTTCGCTTGCCTCAAACAGCATGTATTACTTTACAGGCTTTTTCACTTTTCGTCAACCCTTTTTTGCAAAAAATTAGCAATATTTTTCTAGAGTGCTAATTTCAAGCCTTTTCTCTCGTATTTTAGATAATAAAAAAATGGTATTCTTTTGCTATGTTAGCAATTGAATACCATTCTTACTTTATTAAATTTTATTCACCAAATTTTGGCTCTTTAGTAATGACTTTCATTCCATGCATATATGGTTGTAAAGCTTCTGGAACATTTACAGTTCCGTCTTCATTTTGGTAATTTTCCAAAATAGCAGCTACTGTTCTACCTACAGCTAGACCAGAGCCATTTAAAGTATGTGCTAAATGAAGTTTACCATTTTCGTCTCTGTAACGAATCAAACTACGACGTGCTTGGAAGTCAGTACAGTTTGAACAACTTGAAATTTCACGATACTTATCTTGTGCTGGCATCCAAACTTCTAGATCATAAGTTTTTGCACTAGTAAAACTTGCATCCCCAGTTGAAAGAGCAACAACATGATATGGTAAACCAAGTTTTTGAAGTAAATGTTCAGCATTATGGGTTAATTTTTCCAATTCATCCCATGAACTTTCTTCATCAACAATTTTTACCATTTCAACTTTTCTAAATTCGTGCATTCTGATTAATCCACGAGTGTCACGTCCAGCTGATCCTGCTTCACTTCTAAATGCTGGAGAGAATGCAGTTACATTAATTGGTAATTGCTCTCCATCTAAAATCTTGCCGCGGAAGTAATTAACTAATGGTACTTCAGCAGTTGGAATTAAAGTTAAATCACGTGGCTTATCAGGATCATCATTATCTACAATTGTGTAAACATCCTCAGTAAACTTAGGGAATTGACCAGTTCCTTGCATAGAAGCATCGTTAACTAAGTATGGTGGAATTACTTCAGTATATCCATCTTTAGTATTTTCATCTAAGAAGAAGTTTGAAACTGCACGTTCAAGTAATGCTCCTGCGCCTTTGTAATAAACAAAGCGGGCACCTGAAACTTTAGCAGCAGTATCCCAGTCTAAAATATTCAATTCTGTTCCAATTTCCCAGTGAGGTTTTGGTTCAAAATCAAGTTTAGTAGGCTCATGCCACTTACGAACTTCTTCATTGTAACTTTCATCAGGACCAATAGGATCTGAGTCTGCTGGGAAGTTAGGTAAACGAAGTAAGATATAGTTTTGTTTTTGAGTTAAATCTTCTACTTCTTTATCTAAATCTTTAATTTCTTTACCTACTTCACGCATTGCTTTAATGGCATCACTTGCATCTTCTTTATTGCGTTTAGCTTGAGCAATTTGATCAGATACTTCATTACGCTTTTGCTTTAATTGTTCACTCTTAGTTAAAGCTTCACGTCTTTCTTTATCAATAGCTACTAATTTGTCTAATTCCTCTGGTTTAATTCCTCGTGTAGCTAATTTTTTCTTTGACCAGTCTAAATTCTCTCGAATTACTTTAATGTCTAACATATTTCCTCCTTAAAAATAAAACAAAAAAGCCGACTCATCCCTACACTGGGACGAATCGACTTACACGGTTCGCGGTACCACCCACATTTGGTTAAAAAATACCACACTCAAAAAGCGATAACGGTGCTAACCGTGTAGAATTACCTACCCACATTCGAAATCTGGAAACGACTTTTTTACTCATTCACACCAACCATGAGCTCTCTGAAACTAGTCTTAGGATTTCATGTTTATTTGCATTATATCATGCCAATCCTGTGGTGTTAACAAATAATATTTTTCTTGATAATTAAAAAGTGAAGAAACCATTGAATAATCAGTGGTATAGACATATCTAAACCCTAATTTTTTTAACAATTTTTGTGAATTTGTATTAGAAACAAATGTACCCGCCCAAATTTGATTTTGCTCTAATTCTTTAAAAGCAAAATCAATAATTAGTTGTAAGGCTTCGGTCATTAAACCTCTGTGCCAATATTCTTTATCTAACAAAAAACCTAAATCTTTTGTTAGTAAAAGACCATTGTATTCATCTAATCCACGTTCATATAATTCAACTAAGCCGATTAGACTATTATTTTCTTTTAGTACTATACCGTAACTATAGGGACGTACTTGATATTGAAGGGCACTTTTTTTGGCCGCATCTAAATCTTGTAAATATTGGTAACCTGCACTTTTGTGATAAATATTATCCTGTCCCCACTTAAGAAGCGTAGGAGCATCTTTAGGTTCAATTTTTCTTAAAATAATTCTCTCAGTTTCTAGCATTACTTGCCTACTAACTTTACTAACCATTTTGCACCATAAACTAACCCTAAACTATAGGCCGCAATGGTCCAAGGTTTTCCTAATAAAATTATCCATAAATATGTTGAGAACTTCATTTCAGTTAATCCAGCAATCATACATAAAATGTCATCTGGCGCCATTGGCGCAATAATACACAGACCAAAAAACCAATTAAATTTTTTCTGATTGGCTGTCCACTTCATGTATTTTTCATACGTCTTTTCAGAAACTAAATGTAAGATAAAGGGTCTACCATAATGTCTGGCCAAGAAGAATAAAATAATAGATCCTAAACATATCCCGACATAATTATAAATAAAGCCCCATATTGGACCAAAAAATATTACTCCTCCAAGCAGCGAAACTCCACCAGGGATAATCGGAATTACAACTTGTATTATCTGAATTAATGTAAAAATCAAAGGACCGATAATTTGCTTGTCTGCTAGATAGGCCTTCATTTTTTCTTGGCTTGTAAAAATTCCTAATCTATACCAATAAATACTTAGCAAAATTAGAATAATTGTAGTAACAATGGTCAAAATATTAATTAATTTACGACTCGTTTTAGTAGACATTTTTCTGCCCTCCTTGGTATGTTAAATTAATGATAACAAAAACAAGGTAAAATAGGCGCACTAACCTAGGAATTAAACTTAATTATAATGAAAATAAGATATGACTCATCATTAAAATTTATTCTATAATATTAGTGTGTTATAAAATAACTAAGAGGCATGACTATGGTTGTTATAAAAAAAGATATAATTTACGATGAAAATAACAATTTGAAGACTGATATCTATTTTCCAAATGATACTACTTCACAAACAAAACTCTTAATCTTTTGGCATGGCGGAGGATGGTTTGCTGGTTCTAAAAACGATGTTAAAGACCTAGGAATAAAATTCGCAAACGCTGGTTTTATGACCTTAATTCCTGATTATCGCTTAGCACCTGAATTTACTTATCCAGCTGCACACCAAGATAGTAAGAAATTTGTTGAATGGCTTTTAGATTCTAATTATACCGATGCTGACGATCAACAAAATATCGTGCAAATTGGTGCCAGTGTTGGCGGTACACTAGCCTTATATATCGCTGGAATTTACGGTTTTCCTACGGTTACGTGGTCAGCATCCGTAGACTTCTCGAACTGGATGAAAAATCATCAAGACGTTATTCCGTCAAGATACGGTGCCAATGAATTAAAACTAACAAATTTATATGATATTTTTGAATCATTCTACAAATTTTTTGTAAAAACCTATGCTGGGAAAAACGATCAAGCTATTTTGAAAAAAATGGATGTCGAAAATTATGATCTTAGCCATTTGGGCCGGCTAAAAATGATTAATTCTGCTCATGAATTAGTGCCACTAAATGGTGTTTTAAAATTTATCGACTTTTTAGCTAACAATGATCATGAGGTTGAATTATTAGTCATTAAAGGTCACCGGCATGCAATGGATTACGCCATGGATTATATTGATGAATCTTTAGATTTTTTGTATCAGACAATCAAGGAGAAGAAGAATGATCAACATTAACAAATTTGTTTCCATTCGTAAAAAATTAGGTTTGTCTCAAACTGAACTATGCAATGGAATTTGTACTCAATCTACATTAAGTAAATTTGAAAATAATGGCCGCATTCCTTCTCTAAAAATTTTAAATAGTCTGTGCGACCGAATGAATATTAATGTAGCTGATATCATGGACGTTGACTCTAATAAAAAAACATCCCATAAATTATTTGAGGCGGATTTTGCTGTTATTCAGCTTGATTTTCCAAAAGTTGCTCAAATTTTAAGCGGTGTTAATAAGGATGAATTGGTCCGCCAAGAAGATATTCTTCACTATTATTATCTGCGCGGTCTACTAGCTTTAAATTTAGATCATGCTAAAACTGACGCACTTTACTACTTTAATTCAATTTTAGATGCAAACTTATCAAAACGAAATAAAATTTATTATCTTCTTGCTCTAAAAGGATGTAGTCAAGTTTATGACTTACAAGACGATGTTCATAAAGCACGACATTATTATGACATCATCTTGTCTTCGATATCTAATGTTCCGCTTGAAGATGAAGACTCTTTATTGCAATTTCTTTCTATTCTTTGTAATGGTGGAGAATTTTATGGTCGTAATGAAGATTATGAACAATCGGATAAGTTATTAAATATGGGATATGATCTATGCAAAAAACGACATGTAATTTATTTTGCTGCTCGCATTCTTTATCAATTAGCCCAAAATAATATTGCTCAACATGGATCGTCGCAAAAGACTGCTCAATACTTAAATGATTCTGCCGCCCTTGCTCGTCTGAATAATAATCATGTTTTATTAGAAAAAATTAATAAGTTATTATAAATCCAATCACTTCTTTTTAATTTCTTACTAAAGAGAAGTGATTTTTATATACATCTATAAGAAAGCGCTTTATAATATATTGTATTGAAAAGAGGAAATTTTATGTCTAAATACGAATCTATTAATCCATATACAAACCAATTAATTAAAAGTTATCCAACTGCAACTCAAGAAGAAATTGAGCAAGCACTTGAAACCGGAGAAAAATTATATCTAACTTGGCATAATCAGCTGCCGGCTACTAGAAGCAAATTACTTCATGATATAGCAAATAATTTTCAAAAACATCGCAAAGAAATGGCCAAAACCATGACTTTAGAAATGGGAAAATTATATCGTGAATCGCTTGAAGAAGTAGATCTATGTATAAATATTTGTAACTATTATGCTGATAAGGCTCCCGAAATGTTACAGCCCACCCCTTTAGAAACAGATTTAGGAAATGCCTATTATCTAAAACAATCTACAGGTATTATCATGGCTTGCGAGCCATGGAACTTCCCACTTTATCAAGTAATTAGAGTATTTGCTCCTAATTTTATGGTTGGAAATCCCATCATCTTAAAGCATGCTCATAATGTTCCGGGCTCAGCCCAATTAACAGAAGAAATTATTGAAGAAGCTGGTGCTCCAAAAGGAAGTCTGCAAAACTTATTCCTATCTTATGATCAAATTGGCGATGTTATTGCTGATAAACGTGTCCAAGGCGTTGCAGTAACTGGTTCAGAACGTGGTGGTAGTAGTGTTGCAGAGGCCGCTGGTAAAAATATTAAAAAGTCGACAATGGAGCTAGGTGGAAATGATCCATTTATTGTTTTGGCAGATGCTGACTCTACTGTATTAAAGAATGTACTAAGTGATGCCAGAACCTATAATTGCGGTCAAGTCTGCACCTCTTCTAAACGAATTATTGTTGTTGAATCCCGTTATGACGAAGTAATGGATATTTTGCACCATACTTTTGCTGGACTTAAACCTGGTGATCCTTTAGATGCAGATACTAGTCTTGCACCAATGAATTCTCAAAGAGCTGCTGATAAGTTAGCTGAGCAAGTTAAAAAAGGAATTGAACATGGTGCAGAAGTTGCTTATCAATATCCTGAAATTAAAAGTTCTGGTGCCTTCTTCCGCCCAATGATTTTAACCAATATTGATAAGAAGAATCCATTATTTGATGAAGAGTTGTTTGGCCCAGTTGCTGAAGTATTCAAGGTCAAAAACGAAGAAGAAGCAATTGCTCTAGCAAATGCTTCAAGTTTTGGTTTAGGATCTAGTGTTATTTCTGAAAATAGAACTCATGCCCAAGAAGTTGCAAGTGAAGTTGAAACCGGGATGACTGTTATTAATGGGCGCTGGATTACCGCTCCTGAATTACCATTCGGTGGTGTTAAAAAATCTGGCTATGGCCGTGAACTTAGTGAACTGGGCTTGATGTCATTTGTAAACGAACATTTAGTTATTGACGTTTCAAAATAATCTTTAAGTGTTCAAAAAAGGCTTAGATCAATATTGATCTAGGCCTTTTTAATTTTGTCTCATACTGCGAAAAGCAACTACTGTTAAAAGAATACTTGATACAAATAATAAATATGTCGAAACTCCGAAAGAAATTGCATTCGCAACAATACGTTGAATTTCAATGCTATTGGCTACTGTATTATTGGTAATACCTAGAGGAGATCCAGCATTCATAAAGATCAATTCTACAGCACAAACTATTAAAACAATTGATTCAATTAATGAAAGGAAGAAAACTAATTTCTTATTATTCTTACCATTTTTAATAGTCAAGATAATGATTGCAATTGGTACACCAACTAAAAGTAGCCACATCCCATAACCAATAAAAATATATTTTCCATTAAATCTACCAATTGAAAGGAGCGCCTTAGAAATAGATAGTGCTTGGTAGCCTTGCATCATTCCAGATGAAAATGGACCACTGAAAACCAAAAGTAAGTTTAAAACTGCAATTAAGATTACTCCTAATTGAGTTGCAGTTCGTTTTTGCTTAACAACTTTTTTTATAGCTTCTGGATCCCGGCCCAATTTATCATCAATCTTTTGACGGTGAGCCCTTACTTTATTCTCCCCTTCTTCAAAAGAATTAACTACATCGGAACCAACCTTATTAACATGTTCCGTCAGTCGTTGATCAACCGTATACTGCTCAGTTTTCTTTCCTTTATTCTTATCAGAAACTATAAATAACCAAATTAATAAAGCAAAGAAACAAGACCATCCTAGAGATGGAGAAAAACTTGTTAAAATCAAAAGAATAATTCCAACTACAAAAACAATCATTGAATTCACTTGAATCCAATTAATCATAGTCGCAATGGTAGAATTTTGTTTCTTTGGCTCAACTTTCTTAACAGAACGTGTTTCTTGTTTCTGATGATCATCATTTTTTTCATTACGTGTAGTATCCTGACCAGTAAAGAATTCATTTCTAAACTTTTCTAGGTCAAAGTGACAATTAGGACACTGCTTGTCAGTTGGCTTTACATCTTCTCCACAATTTGGACACTTCATTTTTTATTCCCTCATAAACTTTTTTAGCTTATTATAGCATTCTAGCCCTTAAACTAAAAAAACAGAAAGCATGGTTATGCTGCTTTCTGTTTTTTTCTTGATGCGCGGTTAACTAACCACCAAGCCATAATAAATAAAATGGCGATTCCGATTAACGCACCAGCTAATTTTTTGATATCACCATTGAAGATTGCATCCCCTCCAAAGGCATAGATAAATGAAGTAGGAAACATTCCCACAATCACCATCGACAAAAACTTATTAGGCGGCGTTTCTAGTCGTGCAGCCGTATAATCAACTAACACGCTTGGTATAACTGGTACCATGAAACCTAAAGTCATTCCCAAAGTGGGATGTTTCTGATTCATTAACCAATTAAGAAATCTATTTTTCTTAAACTTGTGCGAAAAACTAACTCTCTTTATTAGACTTTCTACGATACAGTTTCCAAGAACATTTCCACACCAATTAATGGCTAATCCAATCCACGGACCATAACAAAGACCGGCTAAAATACAAAAAACAGAATTCGACATTCCCGGAATCGCATTTAAGATGGTTATTAGTCCTAGTAAAAATAAGCCATCCCGTACTTCGTGTTGTCGAAGCAAATAGAGTAGTTTTGTTTTCATATCCTTCCCTGGGTGCATTAACAAATCAATTTCAGGGCGATAGTCACGATAAAGCAAGTATAATAAAATTCCTGCTGCTAAAATCCCACAGATTATAAATAATATTTTTCTCAATTTTTTTGTCATTATTTCACTCGTTTATTCTAAATTCATATGCCATAATCATATTTTTTCACGTTTCAGACCAATTATCAAAACTATTATTATCCATTCGTTCTTATACTTTATCGTATTATAATAGTAAAAATAAAGCTATCTCAAAAGGAGGAAAAAATGTCCGCAAAACTTATCTTTAGTGATATAGATGGAACTCTTATTACTTCTCAAGGTGTCGTCTCTTCTACTACTATTGAAGCAATACGTAAACAAATTATAGCTGGTAATTTATTTATTCCAGTTTCTGCCCGTTTTCCTAAAGGAATTATGAATGTAGTAGATAAAATCACAAATTTTTGTCCAATGATTGCCTATAATGGAGCATTAGTTTTAGATGAAATGGGGCGTCCACTTAATTCACAATTCTTCGAAGCCTCACTTGCTCTTAAGTTAATTAAAGAAATTGAAGCACTTAATACTAATGATCTTGCCTGGAATGTCTATAGTGGATATAACTGGTTTTCTTCTCTTAATAAAAACCCATTAATTGCCAAAGAGGAAGAAACAATAGGAGTTAAATCCTTGCCAGTTTCTACAGAGCAAATAAAAGAATTAAAGGGAGTTCATAAGATGCTAGTTATCGGCAAACCTACTCTTATAGATAAAATTATCCCTAGCCTTGAATCTAAGCTCCCTAGCCTAGTTTTTGTTAAATCAGCACCTCATCTTTTAGAAGTCGTTCTTAAGGGTGTTAATAAAGGAAAAGCAGTTAAAATTATTCTTGATAGTTTTGCAATGGATAAAGGCAATGCTTGGGCCTTTGGCGATAATTATAATGATGAATCAATGTTTGATTCAGTTGGTCATCCCGTTTTAATGGGAAATGCTCCAAAAGACTTGAAAGAGAGCTTATCCATTCCAATAACTCTTGATAATGATCATGATGGAATTGCTGCAGTATTAAATAAAATTCCTAACTAAAAAAGATTGAAGTTTTAATCCTCATTCACAAAAGGATAAACTTCAATCTTTTTTGTCTCGGAGAACTAAATATTATTTAGCCTCTTCTTTATTCTTTTTTCTGCCTAAGCCTTCGTAAGTAATCTTCATGGCAGCAGACATATTAATTGGAAGTAAGAATACCAAAAGTAATAATCCAATATCCACACATAATGCAACTTCAATTAAAGTTGGTACACCAGATGGGATTAAGGCGGCGAAAGTACCACCAAGGATAATAGCTGCTGATATTACAACTGTTCCGATAATGTCGCAGGCTTCAAGCATTCGTTGACTTGTGCTCCAGCCAGGGTTTACTTCTCCCAACTCACGATAACGCATCATTAGGAAGATTGAGTAGTCAACACCCAAAGCAACAATCATAATGAAACTGAAGAATGGGGTGTTCCAAGCCAATAATGATCTACCTAAAACGGCCTTAACAATCCATTGATTAATTGATAAAGAAGTTAGGTATGCAATTACCAAAGTACCTAGGATAAACATTGGTTGCAATACTGATCTAGTAACAAAGATCAAGGCAATACCAATACCTACTAACATAATAATTGCAGTTCTTAAGAAGTCGCTACTTGCAGTTTCTTGAGTATCGTAAATCTTTTCAGATTGTCCACCCATTGCAACTGTTGAACCAGCAAGACTTGTACCCTTAACTGATTTCTTAACCATGTTGCTAATTTCATGAGCCTTCTTTGCTCCTTCAGTTGAAGCAGGGTTCATCTTTAGAATGATGATGATCTTAGTAGATTTAAGATCTGAACTCATGTAGTTATCAAGAGCAGGTTTAAAGCTAGATGAGTGAATCATGTTTGCTGGGATGTAGAAAGTCTTACCAGCTGCTGAATCAGCTAAGCCAGTTAAGTATTCTTGACCAGCACCTAAACCGCTGTTTACTTTGTCAATTCCGGCGGTAATCTTAGGATTATTTGATGCAATTTGACCAGCACCGTTTGCTAATTGGTTTGCACCGCCATTAAGTTGACCAATACCTGAACTTAATTGACCAGCACCACTGTTTAATTGACCAATACCGTTTGCCAATTGGTTAGTGCCGTTTAAACCAGATTGTAAACCAGTGTTTAATTGACCAGCGCCGTTTGCTAACTGGCCGGCACCATTTGCAAGCTGACTAGAACCATCTACACCTGCTTGTAAGCCGCTTGCAAGTTGGCCTGCTCCACTGTTTAAGCGAGCTGCGCCTGAATTGATTTGGCTTGCACCATTTGCGCTTGCTGAAACAGCAGTTTGAATTTGATTCAATTGAGAAGTTAAACCATCAATTTGAGAATTGGTTTGTTGGGCAAACTGACTAGATTGACCGCTTAATTCACTAGTAACAGCCTTAAGTTCTGCAAGTTGTTGTTGCATACCTGAAATATTGCTTAATGCTGCACTTGCACTCTTAATTTGTTTTGCAGATTGACTAGCAGATTGTAAATCAGCCACTACACTCTCAAGAGCCTGTTTTGATTGTCCTTGACTCTGAGACTGAATTTGCTTCTCAATAATCGGTAGAATCGTATTTACTGCTTTATTTGCATCATCATCACTCAATCCTTGAGCTTTTAAAGCTGAAACCAGTGCTTGAGTATTTCCGTTCAAGCTCATTGTTTGACCGGATTGACTCACCTTAGATAACGTTGAAGCTGCATTTGTTAAGCTAGCCTCTAAATTATCCCCAGCTTTTTGAGTTGCAGCTAAAGTACTTGAGTCTGGTAAATTAATTCCTTGCACAACAGAATTTAATTTACTTAACCCAGCTTGAAGATTCTGCACCTTATCTTTCATAGTCTTTATCTGCTGACTAGAAGCAGGAATCTTTTGATTCAATTGTGAGTTTAATTGATTCAAACCATTTGCCAATTGATCAGTACCAGCCTGCAAACTCTGAGTACCACTTTGTAAACTTGCAGCTCCATTAGCCAACTTAATAGTTCCGTTTTCAAGTTGTACAGCACCTTGTTGTAAGTTCAAGGTACCACTCTCTAAACGACCAGCACCAGTTGCTAAACGCATAGTTCCTGATCTAAGAGCTTCTGCACCATTTTGAAGACGTGTAGTTCCGCTAGCTAATTGATTTGCACCAGCTTGCAGACGGCCAGTTCCGTTAGAAAGTTGATTTGCACCATTTTGTAGTTGAACAGCACCATTAGTAATTTGTTTACTACCGTTACTTAAAGTTCCTAAACCATTTCTAGCAGTATTAACACCTGAGTTAACAGTGCCTAATTGGTTGTCAACGTAAAGACGTTTAATTGATTTTCCATTTGGTTCAGTTACAGAAGATGCAAATTTAACATCTGGGTCTGCCTGAATCTTTTTAACAATCTGATCTATTTCTTTTAAGCTCTTTTCGTTATCAAGCTTATCTTTGCTCTGAATATATAAAGTTGAATATTCAGGAGTACCAATTGAGAAATGATCTTGTAAAACTAATAGTCCAGCTTTTGATGGTGTAGAATTAGAAATTTCATCTGCATCATCATAATTCAAATTATTTGAATAGAATAAGGCAAATGGCAATACTGCAACTGCCATTACAACTAAGTAAATAATTGGATGAGTCAAGCTCCCTTTTGAAAGAGCATGCCATAACTTAGAGTTGCTTTCACCTTCAAACTTCTTAACTGGCCAGAATAATTTCTTACCTAAGACAGCCATAAAGAATGGGTTTAAAGTTAAAAGTACTACTAATAATACAGCAACCCCAACAGCAACCCCAACAGCTGAACGGTAGATTGAGAAGTTAGCTAAACCTAACGCACTAAATCCAATTAAGATTGAAGATCCAGAATAAAGAATTGTCTTACCAGCTTTACGCAACGCATCATTTGTTGCTTCATGGTTCGACATCCCCTTACTCAAGTTCTCTTTAAATTTATCATACAGCAGGATATTGTAGTCAGTACCAATACCGAACAAAACAATAACCATGAAAACTTGAGTAAAGTTTGAAAATGGAAAGTTAACTTTCTCTACTAAGTTAGTAACAATTGAGAATGAAGTAATAAATGAAACACCAACTGTTAATAATGAAATTATTGGTACAATTGGCGACTTAAATACAATTACTAAAACAATAAAAATAAAGAAGATAGTAATTAATTCAGTCTTTTTAATACCTTGTTGAACCGAAGCAGAGAAATCATCTTCAAGAATTCTAACCCCAGTTACATATGTTCTAACTCCTGGAGTTTTAACAGCCTTTGTTAAAGCCTTATTAACGTTAGAAACAGTCGAATGATCATTAGCAATATTTAATTGCACAATTTCCGTTGTTTTATCTTTAGAAATTAATTGTGCTTTTGTTGCATAGTTGTCATTAGGAGTCATCATTGACTTAATACCGAGCTTTTTCTTATTGTCCTTTAAAAAGCGAATTGTATCGTCAATTTTCTCCTTATCACTCGAGGTTAGTTTCCCATGTTTTTTATTAAAAACTACCCCTACAACATAGGTATTATCTTGTCCATGCCCCCACTTACTTTCGATGTTAGTTGCAATAGAACTTTGAACATCTTTAGGAAGTGAAATTTCTGAATGCTGACGTGTCAATGCATCCACATTTGGCAACGAGAAGACAGCAATTAGCAAAATTGCTATCCATGCTATCAAAGCACCAAGATGATTTTTCAGCAATTTCATGTGCTACTTTCCTTTCCCCTTATTTTGTACCTTCAACTTGAAGTTTTGGCGCTACAAGTCTTAAAAGCATCTCATGGTAATTATCGTCAGCTTCTTTTTCTGTTTCATCGATCACATATCGATCTAAGAAAACATAACCCAAAACAGCTCCAAGTAAACTATGCAAAGAAACAACATTCTTCTTGCCTACATCCAGCTTTTCTCCTAGATCTACTATCTTTAAAACCTCTTCACGAATTTGCTCATTTTGAACATATTCATTTAGTCCATAGTAAATACTAGAAATAGCCTTATCATGTAGTAAAAAGTCTCGTATTTCATCTGCAAATCTAAACAAAGCATCTAGACCTGAATGGCCTATTATCTTCTTTGTTAGGTGCTGACGCAAAACTTGCAGTCTATTAACACAAACTAAAACTAATAAATCATTACGATTAGCAACATAGTGATACAAAGATTGAGACCTAATCCCTAAAGCTTTAGCTAAAGCTGGCATTGTTAATTCGCTTAATCCCTTTTCACTAATAATTGTTATAGCTTGATCAATCACTTTTGAGCGGTCCAAAGCTCTTTTTTTAGCCAAGATAATCACCTTCTTTTTTGTGTACTCATATACTTTAACACGTCAATGTGTAGAAAACAATCTACAATGTGTAGAAATTTATCTACTTTTTGAAAAAAATAAAAAGGAGTTAAAAACTCCTTTAAATCTATTTTTGTTTAATCATCCAATTATTAATCGAATCACCAATTTTAGCTAGATCCGCATCTTCTTCACTAACCATTGCCATGGTATAAGGCTTACCATCTTCTTGAATTATGGCTGCTCCTTGTTTTTTATCAGCTATTTTATAAACCACACCACTAATGTTTTTCGCTAAGCCTTTTTCAGGAAAATTAGCTAATTGTCCTAAAATTTGATTATCCACATTCGTTCCTAAAATTTTTCCCTGATAAAGCTTTTGCATAGTATTAACTAAATCACCACTACTGGTTTTTCCGGCAAAATCTTTACCAAAATTATCAGTAATTTCAGTATTGCCTGCACCAAACTCTTTTGCAGTTTGATTTACTTTTTCTTTTCCAATTTTATTCAAAATAATATTAGCTGCATTATTATTTTGCTGACGCATCATTAAATCAAGTAAATATGTATAGGAATAAGCCATATCAGTCTTTAATACCTTATCTCCACCATTTAAGTCACTTGATTTAACTTTATAAGGAGTTGCTGAGTTTAAGCTTTTATCTTGAACTGCCTTGTAATAAGCGAGCAGCACAAATAATTTTAGAACATTCCCAGCATTTAAATTGTCCTGACTAGTATTTGTTAAATCGGCAAATATTTTAGGATTATTCAAGTCCTTTACACTTACTTGATAGTTTCCTTGAACGTTTGAACTAGCTTTAACAATGGCTTTAGCTAAATCTTTATTACTATTTTTTGAAATAGCGGCCTCTCCAATCTCACTTTCTCCATTAGTAATACGAGTTTGTTTAGTGCCCTCTTTCATTTTACTTTTTTGAGCTACTTTGGCTGTTGAATTTCCATAAATTTCTAAAGTTTGTGTTTTCATATGATTAATACTAGTCATATAAAAAGCTAATGCACAAAAAGAGGATAAAATCGCCCCTAAAAATATTTTATTTTTCATTAAAAATCTCCTTAATCACATATTTTTTATTTTATCATGCTAATACCTAAAAAAGTTTTAAAGACTAAGGATTATTCTATTTTTTAAGATTATCTTTTCTTTATATAGGATTTGCTGAATGCGTTCACAAATTGTTCTTTTTTTAGTACAATAATTTCAGTATTAATATTTACAGTGAGGGATTATTATTTATGTTGAAATATATGATCGGTATTGACGCAGGTGGTACACACTCTACGGCAATCGCTTATGATGAAAACGGTAAAGAATTAGGTCGTGCTGAATCCGGCCCAGGTCAAATCAACAATGACTACGAACTCGGTATCAAGAATATTGCTCAAGCAGTTAATGAATTGCGTGACAAAATTGATGGCGATTGTATTAAAGTTTTAGCCGGAATTGCCGGTTTATCCGTTGTTGGTAATGCACCAGAAGTTGCAGCAACTATTTCTTCAATGGTTGGTAATATTCCAACTCGTGCTATTACTGACTCACTTCTTGCTCTTTACAATGGTCTTGAAGGAGCAGACGGTGCTTTAGTTATTGCTGGTACTGGATCTGTTGTTAATGGTCGTCAAAACGGCTCTTTAATTGCTGTTGGTGGTTACGGTTCTTTACTTGGAGATGAAGGTAGTGGTTACGCTATTACCAAGGCTGCTCTTCAAGCTGCTCTTCTTAGCTGGGACAAGCGTGAAAAGAATTCTTTAATTGATTTATTCGTTAAAGAATTCAATGTTGATAACATGGGTGAAGTTCCTGCTAAATTCTACAACTTAACTAGTCCAGAAGTTGCTTCAAAGGCTGTTAAAGTTGCTAAGTTAGCAGATAACGGTGATGAAGATGCTCGTAAAATCATTGCAGATCAAGCACATCTTTTGGCACGCGATATTATTATGTGCTTAGACCGTTACGAAGATCCTAAGCCAATGCGCGTTGCTTTAACTGGTTCAGTTCTTTCAAATAACGCTATGATGCGTTCATACATGGAAGCAGAAGTTAAAGAAAAATACCCAGACGCAGTATTTAGCGTTTCAAACGGTGAAAACGCACGTGGTGTAATTTTTGATAAGAGCAAAGATTACCGCTACTTTACTAACCATAACGATGATGAATAATTAAATTAAAACAAAAAAAACACCTCGGTCTCCGAGGTGTTTTTTTTATCTATAAATCTTTATACATTAATACGTGTTCTATACCACCCTCATCAAATGTCTCGCCTTTAACTTGATAACCAAGACGATCATAAAAAGGCTTCGCTGTCATTTGCGCATGGCAGTATATCCGATTAACATCCTTTTCTTTTAGGTACTCATGCACCTCTTTCATCATCTTGCTTCCAAGGTGCATCCCTCGTGCATCTTTTGAGACCACAACTCGACCTAAATACCAATCTCCATTTTCATCTTTAAAAATTCGACAAGTAGCTAAAGCATCATCTTTTCCGTCATTTAAACTAAAAACATGAATTGCATGAAAATCTTCATCGTCTATTTCAGGTAAAGTGATTTTTTGTTCACTAACAAAAACTTCATTTCTTAGCCTTTCGACGCAAAAAGCTTCATATCCAGTCATTTCATCAATTGTCTTAAAACAAAATTTCATTACTTCAACCTCTTAACTAAAATCAAATCCGTCTGTGGATCTTCTCCAACTACAAAAGTGTGTTGACTAACTCTTTTAAAACCATCTTTTTCATAGAAAGCCTGAGCTTGATAATTTTTCTCCCAAACTCCAAGCCACATATTGTCCTTCTCTTTTTCTTTAGCTATTTTCTCAGCTAATTTGATTAGAACTAATCCTAATCCTTGATGTTGAAAAGCTTGCTTCAAGTATATCCTTTCGACTTCTAAAGCATTAGGAACTACCTGCTCTGTTTGAGCATGTCCTTCATTCACCTTTAGATAGCCAGCCACTTTATTATCTACAGTTAAAAAGTAAAAACTACTATTCGCATTTTCAACTTCATCTTTTAATTTTTCTTCTGCATATGCTGTATCCAAAAATTCTTTCATATTTTCGGCACTATTTTGTGATCCAAACGTTTCTAAAAATGTTTGTCTTGAAATTTGTTGTAATTCTTTAATATTATCTGCTAGTACTTCTTTAATCTCATATTTTACTGTCATATTAATACTTCCTCTTTCCACCATTCTTTACAAAATTCCAACTTTCACGTGCATTTTTCTCGAGAACACTTAGATATTTTTGTAACCGAGCCTGTTCATCTTTAGTTAAGCCTTTTGTTACTAATGAATTTGAATAAACATTTTCTTTTTCTATTTCTTTAGCTAATCTTTTACCTGCATCTGTTACAAATAGATGTTTGATTTTCTTATTAGCTTCATCGTCTTCTTTAAAAATAAGTCCGGCTCGTTCAAGTTTTCTAACTCCGCGAGCAGTCGTTGTACGATCAATATTTAATAATGTAGCTAGGTGATCAGAAATAATCCCGGGGTGTTCAAAAACTCGAGTTAAATATAAGTATTGACCACGATTTAATTCCAAATCTTTAAACTCAATGTTAGCAATCGAATCTAAGGCTCGTGAAATTGAACCAATTTCTCTTAAAATATCTTCTTCTGCCATCTTTATGTCTATCCCTCCTATTTGTTTGTTCTAGTATATGTTATTATCGTTGCAAATGCAACAATAATAAAAAATGATTATTACTCTATTTGATTTCTATGTTAACAATAAGTAAAATCTATCTGAATAGTTAAATAAGGGGGATTATAAAATGATTTTAAGAAATATCGGAATTCTTCTAACAATTATTGTTGGAATTGAGCATATTGGAATTATGTGGTTAGAAATTTTTGGGAAACCTGACTTACAAGCTAAGTCGTTTGACATGGATGTAGATTTTGTTAAACAGCCTGCCGCAAAAACAGCTTTAGCTAATCAAGGTATCTATAATGGAATGCTAGGTCTTTTAATCTTAATTGTATTTTTCTTCTTCAGAATGCCAACTTTAATCACTGTATGGCAACTTTTGCTTGCCTTTGTTGTAGTTGTCGCTATTTTTGGGGGCTTTACAGCAAGTAAAAAGATTTTTGTTGTTCAAATGCTACCTGCATTAATTGCCTTCATTCTACTTTTCTTCTAAAACATCTATAAAAAAATGAGGATTGTCATAATGACAGTCCTCATTTTTTACTTAATATTCTGTTTTTATTGATTCCAAGCACTTTCGAACTTAGTCTTACCGGCATCAATTTGTGAATTCCAGTTTTGACCCTTCTTTGCTTGTGCAAAGATGTTTTGCATAATTGAATTCAATTGAGTGTAGGCAGCGTTGCTGTTCTTAACTACAGGAACACTGTATAAGTTCTTCATTGCCTTGTCTAATTGAGCAGGAACTTTAGACTTAGTTGAGTTCTTGTAAGCACTAGAGTTAATTACATTGTTGGTTACAGGGATGTATCCAGTTTGATCAGCCCAAGTCAATTGTTGGTTCTTACCTAACAAGTACTTAATGTACATGAAGGCAGCTGCTTTTTGTTCTGCAGTACCCTTGTTAAACATGTAGATATCAGTACCTTGTTGCATGTTGTACTTAGAAGGACGAGGTGCAACACCGTATTGGAACTTATTACCAACACCCATCTTAACAAATCCTTCACCAGCACTAGTACCTACAAACATTGCAACCTTTTGGTTAGAGAAGTCACCAGAAAGGTAACCAGCTGAACCAGCAGTCTTGAAGTAACCAGCTTTAATACCATCAGCATAGTAGTTGATTACTTTCTTAGACTTAGAACCAGTAAAGTTGATGTTCTTAGAGAAGTTTACGCCTTCATCCTTCATACCTAAAACGTAGTAGTTTGAAAGTGAGTCGAATCCAGCACCAACAACCTTGTGGTTACTCTTTTCGTAAATCTTCTTAGATGCTGCCTTTAATTCAGCCATTGTCTTTGGTACTTTAACACCATATTTATCTAATAAATCTTTGTTATAAGTTAACATTTCAACAGATTTATTAAATGGAATACCATATTGAGTACCCTTAATTTGTGCACCCTTTAATAATTCTTCACGGATGTCACTCTTCTTAGCTGAGCCCCAACCAATCTTACTATTGTTAATGTAAGGGGTCATATCAACCAAGCGTTTGCTATTAGCGGCATTTAAAAGCCAGCCAGGATAAGCTTGAGTAATTGTAGGCAAATTATTTGGTGATTGCAAAGTTGAGTTAATCTTTGCTTGTAAATCAGTATACTTACCTTGGTTTTCAAGCTTAACAGTAATGTTAGGATTCTTCTTTTCAAAATCCTTAGTCAAGCTTTGTAAAGTCTTTTCTTGAGTTCCAGTCATACCATGCCAGAAAACTACAGTAGTTTTCTTGGTAATCTTAGTTGGAATATCAGCTGACTTACTACTTGAGCTATCATTACTCTTAGAATTTGAGCAAGCAGTAGTGCCTACAAGGGCTAAAGCAGCAACTGCAACTGCTGCAAATTTTTTAGTGAACTTCATATGTTCCTCCCAATAAAAACAAACAACAAAATAAAATTTTAATTTTAACTAAGCGTAAATACCTCTCCGCGCTTAGGTAAAATCCTTTCTCCAAATGGGTTTTCTTCTAATTCTGGATGCAATGTGTGCACAGGAGCCAAAATTTTTGGCTCAAAACCCGCAATAATTTCTTTTAATTCAGCTACATCCGCATGTCCTGAACAACGTAGAGTTATCAATTCAATTCCACGTTTTTCAATATTTTCAATAAACGGAGCATAAGCTGGATCAAAGTCTCCCAGAGGCTCAGCATTACTATGAATGTATAAGCCTCCCTTTTGTAGTTGATCATAATGACCCACTACTTGCCAGAAATATTGATGATCGTCCTTTAGAAGATCTTGATAACTAACTTCAAGATTTGGATCGAGCGCATCAATCTTTTCATCTTCTGGCAAGTAGTAGTAAGGAACATCCTGCTGTAATGCCAATTTTAATAATTCAGCACGTTTAGCATGAAGGACTACTTTTCGAGGAGAATCTGAAATAATTCTCAAAATTCGCTCTACATTTGTAGGATAAGTATTAAAAGTCAACTGGCGCTTTGGATTATCTTTTTGGTATTTAACTACTCTTTCAGTAAGCTCAACCTCATTCTTAACCCCTTTGAACTCTTCACTATCTTCTTCACTACGTTCTGGCCATGAAACACCAGTACCTTCGATAATTAGCATATCACATCCCTTACCTGTCGCCATAAATTGACGCACCCAATCGGGATGATAACCATGCAAGCGAATATCTCCAGTATGAACGATTGTTTTATCAGGTGTTTCGATGATTAACCCAGTTGCTCCGTAAGCATCATGATCACTAGGAACAACTGTTAAAGTTATATCTCCAACTTTAATGGGCTGGTTTAATTTAGCAGCAATTATAGGACGAGTATAATTTTTTGGTTTATCAGCTGCTGGTAATAAAAATTCCCCATCCCGATTCAACACTGGTAGCAAAGCCGCAGTTAATGGACCAGCATATAGTGGAATCTCTGGCGCTAAAAGATTCATAGCTTTACTATGATCTAGATGAAGGTGAGAAATATAAGCTGCGCTGTGTTGCCAACGTTCGTGATCTATTTCTTTTCCCGTAATCTTTGGATCATAGAAATTTGGTACATCCCCAATTAATTGATATTTAAGAAGAGTTGAAAAATCTTCATCTTCCATTTTCAGTCCCAGTTCTGGACGGTACACTTCTCCTAAATCAAATAATACATGTGACTTATCATAAGCTACTTCAATCATTGGGCCGCCAATAGTCGTTAACCCATTATAAAAAGTAACTGTAGTTTTAGGCTTTGAGGTCATTACGTACTACTCCTCGAATAATTTGCTTTCTAAAAATGAAGTAAACAATTAAAACAGGTACTACTGTTAAAGTTGCTGCTGCTAGTTGAAGTTGCGTTTGAGCACCCGCATCAGAGGCAAAGGCAGCTAAACCATTGTTCAATAAGCGCATCTTATCTTCATTTGTTACCAATAATGGCCATAAGAAGGAGTTCCATCCTGAAATAAAACTAAGCAACGCAACAGTAATTAATCCACCTTTAGACATTGGAACTAGAATTTTCCAAATATATTCCCAGTCAGAAGCTCCATCAATCATGGCTGCTTTATAAATTGTTGGTGAAATTGCTGTGAAGTAGCTTTGTAAATAGTACATATAAAAGATAGATGTTAAGAACGGTAAAACCAATCCTAAATATGTATTCAATAAGCCTAAATGAGCAATTGTATTGTAGTTGGTAAAAATTATTGCTTCTCCCGGAACCATTAAGAGTGAAAGGAAAATTAGCTGAATAAATCCTTTTCCCTTAAACTTCAAGTTGGTCATTGCAAATGCACCGAGAATTGAAGTAAACAATGTAACAATTGTTGTAGTTGCCGCTGTAATAAAGGTGTTTAAGAAATATCTTGCAAACGGTGCTTGCTCAAATACCTTTTGATAGTTACTCCACCTCAAAGTCTTTGGAATTAAAGTTGGTGGAATAGTGGTGGTTTCTTGATAGGACATCAACCCACCTAAGATCATATAAATAAATGGGAAAACAGTTATAATGCCAAAAATTCCAATGAATAGATAGACAAAAATCATTCCCCAACGTAGTTTTTTCTTCTTCATTCTAACTGTTCACCTTTTTCATCAATTTTCTTTGTAAGAAAGTTACGAACAATATAAATAGGAACAAGACTACTGTTGCAGCCATTGCTACACCAGGCGTACCAACAATTTGGAATTTATTATAGATGTAGTAAACTGCCGTCATTGCCGAATTACCTACACCAGCTTGTCCATTAAATAATGCATAAACTTGGGTATAGATCTTAAATGCCCCAATTAAGTTTACAGTTAAAAGAAATGCTAAAGTTGGAACTAACTGTGGCACGGTTATGCGCCAGAACTTTTCCCTACTTGTTGCACCATACATATCAGCTAAAACATAGTAATTTGGTTCAATGTTTCTTAACGCACCCATCAAGATAACGATATTAAATGCCAAAGATGACCAAACACCAAAGATAATCAATGAAACAAGACTTAGACTCGGATTATCTAACCAATCAGGTTGTGGTAAATGAACAATCTTTAATAAGAAGTTCAATAAACCGTATTCACCATTAAAGATATAGCGAAATACAATTCCAATTGCGATTGTACTGGTAACATATGGCATAAAAAACATAGTTTCAAAGAAGGCAGTATGTTTAATCTTTGAAAAGATAAACCATGCTAACGCAACAGAAATTATTAAGGCAATTGGTACAGCTAAAAATGAATAAATAGCTGTATTCATAATTGCACGCCAAAATTCTGGATCGCTAAAAATGTATTGATAGTTAGAGAGTCCATTAAATTGAAGATCAATTAATGGACCACCCTGAAAACTCATCGTAAAAGCACGTAGAATTGGCCAAATACTAAATACAGTAACGCAAATAATGGCCGGTGCTAAAAATAACCAAGCTTTTTTCTGATTATCTTTCATTAATAGATTCGCTCCCCATCTGGCTTAAATAAGTAAACGCGGTCTAAGTTCATCTTAAATTTCACGCTATCTCCAGGTTTTATTTCTTGCTCTAAATCAATCAATGCACGCTGATTTGTTCCAGCATGAGTAAATTTCAATACTCGTTCGCGTCCAATCAATTCGACATCATCAATCACTTCGGAAAGTTCGCCTTTATCACTTAACTTTAGGTTTTCAGGACGAATACTCAATGTATAGTCTCCGGCTACTAAGTCGCCTCTAAATTTTGCACTATCTAATTTTCCAACTGGAATTTCAAAGTCTGTCCCAATAATCTTATTGTCTGCTACCTTTACATCAAAATTATCAATTACTGGATTACCAATAAAGTTAGCAACAAATTGATTATTAGGTTCAAGATAAAGGTCTTGACCCTTATCGTCTTGTTGAATTACTCCATTATGGAAAAGAATAATCTTATCACCAATTGAGAGTGCTTCTTCTTGATCGTGGGTAACGAATAAAGTAGTAATTCCTACTTCCTTAACCAAATTACGAATTTCTTCACGAATCTTTAAACGTAAGCGGGCATCTAAGTTACTTAATGGTTCATCCATTAATAAAATTTGTGGTTCTTGCACTAATGCACGTGCAATCGAAACACGCTGTTGTTGCCCACCAGAAAGATTGCCCGGTTTTTGATCAGCTAATTCTTCAATATGAGTTAATTTCATAAATTTTTGGGCAATTTTTTCAGCTTCATCTTTTGGCTTCTTGTTCTTTCCCACTGTCATTGGAAACATTACATTCTGTAAAACAGTCATATGTGGGTATAAGGCATAATTCTGGAATACATAGCCAATATTACGATCTTTTGGCGCAACATTAAGAAGAGACTTACCATTTACAATAATGTCTCCACCAGTCGGATTCAATAGTCCGGCAATCATATTTAAAGTTGTAGTTTTTCCACAACCACTAGGACCCAACAAGCACACTAAGTCGCCCTTCTTTACAGAAAAGCTAACAGACTTAATAGCTTGGTAACCATTCTCATAAGTTTTTTCTAGGTTATTTACCTGAATGAATTTATCTTCGTTCATATATCTCTCACTACTACATTTAGATTTAAATCATATTACATCACAAATTTTATGATAAAAGCAACAAAATCACAAATATTTTTTCAATAAATAATTCGTACTTTGTGAAATTTTGCTGCTTTTTTGTGGATAAGATGTGGATAATGATATCATTTAAGGAACAATATTTCCATAAAAATAAAAATAAATCGTATTTTACCTCTTGCATTTTTTAGATATCCCTTTGGAACCTATTTTACCAACATACAAGATAGGGAAAGTCGAACAATAAAAAACACTACATCTTGTGCAGTGTTTTTCAAAAAATTACAAATTGTCGCCACGTTCAAATTGAAATTTAGAAGAATTGAGGGCTTGTCTCGTCAAATCACTTATCAATTTCTTAGTTTCATTAGTAATATAGGCAGCAGTTTCAGCATTAGCGGCAGTTAAATATTTAGTTTGTTCTCTTCCAGCTAATTCTCCAGCTTTCTCATCGGTTGCTGAAATGCGCCTAACAGCGTAACTCTGACATTCATCTCTAAAATTCTCAACCTGGTAAATAAACTGATGATATCTTGGCTCTACTAAAACTTGCAAACTCTTATACAACCAATATGCACTAGACTCTGGAGTAACCATATGACTAGCCGTTTGATAATTTAATGGTGTGTCATCAATATTTGTATAGAAAGGTACATAAGGACTATAAGCATAAAAACCAAAGTTAACCCACTGAATACCTGCTATTTTTTTAGGAACATCATTTCTAATTTGAAGAATACAACTAGATTGATTTCTGTCCAAAGCAATTGATCTAAACATTTTTTGCTTCTTATCATCTCCTGAAGCAAAAGACCCCATTGGGTCATATTCAGTACCGTTATAGTGACTAGACAAGAAAAATTCTACATCCTCAACGCCAATTTTCTTTTCCGGTTTTCTAATAAATGGCATTTCTTGACTTAACGGATCCTGCTCAATACTTGGATTAAAAAGCTTCTGACCGTACCAAGTTCTTGGGGTGTTATAGTAACTATCTGCTTCTGCTTTAGTACCAAAAATATCTCTAAAACTCCACTTACCGTCAGTACTTGGATTTAAGTGATTTTTTTCTACAAAATCACGAATAGTTGGTGCATACATAAAATTATCATGATCATCAAAATCAATATCTTGAATCACCATGATATTAGGACAAATTGCATAGGAATCTTCGGGAATTCTTTGTGCTACCCATTGATGACCAGCGCCAGTTTCAAAATACCAAACTTCATCGTGGTCAGAAAAAGCGATACCGTTACTTTCACCAGTACCATATTTTTCAATTAATTTACCTAAACGCTCTACCCCTTCACGAGCAGTCTTAACAAATGGTAAGACAAGGTAAACCATCGAATCTTCATCTATTCCATCCTCTACTAATGGATCATGACCTAAACAGCGAGCATTTGTGGCCTCTGTTTCAGTAGCCGACATAGCAACGTTATATTCATTAATTCCCTGTTCATCCCAGCGGCCTTCTGATTCATCAGCTGTTGGGGTTGCAGTCCACTTGCAACCATGTCCCTTTAAATGAAGCTTTAAACCATTATATTTTGAAACGTATTCTTCATCGTAGTCTTTTGCTTCATGGACAACAAAAAGCTTTTCATTAATACCACCATAACCGTCTTCATCACGGGCAATAATAGTTGAGCCATCAATTGTAGCTTTTTTTCCGACAATCATTGCCGTACAGTTATCCTTGCTTTTGTTCATTGTTTTCTCCTAAATTAAATATAAAAATTAACTATTGATTAACTACCATATTACGATCTATTTTAGCCCTACCATTATTATAATCAAATACATAATCAGGCTGCACGTTATAGATATAAACGTTGAAATCCAAATTGTTATTTAAACTTATAGCCTGCAAATTAATACCACGTGCCATTAATTCATTTCCCCTAAAAATTGGCGTTGCCTGAAAAATAACCTTATTTCCTTGTTTTAAGGCATTACGTACTTTTCCTTCAAAAATAGTCTGGATTTTCTGATTAGAAAAAGCTGTTTGCGTAAATAAGTTTTTGGGATTATTTTGATCGCCTGATTGATTATTAGGATTATAATTTCCATCTTGATCAATTCCTGCAGAAACTGAATAAGCAATTAAGTGTCCACGATTATAAATTTGAGTCCCATTTTCACGATTAGAATGCCATGCAGTTGGATTGATGAACTGTCTTACACGTAAAGAATCATTCGCCACATTTCTTGGCTCTAAGAAGGCAGTATTTGAATGAGAAGTTCGGTTCAAATTATCTAAATTAGAATAGATTACTTTATTAACCTTCCAGGCATTCTTGATCAAAGTTGACTTATTATTATTTACATAGACATAGGCCTTGTCCCCGCTCTTAAAGTCTAAATTAGCTAATTTTTGATAGTCAGCACTGGACAATCCGCCATAGTTGGTATCCGCTGTTGTAGCATTCTTTACTACTTGCTGGGAATTATCTTGGTTTTGATGCGCTACTTGATTAGAAGAATTAAGCTTAAACCAACCACCCCAAATAATAATTACTAGCGCTATAATCCAGTTTGCTACTGTATTTGTCTGTTTTTTTCGATATCTTCTTCTCTTTGCCATTTATTCTTTCCCCTAACATTATTTCTTTCAGTATAGATATTTGAACGTACGTTTGCAATGTAATTAATAATTTTTTGTTTATTTAGACTGTTACAATAAACGTAATAAGTATATTGAAAACAGAAAGAAGATTAAGAATGGAATACTTTAATTTAAATGATGGAACTCGAATTCCTAAAATTGGTTTCGGAACCTATAAATTAAATGGTTCTCGTGGAGTTTTTGCTATCCAAGCTGCATTAAAGAATGGCTATCATCTACTTGATTCTGCTGTTAATTATGAAAATGAAGGAGCAGTGGGTCGTGCTATTAAAAATAGCAGTCTAAATCGTGATGATATTTTTATAACATCTAAATTACCAGGTCGTCATCACAAATATCAGGAAGCCATAGAACAAATTCAAGAATCTCTTTATGCAGCTAATCTTGATTATTATGATCTCTATCTTATTCATTGGCCAAATCCAAAGGAAAATCACTATCTTGAAGCCTGGCAAGCCATGCTGGATGCTCAAAGATTTGGCTTAATTCGCTCAGTAGGTGTTTCTAACTTTGAGCCAACACATATTGAACATTTATACCGTGAAACAGGCGTTATGCCCGCTGTTAACCAAGTAGAACTTCATCCCTACTGGTCCAGCAAGACAATTCGTGAGTATGATGATAACCATAACATCATTACCGAAGCATGGAGTCCGTTGCAGCGTGCAGGTGAAGCTTTTCAAGAAAAAGAAATTATTGACTTAGCTCAAAAATACCATAAGTCACCCGCTCAAATAATTTTACGATGGGAAACTCAACTTAATGTTGTTCCTATTCCCAAAGCTAGTTCCTATGAACATCAAATTAGCAATTTAGACATTTTTGATTTCAAATTAACGCCTGAAGAAGTTCAAAAGCTTATCAATTTAGATAAAATTTCTGCAAGAAGATTTGATCCTAATGAACATGAGGAATTTTAGAAAGTAGGTAGGCTGGATGCAAAATATATTAAATAAGCGAGTCTCAAAAATTGCCTTGTTTTATGACCTCGTTTTTGTCTACATGATATCTAAAACAACCGAGATTCTCCATCATCTAGAGCATGGATTAGTTTCACCTGCCTCTTTTGCTCTTTTTGCATTGATTGTAATTATTTTTATTAATTCATGGATGATTCAGACTGTCTTTACTAATAGATATGGTATCGGTAGTTGGACTGACATTGCTTTTTACTTTATTGATATGATGATCTTACTTTACATGTCTAATTCTTTTGATACTAATAATCTAACAGAGATGAAAGTTCTATTTATTTCGGCTGGATTACTTTCGCTTACTCTAGCAAGCCACTATTTAATCAATTACTTTCAAGTTAAAAATTCTGTCGATCGAAATATTTCCCGGGCATTTTTTATGATTTTAATTTTTAGGGCAAGTACATTAGTTATCGGGGGGATTTTAGATAACATTTTTGGCTTTATTTTAGCTGTTATTGGCATCATATTAAGCTGGTTAATGCCACTTCTCACTACAAAATATACTCTTAAACATCCAATTATTTTTCCTCATTTACTTGAACGACTGAATCTCCTAGTAATTATTATCTTTGGTGAAACAATTATTGGTATTGCGGATTACTTTCAACCTAAAACTTTTTCTTTCTATTCTATTCTTATCTTTTTAACCGTTGCCTTGCTATTTTTCACTTATGCACTACAATTTGATAAATTAATTAATGAAGACCAAGAAGATGTAACAGGTAATATACTAATCTATCTTCACTATTTAATAATCTTTGGCATTAGTTTAATTACTGTAAGTATAAAATTTATCCATGAATCAGATGCTAACTCATGGTTTGCTGTTTTATGTTTATATTGTGGAATTGGTTTATTCTATTTAGGACTATTATTTTCAACTCATTACAATAAACTGCAATTTAAGTTAAAAAAATCAACTATTTTTCTTTTTATTAGTACAACTTTAATTGGAACTATTTCTTGTCTCATCTGGTCAAGCTTTGAAGTTATTACCATCCTCACTTTTATTATTGTTTCAATTAATATTGGTTGGCTCGTACATGTAAATCTCCCCCATATCAAAAAAGGAATCCTGCTTTAGGATTCCCTTTTTAATGTAAAAAATATTTTAACTACGTGCCCAATTATCAAGAACATTCAAGAAAAATTGCTCCGACCAAATTCTAATATTTTGACCTTGTTTCTTTAATGCTCTTGCCTTATTTAATTCAACGATATCAGTTCTGAAGAAATCATGATCTCCAACTAAAAGGTAGTCTGTATCTTGACCAACTTCATCCTGAATAAAGCCACCCAAATTCTTTACAGCATTAGCTAGTTCATATTCATCTACATCTAAGCCACCAGCAATTACAACATTCTTATGAGCAAAAGGACTACGGAAAGCTTGGCTTTGTTTAACAATCTCAGGCCATTCACTAGTTAAGTCTAGTGTTTTAACCATTTCTTGCGCTCTAAGCATATGTTCCTGTCTAAATAATCGATGAAATTCGTCAAAAACCTTTTTTGTATCTAGGCAGTCATCTAAACCGCGATGCTCTTGCGTTTCTGCGATATCTAATCGGTGCATGCAATCTAAAAGACGATTGTGTTGTTCTTGTGGGTAAAAACTACGAGCCAAACGATAAACATCAACATAATCATTATTTAAGACAGTTAAGTGATACTTTTCAGCTAGGTCATAGACAAAATTCAAATCAAAATTCACATTATATCCAACAATCGGATCACTACCGATAAATTCACGATACTTCTTTATTGCTTCTTGAACCGGTAGACCCTTTTCTTCAATCGTCGCTTCATCAATTCCATTTAATTTGGTAATAAAAGCAGGCACCTTATTGCTATCAGGAAACTTCACCAATTCTGAAAAAGTTGCAACTACTTCTTCATGGCGAACCTTTAAACCACCCATCTCTGTAATCCGATCACGGTATGGACTAAGCCCCGTAGTTTCCACATCAATTAAGGTATAGTTATCAGGAAAACCAGGCTTTTCAATGCCTTTTTGACGTATTTTTTCTTGAGCTGCTGGAATTCGTAAAACACCTTGAATAACTGAAATACTCATTTTTTACCTTTCATTATTTTGAAATCTTTTCAATTGCTTCAGGAAGAGCCATTTCTAGGCCGACACTTCTTTTTTGGATATCATCCGGCAATTCATCTTGACTTAAGTCTGCTGCTACATAATGCCAATCTTTGAACTGCTCAACCAGTTTTACCATTGGATCAAGAAGCTGAGGACTAGTTGGATCAACTCCTAGTTCAAGCACTACGACCTTCTTAGTCTGATTTCTTGTTAAAAACCAACGAAATCTCGTATTTGCATCTTCATCTGGAAAGAAGTGAGCATTTAGCGGCATATGAAGTTCCATTGGTGAATTACAATCCTCGCATCTTGGAACCTCACCCTGGCCATTAACGTATCTCTTCACTGTTGACAAATCAGAACGTGTACCGTGATTTAAACCACTAGAACACTGCATCATTGTCCAGTCACCAAAAACATTAAAGATTTTTTCTTGATCAAAGCCAGCTTTTCCAAAAAAATGGCCAAAAGTACTAGTAGCAATAAAATAATTCTTTCCATTTAACAATTCTTTTAATTGCTTCATTGCTTTACTTGGCTTATATTCAACTGAATACTCATTAATTAGTTGACTCCAGAATTGCCATTTTTCATCCCAAGAATCAAAATCTTTATCTAGTGCATCCGCAATTGTTTTTACATGATATTTTTCACTTATATTTTTATATTCAATCGGAAAGGCCAAATTGTCAAACATATCAAGGCCTTCCATCTGTGCAAAGCCATTACCTGCAGTCACAATAACCGCATCGGCATCTGCTAACCATTTTTTTATTTCTTTAAAATCTTTCATGATCATTTCTTCCTTTTTATTTTTCAGAATATCCTACCAGACGTAATTGTCCATCAATATATTCTCCTAAAAAGACATCATCAGGACTATTATAACCAGCTTTAGTTACTTCCTGTTCAAGCCAAGCATTAGATTTATGGATTAAATCCAAAACGTCTTCATTTACCTGTCCATCACTAATAATCGGAAAGCGAATATTATCTTCATCATTTTCAATTATCGTTAATTGGCCATTTTGTTCAAAAATACAATTTTTCACTTTTTCAACTGAATAAATTCCGCGGCTTCTAAGTCTAAACATTAATTCATTGGCAGAAATACCAGCTTTCATACAATTTCCGACCAACACATGACCATTTTTTATTACTTGAACCGGTTTTCCATCAATCAAATTACGAATCCAATTGCTACGCTCACGACCAAACTTCAAAATAAAAACTACTAAAGTCCAAACGATTAATACCAATAAAAATTGAAGAACGGTAATACTTTGATTATATATTAAACCACCTATAATTCCGCCCAGTACATAATTTTGTAATTGATCCAAAGCTGTTGTTGGAGCTAAATTACTTTTTCCAAAAACATTAATTTGAATAATCAAGGTTAATATCCCTAGAGAAAACTTAATAAATAATTGTGTATAATCCATCTTTTACCTACTTTTGCACATATACATGATGATCAATCACGTGCGCTCGATTTAATGTATAGCTATTATTGTTTTCGTTTAAATTCAATTGATAGTCTTCATTTTTCGAATCAATTCGCACAATCATCCCATCCTGCAAACTCAGTGAACTGACCATCACATCGCTTTCTTTAACATTTTCATCATCAGCAACTGATTTAATAAAGGGAACAATTTGGGCAGCTTTAGACTTCTGTTCATTATTTTGCACATATTTTTCATATTGTGTGCCAGTAAATAATAATAAAAACAAGAGGGCAATGATTCCTAAATCCCTATATCTGGTATTAAAACGATCACGCAAATATAGAATTGCAAAAATAATCATCGCACTGGCAGCAACAATCATTAGAATATATAAAGCTGTTCGATCTGTATTTTGATGGTTCTGAATATAATTTATCGTATAGAAATTCATTTAAATCTAATACTTTCTCTTTAATGGACTTTCATCACGTTTATCATTTAATAAAACATGCTGCTTCGTAATTTCAATTAATGTTTTAGCTAAAAGAGCCATACTTTCAGTTGTTACATATTCATATGGTCCATGAAAATTTGCCCCACCATTAAATAAGTTAGGTGTAGGTATCCCCTTTTCTGAAATAAAATCGCCATCTGTTCCTCCACGAAACGGGATAATTTTTGGCTCCAATCCAAGGGACTTATAGGCATGTAAAACTAGATTTACTACATAGGGATGCTCTTTAATCAAATCTCCGGGACTACGATATTGATCATGCATTTCAAAAGTTACTCGATTTGTCCCATACTTTTTATTCAACTTATCCACTGTACCTGTGATTAACTTTTTCTTTTGCTCAAAACCATCAGTATCAAAATCTCGAATGATTAGTTGAATTTGTGCATGATCGACATTGCCGTTATTGGATAAAACCATAAAATAGCCATCAAAATCTTTACTATTTTCAGGGACCTCACTTGCTGGTAAAGCTTGAATAAATTCACTAGCTATCAAGGCTGCATTGACCATAAGACCGTATGCCTCGCCAGGATGAACTACTGTCCCATGAAAATCAATCGTAGCCGCTGCTGCATTGAAGGTCTCAAATGCAATATCTCCTGGATCACCATTATCTAATGTATAAGCAAATTCAACAGGAAAACGTTCCACGTTAAAACGAGCAGCACCCTTACCAATTTCTTCATCTGGGCCAAAAGCAACCCAAATATCTCCATGTTCAAGATCAGGATTTTCTTTTAAAAATTTGAGCATTCCTAGTAATCCAGCAATTCCCGCCTTATCATCTGCACCAAGTAAAGTAGTTCCGTCAGCGGTAATCAATGTTTGACCTAAATGTTTTTTTAAGCTAGGAAATTCACTTGTGGATAAGACACGTCCCTCTTTTAAGAAAATATCCTTTCCATCATAGTTCTGATGCACTAGCGGTTTTACATTTTCTGCATTAAAATCAGCCGTATCTACATGTGCTACAAAACCAATTGGAGTCACTTCTTTCTTAGTTGTCTTTTTTAGTTTTCCTACTAAATAGGAATCTTCTTCTGAAAATGAAATATTTTCTAAGCCTAATTTTTCTAATTCTTTCTCAATAATTTTCAACAAGTCAACTTGACCGGCAGTCGTCGGCACCGCTGTACTTTGTTCATCTGAACGAGTATTTACTTTACAGTATTCTATAAATTTATTTTGAATATATTTTTGATCAATTTCAGGCATTTTTACCATCCCCAAACTATTTTTAATTATATTTTAAGAAAAAATAGTTTTCTGTCAATTCACTATAGTTCCGAAGCTCCACTTTCTGCATCAATTTTCTGATTTTTCCGATACACTTCTCCGTTTGTATTCTTAGGATCATCAACCAATTTTTGTCCGGTTTCTTTTAAGTAGTATTCCACAAGTGGATAAATATCTTGAACAGTTTCATTAATTCCAGCAAAATGATGGTCTTTATCAAAAATAGCCCGATATGTGTCTACCATAAATCTTTTTTGGGTATTAGTTTGATCTACAAAATGCAATTCTTTCGCTTCACCTGTGCTTAACTTATGGAATATTTCTGTTAATTGCTTCTTTTCACTCTCTGTTTGGCCAAGAGCCGCAATATTTTCTCCAAGTTCTGGAGGAGTATAATTCATCCCTGGTAATTGTTTATAATATGTAAATTCTCCAGTCTTATTAAAACTGAGCAAATTGCTGGGAAACGAAGAAAGATAATTATCGAGGTCTTTTACTTTCATTAGTCCCGCATTTAACTTTACATAGTCATTACCTTGTGCAGCTTTTTTATAATTTTTAGTCCAATTTTCATTCATTTTTGATACCTCACAAATAAAAAAAGCATGTCGAACTCGACATGCTAATTTTAACGTATTTAATTACATTTAGTCTTTAATAGCTTTTAACCCTTCACGCTTTCTTCCCATGTTAAACCATGGTGAAACAGTAAAGGCTAAAACGTCATTAACAACGTAAATTAAGGAGTTAACAGCCATTGCTAAAGTTGCATCTCCCTGTGCATAAGTAATACCCCAAAGAATTAGTTGGAAAATTCCGCTAGCAGTCCACCAGAAATATTGGTTATTGTAGCGTAAAAAACACATAATGCCAGCAGTTAATGAAATTGCAAAGCTAATAGCATCGATCCAAGGACGTGGATCGTTAGTAAACTTACCAATTAAATAGCCAGATACTGCATAAACAACTAATGTACCAACAATGGCAACAATCCATTCTTTATCACCAAACTTACGTAAGTGATTCTTAGTATCGTCATTCCAAGATCTAACTGAAATAATAACTGGTAAATCTAAAGTTAAAATATAAGCAATTTGTTCAAAAATTGAAAGATAATTCTTAGCAGCTAGTCCCGCATAAATAAAACAAGCTGCGGAAATCAAGCCTAACCATCCATTAATTGCTTTAGTTGCATTAATGGCTAAAACACATAAAGTTCCAAGCAATGTACCAATAAAAGTAATAACGGTTAAAGCAGTGATTTTATTTTGAATCAAAATAGCTAATTGGAAACCGAAAGCAAAGAACCAAAGCATATAATTTTGAACTGGCCATCCGTGCAATTGCTTAAATAGCCAAACGAAATAGTTATCCTTTCTTTCTTTATGATCTTCTTGTAATGATGTGGAATTGTCCATTTATTAACTCCTCTTTCTTTATATTAGGTCACACAATATATTGTGCCTTATCCGCATTTTTCTCAAAAAAGCATCTGTATTTAGTATAGTAGTTAACAAATTGAAAACAAGAGTTTACAATTTTCGTTAAATATGCGGGTAAGGGTTATTCAAATTTTAGATAGCGCTTACTTTATTATCCTAACTGTTTTTATTTGCATTTTTATATATTTTTTATTTTTATACTTGAATAAATCACGTATTTTTTTGTGTTTATAGCTACTTTTTAAAGTCGTTTTTTTACTTTTAGCTAGATCTTTTCACTATTAGCAATAGCCTACTTTCCCTATCTAATAATCTATTATTTAAATCTGGAGTATAATATTCTTTTAGAAAGCTAAAATGTTATTTTATTAAAAAATCATTCATAATCGAGGAAAGAATTAAAATGAAACATAAAAATGATTTATTTTTTATTACTAAACTTAATGGGAAGGAAAAGTTTAGTTTTAGAAAAATTTCAGTTGGATTAGTTACTGTTGCTTTAGGTACAACTTTCTTTTTAGCAAGTTCTAATACTGTTCAAGCAGCAGATCAAAATAATACTGATAGTAACCAGAATATTAGCAAGGAACTAACTTCAAATAATTCAGTCGAAACGACTCAGAAACAAGAAACTAGTGCTGAAAACAATTCACATAGTAGCGATCCAAGTACAAAAGATAATAATTCTTCAACACAATCATCTCTCACTTCTAAAAATGAAGTGACTGTCCCAACTAATCAAACTAACAATCTTAATGAAGAAACAAATCAGAATGAATCCACAGTAAGCATTACTGGAGCTAAAACTAATGATTCTCTTATCGCTGGCGTAACTCAAGGTGCCATTAATGTGCATATCAATAATCATGCGACTACACCACTCACTATTAATCATGGTGAACAAGTTAACGTTTCAATTAACGATAAAAATAATCTGTTGAGCTTTAATGTAAATCCAACTAAAACTAGTGAATTTGATATGAATAGAACTGATACAGCTGCTAATAAAGAATTCACTTTTACTTACACAGGAAGTGATGACGGCATCTTATCCGGTTTTGATGCAACTTTTCCATTTAATGCCGATACTACTGCTACTACCCAATACTATGAAAAATATGGTACTTACCCCGATTTAACTCTTCCTGTTACAGTTACTTTGCCTAATAAACAATCATTTACCCAAAATCTTCCAATTAAAATTAATCCTTATGAAGATAAAGTTATCAATGAGGAGATTCTCCATGGTTTTATAATTGGTCCAAAAGTTATCTGGACACCCGGAGAAGACGGCAATCCAGGCGCAAACGGAGTTTATACAGAATATGGCGTTAACTATACTGGTCCAGAACCTAGTGCAAAAGCTGACATTCCGGTTGCCCAACAAAAAGATGCTCGTCTAATGCAATATGCCATTGATTGGAACTACGGCTCAGCTACCAATCCAAGTTTAAAGCCATTGCTTAATGTTCTTGCTCATATTAAATTTAGTAGTGGTCAAAAAATTCTTCCATCTACTATTAAAGTATTCAAAATCCCTTCCAATATAAAAGTAGTTGCTTCTGATGGACAAAGAATCAGTATTAATGATTATTATTCAAAAATCTCTACTCTTCCAGAAGATACTAACTTTGAAAACTTTTTAAGAAATTCTATTTCTAATGATGGTAGAGAAATAGTTATTGATCAAAAGGGTGACTTTACTGTTAATGGTGAAGATTATTCTAAAAATGGGCCTTACTTTATTCAGCTAGATACTCAACTTGATACAAATAAGATTCCTGATTGGATTAATACTCCGAGCTCCGGTCCATCCATCAGTACTCCAACTACAAATGAAAATGACTGGAACCCATCTGGTTCTGGTAGTACTACTAATACTTTTACCCAAACCTATACTAACTTTAAACTAGATCCGACAGTAGACAGAATTATTAAAATTCGTTTTATTGATGAAAACACTAATCAAGAAATTCCAAATAGCGCTAAAAATATAATTACTGCAACTAATAGTTCAGTTCCTAATCCTACAATGGACATTATTAAAGATCTTGCAGCAAGACATTATGTTTTAGATCAAGAAGCAACTGAAGGAAAAAATAGTAGCCATAGTGAAAATTTAACTAACTACAACATTGCTACTCAAAACTTTAAGCTTGATAGTTTGAACAATAGCTACAACAGTGAAGAAATCAACGTTAAAAATACTTCACCAAAGTATTACGTTTATCTATATCATGAAACAAAACCTCAATCTCAAACTAGTTCAGTAACTGAAACTATTAATTATGTTTATGCTAATGGAACGAAAAAGGGCGAACTAGCTGCTTCACCATATACTCATACAGTTACTTATACTCGTAATGGTATCGAAGATCTTGTTACTAATTACATAGACTGGAATAGTTGGACTCCTGATTCTACCTTTAACGCAGTTAATTCACCAATTGCTTCTGATTCTGCCTATAGTCTAATTGATCCCCTAGTAGTTCCAGCAATTGAGACCAATATTAGTGAAAATGGAGAAATTACTACTCAAAATAACCTTCCACTATCTTATACTGTTAACTACTACGCTCTCGAAAAGGCCACGCTCCACTTCTACGATGACACTGACAAACAAGACTTAACAGCATACTTACTTCAAAATAATCAAAAAGCTGTAATAAATGATATTTATGCTAAAGCAGATAATAATTCAACTAAACAAGCAATTTCATTTGCAGGTGTAGATAAAGTTATTGACTTTTTAAATAGTAAACACTATGTATTCAGTGGAGTTAGTGGAATCGGATCAACCAGTAGTAGTGACTATTCAAAAATTTCCTATGGGAATTTTGATGACGATGAAACCCAAGATCAAAACTTCTTGCTTCATTTCAAACATGAGACTGAGCCGATTGCAGATACTAAAGAAGTAACAGAAACAATTCATTATCTGTATGAAGATAATTCACAAGCTGCTAATGACGTAAAACATTCAGTTACCTTTACAAAAACTGGTACTAAAGATTTGGTAACTGGTAAGGAAAACAGTAAATGGTCTGCCGTCCAAACATTTCCTGAAGTAGTATCACCAGTAATTTCTGGCTATACTCCAACTCAAAGTAAAATTGCTCCAATTAGCGTTGATCATACGTCTAATGATATAAATAAAACTGTCATTTATACTGCTAATAAACAACAAGCTACACTTAGATTTTATGATGATAGTAGTAAGAAATTTATTGATTTTGCTAAAGATTTAACTGTGACTGGAGCAAGCAACAGCCCTATTTTATTCACTATTCCGAAGAGTTATGACTTTTCAAATTATAATTTCATTGCTGTTGACAAAGGTGATAACCCTACTCAAACTACTGATAGTTTATCGGGGACTACATTAAATGATGTAACTTATGGCAAGTTTGATACAGATAATACAACGAATCAATATTTTATTGCTCACTTTACTCATAAAATCAGTCCAGTTAATGAAAATAAATCTATTTCGGAAAAAGCAATTCTATATGCAGAAAATGGCCCACGAAAAGATAATATTTTTAAGACCTTGAATTTAGGAAATATTAACTTTATTAGAACTGGTCAAAAAGACTTAGTTAATCAGCAAATTACGTGGGATGCTTGGAATGTTGAAAATAAAGCACAAAATATTTCCATTCCTGAAATAATTTTCAATGTTTATAAGCTCAATTCACAAAATATTTCACAGCCTTCTTCAACACTTAAAAAGTTTGAACTTAATGGTCATGAAATTTCACCTATCGAATTCGATAAAAAACAAGATCAAGCTTTAATTATTACTCTTCCAAATAACTTTGAATTCTTAATAAAGGTACCTTATGTTCTTACCGAAAATATAACTGTAATTTATAAGGATGATACAACTAATGAAATTTTAGAGCGCCAAGTGTTATCCGGCCAACCTGATACTAGTTCTCAATATTCTACTAAGAATACAATAACTAAGTATCTGGCTAAGAATTATTTACTAGTATCCGATCCAACTAACCAACAAACACTTTCATTCGATAACACAGAAGATCCAGACGATCAAACTTACGTGGTTCATTTTAAACATCAATTTGAAGAAATAAATAATTCGAAAAGTATTAAGGAAACAATTAACTATATTTATGATAATGGTAAAAAAGCAGCCCCTAGCTACACCAATTCGATTCAATTTGTTCAATCTGGAGAAGTAGATTTAGTAACTAACATTAGAAAAATAAAAGATTGGATACCAAGTACAAGTAGTTTTTCTACCGTTAAATCACCTCTTATTAATGGCTATACTGCCGATCACAAACAAATTGACCAACAATTTATTACTCCAAATAGTAAGGATTTAGTATTTAACGTAGTCTATACTGCTGAGCTGGTGCAACCTACTAAACCGGTGCAACCTATTAAACCGGTCGAGCCTACCAAACCTGTTCAACCTATCAAGCCTGTGAAACCTACTAAACCGGTTGAACCTACTAAACCGGTTGAACCTACTAAACCCGTTCAGTCTACCAAGCCTGTTCAACCTACCAAACCGGTCGAGCCTACCAAGCCTGTTCAACCTACTAAACCCGTTCAACCTACCAAGCCGGTCGAGCCTACCAAGCCCGTTCAACCTACTAAACCCGTTCAACCTACCAAGCCGGTCGAGCCTACCAAGCCTGTTCAACCTACTAAGCCGGTCGAGCCTACTAAACCCGTTCAACCTACCAAACCGGTTCAACCTACTAAGCCTGTTCAACCTACTAAACCCGTTGAGCCTACTAAGCCGGTCGAGCCTACCAAACCCGTTGAACCTACTAAACCGGTCGAGCCTACTAAGCCGGTCGAGCCTACTAAGCCTGTTCAGCCTACCAAGCCAGTCGAACCTACTAAACCTGTTCAACCTACTAAACTTACTATCTCGACTTCACTCCATAAATCATCTGATAAACTTACTCAACTAACTCATCAATCTTATCAGAATTCTAAGGTGAGCCGTCAAAACACTAATAATGTATCAGTTCAAAAGAAAAAGATTTTACCTCAAACTGGTACAAAAACAACGGATATAGGTATTCTTGGTTTAGCCTTTGCTACTGCAGCCTCTCTACTTGGACTTATTAGCGATAAAGTTAACAGAAAAAAGCATAATTAATTATCTTAAAAAACGTTAGATTAATTTCTAACGTTTTTTCTATAGGCATTTTTCTAGCGTTATCATTTCTACTTTCGATATAATTTTTAATTAAGTAAGTATTTTTTGAAAGGAGATCAACCATGGTTAAAGAATTCAAAGAATTTATTTCTCGGGGTAACATGATGGATTTAGCTGTCGGGGTTATTATCGGGGCTGCTTTTACAGCAATTGTAAATTCTTTAGTCAAAGATTTAATTAATCCTCTAATTGGATTATTTATTGGAAAAATTGACCTTTCCAACTTAAAATTCACTATTGGTGAAGCTACATTTAAATACGGTAGCTTCTTAAATGCTGTTATTAACTTCTTAATTATTGCTCTAGTTGTCTTCTTCTTAATTAAGTTAGTTAACAAAATTACACCTAAAAAAGAAGTTGAAGAAGATCCAGCTCCAACTAACGAAGAAATATACCTTCGCCAAATTCGTGACTTATTGCAAGAAAAGAATAAGTAACTCAATATTTTTATCATCTAAATATATAAGAAAAAGCACCTATGGCTTCTTATTTATCAATTGAAGTCATAGGTGCCTTTTTATATCAAGATAGACCTAACTTTTCTTAAAATTAATTGTTTGTACTTTGTCACCCGACTTAATAGATCCTTTTTGAACGGGGGAGATTGAATCAATTAAGTCCATATTAGTATAAACAACAATTACTGAATCATCACGACCACTGTCAGTAATCTGTTTTAAATCCATAGTTCCAAGTATTTGACCGACTGTCACATGATCACCTTTTTGAATTCTCATTTCAAAAGGTGCTCCTTCTAATTCAACGGTATCAATACCTAAGTGTACTAGAATCTCTAAACCTTCTTTAGTTTTAATTCCAATGGCATGCTTTGTAGGGAATAAAGTGGATATATCACCTTCCACAGGTGAATGAACTTCTCCACTAGTAGGCTTAATAGCATAACCATCACCTAACATTTTAGTAGAAAAAACATCATCTTTTACATCAGTAATAGGTATTAGTTCACCATCAACAGCGGCCTCTACTTCTAGTCCTTTATTTTTCTTCTTAAAAAAATCAAACATTTTCCTAACCTCTTAAACCCTTTAATCCAATCAACCCTAGCAAAAGGATGCAAAAAATATACAAAATAGTACTGACAAGAATAGTAGCCTTAAAATATGACACAGTAACATTATTATTTTTTCGGCCTTGTAAAGCGCGTAGTCCGAAAAGACATAATAATGAACAGATAATATTACCCACAAATATTTGACAAAAGAATTGCCACACATAAAAAGTCTTTAATTCTTTTATATTGCTAACTAATTTATTTCTATTTATCCAGCAATAATACCCTAAGAGAAAATCAGTAATAGCAACAATTACAGAAATAGCTACTGCTGGCTGATTGTGCATCATATCTGCTAAACTTGCTTTTTCCATCACTATTCTAAACTCAAGAAGAGCCCAATAAAGTAGTGGAGCAAAAAATAAAATAATTGAGTACCATTTTAAAATAGAACGAGTATTTAAGTGCAAACGTTCCATAATCTGATCACAAAAATCAGCTACTTTATTCTTCGTCGTAGTCCACATAGTCTATTCCTCTCTTTTGCATCTTCCACTGACAGTAGTTAACAATTAAAAGATCAATGAAGGTATAGGCTGGACTAAAGGTGTCATTAGCAGACTCTTCTCCCCCAAAAACTTTTTGGAATTTCAAGGTACGAAAGAAGAAACTATAATCTACTAGCGATACTAACTGTGTTGGTTTTAAAGTAGTAAATGATACCATCGTTATTTTGTTATTTAGGAGCTTTATCTTACTGATTTCATCGCGAATTTGAATGTTATCTCCGCTATAAGAAATTATAAATAACATATCTCCTGTTACAGCTCGCCGACTTACAATTCTTAATTCTTCAATTGCAGATGGCAGAATTACAGCTCTTTTCCCAATCATAAATAATTCATGAGCTAAATATTTTGCTATTAGTTCTTGAGACCATCCAGTTGAATATAAATAAATTGTATTCGCACCTTCAATATCAGAAAAAATCTTTTCTAAATCTAATGTGTTATAGTACTTTAGCACCTCTTGATTTGCATTCTCTACTTCAGTTGCAATATCAATAGTATTCATTTTCTTTTCATGACTTAAATCTGATAATTCAAATCGTAATTCACTATATCCAGATAAACCAATTTTTTTACATAATCTAAAAATTGATGATTCTGATACATATAGTTTTTGAGCCAATTTTGATAAACTTAAATGACTGCATAAGGTGGGATTTGAAAACAAAAATCTAATAATTTCTTTTTCAGATTCACTTAACTCGCCACTTTTTTCCCAGACACGTCGTTTCAAGTTAGCCATTATTATGTTCATCCCTCTACTAATGTAAGCGTTATGTAATTACACTAGTAGCATAACATAATAATAAGCTTATCAGCGCATGGAAATACTACATATTTTCCTTCATCTTGTCGATAATATTCTCTGCATTTAAGCCAATAACAATATCAATTTCGTTATCTTTATGAGTAATATCATGTGCTCCAAGATCTTTGAATTGTTTGCTATCGGCTACCTTAGAAGGATCGTATACTTCAACTCTAATTCTCGTTGAGCAAGGTGTTAACTTCTTAATATTGTCACGTCCACCTAGTAAGTCAATGAAACCAATTGCTTGTTCAACTTCTGTATCTTGTTCTTGACTTACTTTGGCATCATGACCAGCCTTTTCCATCAAGCTCTGCATTCTTTCCAAAACTTGAGCAACATCAAGACCAACAATAACTTGAATAGCTTTTCCATGGTGAACCACATTAACAGCTTTATTAGCCTTAAATTGTGCATCAGATCCTAATTTCTCTGGATCTTTAACTGTTACACGTAAACGTGTAGCACAAGATGATAGTTCTTCAATGTTATTTGGACCACCTAATAGATCCAGGTAAGCCTGAGCTCTAGCAATATAAGGATCATTAGCATCAACACCAGTTGCTTGTTGAGCAGCTTTTTGTTGAGCCATCTTTTCTTTATATTCTTTCTTATTGATTAATTTAACATCTTCATCATCAGCTTCACGACCTGGGGTTACATAGTTAAATTTTTCAATCATTATCTTAAAAATAAAGTAAGTAAGAAGACCAAATACAATCCCAACAATGAATTGCATTACATAAATGTGCCAGTGATGTGCCCAAAGTGGAAGCCAGTTCATTGAAGCAATACCAATTGCACCATCTGACATAAGTCCTCTTAAACCGAAACACCACATAACCGTATTCATAGTGGCAGCCATAACTGAATATACAATCCAAAGTACTGGAGCTGCGAATAAATAAGTAAAGTCAATTGGTTCAGTGATACCAGCAAAAACAGAAGTTAAGGCTGCTGGGATAAGTAACGCGGACGTCTGTTTCTTTTTATTTTTCTTGGCAGTTGCATAGAATGCCCAACAAATAAATGGTACTAAGAAAACTTTTTCGTTACCGTAAAGTTGAAATCCTTCTACAGACGCAATTTGTGATAAAGGTTTTGTACTTGCAGCATATTCAGTTAGGTGCTTTAACCAATATGGTTGAAGACCTCCAGCAACAACAGCTGGTCCAAATTGGAACGGAATATATACCAAGTGATGAAGCCCAGTAGGAATTAATACACGGTTCAAGAATGAGTAAATCCAAATACCAACAAATCCACTACTTACAATAAAGTGTTGCATACTGTTAATACCCAACTGTACTTTAGGCCAAATTAAACAAGTTAAAAATGCAACTGGAATCATTACAAAGAAGCCCAAAAAGTAAACATAAGTTGAACCTTGGAAAGTTCCAAGCCATTCTGGCAATTTTTTATCAAAGTAATGATTATGTAAATAAACAACAATACCAGCAATAATTAAAGAGAAAACAATGTTAGTATCTAAAGTCTTGATACCAGCAATTTCAGTTAAACCACCATTAGTAGCATTAGCAGTAATTTGAATCTTATTGAAGTTTGGTACACCAAAGAACGCACCCCAGTGACTCAACATAGCTCCAACAAAATAGTTAAAAGTTAAGTAAGTAATTAAAGCTTCCATGGCGGCACGACCTCTTGATTTGTTAGCTAAACCAATAGGTAATCCAACCACAAAAAGCAAACATTCTTGATTAAAAACTGTCCAACCACCGGCAGAAATAGTATCCCATACTTTATACCATCCAGTTGTAGGATTAGCTAGGGAGCCAAAAATTGTTGCATTATTAAATAGACTTCCTAAAGCCACCACAATACCGGCAAATGAGAAAAGTAAGACAGGTACGAACATAGCCGCCCCAAATCTTTGTAGTTTCTGCATCATAATTCATTCACCTCACAAAAAGAAGGACTTATTAAACTACCAGATTAACAAGTCCTCCTTTAATAAATTTCTATCTATTAAGTTTCTATTTTAGTTCTGGCCAGTAAGGCTTGTTTTCTGGAATCATATCATCAAGTATCTTCTTAGCAACAAGTGCATCTGGAACAGTCTTATTAAGTGCAAATGCTTCCCACATCTTTTCATAAGAGTGTTGTTCATATGCATCAACAACCAATTTTTCACAGGTTTGTTGTTCCATCATCAATCCTCTTTGGAAAATTCCGGCCTTACCGGTTGCCATTGGTTCAACACCATGTGAAGTAAATAAGCATGGAACTTCAACAATTGAATCAGGATCCATATTTGAAATAGCACCATTATTAGGGATGTTGGCTAAGAACTTTTCACCAGTGTTATAGGCAATCGCATGACAAATATCGACAATGTATTCTGAGTGAGTCGCATTACGATCCCACATGTTATTTTCTGCAGTACCTTCTTTAACAATTCGCTCACATTCACCAAAGACAATCTTTTGACGATATTCACGAATTTCATCAGTACGAGTATGATGTGGATTGGCATTCTTAACTTCATATTGTGGATAGTAATAATATTGCATGTAAGTATTTGGTAAAGTGTTTGGTTCCAAAGCGTAGCAGTCAGCTGCTTTTTTGAAAGTTTCTTCCCAGCTAGGCTCAGTATTTTTATCAAAATCGCCACCTACCCAGTAACCATTCTTTGAAACATATTTCTTAAGTTCTGGCATTAAATCTTTACCAGTTTTCTTGTCCCAAACACCTTTCCACCAGCCAAAGTGATTTAAGCCGTAGTAATTGAAATCTAAGTCGTGATAATCTTTCAATCCACAAATTTGAGCCATTCTTGTCATGATATCAATTGGCATATCACAAATATTAATAACTTTTGCATGTGGGCGAAGACGACGACAAGCTTCAGCAACGATTGCAATTGTATTTGAGTAGTTAATCATCCAAGCATTAGGTGAATATTCCTCCATCCAATCAATAATTTGAATAATGGCTGGAATAGAACGAAGACCGTATGCCATTCCTCCGGGTCCTGTAGTTTCTTGACCATTAACCCCATATCTTAGAGGAATCTTTTCATCTAAGCTACGCATGTGATATTTACCGACACGAATTGATCCCATAACAAAATCTACATCGGTAAATGCCTCTTTAGGATCAGTAGTATATTCGAACTCAATCTCTGGAGCTCTTTCCTTCATAATAATGGCTACTGCATCCCCAATTTTCTTTTGGCGTTCTGCATCGTTATCGTAGAACTTTAACTTTCTTAATGGAAATCTATCTTGATTTTGTAATAAGTTCAGTACAAATCCTGGTGTAAAGGTACTACCGCCACCAGCAATAACAACTGAAAACTTACGATTATCTTTAGTCATACAGTTTCTACTCCCTTTTTTGTGATTCTCTTTCAGATATATCTTGAAAAACTTTTCCTTGTTTTTCCTCTCAGCTAGCTTACACATTATTTATACCGCTAAATTTTTATTTAAGAAAGCGTTTTCAAAGGTTAAGAATTTTATTTCAGATGTTTCAAATATCTTGTCAAACTCTGAAATATATTTCATTTTCTTAGTTTTAGCTTTTTACTATAATTAATGGGGTAGGAAGCTTTTATTAATAATTTTTCCAAATTAATGGTCTGTACCATTGATAAGATATTTCGCATTATTAATATATTCGTATCTAACTTTAAAAAATAAACTATTAGTTTTTTGTGTCACTATTGGTATTTAGAAACTATTTAAGCAAAAAATGACAGATATTAATATCTGTCATTTTTTATCTATAATTTTAATTAATACTCTGAAGCACCAGAACTTGTATCAGTTTCTTCTTGCTTCTTTTCCACATGCTCTTCATGCTTAGATGCACCAGTTGCAGTATCAACTTCATCCCTCTTATAAGTTGCACCCGTTGTAGCATCCGGATCATCTACTAGCTTTTGACCAGTAGTTTCACAGAAGTACTTCACAAATGGATAAATATCTTGTACCCATTCATAAGTTCCCACGTAATTTCCTTCGTCATCTTCAATTCGCTTGTAGTCATGGAGAATCAACTTATGACGATTGCCATTAGGTACGGGCATTTTCACTTCATCATGGCCATCTATCTTGTTTCTTAAAGCATAAATAACTTTCTTGGCTTCAGGAATAACATTACGAATATCTGGATGAACAGCGCCCATTGTATCACCAACTTGATCTGGCGTACGTTTAGCGAGCATTTTCTTATTTGGATCAGTTGGTCTGTTATACCACAAGAATTGATTATTATCATCTACATAAGTTAATTCACCAAATGCACGACGAAGCATCCAGTTAATTTGGTTAACAGTAAGAAGTCCAGCATCAAGCTTTACATAGTCGTCCCCTTCAGCTGCATGTACTTTTTTAGCAGCTTTATTTAACCAATCTGGATCATTTTTATCTACACCTTCGACTGTGTAGCGTGATTTACCAGTAGCATCAAAATCCTCTTTAATATAATCTTCTTCTTTCAAGTCTTGTAACCATTTAGGTTCTGCCATTTTATTTCACCTCATAAATCTACGTCTCTTCAACCTGATTATACCCACTAACGAAAGGGCTTGCAATGATTATATGCAGTATTTTATATATAAAGTTGGCATAATATATATTTATGGAATATAAATTATTTTTAAAATTAGATGTTGACTAAAAGTAAGTTGTACGATATCATAACTTGTGAAAAGTAAGAAAGGAGCTAATGATTATGTTTAATGTACGTCAAGCAAATTCTTGTTGTTGCAATTGTCAAAAAATTTGGCAATTATTTGGCGTACAGTCATTAGTTCATTCAAGAATTTCTCTAGTTAGAAACTAGCTTTTCAAAGTTATAACTATGGTTTTTCTCAAGAGCTGTTGGCATTAGGCCAATGGCTCTTTTTTGTTTGCTTAGAATTGGAGTTGAATATAGTGCAAACTACTCTCGTTGTTTTAGTGGCCATCGCGATTCTAGCTGGTATGGCTTACTTACATAAAAAGAATTGGGGATTTACTAAATTAGTATTCCTCTCCCTTATCGTCGGAATCGTCTTTGGGGTTTCCCTTCAATTAATGTTCGGTGCTAATAGTAATATTGTAAAAAATAATATCGACTGGATTTCTATTGTTGGAGATGGCTATGTTTCCTTACTACAAATGCTAGTAATTCCTCTAATCTTTGTTTCTTTAGTTGGTGCATTCACTCAACTAAAAATGACTACTAAGATTAGAAAAATTGCTACCAATGTTTTAGCTATTTTGTTAGGAACTACAGCTGTTGCTTCCTTCTTAGGTTTCAGTAGTGTAGCTATTTTTAATTTAGGTGGGGCTGGCTTTGCTAAAGGAATGTCTGCATCCTCCACTGCTCTTACCTCTATTAAAGATCATCAAGCTCAATTAAAAGGCTTGACCCTTCCTCAACAAATAACATCCTTCTTCCCACAAAATATTTTTGCAGATTTTGCTGGAATGCGCTCAACTAGCACAATTGCAGTAGTAATTTTTTCTATTTTTGTTGGAATTTCCTTCTTACAAATTAAGAAAGAAAAAGCAGATGTAGCTGCTACATTTGCACGCGGTATTCAAGCCTTACGTGCAGTTATCATGCGCATAGTTAAGATTGTACTTGAACTCACTCCTTATGGAATTTTTGCTTTGATTGCTAGAACTACTGCAACTAACAGTTTTGCAACAATGAGTAAACTACTTGTCTTTATCGTTGCTGCTTACCTTGCAATTGCTGTTATGTTCATTGTTCATGCAGTTCTACTTTTAATTAACGGAATTAATCCAATTACCTACTTCAAGAAAGCATGGCCTGTCTTAGTCTTTGCTTTCACTTCTAGAACTAGTGGTGGTAGTTTACCACTTAACGTACGTACTCAACGTGAATCAATGGGAGTAAGTGATACCATTGCCGACTTTGCCGCTAGCTTTGGTTTAACTATTGGTCAAAATGGATGCGCAGGTATTTATCCATCAATGGTAGCAGCAATCACTGCCCCACTTGTTGGAGTTAACATTTTCTCATGGCAATTTGTCTTAAGTTTAGTTGTAATTGACGTTATTTCTAGTTTCGGCGTTGCCGGTGTTGGTGGCGGTGCTACATTTACTACTCTAATGGTCTTAGGTGCTCTTAACCTACCAGTAACAGTTTTAGGTGTTTTAATTGCTATTGACCCAGTTGTTGATATGGCTAGAACTGCCCTTAACGTTAACGACTCAATGGTTGCTGGTGTTATCACTGCTAAGCGTACCGGAGAACTAAACTGGAATACTTTTAATAATGAAAAATCTGATGTAGATGCTGAAGTTGAATAGCTTACTAAAAATTTTTATTGACATTATTTTTTAAGCGTTGTAATATTATGACAACAAAATTAATTAAAGCTTAGAAAAGATGAGTAATTACTTAAAGCATCCCCCAGAGAGTCGGATTAGGTGCAAGCCGATGTTGCTGATGTAATGAAGATGGTCTTGGAGCTAAATTAAAGTGCAAGCTAATTTAAGTAAGCAATTTACGATTGACGTTCGTTATCATGTCCGAGTCTTCCAAATATTGGAGTACTTAGTGAGGAATTAATTGTAAGATTAATTCGAATGCAGGGTGGTAACACGCTATTAAGCGTCCCTAGTGTAGTGTAATAACTATACTTGGGGCGCTTTTTCTTTTGCTTAGTTAGTTTATTAAATTCAAAGAAGGGATTATTTTGCATATCAAAAAAGCATATTTTAGTGAACAGGTATTTAATCGAATGTGCAGCTTACATTCTATGATCCCTCTTGTCAGCGGATCTTCAGATAATATTTAAAAGACATTTTTAGTTAGAATTAAGAGGTAGATTTGATGACAAAATTAGCACATTACGATATTGTTGGTAGTTTCTTAAGACCAGAAGAATTAAAAGAAGCAAGAAAGAATTTCAACCAGGAAAAGATCTCACAAGAAGAGTTAACTAAAATTGAAGATCAAGAAATTAAAAGATTAATTCAAAAAGAAGAAGAATTAGGATTAACAGCAGTCACAGATGGTGAATTTCGTCGTAGTTGGTGGCATCTGGATTTCTTATGGGGATTAAATGGTGTAGCCAAATATGATTACAAAGAGAGCTATAAGTTCCACGGCGCTAAAACTAGGACCGATAATGCAGAGCTATCTGGAAAAATTGCCTATAATCCTGACCATCCTTTTTTTGATGCATTTAAATTTGTTAACGCTAATGTAAAAAATGCAATTGCTAAACAAACTATCCCTTCCCCAACTCTACTATTTCGGGACAATCGCTCTGATAATTGGCCTAACTTCTACGATAATAAAAAAGCTTACTTAGACGACCTAGCTACAGCCTACAATAAAACAATCAAACATTTTTATGATTTAGGTTGTCGCTATATTCAAATTGATGATACTACCTGGGCTTTTTTGATCAGTAAATTAAATGAAACGCAAAATGATCCCAAAGAACATGAAAAATATGTTCAATTAGCAGAAGAGTCTGTTTATGTAATTAATAAGTCAATAGAAAATCTGCCTGCTGATCTAACAGTTGCTACACATATTTGTCGTGGAAATTTCAAGTCTACTTTTCTTTTTTCTGGTGGATATGAACCAATTGCAAAATATCTTGGTCAGTTAAACTATGATCGCTTTTTCTTAGAATATGACAGTGATCGTGCTGGTGATTTGAAACCAATTAAGCAAATTTGGAATAATCGTGATAATGTCACCATTGTTCTTGGCTTGATTACTTCAAAAAATGGCGAATTAGAAGATCCAGTTGCAATCGCAAAACGCATCACGGAAGCCGGCCAATTAGTACCGTTGGATAATCTGGCTCTAAGTACCCAATGCGGCTTTGCTTCTACTGAAGAAGGAAACATTTTAAGTGAAGCTGATCAATGGAAAAAGATTAAATTTGTTGTTAAGATAGCAAATAATATTTGGAAAAGTTTTTAACGGAGGGAAATATTATGGGTAAAGTTGAAAGTTTTGAATTAGATCATACTAAAGTTAAGGCACCTTACGTTCGTTTAATTACTGTTGAAGAAGGACAAAAAGGCGATAAAATTAGTAATTTTGATCTTCGTTTGGTTCAGCCTAATGAAAATGCAATTCCTACTGGAGGCTTGCATACCATTGAACACTTATTAGCTGGATTATTACGTGACCGCATTGATGGTTATATTGATTGTTCACCATTTGGTTGTCGCACCGGCTTCCACCTCTTAGTTTGGGGTACTCCATCCACTACAGAGGTAGCTAAGGCACTTAAAGAATCGCTTGAAGAATTTCGCGATAATATTACCTGGGAAGATGTTCCAGGAACTACGATTGAATCTTGTGGTAATTACCGCGACCACTCCCTTTTCTCAGCTAAGCAATGGTCAAGAGATATTTTAGAAAAAGGTATTTCCGATGATCCATTTGAGAGACATGTTGTAGAATAATTTTTCTGAATAAATATAAAAATGCATTATTACTAATTCAAACTAGTAATAATGCATTTTTTAATTATTTTTCTTATATCTACTCCACAAAACTATGTTGCCAATTACTAGCATACATATCCAAATAGCTGCTAGAACTAGGTTGTTTTGGTAACTTTGTTTATTTTGAATATTACCCCAAATCACACCAATATATATTCCACTTAGAATTGCACTTAATGTAATGCTAGTTAAGATAACTACTAAATTTGGTATTTTTTTCTTATAGTTTAGCAACTGAAGCCAATTATAGACCATCTCACAAATTACGATTAATACTACCAGTAAGTCATACCACCATTCCTGCCGCTTAACAAACATATTTATCGTCTCAATGAAATAGTAGCCACAAATCATTGCAAATAAATCTAAAGTAAGCAATTGTCCTACAATGGTGTTCTTTTCTTTTTCTTTCATAAAAGTCCCTTTATCAATCTTATTGTTTCTTTTAATTATAGAACAATAGCCTTCATTTCAGTATTAAAAATATTAAAGCGGGTTTTTAGGCACTTAAGATATGGAAGTAACTTAAAACAATTCCTAAAATCAAAACAAACCAGATCATCTTAGTGGAGGTCACATGTTTCTTTCCTAGCAACCAGTAAACTAAAGCTACAAGTAAGACAGGTACTAAGGATGGCATAATTTGATTTAAAATTGTCTGCATCTTTAATGTTACTTTACCTGCTCGATATACAAATGGCACTTTAACATTCACTACGGTTGGTATCAAAGCCCCAACGACGGTAACCCCAAGTAAAATAGCAGAGTCGGTAATTGCATTTAACTTACCTGAGGCAGAATCAATTAATTTTGCTCCCTGTGAATAACCGAGGTTTAAAAAGCCAAATCTTGTGAATAAAACAATTGAATTAACAATTATCCACAGAAAAGCTCCAAAAGGATTTCCTCGTAATCCCATATATGCACCAATTGATCCACAGATTGTAGGAATAATTGCGCCAAAAATTGTGTCTCCTACTCCAGCTAAGGGTCCCATTAAACCTGTCTTTAAGCCGGCGATTGTTTCTTTAGCTTTACTTCCCTGCTTTTCTTCAATTGCCAGATCCATTCCAATGATAAAGTTTCCATCAAATGCATTCACGTTGAAGAATTGGGACTGCATCTGCATCATTTCAACTAATTCTTCATCTTTGTACCAGCGCTTTAAAAATGGCAAAACAGTGTAAAAGTAACCGGGAGCCATCATTTTCTCATAGTTCCAAGATAACTGACTAGCCCAGAGCCAACGCCAATTTGCTCGAAAAAGGTCTTTTTTTGTTAATTTATTTGAATTAGTTTTCATATTCTCCCTCTTCATTTGTATATTCTTCACTCTCAGCTACTTTTTCTGAACTATTTTGTTTTGTATTTAATTTTTCTACTTCACGAGTGTAGTGGAGATAAGCTAAAGCTGCTCCCAGCAACGCTACCCCCAGCATTGGCATTTTTAAGTAAGCTGCTGCAATGAATCCTATTGCTAAATAAGAAATAAATCTTTTAGTTGGTAAGTATCTAAGTAAAATTGCAATACCAACAATTGGCAAAATATGACCCGATACTTTTAACCCATCAGTCAACCAAGCTGGAATTATTCGTAGAATTGCCTTAACAACATCATTTCCTACTACAAGTAAGATAAAAACTGGGATTGCACGTGAAAATCCCCAGGTAAACGTTCCCCACAATGCATTTCTTGCTGCCGGATTTGGCTTATTTTCTTTAATAAAAGTATCAATTCGATGTTGAAAAATAGTATTAGCAAATCTGGCTAAAACATCTAGTTGGACCATTAAGAGTCCTACTGGAACGGCCAAACCAATTGCAAACTGCACACCTTTTCCTGAAATAACGGCGTAAACTGTACCAACAATTGCACCAGTCATAAAGTCCGGCATTGAGGCTCCTCCATATGTTGAAACCCCTAAGACCATTAATTGGAGCGTTGCTCCAACTGCCAGCCCAGTTGTAATATCACCCATAATAATTCCTGAAATCATCCCAATTGCTAAAGGATTATTCACAATTGATACAGTCAATTGATCAATAATTGCCCAAAATGCTAGGCAAGTTAGTAATAAAATCTGCCACCATTGTATTGTCATTGTCTTATCTTCCCTTTACTTTTTTAATAACTCCATAAATTCTTCTTTATCTTCTGCCGGCACCATTTGATGATAAAGATGACAACCATGCTCATTTAAGTAGTTAAAATTATCCACATCGTCTGCAGTAACAGCCACACTCTTCGCAACTTGACGTGAATCAGCCTTAGTAGACATGTTTCCTACATTGATTTCAGGCAAGTTCACACCATTATCAACCATTTGACGTAAAACCCCAGGATTTTTAACTAACACTAAAACGGTTTGCCCCTTATATTTTCCTTCATTAATTCTTCTGGCTGCACCTTTAGCAGTCAAAATACTTAAGTGAACGCCATGCGGACATGCGGTCTTTAAGGCTGTTTTTTGAATATCATTTTTTACGATATCATCTCCAACTACCATAATTCGCGTTAATCGCAATGCATTTGTCCACATCGTCGCAACTTGTCCGTGGATAAGTCGTTCATCAATTCGAACGTTATGCATAGTTTGTGGTTCTACTTCCGCATTTTTATTTAATTCGTTACTTTGATGAGACTCTTTCTTGTTTGAGGTGGCCTTATCTTCAGTTGGCTTTCCAACAGGCGCTATATTTTCTTTAGCTTGTTTGATTGCTTCCTCCATCGGAGTTCCCATTACTGCTGCTAGCAAAAGTGGCAAACACAGACCGCTGTATACTTTTACTTCAGGATGTTCTTGCTGATAGCGTAATGCAGCGTTAGCAGGAGTTCCTCCGGCAATATCCACAATAATAGTTGGCACTTGTTCAAAACTTTCGGCAGTTTGAGCAATCTCATCAAGTAAATCATCTTGATTCATTGTTTGTTTAAAAGCAATCGCTTTTACATTTGATAATTTTCCTGCAATCATTTCACAGCTAGCTAGAGTTGCCTTAGCATATTCACCATGACTAACTATTAAAAAGTTATCCACATTTAATTCCTCCAGAATTCACAATGTTTATATTTTATCCTAATTGGTATATAAATTAAAGCTAAATATAGTGGTGTTTACAGCTAATTATTCAGCATTGGTATAGTTCAATTCTATTGTTTTGCGCTTGTAATCGTTATCATTGTTGATACAAAAAGAAGACCCTACTTGGCAAAAGTAGAGTCTTCTGAAGGAATATAACTATGAAAATTTTATTTAATGAAATATTATTTAAGAATTTAATTTTTGTTGATATATGAGGATTATAGGAAAATTTATTTTAATTACTTAGTAAAGCCAACATCATACCATGAATTTGCAGATGGCTTAAGTGACCAGCCAGTTACCTTGTTGTTAACTGCAGTTACTGACCAACTGTTAGTAGTTGGTACGACATAGGCATTATCGTACATCCATTCTTGCCACTTATCAAATGCTTGTACACGGTACTTGTGGTTGAAGGCCTTAGTTGAATCAATGTTGGTAAGAAGCTTAGACTGAGTTGGAGAAACAAAACGAGCCATGTTGTATGGAGCACCTTCACTGTAAAGGTCCATTGGTGATGGTTCAGATGATAAACTCCAACCACCTTCAAAGACATCAATCTTAGGACTATCCGCTTGAACGTCTTGTACCCAAGAGTTGAATTCCATTGGACGACCACCAACAAATCTAGCATCTAAGCCGATCTTTTGCCATTGTTGGAGGTAGTTAGTCCAGATCTTTTCAGCGTTTGGTTGTGTATTACGAACAGCAACGTTAATAGTTAACTTCTTACCATTTGGTTGACGACGGTATTTTTCACCCTTCTTCTTCTTGTAGCCGGCCTTATCTAGTAATTCATTAGCCTTCTTCAAGTTGTATGGGTAACCCTTGATACTCTTATCAGAAAAGTCGCCAAATTGTGCTGGAATTAATGTGTTAATTCTAAATGACAAACCATTGCCGTAACGCTTGGCAACAGCGTCAATGTTCATTGCGTAAGCCATTGCCTTACGTAATGAGACATTGTTCATCTTAGCGTTCTTATCCTCAACGTTCTTGCCAGTCTTCTTGTCAAACTTACCTACCTTAAAGCCTAAGTAGTTGTAAGATAGAGGAATCTTACCAATGAAGTTAACGCCCTTAGTATCCTTAACATTGTTCCATTGAGTGTTAAGCACACCAGTAACATCAAACTTATGACTCTTAATAGCTTGAGAAACAGAGTTAGTTCCGATTACTTCCATAGTAACCTTGTCTAAGTTTGGCTTACCACGCCAATAATGTTCATTTGGTACATAAGTAACTGATTGACCACGAACAACTTTTTGAACCTTGTATGGACCAAAGAAAAGTGGTTGTTTACGAACCTTATCATTTGATAAAAGTTTATCAAATGGAACGTCTTTTAAGTAGTGGTAAGGTTCTGCACTTTCAAGGAAGTAACCATTACCAGATTGAAGCATACCTGGCTTCATTTCCTTAAAGTGAAGTACAACTTTTCGACCATCTTCACCATTTGGCATTTCAATACCCGAAATCTTGTCACTCTTTCCCTTGTGGTATTCTTCTAACCCAACAAGGTTAGCTAAAGAATCTGTATATCTTGAAGTCTTAGTCTTAGGATTACCAACAATTTCATAAGCATATTCAAGGTCCTTAGCAGTTACTTGCTTACCGTCTGACCACTTAACGCCATCTTTAACTTCGATAGTAATTGTCTTAGCGTTCTTATCTAACTTAAAGGTAGCTGCACCCTTATTGTTGATCTTATAGCTGTCATCAGTTGTAAATAAACCTTCTAAACCTGGTGCTTGAATTTCACTATCAGTAGCAGTATCAGATAATTCTGGTAAGAAAATACCTGTGAAAGGTGAGTCACTTTCAATTGCGTACTTTAATGTTCCACCTTTTTTAACTTGTTTCTTAGGAACTGCTTCCTTAAAGCTAACTTTCTTATCGCTAGCATTATTACTGTTGTTATTCCCACAAGCAGTTAAAGTTAATGCCGCACCGGACAATACTGTAATTGCTCCTAACCACTTAACTTTTTTCAATTTGTTCTCCTCCTTCATGAGATGACTTAAATTTCTTGTTTTTGATTATATGATATTAAAATGAAAAAAACAATATAAAATTAAAATATTTTTTGATATTTTTCGCTTTAATTAAAATTACAATAAAATATATACTTTATGTAGTCTATCAAGGCTAGACACTACTAAAATAAATTCAAGCAAATAAAAAACTGCTATATTTTCCTTTTTAAAGCAGAAAGCATAGCAGTTTTTTCATATATTTTTCTTAATTAAGATTTCTTTTTAATATTTCTTTTAGGAGTAAAATTTAAAGCCAATACCGACCCAATAACTAAGAAGGTTCCTAGCCAATCCATCCCCGACATTACTAAACCAAAAACTAAAACTGAACCAACTGTAGCTGATAAGGGTTCAAAGGCATCTAGTAAACTTACGGTCGATGGTTTTACGTAGCATAGAGCGTTAGCCATAATTTGAAATGGAATAATTGTTCCGATAATAATTATTGCACTTACGTCCAGCCATACTCTAGGTGTATTGGGTATCGATGGAAACCGCGGATATACAAGCATCAGTCCAATTCCCGCAAATAGCATTCCCCATCCCGTTACAACCAAACTTGATACTCTTTTAACAAGTTTAACCGGGATTAAAGTATAGCTTGCTTCTCCTAATGCCGATAGCAATCCAAAAAATAGAGCTAGCGGAGTAATTGCTAATTGATTAAAATTACCATGAGTTGATAACAAAAATACGCCAATAAAAGCTAGGATAGCAGCTAATACATCCAATTTTCTTAATACTTGTTGATGAGTAACAGTCAAATATGTCAGGACGAAAAATGGTCCAATAAATTGTAAAATCGTTGCAATTGATGCATTTGCCATCTCAATTGCAATAAAGTAAAAGACTTGTACTGGTAACAAGCCAAAAATCCCATAAGCAATAATATGAAGAGTATTTTTCTTATCTTTTAAAACTGAAAATGGCTTTTGGTGTAAGACTGTCGCAATAATTAATAAAACAATCCCAGAGATAATTAATCGGACTTGTGTTAACCAAATCGGTGTAATCTTACTACTCACTTTAAATAAAGATTCTGCAAACAATCCAGATATTCCCCACATTACTGCTGCTAAAACAGCTAGGACTGTCCATAACCTACTTTTTGACTGTTTATCCATCCAACTTTTCCTCACAAATTAAAATTAATCTAAATCATCATAACATACTTAATCTGTGAATTTACTTTTCTCTAAAGTAATTACTTACACATATTTTTAGTATTGACCGCCCGCTTTAACCACAGTCACAACGCCGTCAGTGTCTTTTAAGGCATCATCGTTTGCCTTTTTCTCATCTTTTAACTTAAAACGCAAACGGGTTGTACAGTGAACTACACTAATCACGTTGTCTTTTCCGCCAACGTCTTTAATAATTGTTTTTGCTAGACCATCGTAATTCTTAGCCATAGCTCTTTCCTCCCAATAATAAAACCCAAGCTACTCAAAAACTAAAGAACATAACTGTTCAATGTCTTTCAGTAACTTGGGTTCTTGCCTAATCGAATTAGTAACATACCTAAGTATGAAATATTTATTTTTCTTGACGACTTGTTACCCGCCAAATATGTAAAACAAGGTAGAACTTATCGTCTGAGTTTAGAGTCCATCCTTTTTTACTGTGTAAATAAGTTGCGATTCGTTCAGCCGTATCATAAGCATGATTATACTTAATCTTCATAAATCCTAGTAGAGAACCATCAAGTTCTCCGCTCTTATGATGCTTATTTCTTAAAAGTCTTACTAATAATACTCTCAAGTGGGTAATAAAGCGGCTATAGTTAAATGACTCTGTATCTAATGTCATTTGATATTGGTATTGAATAATATCAATAATTCCACTTATTAATTCAGTTATTTCAACCGTTTCTTGCACTTGATCATTATCAGATGCCGCATTAACAAAATGATAAGTCATAAAAATGCTTTCACTTACTGGCAAGTTAACATTCATTTCTTTATTAATTAAAGCAATAACTTTTTCACTAATTTTATATTCCTTAGGAAAAAGATTCTTAACTTCCCAACGTGTATTGGCAGCACTAATATCAATATTATCTTCAATTCTTGAAAGGGCAAAATCAATATGATCAGCTAAAGCCAAGTATTGAAAGTCGTTGAATTTTACATTCAATAAAGGCTCCACCATCTCGATCACCTTATTAGTTAAATCGATGGTCGAAGCGTTTGTTTCTTTAACTTGGTTAACCTCATCTTGATGAGAGTTAGCAATGAAACGCCTTTCAATTTTACTTTCATCAATTTTATCACCTTTTTTAGGCCAAAGCCAACGCCCTTGCCTAGGACTACTTGTTCTTGACCTTGATCGTCCTGAACCAAGACTGCACTATTATTAAATGTTTTAAGAAATATCATCCGACGAATCACCTTTATATAGAAAAAAGCTACCACAAACTAGAGTATACCTATCTAAGTATATCATCTTTATTTGTAGTAGCTCAGACCTGATCGTATCAGTAGTCCGCTTATTTACAGTAATTATAATAGCGCTTACATATAATTGTATCAATAAGTATTTAAATACTTATTTTTATGCAACAAAAAAGAAGAGGCCTCTAGTCTCTTCTTTATTTGTCTATATTTAGAATCAAACTTTTACAATATTTACTTATCTCTACGCTTCTTACCAGCGCCTAAACCGAACAAGCTACCTACTGCTGCAATAGCTAAACCTAAAATGCCAGCTGTATTTTCAGACTTAGCACCTGTTTGTGGCAAAGTAGCCTTTTCAGAATGCTTAATTTGTTGTGCTGGAGTTGCAGAAGTCTTCTTTTCATTATTTTCTGCAACATGCTTAGTAATAACTTGAGCAGTATTGTTGCTGTTGTTTTCCTTTGCGACAGCATCGACATATACCTTAACTGTCAAGTCTACGCTTGAACCATCTGGGTAAGTTACTGTAATAACGCCAGTGTGTTCACCAACTGTATTGACATTTGGTACTTCTTTCCAAGTGTACTTAGTACCTGCTGGCATTTCATCCTTGTTCTTAATAGCATCTGCTGGGTTTGGAAGAACGTCTGGAGTAGTGTGAATTGGTTGTGTTTCTGGTGTTACATTGTTTGTATTAACAATTACCTTCACAGTTACTTCGTCCTTTGAACCGTCTGGGTAAGTTACTACGATCACACCAGTACTTTCACCTGGCTTAGTTACATCTGGAGTGTTCTTCCAAGTGTACTTAGTGCCATCTGGTAAGTCGCCCTTGTTCTTGATACCTTCTGCTGGAGCTGGTACAACACCGGTCTTAGTGTCTACATCTTGACCTTCTGGGGTGTACTTGTCGGCATCAGTTGGAGTTGTTGGAGTTGTTACGTGGATAGTTACTGGGACTTCGTCCTTTGAACCATCTGGGTAAGTTACTACAACTACAGCTGGTTTATTACCTTCAGTAGTTACATCTGGAGTGTCTCTCCATGCGTACTTAGTACCATCTGGTAAATCACCCTTATTGGCAATACCTTGGCCTGCATCTGGTACTTCGCCGACCTTAGTAGTTACATTTTGACCAGTTGGAGCTACTGGAGCATAGTTAATGTCAACAGTGACTTCCTTAGTTTCAGCAGTAACTTCTTCAGCAGCTACTTTAGCTTGACTTGGAGTATATCCTTTAACTGTTGGTGCATTAAATTCTGCCCAAGTACCATTTGCTTGGTTAATGTCACCTGCCAGATGCCATACAGTGTTATAGATAGTCTTGCCAGTTACGGGATCAATGTAGCCGCTATTACCATCCTTATCTTCATTAGTAAAGTGAACAGTTTGATAGTGACTTACTGGATCTTGACCTGGTTCATGAACTACAATCGTACGAGTTACGTACTTATTCATTTCATCGTTGACGCCATCTTTACCTGGATCATATGGTTTTGGAGTTGAGTCTTGTTTTACATAAGTAATGTGAACATCTGCACCATCTACTGGTTGACCATCTTTAAGTGCTGATGCTGCTGGTACTTCAGTTGACTTAATACCATCAACATATGAGTCGTAACCCTTAATTTGTGGAGCATTCTCAGAAGCAAACTCTGCTTTGCCACCTTCAACAACTTTCCAGTCTCCGGTACCAGTTACTACACCAGTTACTAAGTCTTCAACACCATTACGTCCGAAATCAACGTATTGAGTATCAATCTTAGTCTCGGCTTGACCTGGTTTAGTTTGGTAAATGTCACGACTTACAGTAGTGAACATATCCTTGTATTTAGGATCAGTTGGGTTAACACCTGGATCAGTTGGAGTAATATCCTTAGTTGCGTGTTCAACCTTGTAATCTACAGGTTGTGGATCATCTGAACCAAACTTGTAAGAACTGATAGTTTGTTGATTTGGAACTAGTTTCCAGTTAGTTGGAACATGTCCAGGTACATCAACATTAACAGTTTCATCAGTCTTACCAGGAACACTGTAAGTACCCACTACAGTACCGTTACCATCAACATAATTAATTACTAAAGTATGTTCGTTAGCAGTATAAGTTACTGTGACAGTTGCACCGTTTTGTGGTTCGCCATCTTTTTCTGTTACTGCAGCTGCTGCTACTTCGGTTGCTTTTGTACCATCTACGTATGAGTCGTAACCCTTAATTTGTTCTACACTAGTTGAAGCAAATTCTGCTTTGCCACTCTTAACGTGCCATGGATTCCAAGTCGGCTTACCTGTGACTGGGTCTTGGTAACCTGCGACACCGTTAACATCACGAGTATATTCTACAGTTTGCGTTACTGGAGCAATGGCTTCATGTCCTGTTGGTACTTCGTAGTTAATAGTACGAGTTACTGACATGTCATCTCTAGCTGGATCGTATGGTAATGGTTGGGCAGCTTGTTTTACATAAGTAATGGTATCAGTAATATTGCTTGAATCCGGATTTACTGTTACTGCTGCTACTTCGGTTGCTTTAACACCATTTACGTAACTGTCATAGCCCTTTTGTTCCTTAATGTTGTAAACTGGGAAAGTTTCGCTGTTTGAATTCCATGCATTCCAACTAATAATCTTACCAGTTACTAAGTCCTGCACACCAGTACGTTCAAATTCAACTGAGGCAGTTCTTACAACCTTCTTATCCGCATCAGTCTTACCAGCTGGTACTTCTTGGATGGTTTGGGTAATCTTCCGGTAAGTACGGCTGTCAGTCTTGTCAACTGGAACAACTTCAGTACCGTGTTCAACCTTGTAATCTACAGGTTGTGGATCATCTGAACCGAACTTGTAAGAACTGATAGTTTGTTGATTTGGAACTAGTTTCCAGTTAGTTGGAACATGTCCCGATACATCAACATTAACAGTTTCATCAGTTTTACCAGGAACATTGTAAGTACCCACTACAGTACCATTACCATCAACATAATTAATTACTAAAGTATGTTCGTTAGCAGTGTAAGTTACATTAACAACTTCATTTGATGAATCTTCAGTAATTGTTCCTGAAGCTGGAACATATTGCTTACCATCAACAGTTTCAATGGTTGCACCAGTTGCAGTAGCAGTGTAGCCAGGCTTAGTTACTTCATATTGTGGGAAGTTAGTTATTGCTTGACCTTCACTATTCTTAGCAGGTGCCCATGCAGTGTAACTTGTTTGTTGACCTTTTGGCTTAGAGAGATCAGTTATCTTAGCACAACTGTAAATTACGTGTTGAACAACTGGAGTACTTTCACCTTCAACATTAATCGTACGAGTGATGTCATGATACATATTGTGGTCAGTCTTGTTGTCAATACCTTGATCAACCTTGATTACATTTACAGACACTGGAACATCAAGGTAACTACCATCAGTAAAGTTGATCCGGACAGTTGCAGAAGCGTTAGCATTAGCTTTATCAAGACTTGGTAAAGTTTGCCAGTCAACTGAACTAAATTTAGCATTATGATCAGCAGTTAAATCACTAGTATTTACAAGCTTTGAAGCATCCCCTAAAGCAGCCTTCAAATCAGTAGTATCTGAGTAAACACTTGGAATAGTACCGTTAGCTTCTGCACCGTAAATGTAAACTGATGGGAATGGATAAGTTGATACTGGACCTTTACCATAAATTGGCCAGTTTACACTTGAGCTGTTAACAACAGCTGAATACTTAGGATAACCAAATTGATTATTTACCCAGTTAGTATAAGTAATCGTCTCGGTTCCACCATTGTTGGCTGATGACAAACTTGTTGGTTGACCATTACCCTTGATTGCACCTAATGCATTATTGAATAGAACAGTATCTGCTTTAGTCCAGCTAATCTTAATGTCACTAGCATTAATAGATTGTGGAGCAGTAACAGTTACACCAGATGGATTATCACCAGTTTGGGTAAGAACATATGCAGTCTTATCAGCATTCAAAGTGTAAATATATGGCTTACTGTAGTTTTGACCACCTTGGTAGTAGCTTAACTTGAAGTTTTCAATTACTGGTCCACCAATAATGTTCTTGTCTGAAGTCTTGTGAGTTACTACATCATTAGCATGCAAGCTGAAAACATGACCATTATCGATAACAGTAACATCACCTTGACCATTTACAGCAACAGGAATAGTAACAGTCTCAGTAGTACCATCTGGATAAGTTACTGTAGCAGTGCCAGTAGTTGCACCTGGCTTTGAAGTATCTGGCTTAGTAGTCCAAGTTGCACTTGTTGGATAACCATCAACTGGAGTATTACCACCCTTATTCAAGTTAGCAATACCTTGAGTAGCAGCTGGATCTCCACCAACAGTAGTAGTAATAGTCTTAATCTCTGGCTTAGCGTTAACAATTACATTAGTTGGAACTGTATCTTTTGAACCATCTGGGTAAGTTACCACAACAACTGCTGGTTTCTTACCTGGTTTAGTGGTATCTGGAATATTTTGCCAAGTATAAGTTGTGCCGCTTGGTAAACTACCAGGATTCTTGATACCTTTTTCAGCATCAGGAACTTCGCCTACCTTAGTTGAAACGTCTTGACCTTCTGGATTATGGTCGTCTGCATCAGTAGTTACCTTGATTGAATTTGCTGGAATATTAATGTTCAAGTAGGTTGGTTGACCATTTGCAGCCTTATCAGTAAAGGTAATCTTGATTACTCCGCCTTGACCTTGTTCATTAGGCTTAGTTGCCCATTCCGTCTTTGCAATTTCATCAGTTGGGATGTTGTTATCTACTAATTGACCAAATTGTTCACTAGTTAAATCTGAGCCAAGTTTAATATCAACTGGAGCAGTTACAGCCTTAGCACCAGCACCATTAGCATCAATAGTGAATGGATTAGTAGTTACAACACCATTCTTTGAGCCTAGGATGTTCTTATCTGCATCATTATTAGTAAAGTCAACATTAACACTAGTAGTAATTTCCTTACCTGATGCAGTTGCGGTAGCAACATTAGTATCTGGAGTTGTAGTCCAACTTACAGTTGATGGATCAATCGTAATTGGGGTAGCTGTAGTTGAAAGTTTGCCATCTGTTAATTCGTAACCTTCTGCAGTTACAACGCCAGCAGCAGAAAGAACTTGTGAATTTTCAGTAGTTTCATGAGCGTTAAGTTTAGAAGTATCAACGCTAGTTACAACTGCACCATTATCGCCCCAAGTTACTGTTTGACCAGCTTTAGTAACAATTACTGGAACAGTAGTCTCATCAGTACTCTTGTCTGGGTAAGTTACAGTTACTGGAACATTATAAGCACCTGGAGTTACATTGGCACCTGGGTTAACAGTTACAGTACCAGTTGATGGATCAATAGTTGCCCAAGCTGGTGTATCAGTACCTGTAGTAAATGTAGTTTCAGTTGGAGCAGTAGCATCCTTACCATCTTGATCAGTAAATGCTGGATTATCAGTAGCAGATTGACCTTGTTCAACAGTTACTGGCTTATATGATGGAGTGTAAAGATTTGCCATTGGTTCAGTAATATTTAATGGAATATTTGCAAAGTCAACGGATCCATCAGTGTAGGTTACTTTTGCCCAAGCTGACTTATCAGTGGTCTTTAAATCACCAGTTGGGTTAGTTGGTTCTGCTTCATCGCCCATTACACTCTTCCAATCAGTGGCATCAGTAGATGCATCATACCAACTTACACTCTTAATAGAAGAAAGATCGGTTGTCTCGGTACCATCACTAGAAAGTAAACCTTTAATACCATCTTTAGCAGTTAAATCCTTTAAAGTTTGCTTAGTAGTACCATCAATAGTTTGAACTACTGGTTGATACTTTTCTGAATCAGTTGGTGTTACTTTAGTTTCTAGGTTAGTACCCATCGAAATTCTTTGTGGAGTCCACCAATTGAAGTTGTTTAAGAACTTGTTTAAGTATGGTGTTTCATAATCCACACCGGGATTTGGTTGTCCTTGCGTAATCGTACCATTAGTGTATTGATATTGATTCAATCCTGCTTGGCTACCACCCATGGTAACAGTACCGTTTGAGTGCAGGAACTTAGCTTCCCCGGCCTTATTTGCACCAACGGTTTGGCCTTTACCAGCAAAACCACTAATTGAGTTGTTACCCCAGTTGTTTTGAGTTGTAAGGTTATTGATGTACCAGTAATATGATGGATTATTGTAGTTACCTTCATCCCATTGAACAAGAGGTAATGGATTGTGGCCGCCATTACTTTGAATGTTTACATGGTTTACTTGATTTTCAAGACGAAGCAAAGTACCTGTTTGGTTTCCGGTCCGTTGGAAGTTTACATATGCTGGATTAGTAATGTTAATAGTATCAGAACTAGTTGCGCTACCATTACCACTTCCCCACATTGTAATTAAACCGACGTTAGGAGTATTAGTAGTTGCACCAGCGATTGAAGATTGAGCTGAATCTTGAAGATCCAAGGTAGCACCATCTTGTACATTCACAGTAAAGATAGATCCAGTACCATTACCAGAACCAAATGAAATCAATGGTGAAGTAGACTTATTGTCACCAGTACGTTTAATTACTAATGTACCTGCATTATCTAAAACGTTTGAATCAGCATTAGTAACATTAAAGGCAAAACCAACACCTAATGAAATTGGAGCATAGTGATAACCATTGTAATTAGTTACACCGTTAGCACCAGTACCATCATTACTTTGCTTGGTATCAATATTAACAACACCAGTTTTACCAATGTTTAAATTACCAGCCCAAATAGCTATCGAAGATCCGTCGGCCATATTAGTGTTCAAATTACCATCAACTTGAACCGTACCAGTCGTAGCACTATTTACAAGCATCCCTTTAACATCGGTTGACTTACCGTTTAAGGTAACAGTCGCGTCTTGTTGTACATCGATTGCTGGATCAGTATCATCAGAATCTTCAATTTTTGCACGTAAGATGTTTCCACCAGGATTTTGATCATTGTTCGTCTTAGCAGTACCTACATTAAAGACGGTGTTAGTACCATCCGCAAAGATAATATGAGCAGCTGAAACTGCACTTGAATAGTTATAAAGTTGGTTTCCTGCTACATTAACTGCTTCAGCAGTAATATTGTTATTCCCCTTGAAAGTTACTGTGGTGTATGGATTATCACCTGTTTGCTTTGCCATAGTAGTGGTGTAGAATGCACCATTCTTAACATCAGCAGTTACATTTTCAAAAGTAACCTTGTTTTTGGCAAGAAGATCTTCGTTAATGTCATCTCCGCCCATATAAATTGGACTGAATGCACCACCATATGTAGACCAGCTGTTGTCATAACCATCTGCATTGATAGTTAAGTTCTTGAAATCAATGTCCCAAGGATTACTATCTTTTTGATTGGCAGTAGTAAAACTCAGGTAGTTAGCACCGAAATTAATAGTGTGACCTTGCCCATCAATGACTAACCCACCTGAAATATTCTTACCGGTTAAGTTTAATTTCCCACCATTAATAACAGGATTGGGACGTGAAAGTCCGTTAATCCCTTTATTAGTAACAGTAATATCACCAGTTAATTTAATAGTACCGTCGTTAGCATTATTCAAGGCATTAACAAGACTTTGCCAATCACCAGCTTCTCCAGTTTGTGTACCACGCAAAGTCTTTGTTTGAGTTTCTTGAGTAGCAACTTCTCTATTTACTGCATTAGCTGCTTGAGTAACTTTTTCTTCTTTAACAGAAGCTTGAGTTGGTGTTACCTTCTTAAGATTTAATGTATTAGTATTTTTAGAAGCTTCAGTCTTATGACTAGCTTCGTCATTCTTAACCTCTTTTGAAGCAGCTGCTTCTACAGGGGTAGTTTCTTCTCCTTCTTTATTAGCAAGGTCTTTTGATAAATTTTGATTACTATTAGCAGCAGGAGATTGAGTAACTTTGCTATCAGTAGCATTTTGACTACTTGTGGTAGTTGCATTTACCTTCTCTGCATTAGCTGATTCATTATTTTGAGTCTTACCAGCATTTACATGTGATTGAATCTTATTTAATTGCTGTTCAGCACTTTGAGCACCGTCAGCCTTTGATTGTTGCTCATTATTTTTAGCATTATTTACTACTACAGGATTCTGTTCAGTAGCAGCTTGGACTTTTTGATTTCCAGCCATACTCATAAAGCTGAAACCAATTAAAACAGAAGCGGCACCAATAGAAAACTTTCTAATTGAAAACCGTTCTTTTCTCGGTTCCATCTTACGGAGTTTTTCATGATAATTATTTTTTGATAGCATTATCTACTTCTCCTTTAGTAAATCATATTACAAGTCCATTATAGGTCTATTTTTTGAAAATAAAAGATAAAATAACTAATTATATTTAAAACGGGCGTAAACTATATAATTTGTGGTTATTTCAAACTTTTGCATATATTATTGAAATTACGCTTATTGACTTATAATTAAATTTACAAAAATATAACAGTCTCAGTCCATAAATCGTAAAGTCAACCATCAATGCATAACGGTTGTTTTAAACCGCTCACAAAATAAATAAAATAACGGTCAATACAGGATCATTTTACCTCCCCATTTTATTTTTTGTCAACGCTTCTTTACCTATTTAAGTTATTTTTTCCACAAAAAAAGCTACCCAATTGGGTAGCCTAATATAACTATCTACTAATACTATCTGCACGGCCTTTATAATCACCGGTTTCAGTTCCAATAATTAATTCTTCGCCTTCTTTAATAAAATCTGGTACAGTTACAACTAAACCTGTATCCATTGTTGCAGGTTTGCCACCACCAGCAGCAGTAGCACCTTTTATTTCTGGTTGAGTTTCCTTTACAGTCATTTTTACAGTAGATGGTAAGTTAATTCCAATTAGTTTACCTTCATCAGTAAACTTAAGATCAACATTAATGTTAGGAATTAAAAATTTAGCTTCTGCCTCAAGATGTTCCTTAGGAATTAAATACTGCTCATAAGTATCTGTATCCATAAAAATAAAGTTAGTGTCATCGTCGTAAAGATATTGTGCTTTTTTCAAGGAAACATTAACTAACTCTACTTTTTCGCTAGGACGCATTGTTTTATGCACAACAGCTCCACTCATAACATCACGCAAATCCATTTGCATAACTGTATTACCCTTACCAGGTTTGTGGTGATTACTCTTTAATACTTCAATCAACTTACCATCTTGGTTAAAAATCATACCTTTTTTTAATTCAATTGCTTGCATTAACAAATACCTCTAAAATTTCTTAATATACATATCACTAATTTCATGATTACCATACTTTTTAATAATCATGTCTGCTCGTTTTTTAGTTGGTTCAATATACTCGTGTAAGTTCTTCAAATTAACATCTCGCCAAACTTTTTTGGCAAAAATATCTGCTTGTTCACGTGGTACATGAGCCCATTGATAAAAATAATTGTCCGGATTATTGCGATTAATTTCTAACATTAAATGATAGCGATCAAGATACCATCTTTCTAAGTCTTCTTCACTAGCATCGAGATAAATCACATAATCTAAGAAATCACTTGGCGGTGCTTGGCCGTTAGGAGGAACTTCTAGTAAATTTATTCCTTCTACTACTAAGACATCCGGCTGTTCAACCGAGCCAACTTCATTAGGAACTAGATCAGAAATTTCCTGTGAGTATAGTCGATATGGTACTCTTTCTTTACCAGCTTTAACACTTGACAGAAAAGTAGAAAAGGCATCCCAATTAAATGATACTGGGAAGCCCTTTTGATCCATTAAGTTTTTAGCTTTAAGTTCTGCATTAGACATTAAAAAGCCGTCAGTAGAAACTTGAGCAATCTTTTTATCCGGTTCAAGGCGTTCAAATAACCGCGTTATTTTCTTGGCAAAGGTGGACTTACCAACAGCAACAGATCCCGTCACTCCAATTATAAAAGGAATCTTTTGCCACTGTTCTTTATAAAATGTTTGTTGCGTATGATAAACAGCATTTTTTTGACTCATGATATATTGAAGATTCTTCATCATGAAAATTTCTGCACTAAATTCATCACTTGGAGGAATTAGTGCCTGCCACTTATCAGGTGTCAAGTGTAAAAATTGCTCTTGCATAAAAAGCCCGCCTTCCTTCTGCCTTGTTCCTAGTATTTTTACATTGTTCAGCCTATCATATATATTGAGAGAAAGAAAAGAAGATATCTATGAAAAAATTAATTCTTTTTGGTGATTCCCTACTTGCAGGGTATATTGATGGACACGCAACTAATATTGTAACTCAAGGACTGCAAGAAAAATTACCTAATTTTACAATTATTAATAATTCTGTACCTGGAAGTACAACTGAGGAGGCAATTGATTTTTACGATTTAAGGATTAAACCTTTCAATTACGACTTGGTTATACTTGCCTTAGGTACTAATGACGCAAACATGCAATTTGGCTTAAGCGCTGGACGCTATGCACATAACTTGCAAGTTCTAGTAGATTTAATTGGTGTCGACAAAACAATTTTAATGGGACCTTCCTATACTAATTGGAAAATCGCCAAAGATCAAGCATGGCCAAAAACATTACAATTTGAATTAGTAGCTGAGCAATGTCATATCGAAAATAATATTCCATTCTTAAACTTTGCAAAAGTAATGCGCAAGACCGGTCATCCAAATGATTTACTTCAGAAGGACGGTATCCATTTAAATCAAGAAGGTAATAAATTACTAATTGAAAAGCTTGCTGAATTAGTCAAAGAGAAAGAAACAGCTGCTATATCATAAAAAGCATCCCAATAACGGGATGCTTTTTTACTGCTCTATTCAATATAAAGGGCTTGTTTACCTTGCTGGTTATAGCTTGCTTCTATCTTCTTTAAGCTTACCTTCTTATTTTTAACACCATAAGGATCGTTTACATACACAATCCCCTTTTTCTTGTTGTAACCTGTAATCACACAAGCATGAGATGACGGCGTTACATGAACTTTTCCTTGCTTAGTAGACCAGGTCTGCATATCATTTACCCGATCAAACTTCAAAGTTGTAATGATTACTACAGGATGTCCCTTAGAAACTAATTTCAACACTCGAACAAAATCATTGCCCGTATAATTGCGAATTCGCTTTGTGTATTTTCTGGCAACATTATACAAAGGTTCATTATACACACACCAGCCTGCATTCTTGATACTCATGTAACCAACAAATCCAACGTGTGGATTTCCTCGATAATTATTGCCAACAAAAGACGATACGTGCTTGATATTCGATGACAACTCTAATTTACTTACATTAATATCATAGTATTTCAACAACATCGCAAGTGAGGTAACCTCACAACCATTTGGTAAGTCTGGTAATTGATTTTCTAAGGGAACATTTAACTTCTGTTCTGGTTTTAAAGTAAGCCAATCATATTCATTTTGAAATCTTTTAAAATTAAATCCTAAGGCAATTACCCCAGCAGTAATTAACAATACAACTGTATACAGAATTCTTCTTCTACGCCGATATTTTCTAGCTCCATTTAATCTTTTCATGCTAAGTATTTTAACTATTATGTATTAAGTCTGTCAAAATGCATAAGAATTAAATAGAATTAACTTTCAATCCCTATCTGCTTACCTTAATAATAAAAAATCCCTCTAAATCAAGGTTTTAATGATACCAAGATCCAAGAGGGATTTTATTTTTACTTATTTACGTAAGTTTTTTCATCTAAATTATCAAACAAAGGACTCTTCCCACCTGTATAAATTAAGTCTAATTTATACATTGCACGTGAAGCAATAGTGTAAAGCAATTGAGTTTCATCTAATTGATGATAGTTTTCTTTTGAAACGCCCCAAGCAACTACTGCATCAAATTCTAGTCCTTTAGCAAGATAGGATGGCATTACTAAAGTACCAGGCACTAAACGCTGGTTTGCCGACCCAATCAAAGTTGCCTTAATATTTCTTTCTTTTAATACTTTAGCAACTTCTTGAGCTTCAGCCAATGTCTTAGTAATAATTGCTGTTGTTAGCTTTTGTTCATCGTTTTCTACCAATATATCTTGCAAGGCATTGTATTCTTTTTCAATGCTATCGCGCTTGTAAAAGGCTGGCTTTGGACCACGTCTATCAAAAGCTTCAATCTTTTCACCTTGACGCAAGATTTGCTTAGTAAAGTTAGTTATTTCCTTCGTTGAACGGTACGACTTCGTTAATTGAACAACATCGGTCTTCTCGGGATCAAATAATTTAGAGATTTGACTCAAAAGTGTTTTACTTTCATCTTTAGTAAAAATAGCTTGATTCAAGTCACCTAACATTGTGAACTTAGCTCTAGGGAAATTATACTTAAGGTATGCTAATTGGAATGGAGTGTAATCCTGAATTTCATCAATAAAGGCATAGCGCATTTCATAATCTGTTCTACGTCCGGTTACTAGATCATATAGGTAAAGGTATGGAGAAATATCAGCCATCTTGATTTTTCCAGCCTTAAATCGCTCTTTAACATTTTCAATATGAGCATCCCATTCTTCTTGGGTAATATCCCATTTACTCAAGTCAATTATCTTAGGAACGGCACGCAAAAAACGTAAGTATTGTGCACGAATATTTAAAAATCGATTCTGGCGAATCTTGCGACTAACTTGCTTTAATTGATTAATTACAATCTTACGAGCTAAAAAGTGTTCTTCTTTTGCACTAGATTCAAATTCTTGATCTGGACGATCATACAGCTTATTTAATTGTTCTTGATCCAAAGATTCAATAGTTTTATCAACCCATGCCTTCTTAGTTTCAGGTTCAATTCTGCGGTTTAAACTATTAATCAAAGCTTCTTTTGTAGCTTCAATTCTATTTCTTAAGTGGTAGTTTTCATTAAAGCCGTAGTAAATTTCCTTGATCTTTTCCTTATCAAAAAATGGTTTTTCTTTACTCTTAAAGTAAATGTTCTTAAAAATCAAACCATTCTTTTCAAGATGTTTAGCATAGCGAGTTACTGCATTAAAGAATTGCAATGAATTCTTTAAGTTAACAATCTTATCGTTTTGTTCATTATCTTCAAATTGTTCGAATAAGTTTTCAACGTTCATTCCGGGAACACGGCGCGAAACAAACTGCCAGTAAGTCATTTGAACCATATTCTGTTCTCCCATTTCCGGAAGAACATTTTTAACATAATCATTAAATAATTGATTTGGGCTGAACATAATAACATCGCTAGAAGTCAAATTACCACGGTAGCGATATAGTAAGTAGGCCACACGCTGCATAATGGCAGAAGTCTTACCCGAACCAGCAGCTCCTTGAACAAATAAAAGATCAGCACTAGTATTTCTAATAATTTTATTTTGCTCACGTTGAATGGTAGTCACAATTGACTTCATCTGTGTAGATGATTTTTCATTCAAGACATTTAAGAGCATTTGATCCCCAATGGATTCATTGGTATCAAACATATTAGTAATCTTGCCATCTTTAATTAAAAATTGACGCTTCTTAGTCATATCAACAGTTTGCACACCATCTGGTGCATTATATGATACTTTTCCTAATTTTCCATCATAGTAAATAGATGATATTGGGGCACGCCAATCATAGATTAAAAAATGATCTTCTTTATCTGCAAAAGAACCTAATCCAATATAAATAGTTTCTGGTTCTTCATTAGGTTCTTGAAAATCAACTCTTGCAAAATATGGCTTCTTTTCTAAACGCTGCAAGGTCGATAATTGCTTAGCTGAATGTTGCCAGGCATTTTGTCGTTCCGCTAACATTTGTTGTTGCTGGTGAATAGACAGTGCAGTATCCATTGAAGTGGAGTAGCCATCATAATCTAATTTCACATCATCAAAAAAATGTGAGTTGATATTTTGAGCTTCATTTTGTGCATGTTCGATTGAATGATCAAGCTCTTTTTCTTTCTTCTTAATTAAGCCAAGAACATCATCTAGATGCTTTTGCTCTTTTTGTTGTTCAGTTTCTTTTACCAAAATTACGTCACCTATTTCTAGCATTAGTAAAAACGTTGCATATTATTTTATCATATGTATACGCTTTCTAAAAGAATTTATAATTTTCAGAAAGTCTCAACCGTTATTTAGTCTTTTCTTAAATAATTAGTTTTATAATTAAATAAAATTACATTGTGAGATGAGAAAGTGAAACGATTTTTTAAAACAATTCTAGTTCTAGCACTTCTATTTGTGGGCTTTGAGTTTGCCTATCAAAAAGCGGCCCCAGAAATTGAAAAAACATTTGGAACTAGAAACCCCCTCCCCTATCTAACAGCAAAAGTACAACAATTTATTTCACCTGAAAAAATCCAAAATGATGATAAGGATGGAGATAATTCTAAAGGACATACTTTTGACTCTAATACAGCCACTGTCTACATCGATCTTTCTGATCCAACGCTAAAACAAGCTGCGCTTGATGGAATTAACGTTTGGAATAACACAGGTGCCTTTAATTTTAAAATCACAAATGATAGAAATAATGCCAAAATCATTATTAAGTCAATGAATGATGGTGAAACAAATGCGGCTGGGCTAACGGATACTCAATACAACTCTTTAACTGGACATTTACTTAAGGCAACAGTTCGCTTAAATTCATATTATCTTTTAAACCCAAGCTACGGCTACAATAACGGACGGATTGTGAATACAGTTGAACATGAATTAGGTCATGCAATAGGATTAGGTCATAAAGATGGTATTTCAGTTATGTATCCCCAAGGATCTTTTTATACAATTCAACCAAGTGACGTCCAAGATGTTAAAAAATTATACCAAGAGCAATAAGAGCGACTCTCAACACAGAGTCGCTCTTATTTCATGTTTTTCTTTTTTAATTGACTTTGCTTTTTAAAATATGGAATCCAAAAGGTTATCACATAGCCAACTGCAATTCCAACAAAAGTCCAAACCATAATATTTTTGACAAATAAGCCAATAAACAGACCAATTAAGCCAAAAATTCCAATAATAAATGATTGATCAAGTTGTTTCATATTCCTTCCCTCATTTCTCTCTTAACTATAGCAAAGGTATATTATTATAAGCATATTTTTAGACTTAAACTGTCAGTTATTTTATACTATATTTCATAAATATGATTAGCTTTAAATGTATAAATAGCAATATTTCATAAAGCTATACAAATTAAAATTATTCATTTTTAATAATAAGAAAGGAATGGTATATCCTTTATGGATAGTCAGAAACAACCTCCCGCGTATTCTCAAACAAAAGACGAGTTATTTTCAAATCTAGAAACAAGCTCAGCTGGTTTAAGCGAGCCAGAAGTTGACAGGCGTTTAAAAAAATATGGGCATAATGTTCTAAATGAAAAGCCTCCTAAGTCAATTTTAAACATGCTCAAAGAGCAAATCTTTGATCCAATGATTTTAATCTTATTAGGGGCAGCCAGTTTTTCAGCCCTCTTAAATGAATGGGTAGAAGCTAGTGTAATTTTCTTCATTGTGATAATCAACTCTATTATTGGTATTATCCAAGAAAAGAAAGCCCAAGCTTCTCTTGCCGCTCTAAAAACAATGAGTGCTCCAACTGCAACAGTAATTAGAAATGGATCTGAAAAAATTGTTTCAGCTAGTGAATTAGTAGTCGGCGACCTAGTTATCTTAACCAACGGTGATATGGTACCGGCGGATCTACGTTTAACTCAATCCAATAACTTGAAAATTGCTGAAGCTTCTTTAACCGGAGAGTCAATTGCCAGTGAAAAGAATGCAGCTGCTGTTCTTTCTCCTGATTGTCCCTTAGGCGATAGAAAAAATATGGCCTACACTTCTTCAATTGTTACTTATGGTCGAGGAAGTGGAATTGTAACTAAAACTGGGATGAATACAGAAATTGGTCAAATTGCTGGAATGCTAGAAGACAATGATACTAGTGATACTCCACTGAAGCGGAAACTTAACGCTGTTGGTAAAATTCTAACAATTATTGGGTTAATCATTTGTGTTTTAATTTTTGCCATCGGTGCTTTTTATGGACGTCCTCTTCTACCACAATTTTTAGTAGCAATTTCTTTAGCTATTTCAATTATTCCAGAAGGACTTCCAGCAACTGCAACCATCATTATGGCACTTGGAGTACAGCGAATGGCTAAGGAACATGCCTTAATCAAAAATCTACCAGCAGTTGAAACACTTGGAAACGCAACAGTTATTTGTTCTGACAAAACAGGAACTCTAACGTTAAACAAAATGACAGTAACTCATTTAGCTAACGGAGATGATTTCCTTAACAAAAAGATCTTAAAAGCTCAAAAAGCAGTAAAAAACAATAATGCTTATAAAGACTTAATGTATGCTGCTAGTCTTTGTAATGATGCTTCTCTTAGTCCTGCTAGTCCAGAAGAAATTATTGGTGACCCTACAGAAGGGTCCTTAATTCCACTAGCACAAGATTTTGGATATTCTGTTTCTAGCTTAAGAAAAGAGTATCCCAGACTTGGCGAGTATCCTTTTGATTCAATTAGAAAACGTATGTCTACAATTCATGAAATAAACAATGAATATGTTGCCTACACTAAAGGAGCACTGGACGAATTACTACCACTCTGTGACTACATTGCTACAAGCAGTGGAATGCAGAAATTAACTAAGACAGATAAAGAAAATATTTTAGCTTTATCACATCAGATGTCTGACAAGGCATTGAGAGTTTTAGGTTTTGCCAGCCGAACCATTTTGAATTTACCGCAAGAAAATGAAAATATTGAACAACATTTAGTTTTCTTAGGAGCTGTTGGGATGATTGACCCAGCTAGAGATGAAGTTAAAGCCTCAATCAAAATGGCTCGTGAAGCAGGTATTAAAACTATTATGATTACTGGTGACCATAGAAATACTGCGGTTGCTATTGCTAAAAACTTAGGCATTTATGCTAATGGAAATACTGTTATTTCTGGTACTGAACTAAACGAGATGGCAGATAGCGAATTAGATCAAGCAGTTAAGTCAACCACAGTTTTTGCTCGTGTTTCACCTAATGATAAGTTAAGAATTATTCAAAGCCTAAAACGAAATGAAGAAGTAGTAGCTATGACAGGTGACGGAGTTAATGATTCTCCCGCTTTAAAAGCAGCTGACATCGGAGTCGCGATGGGAGTTAGTGGTACTGACGTTGCTAAAGATGTCTCAGACATGATTTTACTTAACGATAGTTTTACAACTATTACTGCCGCCATTAAAGAGGGACGAAAGGTTTACCGCAATATTCAGAAAGTAATTCAATTTTTACTAGTCGGTAATATTGCAGAAATTACTACTTTATTTATTGCTACCCTCTTTAATTGGGATGCACCACTACTTGCTGTTCATATTCTTTGGGTCAATTTAGCTACCGCCAGCTTACCTGCTCTAGCTTTAGGAGTAGACCCCGCAAGTAAAAATATTATGAAGCATAAACCAGTGAAGACTGGAACCTTATTTGAAAGAGATCTAGTCTGGCGTGTTATCAGCCAAGGAATCTTTGTTGCCTTAATGACACTATTAGCTTACTGGATTGGAGACACTTTTGATAATCCGATTGCTGGTCAAACAATGGCCTTTTGTGTTCTAGCTTTATCTCAAATGCTCCGCGCATTTAATCAACATTCTAATACTGATCCGATTTGGATTAGAGGAAACAAAATTAATATTTGGTTAATTGTATCCTTTATCGTTTCAGCAGTTTTAATGGGAGTTATTCTCTTTACTCCTAACTTACAATCTCTCTTTCATTTGACTAACCTGACATCAAGACAATGGCTAGTAGTCATCATTCTTTCTCTATTCTCAATCTTACAAGTTGAATTAATGAAGCTAATCAAGCGATCTGTTAAAGCTCGTCAACAAAGCCGAGCATTAGAATCAGTCACAGATTAGCACATTATATTAATAGAACTTTAGCAAGCATATTTTTAGACTTAATAGCAAAGACCTTGTACAATAAAAATATAAATTTAACACTTACATAAGCATAAAGGCATAATTAACTTTATGCTTTCTACTTTTCTGTAATCAAATAGCTAACACATTTTAAATATAAAAACAGCCAAATTACTCTATCTTGAGTAGTTTGGCTATTTTTATTGTCAGAATTTAACTTTTTATGCTAAATAGATTTTTTCATAACTGCTGCAAGTGCCTGCTCCTTAATTTTATCTACATCAACTTTATTAAGCTTTTCATATTCTCGCGCTAAAACATCGCATAAATATAATTGTGATACCTGACCAGCTACGGTACCAATATTCATAAATTCACTAACTGACGTCTGCAAACTTACATCCCCTAATTGAGCAATTGGTGACGTAAGATCGTTAGTAATAGCAATAATTTTAGCTCCATATTCTTTAGCAACTTTGAGTGAATCATAAGTGTCTTTAGTATGACCAGAGAGTGATAAGCCAACTACTAGGTCATCTTTACTTAATAAGGTCGCAACTTGAACTTGAATATGAGGATCAGACTCCGCATTGGCAATCAAACCAATTCTAAGCCAGGTTCTTTCATAGTCTCTAGCTGATTCACCTGAGTGTCCTAAACCAAAAATATGAATTCGGCGCGCTTTAGCTAATAAACTAACTGCTTGTTTTAAAACAGAAGGATTGATCAATTCTTCTGTTTTTTCAATTGAAGAAATTAAAACTTTACTACTTAACTCTGAAGATGTTTGAGCTTCGTCATGACCTTTTGAGGTAGTCATCATTGAATCTTGTGCTAAAGCTATTTTTAGATCCGAGAAACCTGAATAGCCTAATTTTTTACAAAGTCTAACAATTGTGGCATCTCCAGTATTAGTTGCAGTCCCTAGCGACTTAATCGTGTCATAAATCACATGTTCAGTATGAGTCGCAATATAGTTAGCCAATTTATTTTCTGACTTAGTTAGCTTGTCTTTATTTTGATTGTATCGCTGTATAAATTCCATTGTCTCACATCCTGATTACAACTATATCATGCTTTTATAAGAAAACGTTTGCATTAAAACAAAAATCATTATATTATTTCTTCAGGAGGAAAACTCCAAAATAATATTTATTTGGAGTATATTTACAAATGAATAAAGAAGAATTTATTAACAAAATCCATGGTGGCTTAATTATTTCATGTCAAGCTTTGCCAGGCGAACCATTGTATACAGAAGAAGGCGGAATTATGCCCCTAATGGCTAAAGCGGCCCAAGAAGCAGGCGCAACAGGCTTAAGAGCAAATTCCGTTAGAGATATTAAACAAATTAAAAAAATTGTTGATCTTCCAATGATTGGAATTATCAAACGGGACTATCCACCAGAAAAGCCCTATATTACTCCAACTATGAAAGAAGTAGATGAATTAGTTGAAACTGGCGTAGAAGTAATTGCAATTGATGCAACTTTGCGTCCAAGACATGATGGTAAGACAGTAAATGAATTCATTAAAGAAATAAAAACTAAGTATCCAAATCAACTTTTAATGGCTGACACTTCAAATTTTGAGGAAGCAAAAAATGCTTATGAGGCAGGCGTTGATTTTGTTGGTACTACGCTTTCTGGCTACACTGAAGAAAGTCCTAAAACTGATCACCCAGACTTTGATTTAATTAAAGCTCTAGTTGATGCAGGTCTTCCAGTAATTGCTGAAGGGAAAATCCATACTCCAGAACAATTAAAGCAAGTTATTGACATCAACCCAGCAGGAATTGTAGTCGGAGGAGCAATCACTCGCCCATTACAAATTGCTAAAACTTTTACTTCAGTTTTCGAAAATTAACCGAGCGTAACGAAACGAGGCGTAATCATGTCTAAGAAATTTTCTCATATTGGCCAAGCCTTCTCACAACTGGGGCAAGCCTTTATGCTTCCAATAGCTATTTTACCTGTAGCCGGCTTACTCCTAGGACTAGGCGGAGCCTTAACCAATAAAGCTGCCGTTACCTCTTATCCTTGGCTTAATCAAGAATGGCTTCAAACAATTCTAAAGATAATGAATTTTGCAGGAAGTGCTGTTTTTAATAACTTAGCTCTTATTTTCTCAATTGGTTTAGCAGTTGGCTTAGCAAAAGGGGATAAAGGAACAGCTGGCTTAGCAGGTGGCGTTGCCTATCTAATATATACAGCCACAATCTCGGGACTTCTCCAATTATTTTCACCTAAAAACACTATTGATACAGGAGTATTAGGGGCAATTGTTATTGGATCAGTTGTTGCCTACCTACATAATCATTATCGCAAGGTAGAATTACCACAATTCTTAGGCTTTTTTGGTGGTTCAAGATTTATTCCTATTATTTCATCTTTAGCTGCGATTGTTATTGGTGCTATCTTCTTCATTATTTGGCCACCAATTCAAAGCGGTTTAACCAGTGCAGGTTATGCAATAGCTAAAATGGGAAGTTTGGGAAGTTTTCTATATGGCTTCTTGCTTCGCTTAACTGGAGCAGTTGGTCTACATCACACAATTTATCCAATGTTTTGGTACACAGCCCTAGGTGGAACTGCAGATGTAGCTGGTAAAACTGTTGTTGGTGCTCAAAATATTTTCTTTGCTCAATTAGCTGATCCTAATCACCATGGTTTGTTTACTTACGGTACTAGATTTTTTGCTGGTCGTTTTGCAACTATGATGTTCGGTCTTCCAGGGGCCGCTTTAGCAATGTACCTTTGCTTGCCTAAGAGAAACCGGAAGACTAACGGTGGTCTATATCTTTCAGGTGGTTTAACCTCATTTTTAACTGGTATTACTGAACCAATTGAATATACTTTCTTATTCGTAGCACCTTGGTTATATGTTATCCATGCTTTTCTCGATGGATGTTCATTTTATGTTGCTGATATCATGAATATTAGAATCGGAAATTCATTCTCTGGTGGTTTAATTGACTATCTTCTCTTTGGTGTCTTACAAGGAAAAGATAAAACTAATTGGCCGAATGTTTTAATCATGGGAGTTATATGGTTCTTCCTTTACTTCTTTGTTTTTACTTTTTGTATTAAAAAATTCCACGTTGGTATTCCAGGAATGGTTGTAGAAGAAAATCAAGATGCTGAAAAAATCATGACAAACAGCCCTAAAACTGACGACAAACTATACAATGAATCTTGTGAAATTATCACTGCCCTTGGCGGTTTAGAAAACATTGAAACTGTCTCAGCCTGTGCAACTAGATTGAGAGTTTCTTTAAAAGATAATAGTTTAGTTAATGATGACGTATTTAAAATGTTGGGTGCTCCTGGGGTATTAAAAGTTGCTGGCGGAGTTCAAGCTATTTTTGGTGGAAAAGCCGATCTATATAGTCAAGAAATTAATGACATCATCACCCACCCAGATATGCAGCCTATAAATAATCCACAAGTGGATAAAGTTTCTAATCCTCAATCAAATTCTGTGCATAAGTCAGAAGAAGTTATTTTCAAGGCACCTGTCAAAGGGATTTTTGAAGATATATCTCAAGTTAATGACGAAGTATTTTCACAAAAGATGATGGGTGAAGGATTTGCAATTAAACCGGAAAATGGAAAAATTTATAGTCCGGTTAATGCTACCGTAGTATCCATTTTTAAAACAAAACATGCTGTAGGTCTTAAAACCGACTCTGGTTTAGAAGTTATGCTTCATCTTGGAATAGATACCGTTGAACTAGAAGGTAAGCCATTTACCTTAAAGGTAAAAGAAGGCGATCAAGTAACTCCAGAGACACAGTTAATTGAAATGGATCTAAAACAAATTAAAACTGCTAAAAAAGATCCAACAGTTATGACTCTTATGACTAATAGTAGTGAGAGAGTTGAACAAGTCGAAGATATCGTTACAAGTGGACAATTAGTTGAGGCACATGATGATGTCTACTCCGTAACTACTAAATAACTTTAATCCCTCTATAAACAAAAAATGTACTCAAGTTTCCATTTTCTTGAGTACATTTTTATGTTCTTTTATTTGTCTTTAATTACTACTTTTGTCCCTACAGGAACAGTTTCTGCAAGCCACTTTGAATCTGGGACACTTAATCTAATACAACCATGTGATCCCGAACTTCTTCCGAGTTTTGCTGCTTCCTTTTTGTTAATAGAGCCATCAGATTTAGTAGGTACGGAGTGAAATAGATATACTCCGTGATCTTTCCAGCTAACATAATATTTAGCCCCTTCATTCAATTCATTGTTGTAAAAATCATCACCGCGTTCCTCCTGAATATAATAAGTGCCTGTAGGAGTATCAGACTTATTCTTATGGTAAGTGCCACCAGTTGAAAGCATAGTATAGATTGGCTTATTTCCACTCATAATATAAGTCCGATTTCCCTTTAGAGAAACTCTAATCCATAAATTCTTTACTTTTGTTAAATCAGGATAAGCTTTATCTTCACTCTTTTTACTCCACGTTCCAGCTTTTGCTAAATTTACTGGATCAGGATAAGGTTTTTTATCTTTTTTTGTTTTAACTTTAGATTTTGAATTCTTCTCTCTTTTTTCTCCATAATTAAATATAGACTGATAATATTTTTTTGCAGCTTGACTTATATAGGAAATTAATTTCATTAAAGGATTAATTTCCTCAATATTTTCATGGACAGTTGCTTCAACTCCTACGCCATGTGATGAGTTTAAAGCTGGAAGATTGGAAATATAAAACTCGCCTACTTTTTCATTTTTAGTTATGGGCGCCTGAAGTGCACTTTTAGAGAACTTAACTTTTAAATTAGAGATTTTTTGTTCTTTTGGTAACCATAGTTTTATTGGCTTTTTCATATAAACTAAAGCCGATTTTTTCTCACCGTCATCAATTTTTACTCTAGTTATTTTTGGAACTTTATTTTTGGCTGTAATTTCTTTAATTTGATAATGATCAAAAATATAATCCATTAATTTTTTAGTCTGCGTAAAGCGAGAAGGATCAGTTCCATAAACATGTTGCGCTCCAAGAATTACTGTAGCAATTCGCTGTCCTTCTTTTTGCATTGTTGCAGAAAAACATGCTCCTGCTGCATCAGTAGTTCCAGTTTTTAAACCATCTACTGGATAGTTAGAATCATATTCAGATAAACCTTTCAGCATCCAATTTGAACTTTCCATTGAAATAGTTTGGTCTTGATCTATAAAGGAACTGTGTGCCTTACTTGTTGTATCTAATACTTGAGGAAATTCCTTTAGTAAGTGTGAAATTATAATTGCCATATCAGATGCAGATAGGATATTTTCTGCATCTTTATCTTTATCCTTGAAGGATTCTTCACCTAACGTGTAATTAGGCAAGCCACTGGGTGTAACGAGCTGTGTACCCCCCAGTTATATTCCAAGTACTCAATTGTTGCCTCATTTTCTTTACAAAGGCTTGTTGAGATCCACTAATTACTTCTCCCAAGAGCATTGCGGGTCCATTTGCTGAGTCAATCAAAGTTGCTTCATACAATTGCTTAATGGTATAACTATGATTCATTTGTAAAGGAATACCAGAATATTCTGGATCATTGCTAACAGCTACAATTTGTTTAGTCGGTTGTACTCGTTGATTCCAACTTATTTCTTTATTCTTAATTGCATCTAAAGTTAAATATACAGTGATTAACTTTGACATAGAGGCTACTGGCAACTTCTTATTAGCATTTTTAGCATATAAAATTTGTCCACTATTTACATCTATTGCTAAGGCGGATTTCACATCAAGATCCACTTGATTTTCATTATAGTTATCTATAGAAGCAGCATTCACGCTTACTGATTTAGCAAAAAAGTAGATTAAAAAACAAAAAAATGGTAATAAGCCTTTAAGTATTTTGATCTTGTATTTCTCCATGTTTCCTCTTTCGTCTCTTCGTATGTCAAAAACTAGAAATATTATATCACGAGTAACATATCCAAAATAAAAACGCTAAAAAATCAAACTTATTCAGTCAACTTTTCAGCGTAATTTTTATTTTTTTAATTCTACTTAATAAATAATTTTACAGCTACACTAATTTTATTTTATCTAGTAGTAATATCTACATCTAGTTCAATTGGACAGTGATCTGAGCCCATAATATTACTTAAGATTTTAGCATTAGTTAATTTATCTTCCAAATTATTCGATACTAGGAAGTAATCGAGTCTCCAGCCAAGATTTTCTGCCCGAGCTTCCTTATCACGATAGCTCCAATAAGTATACTTAGCTTCATCTGGGTGGAAGTAACGGAAAGTATCAATAAAACCAGCATTTAATAATTCAGAAAATTCTTTTCTTTCAATACCAGTAAATCCTGGACGATGGTGGTTATCATCTGGCTCAGCTAAATCGATTCTCTCGTGAGCGACACTCATATCTCCGCCAATAATTACTGGCTTGTATTGCATTAATTTAGTAACGTAATTTCTAAAAGTCTGTGCCCATAATTCTCTGAAGTCTAATCTTTGAAGCTTTTCTCCAGAAAATGGTACTTGAACATTAATAAAGTAAAAGTTTGAAAACTCTAAAGTAATGCTTCTTCCTTCGCCATCAACTTCTGGGACACCGAAGCCATTAGCCACAGTAATTGGTTTTTCTTTTGTAAAAACAGCAGTTCCGGCGTAGCCTTTTCTTTCAGCATAATTCCAATATTGATAATATCCTGGTAAATCAATTTTTACTTCATTTGGCTCAACACGAGTATCTTGTATTCCAAAAATATCTGCATCTAAATCAGTAAACGTGTTAACAAAGCCATGACGTAAAGCAGCCCGTAAACCATTTACATTCCAAGACATAAATTTCATAATAATTCTTCTTTCCATCACAAAATAATAGGTCTTATCAACTCAATTGTACAAACTTAATCCCCATAGATGAAATATTTCGACCTAAAAAATCGGATTAACTATTTAAGCTAATCCGATCTTTTCTTATCTTGTCTTTAAATGCCAAACAAAGAATCCAATTCCAATTACTAATGCTAAAATTCCGGTCCAAATTAAACCAGCATAAAAGCCGCCAATAATTCCTAGAATTCCAGCAACAATCATCATCGCTAAGCCAGCAATATCACCGCCTAGCCCATCACTATTTTCAGTTGAAACATAAACAATACCGCTAGCCATAAACAGACCGCAAAGGAGAACTCCAATAATTCCTGCTACCATGTTTTTCTCAGCAATTATCCCCAAGAATCCACCTAGTAGTCCCTGAATAAATAGCCAAACTGAATAGACAATCATTAAAATTCCAATTACTAATTTTGTAACTCTCATAAAAACCCCTCTTCTTTCACCTATTAAGTTAATATACTTAGGCCGAATATTCAAAATTTTTGATACAATACTTCTATGCTATAAATGAAAGACACAAAACATAATGAAAATATTTGAGTTTATTGGATTAAGTATTTATTTAGTGCTAATTGCGATTTTAATAGTTCGTCAAGTTAATGTAAGTCGTAATTTTAGAAATAATAAAATTGATGAAGAAACCCATCAGAAATTAACTAAAAGAAACACAATTTTATTAGTTATAGTAGGTATTCTACTGATTTTATTTTTATATACACCGTTTAAAATTTTGATTTTTTAGATTTGTTATAATGTAAATTAGTGTTATTCAAGGAGTTTACAAATGAAGAGAATTTATATTGTTCGTCATGGTCAAACTTATATTAACCGCTACGATAAAATGCAGGGTTGGTGTGACACACCCCTAACCGATGAAGGAATCCAAGGTGCAAAAGATGCAGGTAAAGCTTTGAATGAAGTTCCTTTTGATATTGCTATCTCAAGTGACTTAAAAAGAGCTAGTGATACTTGCGATTATATTATTAATGAAAATTGTAACCGAGATGAGTTGCAACACATTGCAACACCATTTTTTAGAGAACAATTCTATGGCTTCTTTGAAGGGATGAATTCAGACGAAGCATGGCGTATGATCGGTGGACCTCACGGTTATCCAAGACGAGATGAACTACTTAAAGAAGTGGATATCAACACGATTAAGGACTACATGAAAGAAGCAGATCCATATCATGAAGCTGAAAATGCGGAAGAATATTGGAATCGCGTCGATAAAGGTTTTGACTTAATTAGTCAATTAGATGGTGCTGAAAATATTCTTCTTGTTACCCATGGCTTTACAATCAGAAGTATTGTTTCTCGTTTTGCTCCTGGAGAATATAATTTAGCCCATGGTCCAAGAAATGCGTCAATTACAATTATGAATATGACTGACAAGGATATGAAGATTACTTCCTATAATAAAATGTCAGTATAGAAAAAAGGCTTATCATTTTGATAAGCCTTTTTTCTTAATCTTCTTTTTGTAAAACAATATGTTGATATAAAACTACCGTTAATAAGTAATAAAGTACGTAAAGAACTCCGAAAATAGTAAATGGAATCCAAAGTTTGTCGTAAGTGTTCATCCCTAAAATAGACTTGAATAATTGAAGTCCAAATAAAACGTCAACTACTCCTAAGGCAGCAGGTAAAGCAAATAAAATTCCAATTTCTTTTGCAATAGATGCTTTTAAGAGGCTCTTTCTTGCTCCAACCTTCCAAAGCATTTGGTATCTTGGTTTATCGCTGTTTGCTCCAGATAAAACTTTGAACATTAATGTTGAAGCAAGCATTGCTAAAAATGCTAATCCTAGGAAGAAGCCCATAAATTCAAAACCAGAAGTCATACTTAAAACTAAGCGATATTGTGCTGATTTAGAATTAGAGAGATTTACATTAACTGCGTCTTTATCAACTTCTGGTGAACTCATCATTTGAGTTGCCGATAAGTTTTGGAGTTTCTCAATATTATTAAAGTTACTTCTAAAATTGTTAACTCTTAAAAGCTCAATTTTATTTACTTTAGCCTTAACTTGATTATATTGAGTTTCTGGTACAACTCTAGCTTGAGCATCAATATATGGAGTTAAAGATACTAACTGATATTGTGCTTCATTAAAATCAGTCTTATTCTTAAAATCACTTGCTTTAATACGTCTAGTATCATAATGATTCATATCGTTTTTTCTTGAATAATGTTGATACATGATCTGATTATTCTTGATTTGATTTTCTGGAATGTAAAGTACTCTCGCTTTTTCTTTTCCTTTACCTTCTACTACCATCTTATAGTCAAACGTTGTAGTAGATTTTACAGAAACTTTCTTTAATTGATTATCTACCTTTTTATTATGACCATACAGAACTACATCATAATAGGTACTTTGCATTGCCTGTTCAGTCATATTATTAAAGTTCAATCCAACAGTAATTGCTCCTAAAGCAAGAGCAAATAATAAAGAGACAGTAGATAAAATTCGAGTATAATCACTTAATCTAAATTTAAGTTGTCCTAAAGTGAAGGAATGTAATTTCTTATATTTGTAAGCTAAGTTCTTACGAAGTAAATCAATAATTGCTGTAAAGAAGGAATCAAAAGTAAAGTAAGAACCAAAAACGATTGTAAAGAAGGCTATTGGAATAGTTTTTGTTCCTAATTTTGCTGCATGCATCATTGCCCAGTAACCAATAGCAAGTAACGCAATTCCTAAAATTGCTTCAATAAATTTCCATAATTTATTTCTATGTAATTTAACCGGTTTTTGATCTTCATGAAGTAAGTTAATCACGTTTGACTTAACTAATTTATGACGATTCCAAAAAGCTGCTAAGAAAAACAGAATCGCAAAGAAAGCTATTGTCCAAAGTAAGGCTGGTAAGTAGAAACCAACAAATTTATGAATTTGCAATCCTAGCTGGGAAATTAACACACTAGAAACTCCCTGTGTTAATCCAACCCCTAAGACTGTACCCAATAAGGTAGCTAGCAAGCCAACAACAAGAGTTTCGGTAAAGATTAATCTTCCAATTTTACTTGTTCTAGCTCCTAGCATCATATACATCCCATAGTCTTTTTGTCTCATACTAAGCAAAAAACTATTGGCATATACAATATAGACAAAAGTGATAATAGAAAGTAATGCAATTCCAAAACCAAAAACAATTTGGGTGATTTTAAAAGCAATGCTTAGTGAACCCTTTAAGAAAGCTGGGTTTGTAGCTAGAGTCATGAACATATAAAAGATCGCACTAGCAAAAGTTAAGCCTGAAAAAAGGACTAAATAGTCTTTGAACCGGCTTTTAATCCCGGTTAATGATAATTTCCAAAGCATAATTATTTCCTTTCTATTCTTAACGTCTACCTAATTCTGCAATAATTTCTTGATAAAATTCTTCTCTACTTTTACCATCTTTTTTAATTTCTTTTCCGATCTTACCATCTTTAATGAAAAGAATTCGACTAGCATATGAAGCGGAATATGGATCGTGAGTAACCATTAAAATAGAAACACTATCATTTTCATTTAGACCTTTCATTGTTTCAAGTAATTCAGTAGCACTCTTTGAATCAAGTGCCCCAGTTGGTTCATCTCCATAAAGAATAGCTGGTTCATGAACTAATGCACGCGCTGCTGCAACACGTTGTTTTTGTCCACCAGAGATTTCTGCTGGATATTTATTTAAAATATGATCAATTCCTAGTCGCTTAGCAATCTTATCCACTTTAGGATTAATCTGACTGCTCTTCACATTTTGAAGTGAAAGAGGAAGAGCAATATTTTCACGATTTGTTAGATTTTCTAATAGGTTAAAATCTTGAAAAATAAATCCAATTTCTTGACCGCGGAAGTCTGCCATTTGATTTTTATTTAAGCCGGTAATATCGCGACCATTAATATATACATTTCCAGTTGTAGGTTGATCTAATGTAGATAAAATATTTAACAAAGTGGTTTTACCAGAACCAGATGCACCCATGATTCCAACAAATTCGCCACGTTCCACATCAAAGCTGACGCCCTTTAAAGCTTGGTATTGTTTTTCACCTTTTTTACCATAAGTCTTAGTAATATTTTGAACTTGAACTACTTCACTCATTTTGGCTCCTCTTTTCGTTATAGTGTATTACTTACCTGTTACACTATATAATACAGACACCGTGTAAAAAAGTAAAGCTTGTTTTTCAATTTTTTTATCTTTTCTTCTTGTATAATAGAAATCGTGATTATAAATAAAATATGAAATGAGGTACAGAATGCAGGGAAGCTACTTCTTCAACCCACCTCCTAAATTTAGATAAATGATAATAGTATAGGATTTTTAGGGGGGAAAATATTTTTGGATACTTTTGATGAGGCACAAAAACGTAAAAAACTAACTTGGCCCGTGATTGCCTTAATGGACTTTGTTACAGTTATTGGTTTTGATGACATTATCTATAACTTTCAAAATCAAGGATTAGCTGTAGTTAGTGACTGGATATTACTGTTAATTCTATTTGTAGTTCCATACGAATTAATCGTCGGACAACTAGGAGCTACTTTTTCAGATGATGGCGGAGGCTTATCTTCTTGGTTAAGACACACCTCTGGCGATCGAATGGGATATATTACTGCTTGGTGCTACTGGGTAGTTTCACTACCATATTTAGTTGATGTAGCTAATTCAACAGTTGTTTCTTTTGTATGGCTTTTTAAAGGACATGCATTAAGTGACAAAGAAATGAGTAATTGGGCTTTTGCTTTATTTACGGCAATTATTTTTGTCATCTTTATCTTTTTCCAACACCGATTTGCTAACTCGCTACAATGGTTATCTATCATCGGTGGTGGTGCCATGTTTATCATGACCATTCTTTTTGTAATTATGACTATCGTATATTTGGGTGAAGGCCGCAGAATTGCTACTCAACCCTTCCACTTCAAGAATTTCTTACCAACTTTTGATATGAAATTCCTAATGTCACTAGGATTATTAATTTTTGCCATGAACGGGGCTGAATTTGTTGCTCCTTATGTTACTGAGATGAAAGATGGACCTAGAAACTTTCCTAAAGCAATGTACATGCTAGCAATCATGACAGGTTTTCTAACCATCTTTGGTTCATTTGCACTAGGCGTCTTCTTTAATGCACATCACTTACCTGACGACTTAAAGATGAATGGTTCTTATTATGCCTTCCAAGCCATGGGTGAAAAATTCGGTATGGGGAAATTTTTCTTATACACTTTCATCATTACCCAAGCTCTTTATATGCTAGCCCAACTAGCTGTTTTAGTTGATGGTGGTGCTAGAATTTTCTTATCAGATACTGCCAAAAAATACTTACCAAAACAATTAACTAAAACTGATAAGAATGGCCTACCAATCAACGGATATTGGTTAACAACGGGAATTTGTTCTGTACTTCTATTTTTGAGTGCTACTCTTCCTTCAGTGAATGATATTTTTAATCAGTTATTAAACTTAAACGGAATTGTTTCTCCGTACGTTACTGGATTACTCTTCTGGGCATTTATTAAAATTAGACTTCACCCAGAAAAATTCCCATCTCAATATATTTTCATTAAGAATAAAACATTTGCTGTTATTGTCGGCTGGTGGTGTTTAATCATTACTGTTACCGGAGCAACCTTTGGGATCGTGCCAATCGATGCTAAAGCAGGATCATCTACTTGGTGGCATATGTTAATCTTAAATATTGTTGAACCGCTTTTGATGATCGGTTTAGGTGTGCTCTTACCATTAATTGCTAAGTGGCAAAGAAAAAGAGAAAAACAAAATTAAAATAAAAGCCAAATCCTTAGTAGATTTGGCTTTTATTATAGTTTAATAACATAACAATGTATGAAAGCCTTTTATTTGCTATTCTTGTATTAAGGTCTTATATTTATAAATGAAGGCAGTCTTCATAGAGAAGTAATAAATAACATATATCTATTACTGTTACTTTATATAAATATTTAGTAATTATATCAAGAAGAAGTTTTTGATATTCTGAATCATAATAATCATTCACTATTTTCACTACTTTTTCCCATCTATAGTTCAATAAAATTAAAAATAGTGAAAGTTATTGTTAGTAAAAATACAGTTTAACTAAATTCTTCAGGAAGCTGAAATATATTTTAATGTATAGCTTCAGTTTAAACTATGTATTACAAAGATAATAAATTTGTCACCCTATATACCCTTAAGTCGTGAGCTTTCCTATTCCCCCATAATTGTATGGCTTAAGTGATTTTCTTAATTAACTACCTTTGATACAGTCAGTTTAATTTCATTTACAAGTATAAAATTTATTATGATTTCAGGATAACAACTATATACTCCACTCATATTTATGTGCACGGTTAATTAAAGTAATTATCTCTATTCGGATATTACCGTGTTCAAATATCCTAAAGGTCACTTCGTTTTTCGGAGTGGCCTTTTTTGTGTCAAAATTGATTTTTATTTAAAAAGAAATTATAATTTTCATACTATCAAATAAAGGAATGGTTATGATGATTTTTTAAGTTATTAACTCTACGTAGAAATACTATTTTTTGAAAGCAGGTGAATTATTTGATCGACAATCAACCAAAAAAAATTAAAGCATTTATTGCGGGCGTAAATTTAAATGATCCTAATTTTGACTATTATATGACTGAACTAAGAGAATTAACACTTGCCAACAACCTAGATGTTGTTGGTCAAGCAAGCCAAAAGGCTGAAAATATCGTTGCGGGAACATATTTTGGTGTTGGTAAACTTAATCAAATTAAAAATATGGCTCGAGAATTACATGCTAAAACTTTAGTCATTAATGATGAACTTTCGCCAACTCAAATTAGAAACATTGAGAGCATAACAAAACTTAAAGTGCTTGATCGAACTGAATTAATTTTAGAAATTTTCTCTAATCGAGCACGTAGTAGACAAGCTAAACTACAAGTTCAACTTGCTCGATTACAATATGAACTACCTCGGCTTCATCCATCAGAAAATAATCTAGACCAACAGCGTGGTTCGGGTGGTACAAGCGGTGGTTTTGCTAACCGTGGTTCTGGTGAAACTAAGCTTGAATTAAATAGACGAACCATTGGTAAACAAATTAGTGCAATTAAAAAGGAACTAAAAGACATTAGCAAACAAGAAGAAATAAAATCTGCTAGACGAAACAATTCTCGTCTACCACAAGTCGCCCTCGTTGGCTATACTAATGCTGGAAAATCAACAACGATGAATGAGTTGTTAAATGTCTTTAGTGATGAAGCTTCTAAAAAGCAAGTATTTGAAAAAAATATGCTATTTGCGACTTTAGATACTAGTGTTAGAAGAATTGACTTAAAAGATGACTTAAGTTTTATTCTTTCAGATACCGTTGGTTTTATCTCCAAGTTACCTCATAACTTAATTGAATCATTTAAAGCTACTTTGCAAGAAGCTAAAGATGCTGACTTGATAATCAATGTCGTAGATGCTTCCGATCATAATATGGTTCAAATGATTAAAACGACCCAAAAAGTTTTAGATGAGTTGAAAATTACCAATGTACCAATGATTACTGCTTATAATAAAGCCGACTTGACAGATCGAAATTATCCACAAATTGAGGGAAATGATATTTTATATTCGGCGAAAGATCCCGAGTCAATTAAGCAACTAGCTGATTTAATTGTTAAGAAAGTTTTTGATAATTACGAAAAGGTAAACTTGGTCTTACCTTTATCAGATGGTAAAAATTTAGCTTATCTTCATGAATATGGTCAAATTTTAAATGAAGATTTCAAAGATGACGGCGTTCATGTTACAGTAAGACTATCACCAAAAGATCTAGAAAAATTTAAAACTAAAACTGTTTAGCAAACAAAAAGACGTAGATTTTAAAATCTACGCCTTTTTTCATATTATTTATAAATAATTACAGCTTCGTTTTTCTCTACATTATCCCAAACTTTGGGAGCATCACTTGGTCTTAAGTTAACACATCCATAAGAACCATCATTTAGGTAAGCTGTTTTTGACCAATTCTTTCGCCAGCTATTATCATGGAAGCCGCAACCTGTTAAGGTAAATGGCATCCAGTATTTAACATCAACCGAGTATTTCGAACCATCATCATTTGTTCCCTTTAAAACACTTGGAGATTCTTTATAGTGAATATACCAAACTCCAGTAGGTGTTTCTAGGTTCTTATGAGCAAGCTTAGTCTCCACTGTACCAGTAACAATTGTATCTAATGTTAATACACATTTGCCATTCTTATAGACCCACATCTTTTGATCAGTTAAAGAAACAACAACATAATTATTACCAATTCCATTATTGCTTAACCCATAGCCAGTTCCATAGGTACTAAAACCTTCCCCATAGATATAGTTCTTTCCATTAAGTGTTTGAACATCATTAGCTAATGCATTCTCAACACCAGCTAATAATTTCTTTTCATTAATAGCCCAGCCATAGCTTTCATTCTTAACCTTCGTAACTTGACCATTTGGAAGCTTGAAGTCATAAGATTTGTGAAGAGTAGATACTTCTTTGTTAATGCTGTTAATTTTATCTTCTAGAATTTTTGTATCTAAAAATACATACTTATTATTTCTATATGATACATTTGGAAATACTTCTGCCCTTTTAAATACAAAAGACTTGCCGTTTACAGTATATTTTACTTGACGATCTTTAATCTGATTTAATTTATCCTTTGCCTTTAATAAAGCATCATTTTGAAAATTCCATTTCTTTCGGCTAGGGTAGCGAGTATGTTGAGTTTCAAAGTATGATTGAACTTTTTTACTCGTAATTACTTTATTACCGGTCTTCTTTAATACGACTTTATCTCCCTCTAAAATCGCATTATTTTTTGCTTTTTCATTTATTTTTGCAGTAGCCTTTTTGACCGTTAGCTTTCCGACAGGAATATCATAAATTACAACATTTGGATTAAAGTGGGTAGAATTAAATTTTTCTGCTTCAGCATTTCTTTTAGACTGAATATGACCAAAAATTAACCAACCTATTAAAATTATTATTAAGCCAATTAAAATACCTATTAGCCACTTACGATAGTTATTTGTGGGATGGGTATTTTTTTCTTCGTTTTTATTATTCATTAAAAATACCTATTTCCTTAAAAAAGTTCTTTTAATTATATCATAAAAAAGAAGGTTAATCTTCTGATTAACCTTCTAAAATAACTATCTTTATTTCAATTAATTAGTTTACACGGATTGCGTAATCTGGCATGAAGTAACTTGAGATAGAAGCTTGAGTTACGTTTTGACCTGGTTGTGGTGCGTGTACGTATTGGTTGTTACCTACGTAAATAGCATCGTGGTAGTCACCCCACATTAAGATATCACCAGCTTGTGCTTGGCTAACAGAAATGTGTTGACCTGCACCAGCTTGTTGGTAAGTAGTACGTCCAACGTTCTTACCAGCTTGGCTGTATGCGTATTGAACTAAACCAGAGCAGTCGTATGCGTTAGGACCAGTTGCACCCCATACGTAAGGCTTACCAATTTGTGATTGTGCTGCGCTAACTACAGTTTGTGCAGTGCTGCTGTTTGATTGAGTTGAAGCTTGTGGCTTAGCAGTTTGAGTAGTTGCTGCTTGACTTGAAGCTTGTTGAGTTGGTTGAGCTTGTTGTTGTGCAGGCTTAGCAGCAGTGTTATTTTGTGCAGGTGCAGTGTAAGTAGTGTTTGATTGAGTTGGAGCAGTAGATGCTTGCTTAGTAGTTGCTGCAGTATTAGTTTGTACGTAGTTAGTTTGTGCTGGAGCGGCTTGAGTGTTAGCTGAAGCAGTAGTAGTTGCAGTTTGTTGTGCAGGTTGTGCTACTGAAGCAGTTGCTTGTTGTACAGGTGCTGAAGCTTGTTGTACGTTTGCTGCAGTATTAGTTTGTACAGGTGTAGTAGTTGCAACAGATGCAGTGTTAGCAGTAGTAGTAGCTGCTTGTTGTACGTTTGCTGCAGTATTAGTTTGTACAGGTGCGGTAGTTGCAACAGATACAGTGTTAGCAGTAGTAGTAGCTGCTTGTTGTGCAGGTTGTGCTACTGGAGCAGTTGCTTGTTGTGCGTTGTTAACGTTTGCTGCTGGAACTTGACTTACAGCAGTAGCAACTGCAGATAAATCAGCAGTAACTGCGATTGGAGCTTCTTCTTCAACATTGTCAGATGAAATCCATTGGTTTCCACCTAAGTTGTACCAAGTTTCACCCTTAACAGTCTTAACTTTCTTGTATGTCTTCCAGCTTGATTGGTGTGGTAAGTACTTACCAGTTTGTTGCTTACCATCTTCGTAGCTGTTCCAAACAGCAATACTTTCACCAGTCTTAGAATTTACCTTTACGACACCAATTTCTTTTGCAGGTGCTTGAAGAGTAGAAGCTTGAGCAGTACCGTTAAAAGATAATGAGTTTAATTTAGCTGCACTTAAAGTTGCGATACCTGCAACAGCGAATGAAGCAGCAGTTGTAAATTTGATTACTTTAGATTTGATAGTCAAGGGTTATTCCTCCATAAAATTCATTTTCTTAATTATCAACATAGCCGTCATTAATTAACTAAAAAGTTATACTATGTGTTTCTTTTTTTAATTGACAATGGTTATTGTAGGGCATAAATATTACAGCCCTGTTACAAAGCTAAATCATTGTCATTACATTTAGCTTATTATCAACCTTTTTCATATTCAAAATCTATTTATTTTCCAGCTTTTTTACGATCTTATCTAGTTCTTTAGCTGTCTTTTCCCAGTTGTCATTATTTAATACATGTGCTTTTTTAGCAAGTTCATCTGACAAATGTAAATCACGCTTAAATTCAAAACTATTTAATCTCTTATCAATTTCACTAGCTTTATCTCCGCGTCCTAATAATCGCTTTTTTAGAACTGAAAAATCTGAAACAGTTAAATAAATAAAATATGCTTGCTTTCCTAATTTTTCTAAATAGGACTTAACTCCGTCAGTCTCAACAATTAAAGAAACCAAGTCATTCTTTGCCCAGGCTTTTTCTAAAGCTTCTTTACTGGATCCATATTGATATTCCCCATATTTTACATGTTCAAAGAAATGAAGTTTTTTAAAACTCTCATCAGTTTCAAAATAATATGACTTCCCCGGAATTTCTCCTTGTCTAATTGGCCTAGTAGTATGTGTTACTACACGCGGAATATTATATTTTTCCGTTAAGTATTTTGAGACTGTTGTCTTTCCTACTCCACTTGGTCCCGCAATTATGATAATTCTTTGCAAAATATTACTCTCCCGCTTGAAATCGACTATTATATATAATAGTATTTCACTATTGTAAAACATTTCTGTACAGAAAAGGGAGTTTTTTAAATGAAAAAAGCTGATGTAAAAATTGGTCAAATTTTAGCCGCTACTTCTGAGGAAGAACTTAAGCATCCTTTTCAAGGAAAAGTAGAAAAAATTTATGAAAATTCTGCTTTGCTAGCTATTACTTCATATGACCCAGAAGATGAATCTTCAGTTAATGAATTAAACAATAAAATGGTCATTAACTTCAAGAGCTTGAAGAAGGTAAAATCACCTGCACGTGGAAAGACTGCCGCAACAAACGATGTAAAGATTTCTAAAGTTGAACCTGATAAAAAGGATAAAGAATCAAAATAAAAATTAAGCCTAAATAATTTTTTGTTTTATCAAAGGAACCTAAAATCATATGAAAAAACGGCTTCAAACATTCTTATTTTGGTTTATTTTAATTCAGCCATTTTTAGACATTTATTGGTTATCTAGACCACCACTTCTAAAATTTTCAATACCCACTATTTTGAGAGTTTTAGGAGTTTTTATTGCTATTATTTTATTCTTTAGTATCAAAAATAATTGGCAAAGATTCAGAAAACAATGGTGGATTATAGCTTATATTGGCGTTTTAATCTTATACTCAATCTTTCATCTAATTTCGGTAAGAAATTTTACTGGTGTAGATGCAACAGGCTTCCATTATTCACCAAAAGTTGAAATTTTTTATCTAGTGAGAGCTTGTCTACCACTGATTGTTATTTATATTACTTCATATAGCGACTTTAAGGCTAAATACTTTTTCCGGGTAATTCAAGGTATTTCAGGCATATATTCATTAACAATTGTTATCTCTAATCTATTTCTTTTCTCATTAACTTCATACCATACTACTGAAGCTAAAAGAATTAGTGCTAATATTTTTTCTTGGTTTACTCAAACAGATTATCCTTTTAATGCCTTAGCTTCTAAAGGAATTTTCTTTCAAGCTAATACTTTATCGGCTATTTTGTTCATGATCATGCCTATTATGCTCTATATTCTTTATAAAGAGTTTAATCTTTTGAATATAGTTTTAGTTAGTGCTCAAGCATTAGCAATGTTAATGCTTGGAACAAAAGTTGGAAATTTCGGACTGATTATTAGCTTAGTGGTATTTTTATTAGTCTTTTTAATCCACAGCTTAATTTTGAAGAATACTAAGTTTTCAGCCAAATTCTTAATTACATTAATTTGTATACTAACTGCCTCGGCTGCTATTTTTCCTTATAGTCCAACTCTCAGACGATCTTCACTTGAAAGTGGTGTAGCTCAAAAGAGAAGTCATCTTGGTGACAAGAAGAAGCTTGACCAAGAACTTAATGCTGGACTGAAAAGATATAAGGGCAAAAAACAAGAAGAATATCTAAAAGAATTTATCAAAAAAAATTACTGGGTCTATTCTTTAAAACATGATCTAGTATTGGATCATTACACTTATCAAAATGATCCATACTACTGGCTTGAAGTGATGAAAAGACCAGCAAATGAACGCCTAAATTATCGACATCTAGAAAAAGATATCTTAAGCCGCGTCATGAAAACTGATAAAAATAAATCAAATAAACTGTTTGGTATTTCTTTTAGCCGTGAAAATAATATTGCCCCACTAGAGCGAGACTTTTTAGCACAATATTATTCAATGGGAATATTAGGAGTCATCCTCTTAGACGTTATTTACTTATTTGTTCTAGGCTATGGCATCTTTTATTGGCTGTTCAATAAAAAAGTAAGATCCTTTTTAAACTCTTCGCTATTACTATCAGAAGGATTTATCTTGTTTGCTGCTTTTTATGCAGGTAATGTACTTGAATACTTATCAGCAACTTTAGTAATGGCATTTATCTTAGGATTTTTATTGCAAAATATTCGCTATAGTCGTTATTCAGAAATATCTTCCAAATAACTAAACAAAAGGCCTTATTTCGAATTGTATTCATCGAAATAAGGTCTTTTTATTGCTAAATTATCTTTATTATTTTAATTCTCTTACAAAAGTACGGTCAGGTACTCTAATTAAGTAGTACCTAGCTGCTGTCTTACCGGCATGCATTCTTAAACCATTCTGCCAGTTTTTCTTATAGGTAGCCGTATAAGTAGCCACATAAGCATTTTGGTAGCGTGCATCTGCTTGGACTAATTGCTTAGATGAATAAGGAATAGCTCCCGCTTGAACAGACATTGGATTTTTTCCGTCAGAAATTGTAGCATAATTACTCGTAACAGTTACTCTGTTTCCGTTACTATAAAAAGTATATGTCTGAATTGGAGTTTTTTTATTGTCAGATTTAGCGGTGACATAGTATGAGCGTTTATTGCCCGCTGTTAAAATTAATGGTTGATATTCAATTTTACTAGATAAAACCTGTTTATTTTCTAAATCAGGATTGTAAAATAAAGTGATGCTAAACATATAGATCGCACCGCATAAAAGAATTAAAACTTCTAAAATATCTAACAAGGTAGTTTTCCACTCAAAGCGTTTGCGATCTTTTACAATCATTATTAAGTGACGTTTTCGAATATTTTGTACAATAAAAATTAAATATAAAACCAGAATTAACCAGGCCAAAATACCTAAAATATTCCATCCAAGTGTCATAAGGGACCCTCCATTTTCTTTAAGTTAAGTATACGGTACTTAGTGGCGTTTTTAAAACTTTTTTTGATTTGACTTTAACTTTAAAAATCGCGACAATTGAATATGTAGAAGGTAGTTTTGGTATATAACGATAGGCAAAACTATGGTAAAAATAGCTTTTTATACAATTACAGGACAAACGCAACGGTTCATAGATAAAACGGGGCTTGATGCACATCGAATTGAGGATGCTCATCCTCAATATCAAATGAATGATAAATATATTTTGATTTTACCTTCATATCAAGATTTTATGATGGATTCCGTTGTTGATTTTTTAACATATAAAGATAATAAAAAAAATCTTTTAGGGTTAATTGGATGTGGTAATCGTAACTTTAACAATCTTTTTGGCCAAACAGCAAAAAAGATCTCGGTTACATTACATGTTCCTATTCTTTACTTACTAGAACTTAGTGGCAATTCGACTGACGTCAAAAATGTTCGTCAAATTGTTATGGAAGTTCGAAAAAAAGAAAAAGGTGCACAAAAAGATTTACCAATTCAAAATCCAGCTCTTAGCAATATTAGTTTCTTAAGTGACTTCAGGCAGAAAAATGAATAAAAAACCTTATTATAAAGCAAACAACTGGAACACTGTAGAAGAGCAAGTAGATCGTTCTGCTTGGGCGAGATTAAATGATATTGTTTACGAACCTCGTCGTGTTCCAATTTATAAAGATCAGAAAGAGTTTCTTCATCTCCCTAAAAACGAACAAACTGTGATTTTGCACAGTTTTGGCTCTTTAACGCTCTCTTCTACTCTCCAAATGAAAGTAGCTCTATCCGAAATAAAAAAAGATGCTGAAAATTCTGAAGAAGTTGCTGTATATAATGCACTTCAATATCTAGAATCTATTAATAATAAGGCATATAGCTATGTATTAGCTGAATTTTCTGATTCTAAAAAACAAGAAGATGCCTATGAATGGGCAAACCAAAATCCTTATCTACAAAAAAAGATGAAACTTCTAAATACAGTATATCAATCAGGAAATACTATTCAGAAAAAAGCTGCTCACGTTTTTCTATCAACTGGCCTTTATCATTCATCATTTTTTGGCCCGTTATATTTATTCGGACAACATAAATTACCAAGAACGGCAGAATTGATTAAATATGCCCTTAGAATTACAACTTTAAATGGCATTTATACCGGAATTAAGTTTCGGCGAGATTTTTTCAAACTTTCTAAGAAAAAACAGAAAAAAGTGCATGATTGGGTATATGATCTATGTGATAATTTATATGACAATGAGCTTAGCCATATTAAACTCTTGTATCAGAATCCTGATCTTGAAGATAAGGTCGAGCATTACATTCATTACACATTAAATAAAGCTCTTATGAATTTAGGACAAGAGCCAAAATATCCAGAAAATGTTGAGACTTTAGATCCAACTTTGACCACTGGTCTGATGGAAAGTGCAATGATTGAGGATTTCTTCTTTTACACTAATGCCCATCCCATCCTAAAAATGCGTGAAATAACAAAATAAGGAGTTAGCATAAAGGCTAGCTCCTTATTTTGTTTTCTTAGTTTTTGTTTCGGGTTTTTGATAGTTGCGAATTACTTCAATTTTTTCTTCAATTGCTTTTACTAGTAATGCACTATACTTTTCTGGATCAGCTACAATTTCATCACTTGACCCCAGAATATCGATTCGGAAGTGAGAAACATTTACATATTCTGAAATAGTTTCAAAATAGATGTTTACTTCATACTCATCTTCATTATTACAAAAATTACTAATTTTTTTGTAGTTAGCAAATGGAAGATTAATGATATTACTTTCAAGGGCAAAAGTCATTGGTCTTCTTCCACTAATGGCCAGCTGCGTTTGAATGAGGGAGTCATGTTTAAAAGCCTGCACAGCTTCATTAATCATTTTAGTTGCAATATTTTTTAATTTTGTCTTGGTTATTTCGCTATATTTAATTGTCTCAAGATCTTGAAGATAATCTTGTTCTTCAATTTTTTTAGTTATTTCTTCTTGTTTAATTTTCACGATAAAAATTCCTTTGTGTATCCTTTTTCATTACTAAGATACTCAATAAATCTTTTTCATGCAACTACAAAAATTAACTACTCGTCTAATCAAGTTGCAGAGCAAAACTAAGTAATTCCATTACTTTAAGCATATCTTCTGGTCTAAGATGATCTGCTGGTTTTTCATCTAACAATCTCATTCTGGAAAAAGTTTGAATTTGAGCTGCATTTACACGACCATGAATATGATATCCGAATAAGTCCAAGTAGGTAGGGAAATGGTTGCCGTGGGATGTAATTGGACAAACCATTAGGTAATTAGTCTTTTCATTATATGAATTAGACGATACTACTACCGCAGGATGTTTTCCCTTCATTTCTTGTCCAACTGACGGTGAAAAATCCGCCCACACAATATCTCCCTGTTTAAATTTATTCTTCGGCATGACGTAATTCCTCCATAGCCATATTTTCCCAAGCTTCCCTTTCTGGTCCTGGTACATCTTCAAATTTAGCATCGGAGGTATAAGGATTAGAAATTTTCGGTATTAAGATCAAACTTCCATCAGCTTTCTGATGAATTGCATACTCAGTTCCTACCTCTACTTTAAAAGAAGCAGGTAGTGAAAAGCCAACTGAATTACCGACCTTTTGAGTTACAATATGATGAATAGATATTTTCATAAGTTTTTACCTCATTAAGTTACTTTCAAGGATATTGTAGTACTAAAAAAGACTAACTTTCAAAAGAAAGCTAGTCTTTTTTGCGAGAAACATACAAAAGTATGTCAGGGTCTTTGTTTCACAGCCAAAGTAGCCCATCATCAGCACTTCCCGTGCTTTGACTTCGCAAGTCTAGATGATCTCTGTCAAAGAACGCATCTCGCGTTTTCCTCGACTCGTCGCACTTAACATTATACCAAATTTTTCTTATTTTTTCTATTTTGACGCTTCTTGAAAAAGATTTCTCCAATTAACTGTGCAAGCATAAAGCCCATCGCTATTGCTATCGTGACAATTGCTACCCGCAGGATCAGATCTTCTGCATCAGATAATTGACCTTCTACCATAGCACGCACTGCCTGATAAGCGGGCACACCAGGAACTAGAGGAACTACACCTGGAATATTAAAAACGGTTACCGGACACTTTTTAATACGAGCAAATACCAGACCTAAAATTCCAACACAGAGTGCCCCTAAAAGATTAGACCCCAATCGACCAACACCAATTCGATTTGCCAACCAGTATAGAATCCAACCTGCACTTCCGCTAATGCCGCATAAAACTAAAGCACGGTGCGGGACGTTAATAATTAACCCAAATCCAACAGCTGCAAGCCACGCAAATACTATATTAATAACTATTTCTAACCAAAAAGGCATTACATCACACCCCACAGTAACTTAATTGCAATACCAATTCCGCCCCCCAAAGCAATTGCTGTTAGAACAGCCTCAGTAGTTCGAGCCATTCCGGACAATAAATCGCCACCAAATAAATCACGTAATGCGTTAGTTATTGCAACTCCCGGTACTAAGGTCATCAAGGAACCAATCAAAATATTATCAACTACAAGCTTAGGGAAGATTTTACACGTCAAAATAGTAATAACTCCCATAAATATTGCAGTTACCATCTCAGCTAGGAAGCGAATACTAGTATAGCGCTTAATAGCTAAATAAAGAGCATAAGATACTCCGCCGATTACAGCAGCTGCCGGAAAATCAATCCAGTCATAATCATCCATAAACAAGACCATTAAAGTAGGGCTTAAAATAGCCGCTCCAATAATTTGAAGCCATATAGGAAAATCTGGAATCGAAATGGAAACTTGCTTTAAACGCTCTTGTAATTCTTTTAATGTTATTTCTTTAGCCGCAAATTCGCGTGACAATTCATTAACTCGATCTACTAATTCTAAGTTAATATTTCTTTTTTTAACTTGTGTAACCTGAGTATAAGAGTGTTCACCCAAACTCATAAAAATTCCAGTTGGAGTCGTAAAACATCTTGCACCGGTAATTCCCGCATTACGTGCTATTCTCATCATCGTATCTTCAACTCGATACGTTTCACTGCCGCCTTCAATCATTAATCTACCAGCTTTTAAGCAAGTATCTAAAACCTCAGCAGCATAATCCTGACTTACACGCTCTTTTTCCATTTCAATCCTCTAAATATTATTCATTATTCATCTTCTCAATATCAATTGTTTTATCCACCCAATTTCCTCTAAAGAAATCTCTCTCGTGGCTAACAATAATTACTCCACCATTAAATTCAACAATTGCCTTTCTTAAAGAATCTTTTGTAGCAATATCTAAGTGATTTGTTGGCTCATCCAAGAATAGTAAATTGGATGGCTCAAACTGCATCTTAGCAAGCTTGACCTTCTCTTGTTCTCCACCAGAAAGCTCTTTTAAAGGACTCATAGCCTGCTGTGCAGTTAACCCCATTCTTGCTAAGGCTTGTCGTAATTCTCTAGGACGCAGACGTGGAAATTCTTCTTGTAAATATTGCAAAGGCGTCATATTTTTATTAGGCCAAGCTAAATCTTGTTGAAAATAAGCAAGCTTAGCTGTTGAAGATAATTCAAAATTACCATAAATTGGTTTTAACTTTCCTAGTAAAGTCTTTAGCAGTGTAGTTTTTCCGATTCCATTAAAACCTGTTACAGCTACCTTTTCCCCATTTCCAACAGAAAAGTTAAATGCTGATTTTACTAATGCCTGTTCATATCCAATTACTAAATCTTGAGTTTGCAAAAGCAAGTTTGATGCAGTGTCAACATAAGGGAAAAGGACATGCGCCTTTTTATTATTTTGTGGTGGCGTTAAAATTTCCATCTTCGCTAGCTGTTTTTCCCGCGATTTAGCACTTTTAGATCTAGAACCAGCCTTATTTTTTCTAATATATGCCTCAGTCTTTTGAATTTTTCTCTGCTGGTTGGCATAAGCCTTTAAATAGCTTTCTCGGTCAGCTTCCTTTTGACGAAGTGCATGCTTTAAATCACCTGTATAGCGCGTAATAGTTCCAAAATCAATGTCAATAATACAGTTGGTGATTCTACCTAAAAAATCATAATCGTGTGAAACAACGATAAAAGCACCCTCAAAGTTATTCAAATAGTCAGCAAGCCAGTCAATATGATTAACATCTAAGTAGTTTGTCGGCTCATCTAAAACCAATACGTCTGGATTTTGTAAAAGAAGCTTAGCCAAAATCAACTTAGATCTTTGTCCACCAGAAAGTTTTGATACATCCCGGCTATAACCCAAATCCGCTAATCCTAACCCCGTCGCTACGCGGTCAATTTTGGTATCAATATCGTAAAATTCTTTTTCCTCAAGTAAAGTCTGAATCTTACCTGCCTTTTCTAAGAGAGCTTCATCCCCATTTTCACCATATTTCACATAGAGTTCATTTAATTCTTTTTCTTTTTCAAAAAGATCACTAAAGGCAGTCTGCAAAAATTGTTTTAGCTCTAAACCTTCTTCAAGTTTGGCATACTGATCTAAGTACCCAACATGAATTTTATTTTGCCACTTAACTTCCCCATCATCTTGCGTGATTTCACCGGTCAAAATTTTAATTAAAGTTGATTTACCAACTCCGTTTTGCCCGGTTACCCCCATATGGTCTTCTTTATTTAAAACAAAGTTTGCGTCTTCGTATAAAGTTTTATCAATAAATGTCTGACTTAAATTTTTAACTGTTAGTAAACTCATTATTTTCTCTCTTTTTCATTTGATAATTGACGCTGCCGATCATACTCTTGAAGCGCATTTAAGACTTTTGGCCATTGTCTTTTAGGGATAATTAATTGAAGCTTATTGTGATATATCGGAAAATCACTAGCCTTCATCCCGGTTATTTTTGCAAGTTCTTCATCTGTTAAATGATATTTAGCTACAATTGCCTTAATTTCATAAGAAGCGTGTCCTCTAAAATATGACAGAACATAAAAGAAAGCCGCAAAAATTCCAGCACCTAAAATAGCCATCGATACAGAAAGATGGAAGGTTCTCTGTGCAATAAAAAACACTGCAATAAATGCAATAAGGGCAGATATTACCCCATAAATAACTGGAAAATACTTGGTTTGCTTCATTTTTCATCATCCTTTTTATTACACTGATCTTTCAAATATTACATTAAATTTACGTAATTGAAGTTTTTGTAAAAAAATGTAAATTTCGCTTTATTTTACTGCAATAATCCTCTTCTATAATACAGTTTGTTAAGTAAATTAAAAACGACTTTTTAAATATCACTAGTGTAACATGATTACCATTTAATTATTATTAAATTTAAACTTAAAAGGAGTAAAATACTTTGACACACAAAAAAGGAATTTCAACAGCACTTATTGTATTATTAGGCTTTGGCTTTCTAACTAATTCAGTTACTACTTCTCAAGCAGCTGATCAAGATACCAATTTTAATGTGTCTAAAAGCTTAGTTGAAAATACCATTAAACCAACTCTCCTAAGTAAAAAGTTCAAAGAAGATCAGATAAAAGAAGAAAAGGAAAATAAGTTAGCCGATATCAAGTTTGAAGAAAAAAGAATTAGTCAAGAAAACCCAAGTTCTGAATTAGGTAACTAAAACTTTACAAACAACAGTTGCAGTTACGGTCTAAAATCACTAAGATAGAATCATCAACAGATATACTAAAAAAAGCAGTTAGCATTTCGCTAGCTGCTTTTTTCTTAATTACCATCCCATGGAATAGTGTCAGAATCTTTATCATAAATTACATAATTTCTAAAGTCTTCTGGATCATTCCAATTTAAACCTTGCTGCAGACTATTTTGCCTTGTTTCTTGATTATGGAGTTTTTCCTGTTTTAATCCTAAACTAGAACGAACTAAATCCGATACGCGTTGTAGTTCCTTTGTAGAGGCCACTTGCATCGCTGCCGCTCCAATCCAAACATTATGTCCTTGAATATAGCCACTCTTAATATTCTGAGTACATCCGCGGTAATTCATTGCAATTGAAAGCATATCATCAAAAGTCAGATTAGTTTTAACATACTTGGCAAAGACCTTAAGAATCTTGCGATAGTTAGTGATTGAATTAACTGACATCCCTTTACGTACAATGTCATTAATTACCTGTCTTTGTCTCATTTGTCGACCATAGTCACCTTTTGGATCTTCTTTACGCATCCGCACATAGTCTAAGGCCTCTTTACCATTTAAGTGCTGCTTCCCCTTCTTAAAATGCGTGTGATAAGTAAAAGTAAATGGTACATTAACATCTACTCCGCCCAAAGCTTCTACCATACTTTCTAGAGCCTTCATATTAACTTCCATATAGTAGTTAACTGGTGTATTTAAAAGTGCTTTTACTGTCCGAGTTGCTCCTTTGCTTCCGCCAACTTGATAAGCAGAGTTAACCCGGAACATGTAGTACTTTCCTTCTCCGCGTCCGTCACCTTTGATATCAGCTAACAAGTCCCTGGGAATTGAGGTCATTGTTGCTTCTTTTTTCTCTGGATTCATAGTTGATAAGATCATCGTATCGGAATTACCCCGGTCATGCCTGCCTTCAATTCCTTGATCAACGCCAAGAATTAGAATTGAAATTGGCTTTTTCTGAGAAATCAATTGCGATGTTTTTCCTGTTCCTCGATAAGCTTGTTGAACTGAACTCATAGCCGAGAAATATGCATGAGCAAAGTAAGCTACGCTTCCACAAACAAGTAAAATTGATAAGAGACCTACCAAACGAGCAAAATTATTTCCATTTTTATAATCTTTTTTACTCGCCGCAAACACATTATTTCTTCTTAGTTTTTGGCGTGGTCTTTTGGGTTCCTCAGGTCTCATTAATTTTTAACTCCTCTGAAAATCAGCTTACCTTTTCATAATACAAAATTACTTAGTTAAGCGCATTAAATTCATTATTAAAAAAATTTTATTTTTTAGCAAGCAAAATAATGTTCTATAATGATGATTAATAAAAATTATATGGTAGAAAGAAGGAAAAGGTATGGCTCTTCCAACAAGAAATGAAGTATCTGATGATCTCAAATGGGATCTTAGTCGTGTTTTTAAAGACGATCAGGAATGGGAACAAGAATATAATCAGGTCGTAACCGAAATTAAAAATTTAGATAGATTTAAGGGAAATCTTGCTAAATCTGGTCAAGATTTATATGAGGGGATTACAGAAATTTTATCTGTGAATCGTCGTTTAGAAAAAGTATATGTTTATGCTACTATGTCAAGCGACGTTGATACTAGTAATACTCATTATCTAGGCCTTGTTGCTAAAGCTCAAAGCTTAGCTAACCAGATGAGCGCCGCTATCTCTTTTGTCGATCCTGAAATTTTATCTATCCCAGAAGAGACACTTGCTAAATTTATGCAAGATGAGCCCCGTTTAAAAGAGTATCAACATCGACTTGAACAAATTACTAAGAAACGTCCCCATACTTTACCAGCAAGTGAAGAAAAAATTATTGCCGCTGCTGGAGATGCAATGGGAACTTCAGCTAATACTTTCAATGTTTTAACTAATTCTGATATGGACTATGGCTATGTTCAAGATGAAGACGGAGAGATGGTCCAATTATCTGATGGCTTATATTCACTTCTAATTCAGTCACAAGATAGAAATATTCGCAAAAATGCATTTGATGTTATGTATGCAAGCTATGGCCAGTTTGAAAATAGTCTCGCTTCAACTTTATCAGGTGAAGTAAAAGCCCACAATTTTAATGCTCAAGTACATAAATACAATTCAGCTCGAGAGGCTGCTTTAAGTGAAAATGGCGTACCAACAGCTGTTTACGATACATTGGTTAAAGAGGTAAATAGTCACCTCGACTTACTTCATCGCTACGTTAGTTTAAGAAAAAAGATTTTAGGTCTTTCTGATTTACAAATGTATGATATGTATGTTCCATTAACAGGTGAGCCCAGTCTTTCTTATAACTTTGAAGAAGCAAAAAATGAAGCTAGACGAGCCTTAGCGCCATTAGGAAAAGATTACCTCGAACATGTTGATTACATCTTTAATAATCGTGTAATTGATGTGGTTGAAAGCCAAAATAAGGTAACAGGCGCTTATTCTGGTGGTTCCTATGATACTGATCCATATGAATTATTAAATTGGGAGGATAATCTTGATTCTCTATATACTCTAGTTCATGAAACTGGACACTCAGTGCATTCCTGGTATACAAGAAATACTCAACCATATGTATATGGAGACTACCCAATTTTTGTTGCTGAAATTGCATCAACAACTAATGAAAATATTTTAACTGAATACTTCTTAGATAAGATTACTGATCCTAAAACACGCGCATTTGTTTTGAATCACTATCTTGATTCATTCAAGGGCACACTCTTCCGTCAAACACAATTTGCAGAATTTGAGCAGTTTATTCATGAAGCCGACGCAAATGGTCAACCATTAACTGCCGATGTTCTTGATGAATTTTACGGCAATTTAAACCAAAGATATTACGGTGATAGTGTAGAACCGGGCGGAGAGATTGCTAAAGAATGGGCCCGTATTCCTCATTTCTATTACAACTTTTATGTTTACCAATATGCAACAGGCTTTGCTGCTGCTACAGCTCTCGCAAATAATGTTGTTCATGGTACTGACAAAGAACGTACCGCTTATATTAATTTCTTAAAGGCTGGCTCTTCAGATTATCCAACAGAGATAATGAAACGTGCCGGTGTCGATATGACAAAGGCCGATTACTTAAAAGACGCATTTAGCACCTTTGAAGAACGCCTTAATGAGTTTGAAAAAATCGTTGATGAATTGAAAACAATCTAGTAAAAACACAAATATATTTGTAAACAAAAAGTTCTTGATCTAACTTCTGAGATCAAGAACTTTTTACTTTATACTAATTTAGTAATCAAACCAACTAAGTATAGAAATACACAGGTAATTAACAAGTAAATACTACCCCACTTAGTCGTTTCTTTTAGAATCTTTCCTTCTAAACCTTCTTTATTAATTGCACCAGTAGCTACTGCAATATTCTGTGGTGATAACATCCCAGCAGTTGCACCAGTCATATTTGAAGCAACAATCCAATATTTGCTTACTCCTAATGATTGAGCAGCAGAATACTGTAAGTTACCAAATAGAACGTTGGCTGACGTTGCAGAGCCTGTTAAGAATGTTCCTAGAGCCCCAATTAATGGTGCAAATAAAGGATAAGCTGGTCCAAGTAAGCTTACTAAGGCTACCGCTAATGCTTTAGTCATTCCTGCATATACCATAACTTTAGCTAAACCCACAATTGCACAAACTGTAATTGTTGTCATACCAATTGTTTTCAAAACATTGAGCAAGATTTTGAACATTTGGCTTAAGCTTAAGCCTTGAATCTTTCCTCCAATTATTCCCGCTAATAAAATTAATGTTCCTGGAGAAGAAAGCCAATTAATTGGTAGATCATTAGGATTCTTTCCTAAGTAAACATGTAAGTGAGTAGTTACACTAGTTAAAAAGTTATTCACAGGTGGACAAAGAGATGAAGCCAATAGAACGAAAATAAAGACCAGGATAAATGGTGAACAAGCCTTGAGAATCTCGCTAACACCTTCATTTTCTACTTCCTCTACTGAACCAGTTTTTCTCTTAGTCAACCAGACAGTAACTAAAATTGAAAACAATGATCCGACTAAGGCTGGAAGTTCTGCCCCAGTAAACTTAGCAATAATAACTTGCGGAATTGCCATTCCAACCCCTGACATTAAAGTAATAAAGACAATACCTTTAAGAGCCTTAATACTTTTACCAGTAAGAATAACTAAAATAAAAGGTACTAAAATAACTAAAATGACTAATTGCAAGGTTACAATAAACCCTAATTGCACATCATTAAGATTAGTTACTTCGGCTAATGTCAAAACTGGCAAACCAATTGCACCAAATGCAGTTGCCGTACTATTGGCAACCAAACAAATTACTGAAGCTTGAATCGGTTCTAAACCTAAAGAAATTAAAATTCCTGCACAGATTGCTACAGCAGTCCCAAAACCAGCAATAGATTCCAGAAAGCCGCCAAAGCCCCAAGCGATTATTAATACTAAAATTCTTTTATCGGTTGTGATTGATGATAATAATTTTTCAATCGTTCCCATACTCCCTGAATCAGTTGTAATCTGATATACAAAAAGCGCAGCCAGAATTACATACATGATGGGCCAAATTCCCATTATGATACCTTCTAAGGCTCCAGAAAGAGTATTAATTATGGGTTGTTTAAACATTAAAACAGCATCAGCAATTGTAATAATTAAACCAATCGTACATGCCCTTGAAGCCGGCATACCAATAATTCCAAGAGAAATTATCAACCAGATGATTGGCACTAATGCCCATAAAAAATTTATCCACATAGTTTTCCTCATCTAAAAAATAATACTATTTAATTTTATCCTTTTTCCACATATTAAGGAAATTTAAAAACAAAAAACCTACAAGAGCAAGAGAGCCCTTGTAGGTTCTAAATAACAGTTTTATTTCTTAAAAGCATGAACGCCATAAACAAATAAATAAATTCCAACTTCAATAATCGAAATAAAGAAAGTGACCGGTAAATTAGTTACGTATCCTAAAACTAAACCTGTCCAAACTCCAAACAAGGCGATCCCAACTGACCAACATAACATAGCAGGAATTGTCTTACCTAAGTAGCGAGCACTTGAAGATGGCAAAGTTAATAAAATAAAGACTAATAATGATCCGACAACTTGTGCACCAATTGAAACAGCTAAAGCCAAAGCAATTAAAAATACTACTGAAACTAAGCTTGTATTAATATGATGGCTAACTGCCCCTACATGATCAAATGAATCATAGTTTAACTGTCTTAAAACTAGGAAAATTATTGCTAAAACAAAGAGAGAAAGAACAACTAGTTGAATGACTCCATCTCTATCAACTCCAATAATTGAACCAAATAAGATGTTAGTCGCATAGCGACTATTACCGCCAGCAATAGCTAAAAATAGTACACCCAAGCCAATAAACAAGGCTGAAATCGCACTAATTGCGGATTCTTTCTGATCACTTCTCATGGATAATTCACCAACACTGATTGAGCCAAGCAAAGTAAAAAGAACCATGCCCCATAGTGGAACCCAACCAATCCAAACCGCAAAAGCGGCTCCAGCAAAACCAATTTCTGATAGAGTGTGAGCTAAGAATGAAAAACTTCTAGCTACAACATATACACCCACTATTCCACAGGTAATAGCAATAAAAGTACTGGCTAAAAATGCATAACGCATAAAATCATATGCAAACATTATTCTTCACCCACCTCCTCATTTAGATTTTTAATTTTACCAGCAATTAAACCTTTATCCTTAAATAAAAGATAATCTTTCATATATTTCTTAGCTAGAGGAATGTCATGAGTTGTAAACAAAACAGTCATTGCGTGTTTTTCGTTTAAGTGCTTAATCAATGACATTAACTCTTCTTTAGCAACTGGATCTAAGCTAGCTGTTGCCTCGTCTAAAATAATGAAGTCTGGTTTATCTAACAAAGCTTGAGCTAAATATGCACGCTGCTTTTGACCTCCGGAAGCTTCACCCATCCTAGTATTTTGAATATCTAGTAAATGGGTCTCTTTTAAAATTTGATTTACTCTCGCCTTCACCCGAGCGTTCTTAAATAAAGGAGTATTAAGTTCTACAAAGGCCCGGATTGAGAGGGGATAATCAGCATCCAGATTTCTAAATTGAGGTACATAACCAACTTTTGTATCCGGCGCAAACTTAAACGATCCTGTCGTTGGTTGTAACATTCCCATCAAAATTCTAATCAAGGTTGTTTTTCCTGTACCATTTGCACCAAGTAGAGCTGTCATTGACCCCTTAGATAGAGTAAAATTTAAGTCTTTAAAAATTACCTTATCCTCAAATTTCATCCCCAGGTCTTTAACTGTTAATATATCAGTCATCTCACTCCTCCTCTTCTTCTAATAAACCAATCCTATTTAATTATTTTGAATATCAGCTAGTTTTTGATAATTTTCTTTCATCCAAGCTAAGTAAGTAGTGTTATTAGGAATAGTTTCCCGAACATTTAAAACTGGAACATTGTTCTTTTTTGCAAGTTTAACAAAAGACTTAACTGTTGAGCTACTTGCCTGAGTATTATTAACAAAAAAGGCAATCTTCTTTTGTTTAATAGCATTATTCATTTCGTTAATTGTCTTAGGACTAGGATCTGTACCATTTTCAATGGCTTCTTCAAATTTCTTGTCGCCTATTTTATAGCCAGCTTCTTGTAAAGCGTAGTCAAAGACTGGTTCACTAACAAAAACTGGTTTTTGATCACCCTTATTAGCCTGAGCTAGCTGTTTGATTTTGTCGATCTTGGCTAAGTATTTTTCGCCATTTTCCTTAAAATAAGCGGCATGCTTCTTATCCAACTTAGATAAACGCTTAACCAAATAATCAACATACTTAGTTGGCATATCTAAATTGTACCAAATATGTGGATTATCTCCGCTCTTTAATCCCATCAAGTCTTCACCGACTAAGACAGGCTTTTTATCAACAGATTTCGCTAACTTATTCATCCATGAATCATAACCTAGCCCATTTGCAACAATAATATTTGCCTGAGCTACCTTTTTAGCATCTGCTGTTGTCGGATCAAAATCGTGTGGGTCAACGCTACTTTTATCGATAATTGCCGTCGCTGTACCATATTTTCCAACAATATTTTTAGCAATATCTGAATAGACATTAGTTGTTGTAACTATCGAAATCTTATTTGATTGACTAGTAGAGTTCTGCTTATTCGAACATCCTACTGTTATCAATGATAAAAGCGTCACTAACCCCATAATAGAAATAAATTTTGTAATTTTAGAGTTAAAATTTTGCATAAATATCCTCCTGTGCAAAACAAAAAAGCATTAAGTTAGAAAATTCAGCATAAGTTCTAACTTAAAGTTAGACTAAGCTAAATTTTTTATTATGTCAACATTTTTCTAGATAGACAAATAGCACCAAGACGTCTCAGACTTGATGCTATCAATAAGTGTAAATAATAAAAAATTTTGCTGAATTTTTAATTTAATGCCTTTTCTCTAAAATTACATCTTTATATAAACATATTTTTATATGTTTGTCAAAGATGTTTAGAAAAAAGACAGTCAAAATTGCTGTGATTATTCAAGTCCTTGAACTAAAAATCTTCATTAACGTGCCGTCTCAAGACATCTAGAATCTTAATTACATGCTTATCTTCTAAGCTATAGTACCGCTCTTGCTTAACTTGCTCACTCTTAACTAGCTTAGCCTCTTCTAAGATTCTTAAGTGCCTAGAAATAGCTGGCTGACTAACATCAAACTGTTTTACCAAGTTATTTACACTACTTTTTTGATTGTCATTTAAGTAATAAAGAATTTGAATTCGAATGGGATGATTTAAAGCTCTAGTAACTCGAATAATTTGATCGTTCAACTTGTTCACCTATCTCAACTTACATTTAATTATGAGAGTAACTCAAGAATCTTCTTTTGCACACTTGATTCTTCACTAGATCCAATGATTTGATTCGCAGCTTTCTTTGCATCTGGAAGAGCGGTAGCCGTAGCAAAACTAGTACCTGCAAACTTAAGCATACCAACATCATTACCACTATCACCAAATGTCACCATTTCACTAGATTTAATCTTAAGTTTTTTACCCAAATATTCTAAACCTACGGCTTTATTCATTCCTTTAGTCTGCATATCAATAGCAGTACTTGCACCTGAGACAAACCCAATCTGTGGATAATCTTCTCTAAGTTTATCTAAGACCTTAGGCATCTCATCTTCTGGAACACGAAGACTTACTTTAAAAATACGATCATCGATATCGTTAAAGCTATCAACAACTTGAATTTTCTTAACGTACTTTTTTAGATCTTCCGCAAATTCTTTTCCACTGCTTTTTTCAACATATGCACTAGTTACACCAGCAACAATAGCCTTATATGGTAATTTTTCCACAATTTCAAGCATGGTTTGATAATCTTCGTCAGATAAATCAGATATTTGAAGAATTTCATTTCCATGAGCTACTAAAGCACCATTTTCAGCCACAAAGTACATATGCTTATTAGCTTTTGGAAAACGATCGAGGATATTTTCATACTGATTGCCACTTGCAATAACAAATTTTATATCACGATCCTGCATAATTTGAAATTCTTTTTCAAAGAGTTCCTTATCATAAGTCTTATCTTCTCTTAGCCAAGTACCATCCATATCAGTTGCAATAAGCTTAATCATTTTCAGTCTCACTTTCCACTTTTATTATCCACCCTCCACTATACTAAAAAACGCCACCCGGAGGTAGCGTTTTTCATAAAACTATTTTATTCAACTAGCTTAATCCTTCTTGCGTTTTCTAGTACCTGCTAAGCCTAAAAGTGACGCAATGGTTGCTAATCCTAGTCCAATAAGTCCTGCATTAGAATGTTTATGACCAGTTTGAGGTAATGAAACATCCTCAGTTGTAGCTGCTTCTACTTTACCAGATTCTTTGTTTTCTACAGTTGCTACTTCCTTAATAGTAGTATTAGTGGAAAGTTGGTCTGGAAGAATAGGAGCATCATTAGTTGATTCAGTTGGAGTTTCAGCTTGAACTGGAACTTTTGAATCCTCTGGATCTTCTGGGTCCTTTGGTTCTTCCGGTTCTTCTGGATCTACTGGGTCTTTTGGTTCTTCTGGATCCACCGGATCCTTTGGTTCTTCTGGATCTACTGGGTCTTTTGGTTCTTCTGGATCCACCGGATCCTTTGGTTCTTCTGGGTCCACTGGATCCTTCGGTTCTTCTGGATCTACCGGATCCTTTGGTTCTTCTGGATCTACGATATCCTTATTGTAAACTACAGTTTCAATGATATCGTCAGTATTATTATCTACATTTTCAAGACTGCCAATTTCTTTCCTATCTGGAGTGTAGCCGGCAATATCTGGAGAAATGACTTGTATAAATGTAGTTCCATCAAGTGCTGTCCATTTAATTCCATCGGAAATCTTTCTGCCATTTTTATCTAAGATAATAACTTCGCCAGTTACTTTATCAATAATGGCTGTACCACGGAATCTTAGCTTTTGAACTACGTCATCTTTTGCTTTAGTCCCATCTGCGTAAACATATTTAATTGTACGAGTAATTGTTTTATCTAAAGCAATTGAATCAAATGGATATTTTGGTCCATCTGGGTTGTCTGGGTTAATTGGATCTTCTTCGGTAAATTTATCATCAGGAGTAACTGTAACTGTTCCATGTTTGAATGTTACATAGAAAGTCTTTGTGTCTTCACCAAATTCTCCACCAACATAACCATCTTTGACTAATTCATAGCCTAAACTTTCATAGTATTTAATCTTATCTGCTGTGCTGTAGTTAATTGTCTCGTTGTACTTACCATCAACTACTGCAGTTTCTAATTGCTTGCCTGTAGTCTCATCAACATAGATAATTTCTGCCTTAGCTGCATTTGCAGTGTAGATAACTGTTGTTTCTAGGTTCTTACTATCTTGGTTAATTCCTTCAACTGCATTAACTACTCCTTTATCTGGAGTGTAGCCTACAATTGTTGGAGAAACTACTTCGATAAATGTTGTTCCATCATTAGCTGTCCAAGTTAATTTTCCTGGAATTGGGTTACCATCTGCGTCAAACTTTACATTACCATTTTCATCGACTTCTACATATTGACCAGTTACCTTATCAATCACACCTGAACCAACAAAAGTTAAAGTTTGTGTGTGACTTGGCTTAGCTATTGTTCCATCTGCATAAACATAGTGGATAGTATTAGTTACATCCTTGTTCAAGTTAGCAGAATTAGCTGGGTATTTTGGTCCATCTGGATTGTCTGGGTTAATTGGTTCATCTGGCTTGCCTGGAGCTTCTGGATTTACAACTACCGTTCCATGCTTGAACGTTACATAGAAAGTCTTTGTGTCTTCACCGAATTCTCCACCAACATAACCATCTTTGACTAATTCATAGCCTAAGCTTTCGTAGTATTTAATCTTATCTGCTGTGCTGTAGTTAATTGTTTCGTTGTACTTACCATCAATTACTGCAGTTTCCAATTGCTTGCCTGTAGTCTCATCAACATAGATAATTTCTGCATTAGCTGCATTTGCAGTATAAGTAACCACAATTACCTTGTTTGGAGTATTTTCAGTTACAGAACTTCCAGAAACCCAAGTTTTATCTGCTGTATAACCAGCTAGAGTAGGTGATATTACTTCAGCAAATTTCGGATCTGTTATATCTGCTATCCAAGTAAGTGTCCCTTCAATTGGTTGTTTATTTTCATCAACAACAATCTTGCCATTTTCATCAAGAACTACATATTTTCCAGTTGTTTTATCTACAACACCGTATGCTGTAAATTTGATATTTTGCTTATTACTTTCAGCTGCGGTACTACCATTTTCAAAAACATATTGAATCTCTTGAATTACTTCTTTAATGTAATCTTCTGATCCGTAAGCAGGGCTATCGGGATTCGTTGGATCAATAATGATCAAATCTCTAGTTAAATGAATTGTAAAGTTATTCTTAGCTTCATCTGCAGAATAGTAGTAATCTTTACCAAATTCATAGTCACTACTTACAAGTTTGTATCCACTTTCTATAAACAGGTTAAGGACATTTTCATGGTTTTGTTTCCAGTTAATTTGATGATCCACTTTACCCTGTACTTCATCCCTACTGATAACTAGTCCAGTTACATCATCAATGTATTGGATGCTAGCACCTGTTTGATTTGCATAATAAAGAACTTCTTCAGTGATATTATCAGAACTTCCACTTACTATCTTAGCTTCTACAATTCCTCTATCTGTGCCATATCCTGTAACCTTTGGTGATTCTACTGGAGCAAAAGTATAGTTCATATCGCCGGCTTCAGTTGTCCAAACGATATCACCAATCCAAGCTTTATCAACAAAGTCATATTGGCCCGTTCCAATAAATGTAACTTTTTGAGTAACAGAATTTGCAGCTTCTTGGCCTTTATTAGATCCATCTGCATAAACATAAGTAATCACTCGGTTTACTTCTTTATGTTGTGTATTTTCAGCGATTTTATGTTTTAAAACAACCCTAAAGTCATTGCAGCCAGGATTGTACTCTGCATCCCCAAATGTTGTGGCATAAGTTAAAGGATTACTTACTAGGATATAGTTATTATTTTCATAGTCTTTGATGCTATTTAAAACATTCTCAATTATTTGATAGTTAATTACTTCCCGGTAATTACCAGCAATATTGATAGTTGATCCAAGTTGCTTATTAGAAGTTTCATCCCAAAAAGTAATTGTACCAACTTGTGCTTTTTTCTCATAAACGATATTTTCTACTCTATGCTTTACATCCTGATCTACTTTATCTGCAGTACTCCATTTTTGCGTAGTAGTGTAACCAACAATATCTGGAGATTCGATTGATTCAAAGACATCCGGCTTAGAAGTCCACTGTAAACTAGCGTCCTTATTGGTAATTTCAATAGCAATTAAGTAACCATCATCGTGTTCAACTTCTGTTACTTCTACAATCTTTCCAGTCACTTTATCACGATAACCATTCGTCTTGAAAATGGCTGTTTGTGTAACTGAATCATGTAGCTTATTACCAACCCCATCTACATAGTTGATAATTTTATCTACAGATTGTGATTCATTAATTTCTTCAAGACCATGCTTTAACTCAATCTTAAATTCTAAATCTTTTACATCAAATTTTGTTCCTGGTTTAAAATCATTGCTAATAACTACATATCCTCTATCAATCAAGTCTTGGAGTGTAGTACTTAAGTCAACAAAGTTAATTACAGAATATACTTTTCCAGTTGCATTTAATTCTGCAACTTTACCACCATTATTCTCTAAATTATCTAAATCAACAATGGTAATTGTAGCTTTAGCATCCTCACGTAAACGATATACAACCTTGATATCTTTACCCGGATCTTCTGGAGTTACAAATTCAATATCAGCAATATATCCCTCAATAACCGGTGTATAGGTTAGACCAGCCTTAGTCGGATCATCTTTATCATTGTTAAATTTTACAGATGGATGAATTTCTTTCCCGTTTTCATCAACTAAAATTAAAGAACCTAATTCTTTATAAACAAACTGTACTTCATGAGCTGAGTCAGTTACGAATGGGTTTCTAGCTGTGTAGTTGTTATGAGAGAAGTTAACTGATTTACCAGCTTCTACAGTATGGCTTTCAATAACCTTAGTCATGTCTTTGCCATCATACATCAAAACTTCCATCTTACCAGTAGCGTCAATTTGACGGTAAACTACTGTAAAATCTACAGTTAACTGATCAATAGTACCTTCATTTTTATCTCCAGCACTGTAGTATACTTTCTTATAGTAACTACCATCTCCAAATTGAGAAAGTGTTCCAGTAAATGAACCAGTAGGAAGTTTTGAAGCATCTAAGTAAAAGCCATTAATTAGCTGTTTGTATTGATCAACGTTGTCAACAATAAATCCTTGCCCAGTCCAACCAGATACGTTAACGTTTGGATATTTATCAGTGCCTGGAATTTCTATTAAATTGCCATTTTGATTGTAATAGTATTTAATCACAGACTGTTCAGTATAAACTGGGATAATTTCACCAATTGAACTCGCATCTATGCTAGTACTATTGCCTAGACAATATTCAATTCTTGTACTTCCCACAACTGTACTAGCGTTTCCAACAGGCGTTTCACTTCCATTAATAGAAATATTAGATTTACCACTGTTAACTACTAAAAATTTTACAGTGTGCCACCCATTGACTACCTCAATATTCTTAAAATGGCCTGCTTGAATAGTATGGGTAGACAAAATTTCAGTAAAACTATTGTCAGTTACATATGCATAAAGATTGTCATCGGATAGATTATTTCGATTTACAGACAAGATAAGCTTTTTGTTATCACTACTCACAAAACTTGTACCATTCAAGTTTAAAATTTGATAAATGTACCTATTATCACCAATTAAATCTCCCGCTTTTTTCGGATAATTATCCGCATCTGTTCCCAGAATAGTTACAGCAGCTTTACTTTGAACTTCCTTAGCATTCGACTGAATAGTCGTATTTTCTTTAACTACTGATTCTTCAATTGGAGAAGCTTCATTTTCAACCTTAGTTTCAGCTTCAATAGGCTGATCTGCTTCTACAGATACAGTATTGTTTTCTACCTTCTCAGCTGGTTGTGTTTCTTCTACGGAAACTGTATTGCTTTCTACGCTTTCAACTGGCTGTACATCTACAGAAGCAGCATTTTTCTCTACGTCTTCAACTGCTTGAGCTTCTTCTACAGGAGTAGTATTTTCAACTAAATTAGTTTCAGTTGTATTAGTATTTTGATTTTTTACTGCTGTGTCTCCATTAATTGACTCAGCATTATAAGTTACTACTTCGTTAGTTGCTTGTTTGTCTACATTATCTGTTTCTACAGAAGAAATCGACCGATCATTTTTTACTTCTTCATTACCAGTCTCACCAGAAGCAGTTACATCATTTTCTACTTCATTATTTTCTTCTGCCGACATAACTTCTGTTTGATTGTCAGTAGTAGATATACTCTGTTCCTCAGTATTTACTACGTTATCCATCGTCTCTGTTATGTCACTAGCTGTACTACTTTCGACTTTTACGCTTTCCTCTGGAGCAACTGTAGTGTCAGCTTGAGCTTCCTGATTATTAACCCCCATAAAGGTTAAACCAATTAATACAGAAGCAGCCCCTACAGTAAACTTACGAATAGAGAAGCGTTGCTTTTGCGGTCTAATTTTTCGCATTTTTTCACTATAATTGTTCTTGGAAACCATAATTTTATCCTCATACTTCTAGTATTAGGTGAGTATTAAGTTATAGCTTTCTTGCTAGTAAAGAGCATATATAAAGCGCTTACTTTCACCTTTATAATAATTGTTTTTTACATTAAGTAAGTATACGAACAATCTATGATTTAATTATGTACAATTTATGATATTTATGTGAATTTGTAATTTATTTATGTCTATATTTTGTTTATATATCAATAAGAATGCGATTTCATTAAACAGCAATATTAAACACTATACGATTTAATATTATATATACATTATTTATTAAACAAAAAAGTAAGATTCTAAAATTTTTCAGAATCTTACTTTTTAATTAGTTATTTTTATTCATCTGGGTCTTCAGAAACAGGTTTCTTCCAGAAACTCATAATTAGACCAGCTACAATTGAACCAACAATTGTAGCTACGAAGTAAAGTAAAATGTGGTTAGATAATGGAGATACCCATAGTCCTCCGTGAGGAGCTGGTACTTGGATATGCCATAGTCCAACAAGTAAACCACCAACTGCTGAACCAATTACACAGGAAGGAATTACACGACCTGGATCAGCTGCAGCAAATGGAATAGCACCTTCAGTAATGAATGAGAAACCTAAAATCCAGTTTGATACACCAGCACGACGTTCTTCCTTAGTGTAACGGTTCTTAAAGAAAGTAGTACCAATTGCAGTAGCAAATGGAGGAACCATACCACCAACCATAACAGCAGCCATCATAACTGCAGCAGTTGCAGAATGTGGGTCGTTAGCAAATGCACCTGAAGCAAAGACATAAGCAGCCTTGTTGAAAGGACCACCCATATCGATAGCCATCATACCAGCTAAGATCATTGTCAAAATTACAAGATTACCAGTACCCATACTGTTCAAGAAGTGGGTAATAGCGAAGTTCACTGAACTAAAGATTGGGTTGATGATGTAGAACATAATCAAAGCAATGAAGAGCAAGCCCAAAATTGGGTAAAGCAACATTGGCTTCATACCTTCTACTGATTTTGGAAGTTTAGCAAATAACTTCTTCAAACCAATCATTATATATCCAGCAATGAAACCTGCAGCGATACCACCTAAGAATCCAGCTGGAGAGACAGCATGTGCTTGTGCGTTAACTTGTAAGCCGTTAGTACCGTTAACAATGGCTGCCATGTATCCACCAACAAATCCTGGCATCAAGGCAGGTAAGTCGCCGATTGATTCAGCAATATAAGCAGCTAATACCGGAACCATAAATGCAAAGGCTAAGTTACCAGCACTGTTTAAGAAAATAAATGCAGGGTTCTTAGCACCACCAGCCATATAGTTTTCAACTATAAAGGAGATGGCCATTAAGATACCACCACCGATAACGAATGGAAGCATGTGGCTAATACCACTCATTAAGTTCTTGTAGATAGATGCCCACAAACCTTGTTTTTCTTTTGCATCATTATCGCTAGAACTTGCACTACTATCAGCATGGTAAATTGGAGCCTTGTTTTCTAAGATATCTTCAATCAATTCTTTTGGATGGTTAATACCATCTACAACAGGCTTCATAACAAGTTCTTTACCATTGAAACGTGGCATATCAACTTTTTTATCAGAGGCAATGATGACACCTTTTGCTCGTTTAATTTCTTCTGGAGTAAGCTTATCTTTTACACCTTCAGAACCGTTAGTTTCAATACGAACATCAACGCCTAATTTTTTACCAGCCTTAATTAAAGCTTCTTGAGCCATGTAAGTGTGTGCAATACCATTGATACATGCAGTAACACCAACAATTAAAGGCTTTTGCTCGCTAGCAGGCTTAGATGCTTCTTTTGCAGCTTCTGCTTTTCTCTTTTCGGCATCGGCCTTATCTTGAGCATCCTTTTCAGCTTCTGCTTTTTTAAAGATATCAATAACTTCTTCTGGTGTAGTTGCTGCCTTTAAAGCATTAACAACATCTGGATTAATTAATAAACTTGATAACTTAGCTAAAGCTTGTAAGTGTGTGTTATCAGCACCGGCTGGTGCAGTAATCATAAAGAATAAATGAACTGGTTGTCCATCAAGAGCTTTATAATCAATTCCTTTAGGACTTTTTGCAAATAAAACAGCGGCACGATTAATGTACTTGTTTCTTGCGTGTGGCATGGCGATTCCCTCACCAATACCAGTTGTTGATTCTTTTTCACGAGCCCAGATTGATTTAATGAATTCTTCTTCGTTATTTACAACGCCTTGCTTTACTTCAAGATCAGCCATTTCTTTAATAGCTTCTTCTTGAGTAGTAGCCTTCAGATCCATAATCATTAAATCAGGACTTAAAAGATCTTCAATTTTCATGAAAATAACTCCCTATCCTAACCGTATTATTTAGTTTTAACTACTTTACTTCTTCAACTGTAATTTGTGGTAAAACAGCATCAATTTGACTCTTAACTGCAATATCTTCAGTAAATGCAGTAGCACCACCACAAGCAGATCCGACTTTCAATGCTTCAACAACATTATGAGTCTTGTAGTAAGTACCTACAAAGCCGGCAATCATTGAATCTCCAGCGCCAACTGAGTTAACAGCAGTACCAACAGCAGCACTTGCATGGTAAACATGATCCTTAGTTACTAAGTATGCACCGTCGCCAGCCATAGAAATCATGACGTTTTGTGCACCCATGTCTAAAAGTTTCTTAGCTGCTTCAAGCATTTCTTGATCATTAGCAAAGCTTGTATCAAATAAAGCTGCTAATTCATGATGGTTAGGCTTAATAACTAATGGGTGGTACTTCAAAGTTGCAAGTAAAGCTTCCCCAGTAGTATCAATTGCAAATTCAGCACTAGCTTCTCTGATAGTTGGTAATAATTGTTCATAGAAGTCAGTTGGTAAACTTGGTGCTAAACTACCACTTAATACAACAATATCGCCTTCATTAAGATCATCCAAACGCGCCTTAAATGCAGTAATTTCTTGTGCATCAATCTTTGGACCAGCCGCATTAATTTCAGTTTCTTTTTGAGCATGAATTTTCACATTAACACGGGTATCGTCAGAAATAGTTACAAAATCACTTTCAATTTTTTTAACGTTTAATTGGCGAACTAATTCTTTGCCAGTAAAACCACCAACAAATCCCCAAGCAGTGTTATCAACATCAAGTTGGTTCAAAATTTGAGAAACATTAATTCCTTTACCACCAGCTAAAAATTGACAATCATTTGAACGGTTAACACTACCAGCTTCCACCTTTTCTAATTGCATAACATAGTCTAATGCTGGATTAACTGTAACAGTATAAATCATGACCGAGCCTCCTCAACTCTGATTCGTTCAGGTAAGATATTTTCTTTACCTGTACTTAAATTGTTAGTGATGAGTATTGCCTCATTGATATGTGCAAAACTTGCAAAATTTGCTACACCAATCTTACTACTATCCATTAAAATAAACGATTCTTTAGCCTGCTCAATTGCAGCTTTTTTTATCCCAGCTTCTGCTGGATCTGGCGTAGTAAATTGGCCATCTGCTGTTAAACCGTTAGCTCCAATAAATGAAACTGTAAAATTCATTTCTTGTAGCTGCTTCATAGCTGTATTGCCTATGACTGCATGCGTTTCAAGCTTAGCCTCGCCCCCTAACAAGCGAGTATGAATTCCATTGTCTAAACATGCTAGTGCAACATCAACGCCATTAGTAACTACATGTAAATCATTAACTTCTCGCAAGAATGGCACCATTTCATAAGTTGTCGTTCCAGCATCAAGAAAAATATGATCTCCATTAGTAACATGATTTATCACAGCAAAACGTGCAATCTCACGTTTATTGTCAACATTAAGATTAAATCTCACTTGTTGTTCAACATCACGTGAATAATCTTGCAGTGAGCGTGCTCCTCCGTGTACACGAACAATCACGCCACGCTTTTCTAATTCAATGAGGTCACGGCGAATTGTTGACTCTGATGACTTAGTCAACTTACACAATTCATTAACACGACAGATACTGTGTTTATTAATATAGGTTGCTATAGCTTGTTGACGTTCCTCGGTCAGCATCGTTCATCATCACCTCATTTAATATGATAAACGCTTTCAGATATAAATTCAATCATTTTTCGTCAAAATCATTCATATTCATTCAATATTAGTCAAAACTAAAGCTATTAAAAGTGAAAAGTTTTCTATATAAAAAATGAGCTAGCACAACATCGCACTAGCTCATTTTCATTAAATTAATTAACCTGTATATATTTTCTATCTTTATAAATAAAATTCATTTTTTCATTAGTAGTCCTAATTTCAATTCTTTGATAATTTGGCTCATATCCATGCTTTTTCAAATTGATAGTAACTTTATGACCATCTACATTTATCTCATAAAGATTGTACTCACCCTTTTGATAACCAAAATCGGTTCCATTATCCTGATAATGAGTATATTTACCACGTTCACCAAACACTCTAAATGTCATTTTTTCATCTGGTCTAGTGGAAATATGTTCCTTAACTTCTCCCCACGGCAAAATAGTATTTTTCTTAATAAATAAGGGTAACTTATCACTCGGGGCACTAACTAAGATCGTATTATTACCGCTATAAGTAACATTATTCCAAAAATCAATCCATTCCCCTTGTGGCAAATAAACAGCTCTGTAGTTTTTACCTTCTTCAACAATTGGCGCTACCACAATATTTGTACCAATCATATATTCGTCATTCATATTTTTAACTGCTGGATCAGTTGGATAGTTTAAAACCAAAGGTCGCATAATCGGTAAACCCGACTTATTTTCTTGAGCAAATAAATCATAAAGATATGGAATAAAATGATAGCGCAAATGTAAGTACTTGCGATATATCGATAGCGTTGGTTCTCCAAAGATCCATGGCTCTTGCGAGCGTGTACCCATAGCCGCATGATTTCGAAGAAGAGGACTAAAAACTGCTGCTTCAATCCATCTTGTTAATAGTTCTGGTGTAGTATCTGCACCAAATCCTCCGATATCTGTCCCAGCAAAAGCAAAACCGCTCATTCCTAAATTACATAGCTGCGGAATCATCATTTGTAAATGGACCCATAAACTTTGATTATCACCAGTCCAAACTGTGGAGTATTTTTGTGTTCCCGCATAAGCAGCACGGGTAATCACAAATGGGCGTTTACCAGTCAAATTCTTTAAGCCATAATAGGTTGCTTTAGCCATATTGTGACCATAAACATTATGCATTTTAGCATGTGTTGATTCTTTTTCTTCATCATTAAAAATAATATTTTTCGGAATTTCTCCATTAAATGAGGCCGGCTCATTCATATCGTCCCAGATTCCATCAACACCTAAATCAACTAAAAACTTACAATTTTCTGACCACCATTTTCTGACTGCTTCACGCCCAAAATCCGGATAGACAGCATCCCCGGGCCAAACCTTATTAACATACACTTGCCCATTTGGTGCTTTTACAAAATATCCCTTTTTTAGTCCTTCTTGGTAGATCTGATAACTATCGTCTTTTTTGACACCAGGGTCAATAATTGTAATCACATGGAAACCTAATTTGTGAAGTTTATCAATAAATTTTCTAGGATCATCATAGGTATCTGTCCTCCAGGTAAAAACTCGATACCCATCCATATAATCAATATCTAAATGGATAGCATCACATGGCAGGTGATATTTTCGCATTTTAGTAACAATTTCTTCTACCTTTTCAGCGCTTATACTATATCCCCAACGAGATTGTTGATAACCTAATGTCCACTTTTGTGGCAGCGGTGTTTTTCCAGTTAAGTAAGTATAATTTTTAACAATTTCTTTTAAGTCACTCCCGCCAATAATGTAATAATCAATATTTCCATTATCAGCTGCAATGTAGTAGTATTTATTACTTTCTTTACCTAAATCAAAATAACTATGATAAGTATTATCAAAAAAAATTCCGTATGGATGATTTTTCTTCAACCCAATTAGAAATGGAACCGACTTATATAAACGAGTAAAACTTTCTACCTGCGGCTCAGGGTTATCTGTATTCCAGTTTTCATAGGCATAGTGTCGTTTATTTAAAAAACCGGTCTTATCACCTAAGCCATAAAATTGCTCATCGTCTGCTAATTTTTTGACCAGTTCATAGTAGTGGACATCTTTTCTTCTACTAGTAACCACATCATGCCCTTCCGACTCTGCTAACTTTTGCTGGCTAGAATTTGTTTGTCGATCAATTGGAATTCTAGAGCCCCGATAATCAATAATTAAAGGATTTTCTTCTGCATCATAAACATCTATTTTTTCATCATGATGAACTTTAATGATTAATTTTGAAGTTTTTATTTCAAGATAGTCATTCTTTTTCTCAACTTTAAATTTAGTGTCTATTGCCTTATTTCCTTCAATTGCATATGAATTAGTATGCTCACCGCAATTTTGAAATACACGGATTATTTCAGGTGTTAAGATTGTTAATTCAATACTAGAATTAACAAAATTTATCTTTATTTTGTTTTTATTAATCGCATATGTTTCCAAACTATTTGTATTCATATTAAGCCTCTACATTATTTGTATTCGCTTTCAATTTTATCACAAAAAACTACTCAACTTTTGAAAGCTGAGTAGTTAAATTTTTATTCCTTAATGCCTTGTAATGCACGCTTCATATTCTTCCACATACCGTTATCATCAGTTTGCAAAATAAGGCTTGGGTAGATTTTTCTAATCCACCAAATCGATCCTAGCAAAAATACGAATAGAATTACTAGAGAGATTGCTGCCTCTAAGCCAGTCGCGTTTCCTTTAATTAGTCGAAGGGGCATTAAGAAAGATGATAAAAATGGTACGTAAGACATAATCATGGCAAAAATACCATCAGGATTATTAGATAAGCTCATACTACTAAATAATCCGAGTAGAGTTAAATAAACTAAGGGTTGTACTGCCTTGTTAGCATCTTCAGCTTTAGTGACAATTGCACCACAAACAGCTGCATAAACAATGTATAGGATCAAGCCAAGCACAATGAATAATAATCCCCAAGAAATTATTTGTCCTAAAGCTTGATCGATAGCAGGCTTTATTGGAGCAAATGTATCTTTTACTCCATCAATATGAGGAGCCACATAATAAAAGCCAGAAAACATCACAGCATAAATTAATAACTGAGTAAGAATTTCAAGGAAAATACCTAAAACTTTACCATCGAAATACTTTCCACCAGGCATGCTTGAAAAGATCATTTCCATAATTTTAGTTCCCTTTTCACTCGCAATATCTTGCGCCATGATGGTGCTATAAGTCTGAACCAAAAAGTATAAAACAAAAATTAGAATCCAAAAAGTAGCTGTCTTTAAATTCTTTTCATCACTTGCATTCAATTTTTTATCATTAGTTTTCTCAGTAAATTTAACTTTTTGAGAAAGTGACTGCATCTGTTGCTCACTGAGCTTAGCGTTTTTTAGATTAAGTGCTTGCTGCTGAGTGTTTAAAACTCTGATCAACTCAGTCTTAACATCATTATCAAGGCTTTCGGTACCATAGTAGTTCGCAACTAATTGAGTAGAAGTCTCTTTCACCACAATATAACCACTAATATCACCATCTTTATAGGCCTTTTCAGCTTTTGCCTTATTTTTATATCCATCAAAATCTTCTGTTTTCTTTAATGGCTGAACAATACTCTGATTTTGACTTACTATTCCCACCTTTGTATCACTGTCGAAAGCTGAAGATGAACTCATCCCAAAGAAAAAAGAAATCAATAATACAAGAAATGGTGCGAAAATCATCAATAAAAATGACCAATTTTTCACTTCTCTACGATATGTTTCTTTAGCAACTAACCAAGTCTTATTCATTATCTTCACCGGCTTTCATTTTAAAAATTTCATCTAAAGTTGGTGGCTCTTGATCAAAAGTTTGCAAGTATTTTCCATGGGAGAGCATATTAAAAATTTCTTCTCCGTAACTAGCGTTTGTTAACCAAAGTTTGTAGATACCATTATTCTGTAAAATAGCATTTTCAACCCCAGGTAAATTTTTAACATTATCAAGATTCAGGTTAGTTCTAATAAACAATCGAGTTAAACCAAAATTATTGCGAACATCATTTACAGCACCGTTTAACACAATATGTCCATTATTAATCATTACTACATCGTCACACAATTCTTCAACATTAGACATATCATGATCAGAAAATAGAATAGTAGCTCCGCGTTTCTTTTCTTGTAAGATTACCTCTTTAATTATTTCGACGTTTACCGGATCGAGCCCACTAAAAGGCTCATCCAAAATAATTAAGTTTGGCTGATGAATAAGAGTCGCAATTAGTTGGATTTTTTGTTGATTACCTTTAGATAAACTTTTTATTTTATCGGTAATCTGACCCTTAACTTCTAACTTTTGCATCCAATCTTGCAAATCATGTTTTACTTCATCTTTTTTCATTCCTTTTAAACTAGCCAAAAAACTCACTTGCTCTAAAACAGTTAATTTTGGCATTAAGCTCCGCTCTTCAGGCAAATAGCCAACAGAGTTATAGTCACGACTGGAAAAAGAATGACCATCAATAGTAATTTTTCCTTGGTATTTAACAAACTTTAAGATGCTATGAAAAAGAGTCGTTTTTCCTGAACCGTTTTTACCAATTAAGCCTAATATCTTCCCATTATCTGCTTTGAAGTTAATATCAAACAAAACTTGTTTGCTTCCAAAGCTTTTATTTAAGTTCTCTACTTGTAACATATTTTTTTCTTTCTAGGTAAATTTCATTAAAGTTAGTTTTAATTATATCAATATTTTTTCTTAAATATACTCTATTGGATCAAAAAAGCCTCTCAGTTGTCCAAATCTGAGAGGCTTTTATCTTTATTTATACATATATTTTGCAGTAGCTTCTTTAGGATCCATTCCATTTCGAATCTTTAAAGCAAGTTCAATTGAAACATCTGCGATAATTGACTGCGGATCAATAACGTTATATGGGTGATCTGGCGCTTTTTCCTGGGCGAGAGATAACTCAGTACATCCAAGTAAAATCACATTACAACCATATTCATCGTGCATTGTTTTTAAAATTTTATGGTATAAATCATGATCAACAATACCTTTTTCTTTAATATCACGATAAATTAGCTCGTTCACCATTGGTTGAATTTCAGGACCACCTAGTTCAGCTTTTTTACCAACTCGTTCTAATTCATCCACATATAAATGATCGTAAATAGAACCTTCAGTTGCAATTAAACCAATTTTCTCTTCTTTTGGAAAATCATCCACAAACTTATGAACAGCAATACGCATCATATGTAAAAATGGTACGTCTGTTAATGCTGCCAAGTCATCATAAAAGTAATGAGCAGTATTGCATGGCATTACGAAAAAGTCAGGATTAAGTTTTGATTGACTTAAAACATCATCCTTTAAATCATAGAAAAAATTAGGTTTACTATGATCCATAATGTATGCAGTTCGATCAGGAATTTGAGCATCATTTACTAAAATATAATTTAAATAGTCCTGATCCTTAGTAATCTTAACTCGGTGATTAATTAAACGGACGTAACTTTCAGTCGCAATTGTTCCCATGCCACCGATAATTGAGAAAAAGTGTTTCATCCCTATTCCTCATCATCTTTTTCTAGTTCATTAATTACACTTTCAGCAACTTTGATATCAGTTGAATATGGTGTATCTACTCCACGAATCTTTTGGTATGGGTCGGCTCCCTTACCACAAATCAAAACAATGTCATCCTTATCAGACATTGCAATTGCATCATGAATTGCCTTTTCACGATCTAACTCAATTGTGACATCAACTTTTTCATGATCAATACCAGCATCAATTTCCTGAGCAATATCCATTGGATCTTCAAAACCAGGATCATCAGTTGTCAAAAAGGCTTTATCTGCATAAGCAGTTAAACTTTCACTAAATCCTGGACGACGTGATACTCCTTTATCACCAGGAGCTCCAACAACTACGATGATTTTTGGATTGTTAAATTCACGCTGCATAAAGCTCATTAAAGCCATCATTGAAGCCTTATTATGTGCATAATCAACAATTACAGTACCATGATTCTTTGATGGCAAAGCTTCCATTCTTCCTGGAATAGTAACGTGACGAATACCTTTAGCACATTCTTCATAATTTTCGCCGGCAAGTCCAGCACCAATAATAGCAGCCGTACCATTCATTTCGTTGAAGTCACCAATCATTTGAAGGGTGTAGTCACCAGCAATTGGTAATTTCTTAGCTTTATCAGATGCGCAGAATAATTTGAATTCAGTTTCTTTCATATCAGTTTCAACTGATTGGAAACGGAAATCAATTGGTTGCTTTAAGTTAGGATTTTCAAAATCATTTCTGGCAAATAAATAGATACTATCTGGATTCGTAGTAGTAGTTGCAGCCGCATAAATCTCATCAAAGTGATCAGACATTGCATTGATAATGCACTTACGTGAGTTAACCATTAATTGCAACTTACAGTGCAAGTAATCTGCAAAGTTAGGGTGCTCATTTGGTCCAATATGGTCTGGAGTAATATTTAAGAAAAAGCCGAGATCGTAAGTTAAACCAAAGACACGATTTTTCTTATAAGCCTGACTAGAAACTTCCATTACTAAGTGAGTCATACCGTTATCAACAGCTGTTCTCATATCTCTGAACAAGTCTAAACTTTCAGGTGTAGTTAAACTAGCCTTAAATTTATCTTCAGGCTTTGGTCCTACAATATCATCTACTGATGAAAATAGTGCTGTTCGACCACCATTAATTTGGTCAAGCATCCCCTTCAAGAAGTATGCAGATGTTGTCTTACCCTTGGTACCGGTAAAGGCTACCACATACAAATCGTCTTGCGGAAATCTGTAAAAGGCAGCAGATAAAAGAGCCATGGCTTTAGTTACATCTCTAACAACTAAAGCATGCATTCCTTTACCTTCTGGATATGGTTGTTCTGCTACATAACAAGTAGCTCCACTATCTTTAGCCATTGATAAATAAGTAGGTCTAAAACCTTTACCTTTACAGAAGAACAAGGTATTTGTTTTTATATCACGTGAATCATAGGAAATATAATCCATTTTAGTTGGAACCGCATCTTGAACAGCACTTGATTTAAGCAAGTGGTGTTCCTTCAATATTAAGATGCAAGTGTTTAAAGAAATGCTAGAATCGCTCATTTTTTCTCCCCAATTTTTAAATCAATTCAGCCTAAATTATAGCACACCATCATTTTTCTTTGGGCTATTGAGTGGTAGTTGAATAATAAAACTAGTTAATTCTGATGTTGATTGACATTTAATATTACCACCATGCAAATCAACAATACTTTTAGTTATGGCTAAACCGAGACCAGTTCCGCCAGTTTTTAAGTTTCTTGAACTTTCTACACGATAAAAACGATCGAAGATCTTTTGCAAAGATTTCTTAGGAATTTGTTCCCCATTGTTTTCAACTCTAAGTTCTACGAATTCGTTATTCACCTTATTTGCAATTAAGTTAATTTCAGTAGCTCCACGTCCATACTTTAAAGCATTTGAGATCAAATTATTCAACATGCGAACAATCATCTTTGCATCTGCATCAATTACAAGATCTCTTGGCCTAGTTACAACATTAAAAGCGATATTTTTCTTTTCAGCTTCTAATTCAAAACCAGCAGCTACTTGTTCAAGCATTGAATTAACATGCAGAGGTGCTAAGACCAATTTATTATTTGTAGAAGAGCGTAAAGTAGTATATTCAAATAGATCTTCAGCTAAGGCCTTCATTTGAAGAGCTTTATCATAGGCTATTTGGATGTACTTAGTTTGATCTTCATTCAACTCACTGTTTTTTAATAAGCCAAGATAGCCAATAATTGAAGTTAGTGGTGTTCTAATATCATGAGAAACGTTAGTAATCAAGTCATCCTTTGATTGCTCTATCTGCCGCTCCTCTTCCATTGAAGCAACAGTACTATCAACTAACGCATTAATTGAATCAATCACTTTTTGCAAATCTGTTTTTACTACAAAAGGAATTCGATGGTCAAAATGTCCATCTGCAATATAGTGTAATTCTTCAATAACGTGACGCAATTGCATTTGTCGATATCTTCTGATTAAGCGCCAATATACTACAATGACATCGCCGACTAACATAAAACTAATAAAAAGCCGTTGCCAAGACCATAAATGCATCCCATTAGCAAAAGTAATGGTTTTCTTCAAAAAGAAAATTCCATTTTCTAATCTTGGATCATTTAAGACAGCTAGGTTAATCAAGATAATGATCGAAAGGTTTAATAGTAAAAGCAAAATAACGGTTATTACGCCTTCACCGAAAAGTTCACTTTTTTCTTTTGTGGTTAGGATTACTTTCTGCTTTTTCATCCCTACTAAGCCTCTACTTTATAGCCTACTCCCCAGACTGTTTGAATAACTTCTTCACCATCAGTTGCTTTCTGAATCTTATCGCGTAAGTGAGAAACGTGTACCATAACAGTTTTAGCAGAAACCACTGATTCTTGTTGCCACACTCTTTCAAAGATTTCATCAGCACTAAAAACTCGATTAGGATGGCTAGCAAGCATATATAAAATTCCAAACTCTAAGGCAGTTAATTGGATAACCTTACCAGTTAAAGTTTTAACTTCATGTGAATCTTTATTGATCACTAAAGGTCCTACTTCTAATACATCTGGCTTATCATCTTTTACTTCCTTCTGGCTACGACGAAGAAGTGATCTTACCCGTGCCATTACTTCTAATGGATTAAATGGCTTAACTACATAGTCATCTGCTCCAGTAATCAAACCCTGAATCTTATCCATATCACTAGTCTTAGCAGAAACTACTAAAATTGGAATCTCCGAATCTTTTCTAACTTCCTTGATAACTTCGATTCCTGACATTTGTGGCATCATAATATCAAGAATCATTAAGGCAATTTCTGGATTAGTAGAAAGTTTTGTTAAAGCTTCTTTGCCGCTATAAGCCGCAATTGGTTCATAACCTTCATTTTTTAAATATATACTTAATAATTCAACGATTTCTTTATCATCATCAACAACTAAGATCTTCATGAGGATTGCTCCTTATCTATAATTATTTATCACATTAAAAATCTATTATTAATATTTTACCCGTTTTCCTTTTAATTACCTAAATTAAACCACGTTTTTAAAGAATTATAAAAAATGGACCCTAGAAAAGCATCTAGACTCCATTTTTAATTAATCTAATTCTTTTTTACCAGTGTACAACTCATAGTAGTAACCTTTTTGTTTCAAAAGTTCCTCATGAGTACCACGTTCAATAATATGACCATGGTCTAGAACTAAAATAAGATCTGAGTTAACAATTGTTGATAAACGGTGAGCAATAACAAAACTAGTTCTACCAGCAAGTAAGTTATCCATACCGGCTTGTACCATACGTTCAGTTCTAGTATCAATACTTGAAGTTGCTTCATCAAGAATCATCACCGGCTCATCCGCAATCATCGCTCTAGCAATACTTAGCAGCTGCATTTGGCCTTGAGACAAATCACCGCCATCACCATCGATTACAGTTTCATATCCGTCATCAAGTTCATGGATAAACTCATCTGCATGTGCTAAACGAGCAGCTTGATATACTTCATCATCACTGGCATCAGGCTTACCAAAACGAATATTATCCATAATCGTTCCAGTAAAGAGGTGGGTTTCTTGTAAAACAATCGACAAAGAATGTCTTAAATCATTTTTTCTAATTTGAGAAATTGGAACACCATCATAGGTTATCTTTCCGGATTGAATTTCATAAAAACGATTGAGCATATTTGAAATAGTTGTCTTACCAGCACCAGTTTCACCAACTAGAGCCACCTTCATTCCTGGTTTTGCATCAATATTGATATCATACAAGATTTGATGCTCTGGAACGTATGAGAAGTTAACATGATCAAAAACAATATGTCCCTTAATTGGTACTTTTTTAATGTCACCATTCTTTTCTGGCACATCCCAATACCAACTATTCTTAACTTCCTTATTAGGAGACATAATAACATCTCCATTATCAACTTCAGAAGGCTCATCTTCTAGTTCAAAAATTCTTTGAGCACCGGCTAAAGCTAAAACAATTGAATTCAATTGTTGGGAAATTTGTGCAATCGGCATACTAAACTGACGTGATAACTGTAAGAAAGATGCAATTGCACCTAAAGTTAAAGGAGCCCAACCATTAATTGCAGCAGCTCCTCCAATAAAGGCAATTAAGACATACAATAAGTTCCCCATATTACCCATGATTGGGAATAAAATTGTGGCATAGGTATTAGCTTTTCCAGAAGCTCCACGCAATTCTTCATTAAACTTATCAAAGCCTTCTTCAGCTTCCGGTTCATGTGAAAAAACTTTAATGACCTTTAAGCCATTAAGCATTTCTTCGTCATAACCATTAATTTGACCTAGTTTATTTTGTTGAACTTTGAAGTAATGACTAGATCTAACTGTTAAAAATCTAACAATTCCAAAGGATAACGCAAAAATAATAAATGAGAACAAAGTCAATTGCCAGCTTAAACTAAACATAGCTACAATAACAAAAATTAAGCTTAATGCCGAGTTTAAGAACTGAGGTAATGATTGGGAAATCATCTGCATCAAGGTATCGATATCGTTAGTATAACGACTCATGATATCGCCGTAATTATTTTGATCAAAATAAGCAATTGGTAAAGATTCCATATGGGTAAATGTTTCATTACGAACCCGGAACTGGACTTTTTGGGCTAATACCCCCATCAACATACTAAATAAGTAGTTAGAAAGGAATCCAATTGCATAGATGCCAAACATTACTAAAATGGCGTTTAAAAGTGGTCCATAATTCGGAACTTTTTCATGTAAGAGTGGTGTTACGTAAGTATCAATCAGTCGCTCAATAAATAGTGATCCAATTACAGCAGAAGCAGCTGCTAAAATAATAGTAATTATTGAAACAACTAACATCCAAGGGCTCGTTGTTAAAACTAATTTTAATAAACGACCAAGGACTTTTATTCGATTTCCTTTAGGTTGTGTTTTTTCTTTTACTTGATCCATAACTCACTCTCACCTACTTTCCCGCATTATTTTCTTCTTGGAACTTAGCAATTGAACGATAAAGTTCATTGGTTTTCATTAATTCTTCGTGAGTTCCAATTGATTGAATCTTACCGTGATCCATAACAATAATTCGATCTGCATCCTTAATGGAAACAACTCTTTGGGAAATAATAATCTTAGTAGTGTGCGGCATGTCTTTTGCTAAAGATTCACGAATTTCACGCTCAGTTGTCGTATCCACAGCAGAGGTTGAATCATCTAGAATTAAAATTTCCGGATTCTTCAAAAGTGCACGAGCAATAGTCAAACGTTGTTTTTGTCCACCAGAAACATTATTTCCGCCTTGTTCGATCATTGTATTATAGCCATCTGGCATTTCACGGATAAAACCATCTGCATGAGCGACCTTAGCTGCAGCTACAACTTCTTCATGTGTTGCATTTTCGTTTCCCCATTTCAAGTTTTCTTCAACAGTTCCACTAAACAAAACATTCTTTTGTAAAACCATTGCAACTTTATCACGAAGGGCCTTCAATTCGTATGATTTAACATTATGTCCAGCTACTCTAACCGCACCAGATGTTACATCATAAAGACGAGGAATCATTGAAACTAAAGTTGATTTAGATGATCCAGTTTCACCGATAATACCGATTGTTTCACCAGGGGTAATATGTAAGTTAATATCCTCTAAAGCATAATGCTTCTCATCTGGTGAGTATTTGAAGTTAACATGATCAAAAACAATATCTCCATTAGTTACGTCTTTAAGAGGTTTTCGCGGATTTTCGATTGCTGGCTTTTCGGTTAAGACCGCTGCAATACGTTTACCACTAGCTTCAGAAATAACTAATTGAGTAGTAATCATAGCTAGAATATTCAAACTAAACAAAACAGAGTTTGAATATGAAAACATAGAAACTAATTGTCCAGTTTGCAAACTTCCACCAACGATTTCCTTAGCACCAAACCAGCAAATCGCTAAAGTAGAAATGTTAAGAACAGCCATTACAACCAACGCATTAAGCGACATAATTTTCTGCGCTGTTGAGAATAATTTATAAATAAAGCCAGAAGACTTCTCAAACTTTTCAATTTGAGATTCTTCTTGTACGTAAGTCTTTACTTCACGAATTCCACGAATATTTTCACGAACATCTTGGTTCATTACATCATATCCTCTAAAAATACGTGGAAAGTAAGGATATGCACTTTTAATAATTAATGCCAAAATTAAAACAAAGATAGGAGCGATTACCAAAAAAATCAAAGATAGCCTTGGACTAATAATAATCGACATAATAATTGAAAAAATCAGCATTAGCGGTGCACGAACAGCGATTCTAATTAACATTTGATAGGCATTTTGAACATTGGTTACATCTGTAGTAAGTCGTGTTACCAAGCTGGCACTAGAAAACTTATCAATATTGCTAAAAGAAAAATCTTGGATATGGTAAAACATATCTTTTCTCAAATTAGCCGCAAAACCTGCTGCCGCGTGTGCAGAAACATAACTGGCACTCGCACCCAAAGCTAAAGAAATTAAGGTTAGCACGAAAAGAATTAGGCCCCACTTATTGATATAGCCCATATTTCCTTTCATAATTCCCCTATCAATTAGAATACCAACCAAGTACGGGATCAACATTTCAATTAAAGCTTCACCTGCAACTAGGACTGGGGAAGTCAACGACAATTTTTTGTATTGTCTAACTGACTTACGCAACACATTAACCATATAAAACCCCCGTTCTTTACTTAAAAAAGGTAAAAATAAATAGACGCCTCGCGCCGTCTATTCACTCCCCTAACAAATAAATTATTTGTTATCTTTATTTATACTGTAGACTAATTTAAATAAATAGTCACGTTTTTAATTTCGACGATTTTGTCTTCTAGCGGCAATTTCATTTTGACGCTTAATTTGCAATGGATCAACAACATGGTACTTTTGACGGAACCATCTGCGAACAAAGAAAGCAATTACCGCTAATACAATGTAAACCCATGGATTCAAGACCGGGTTAATTACTCGCATAAATGGCATTGATGTAAATGTAATCCAGACCATTATAATCCCGAATAAAAATACACCTATCAAAATAATTTGCCACATTGGTGGACGTTTACTTTTATCTCTACTAAGTAAATCAGTGTAGTACGCCATTAAAATACCAAATAAAATTGTAACTGACGCAACAGTCAAAATACCCATTTGTTGCATACCATCTTGTTGCTTAGAGCTTGTGTTAAATAGTTGTACTATACCAAAAACGCCGGCAAAAATAACAAAGTATAATAAACCATTATCTACGGCATGCATCCAAAACTTAGTCTTAGGTGCTTCTTTTTTAGGATTAGCAATTTCGATTGCTTTTTCTCTTGGAGCTTTTTGATATAAGTTAGATGCTGGAATTCCTTTACGTTGCGCAACAATAATTTCTGGCAAAATTTGATCAATTGCTGGCTCTACTTGATCCATAGTATAGTTTTGATCTTCCGTCAAAAACTTCTCCAAACGAAAAATGTAATCTTGGTTTTTATTACTTAACTTATTACGCAGTTCTTTTGGAGACATCTTTTTAATCTCTTCATCACGAGCATTTTGTTCATGCGCCTTTTTTAATTTTTCTTGTTGCGCATTACCTACTGTTGAGTTCTTGGCAGCTTCAGTATTTTCACTTTTATTTTGATCTTTTGGATCCATTCAAAAAACTCCTAAACATTAAATCTAAATTCAATAATATCGCCGTCTTGAACTACATAGTCTTTTCCTTCAAGACGAAGCTTTCCAGCCTCTTTAACTTTTTGCATGGTTTCAAGTTCATCTAAATCATCAAATGAAACAACTTCTGCTCGAATAAATCCACGTTCAAAGTCTGAGTGAATAACACCGGCAACTTGTGGTGCTTTCATGCCTTCGTGGAAAGTCCATGCACGGGTTTCAGGACCACCAGCAGTAAAGAAAGTACGTAGACCTAAAATGTGGTAAGCAGCCTTAATCAAACGATCAAGCCCAGATTCTTCAACGCCCTCCATTTCAAGAAATTCTTTTCTTTCATCTTCATCCATTGAAGCAATTTCTTCTTCAGTAGCAGCACTAATTCCTAAAGCCTCTGCATTTTCACTTTCAGCATGTTTTTTGACAATTTGGTAGTACTTATCGCTTTCTGGATCAGCCATTGAACTTTCAGCAATATTAGCAACATAAATAACTGGTTTAGAAGTAAGTAAGAATAGTCCCTTAACGATCTTTTGTTCATCTTCATTAAAGTCAATTGAGCGAGCAGCTTTACCTTCTTCAAGAACTGGCTTTAATTTATTTAAAACAGCTAATTCAGCTTTAGCTTCTTTATCGCCTTGTTGAGCAACCTTTTGCACTTTTCCAATTCTACGGTTAACTGCATCTAAGTCCGCAATTGCTAGTTCAAGATTAATTGTGTTGATATCTTCTTCTGGATCAACCTTACCCGTAACTGAAGTAATGTTGTCATCATCAAAAGCTCTTACTACGTGAACAATTGCATCAGTTTGACGGATATTTTCAAGGAACTTATTTCCAAGTCCTTCACCTTTTGATGCGCCTTTTACCAAACCAGCAATATCAGTAAATTCAAATGTAGTATGAACAATCTTCTTAGCTGGAATTAATTCTTGAATACGAGCTAGACGACTATCTGGAACTTCAACCATCCCCACATTTGGCTCGATTGTAGCAAATGGATAGTTTGCCATTTCGGCACCAGCTTTAGTAATCGCGTTAAACAAAGTAGACTTACCAACATTTGGTAATCCAACAATACCTGCAGTTAATGACATATTATTCTCCTCTTAATTGGTTTTATTCAAAGTGTGGCACAGCAATATTTTCCTTAGGAACGTAATGTTCCTCTTTTAAGTTAACAGGATCATTTGCTGAGTGCAGCACTTTTTTTAATTTTTTATTGAATTCTGCTCTGGGCATCATAATTAAATGACCACACCCTAAGCACTTAATGCGAATGTCTGCACCCATTCGCAAGATTTCCCACTTATTTTCACCACATGCATGTGGTTTTTTCATCTGTACTACATCGCCCAAATGATACATGAAAAATCACTCCTATTAATTATTTATCTAAATTAATTCCTAGTAAATCTAAAATTCGATTTAATTCGTCAGTTGATGCAAAATCAATGGCCAAATGACCATTTCCTTTTTTACCTTCGGTAATATTTACACTAGTACCAAATTTATCAGTTAATTGTGATTCACTAGCCCTAATAAAAGCTGATTTTTTAATAGCCTTTTTCTTGGGTTTCTTTTCTTTTTCGTTTAATTTAGCTACTAATGACTCTAATTGACGAACTGTAATTCCGTTCTTAACTACCTTTTTGGCCAAGTCATCAATACTGTCCTTATCTTTCAGACCAAGTAATGTTCTTGCTTGTCCCATTGACAGCTCTCCTCTTTGAAGGAGACGTTTAGTTTTTTGAGGCAAAGTAAGGAGACGAAGATAATTAGCGATGTATGGACGAGATTTCCCTAATCTTTTAGAAACTTCTGCTTGAGTTAACCCTAAATTCTTTTGCAGCATCTCATAAGCTTGCGCTTCTTCTAATGGTGTTAAGTCTTCACGTTGCAAGTTTTCTAAAACTGCAACTTCCATCATTTGTGCCTCATCAAAGTCTCGAATGATGGCTGGAATTGTTTTCTTCTTAGCTAACTTAGAAGCACGAAAACGACGCTCACCAGCAATAATTTCGTAGCCATTAACTGATTTACGAATAATAATTGGTTGAAAAACACCATTTTCTTTAATGGATTCGGAAAGTTCCTTTAAGCTTTTGTTATCAAACGTTTTTCTTGGTTGATATGGATTAGGTCTAATTTCGTCTAAAGAGATTTCAGTAATCTCCTCAGTTTCTTGAACTTGTGGGCTCTCATCAAATAAAGCTTCTAAGCCTCGTCCAAGACCACGTTTTTTAGGTTCTTTAGAGTTTTTTACCATGAGCTTTCAACACCTCTTTTGCTAGAGAATCATATACTTGGGAACCGCGAGATTTTGGAGCGTATTCTGTAATTGGTTTACCATAACTTGGAGCCTCAGCTAACTTGGTAATTCGCGGAATAATTGTCTTATAAACCTTTTTATTAAAGTAAGATTGAACTTCTTTAACAACTTCTGCTCCTAGATTAGTTCTAGCATCCAGCATGGTTAGCAATACACCTTCCACACCCAAATTCTTATTAAAGTGCTTTTGGACTAAGCGAATTGTATTCAATAACTGGCTTAAGCCTTCCATTGCATAATATTCACTTTGAACTGGGATTAAAATCGAATCTGAAGCAGTAAAAGCATTAATTGAAAGCTGACCTAAAGATGGAGGACAATCGATCAAAATAAAGTCATATTCATGGCTAACCTCATCGATTCCCTGCTTCAATCTCGTTTCACGTGCCATCATTGATGTTAATTCCATTTCAGCACCAGCTAATTGAATAGTAGCAGGAACTGCATCTAAATTTTTAGTTTCTGTATGATGAATGGTTTCAGATAAAGGAATTTCATCAATTAAAACATTATAGATATCTTTATCTACAGTTGACTTTTCAATACCTAAACCAGAAGTTGCATTACCTTGGGGGTCAATATCAACTATTAAAACTTTATAACCATGATTTGCAATGCTGGCACCTAAATTAATCGTCGTCGTTGTTTTACCAACGCCACCTTTTTGGTTAGCAACCGAAATAATTTGAACCATATTTACTCCCTTTGCCTACTTTTTAAGCAATTCAATAGTAATTTTGTAGGAATCACCCTTTTTATCTTCCTTGTATTTCACGGTCATTCCTGAATCTTTTGCCATCTTAATTGCTTTTTTAATCGTATTTATTTGTACTTTGAAATCATTAGCTGTCCGAACCTGAACTTTTTTCTTAGGCTTTTTAGTTTGTTCCGGCTTATTCTCTTCGAGCGCTTCTTCTTTTTCCTTTTCTTGAGCAGCAAAATAACCATCAAGATCTTTTACCATCTCTTCAGTTTCTTTTACAGTTAAGCCACTTTTAATAATCTCGCTAACAGCAGTATCTTGATCTTCTTCATTCAAAGCTAAAAGTGCACGTCCATGACGTTGAGAAATCTTTTTATCAATTAAGAACCCTTGCACTTTTGGCGTTAACTTGAGTAGTCTAATCTTATTAGCAATGTAAGATTGAGTCTTCCCCATTTGTTCTGCCAATTCAGTTTGAGTTAAATTATTAACCTTCATCAATTGAACGTAAGCTTGTGCTTCATCAATAGGGTTAAGATTTTCACGTTGCAAATTTTCAACTAAGGCTAAAGAGGCTGCTTTTTCATCATCCATATCTTCAACAATTGCTGGAATTTTTGCCCATTTAAGTGATTGAGCAGCACGAAAACGACGTTCACCCGCAATAATTTCATATTCTCCTTCGGGACCATCAGCTGGCTTACGCAAAATAATTGGTTGAAGTAAGCCTTGTTCTTTTAGTGTAGTAGCTAATTCTTCAATTGATTCATCACTAAAAGTATGACGGGGCTGATAGCGATTAGGCATAATTTTATCGAGCTCAATTTCTTGAACTTGCTTACTTTCAGGGATCTTTTTTTGACGATTGCCAAATAATGAAAATGCCATAAATTATTCCTCCAATTAAATTTAAAGTGGTTTTTTATTCGGTGTACCAGCTTGACGCGGATATTTCTTAGGGGTCGCTTTTATTTTTTCAACAACAATTAAAGTGCGGTCATCATCTGTATCAGGAAGGGTTAATTCTTTCACATCTTCTACTTTTCCTCCCAATACATCAATCGCATGCTTAGCTTCCGCTAATTCATCTTGTGCCTTTGGTCCTTTTAGAGCAACTAAGTAACCACCAACCTTTGCTAGTGGTAAACAATATTCACTTAAAACACTCATTCTTGCCACTGCACGTCCAGTTACCAAATCAAATTTTTCGCGTAAATCTTTATTTTGACCGGCATCTTCCGCACGACTATGAACTAAAGTAACTTTATCTAAACCTAAGTCGTTTACAAGTTCATCTAAAAACTTTAATCTTTTACCCAAAGAATCAACAATAGTGATACTTAAGTTAGGACACAAAATCTTAATCGGCAAAGAAGGAAAACCGGCTCCTGCTCCAACATCACATAAAGTTTTCTCACCTTTAAATAGGTCTGGAAATTCTAAAAGTGGAGTAATGCTATCAAAGAAGTGCTTTAAGTAAACCTCATTTTTATCAGTAATTCTGGTAAGATTAACCTTTTTATTAAATTCAACTAATTTATCATAATACGTCGCAAATTGTTTTTTTTGCTTCTCATTAAGTTCAAAGCCATATTTTGCGAGCTCTTTTGCAAAAATTTCTGGATTCATTTTTCACCTGTGAAACCTAGTTTCACACTCCTAATTTACCGCAATTAAAGGCGGTTAACAACACTATTATCATCATAAACTAACGTATTTAATTATGTAGTATTTTTTAAGAATCGTCAAAAAACAACTAAGTATTTAAAAATATGTATTTAAATTAAAATCGATAAGCTATAATGATTAGCAAAAGGAGTTAAATTCATGATTGTTACGCTTATTGTGATTCTTTATCTCGGTTATCAAACTTATAAAGGATATCAACTGGGATTTGCTCAACGTGTTATTAATATGATTTTTGGTGCAATTGTATTTGCAGCAGCTATTCTAGGCCAAAACAGCTTGGGAAATTGGTTCTATCAACAATTTTCTGGTAAGGTTGTTCCCACAACGGGCAATATTAGTCTTGAAATAATCGGTTACCGTTTCTTAGCCTTCTTTGTAATTTGGTTTATCGGTAAAATGATTTTAAAGATTTGTAAGGGCTGGCTTCCTAAACGTGATCGTACTAAAAAGGGAATCGGTAATCTATTAGACAATGTTTTAGGAGCAATAGTATCTTTTATTGCTGCTTACTTCTTAGTTTATGTAGCCTTATCAATGTGCCAGGCTTTTCAAAATCCTTGGTTTATTCAACAAACAGTTGATTCACCAATTTTACGAGTAATTATTTATAACACACCAGGTTTGTCAAATGGAGTATTTAAGACAATATTTGGTATTAGTCGAACAGTTGGTTAAAATACTCAGCAAAAATAGGATTCGGTAATTCCGAATCCTATTTTTTATACACCAATTCTTTCCATTGAATCATCGTCATATACAAAGATTGCACCATAGCGACCTGCTTTATCATTTTTCCAGCCTGGAATAGGACCACCAGCAAAAAATAGTCGCTTACACTCAATTTCAGCTTGAACAGAATCACGAGTAAATAAGGTTACACCAGCCACATGAGTCTTAACGGGATATCCAGTTTTAGGATCAATAATGTGGTGATATTTTTTCCCATTAATTTCTAAAAAGCGTTCGTACGTCCCACTCGTTACAGCAGAACATTCATGGACAGTGGCGGTTGTTAAATTATTACCACGTTTCTTTTTCGGATCTTGCACGCCCAGAATCCATTCCCCACTTGCTCTTTTAGGAGAACTGTTTACAAATAAGACATTCCCACCTAGATTAATAATTCCAGCACGAACATCATAAGCACGCCATAAATCTCTAATTCTATCTGCTATATATCCTTTAGCAATTCCGCCTAGATCCAGCTCCATCCCTTTTTTAGTTAAAAAAACAGTCTGATTATCATCATCTAATCTAACATCTGCTGGATTCGTTAGACTCATCTTCTCTTTAATCTGTTCATCAGTTGGAACATGGGCTCCTTTAAAACCAATATGCCATAATTTTACAACTGGTCCAATCAGAGCATTAAAGCCGAAATTTTGTTTACTTTCATAAACAGCTAGCTTAATTAGATTATATGTACTTGCAGAAACTTGTACGGGATGAATACCAGCTGCATGATTAACGTCCATTACCTCAGAATGGTCTCGATTTACTGTTAATCGATCTTCATATCCGGCAATCAAATCAAAACTCTGATCCAAAATCTTTTTATTCTGGTCACCATAAACCTGCAGCGTAATAACAGTTCCTAATCCGCGCCCAACTTTTGAAATTGGAGTTGAAGCATAATTTTCTATCATTTTGATGCCTTCTTTGGTTCTAAGTATAATTCTCTCAAACTTTGAATCATCTCATCATCAACTTTAAGAACATTTTTAATGTAATTATCTATTCCATCATACTTTTCATCAATTAATAAGAGAGCTGTATCCAAATATTCATTTGCGACACTGGCTAAGCTTCTAACGTTAGCACGCAAAATCACACTACCACCCTCATCAATTATCTTTTGATTCATCTTAGCCTGATAATTTCCTAGCATTAAGTTAGAAAATAGATAATCTTGTCTGATAGTTTCCATATCAACGCCCAAAATATATAGGATCAGAACTGTAGCTAATCCTGTACGATCTTTTCCTTCAGAGCAATGAAAAATAATAGCTCCATCTTTAGTATTAGCAAAGATGTTAAGTAAACTATTAAAGGCTTTTTGAGAATATTCCTTACTAACAGAAGAATGGTACTGGTGACACATCGTCTTAAAACCAGCATATTGATCTTTAGTATAGGTCTTTTTTAATTGCAATATCTTTTGATCTGTTTCTGCACTTTGATTTCCATGAATTGGATTATCAATATGCTCAACTCCTGCTGGCACAACATCAGGAGCTAATTCAATTTCTTTAGGTGAGCGTAAATCAACAATTTTAGTTAAGCCATAATTAATTAAAAAAGTTTCATCTTCTTTAGTCATTTGGCATAACTTCCCTGTTCTTAGAAGTCGATGCATCTTAATTTTTCGACCATCAAAACCTACATAACCGCCCAAATCACGTGCATTTGGCACATGTTGCAGTGGTAAAATGTTTGGCCTTATCATTTTGTAATCCCTACTTTTCTAAATTTTTAAAAATAACTTTTTGTCCTGGCTCGATATGAGGAAGCAAGCTACACTCTTCATCGCAGACTCTTCCAAGAACCCTTCCATCTTTATTAACAGGTAAATTTCTCTTAGCAATATGAATTTCGTTACTATTTAAACCATTGCTATTGATACTAATTGTTCCCACAGGTCGATCCAAAGGTAAATCCTGCGCTTCAAATTTTGGAAGCTCGCCTTCACTACGGAGTCTAACGATATCTTGAGCAAGATACAAATAATTATGCCATTGATTTTCATTGAGAAAAGTATTTTTTTCATCTACATGAAGCGTAATTGCGTGATCCTTCGTATAACGCGCAAAAGACTTAATCGTCTCACTAGTTAGACGATCGCCAATAATGACGTTATTGCAGGCCAAATCTTTTAAGTTGAGAGCTGCTGCTAATGGATATACGCCTCTTTGTGACTCAAGAGTAGTTTCTCCAGCAAAAAATGGTCCTCTTTTAACCCCATCTCCAGATATAAAAGCTGCTGTTTCTAAATTACAATTGTGAAGCCATTGGTTTTTCTCTTCAAACCACTTTTCATCCATTCCTGTTTCTGGCTGAGAATAAAAATCAAATAAGGCTCTAATATGATCAAAGTTAGCCGCCTCTTCTTTTAAATGAGTAATATCTTCTGGTTGTAAGTAAATTGCATTTAAAGATACCCACATAGTTTTAGACAATTTTGATACAAAACGCATTAATACTTGATCGTTAATCCTTAACCCAGTAACATTAAGCTTCTTTATTTCTTCTGCATCCGCTAAATCATAGCCTAAATAATGTAAATCATCTTGTGAAACGTCTGCCATGACCTTTAACTCTAAATCCTTACACCAGCTAGTTAACTGATCTAATCTTTTTAGTACTATGTCTGCTTCATCTTTTAAGCCGGTTAATGAAGTAAAGACTTCCTTAAAACCAGCATTCCTCATTCCAAGCAAATAATTATGATCATCTGCAGTCAAATCTTTATCTAAGTAAACTGAAAAACCGAGCATATAAATCTCTCTTTTCTAAGCTTTGTGAAAATGCTTTCTTTCATTAAAATAATAAACTTTAATGACAAAAAAAGCTAGATAGAAAATTCTACCTAGTTTCTTTTGTACTATAGGAAAATAAGGTTTTAACTTATTTTTGAGCTTGTTCAACAAATTTAACAAAATTATTAAATGCTAAATCAATAGCATGAATAGTCTCTTGGTCTAATAAGTCTCCAGTATTCTTGTCAAACTTATCTGCAGCATGACCAATTAAAACTTCATTTCCTGGTAAAACATTTGCACTTTGGTCAGGAGAAAGCAAAATTTCACGCATTTCTTCTTGCGCTCTTGAAGCTCCCTGAATTCCGTAAGATGTACCTAAAACCATTGCTGGTTTCATCTTCATTACATCTGCATTTCCTTGAGCATGGCTTCCCGTCCACTCCATTGCACTCTTCAATGCAGAAGGAATACCATGGTCATATTCTGGAGTAGCAAAAATCACACCATCTGCTTCACGGATCTTATTTTTGAATTCTTCAACTTTACTATCTGGTTGTGCCTCTTTTTTAAAACGAGGTAAATCAGCAATTTCATATACTTCAATTTCAGCCTGATCTTTATACCGCTTAGCCATAAATTGATCTAAAAAACGATTATATGAAAAATCTGCATTCGTACCAACAATTGCTAGTAATTTCATGGGTCGTTCCTCCTACTTACTTACTTCAGCATAAAAACTATCAAATTCATCAAAGAAATGATCTAAAAACTTAACAGTTCCAGCTGGTAAGTTTCCGTTTTCGTCAAATTGTTCTGGAGCCGTTCCCATCATAAATTCATCACCATTAAAGACTTTGGCACCAAAACCAGGAGAGGAAAGCACCAGCTTTAAATGACTTTGGCCACGAGCTGATCCTTGTGGTAAAACTGAAGTACCCACAATAACTACCGGCTTATCTTTAAAAGGGTGTTCAGCTGATGAAAGCCATTCTAGTGCACTCTTTAAGGATGAAGGAACTGAGTGTTGTTGTTCTGGCGTAGAGATTAACACTGCATCTGCATCAGCTACCTTTTTAGCAAAGCTAGCTACTGCAGCAGGTTCTTCAACTCCTTCTTTAAACATTGGAAGATCTTTAACCTCTCCCAATTCAATATCATATCTATCAGTAAAATGCTTTTTAATAAAATTTAGTAGATCGCGATTATAAGAATGATCGGCGTTGCTACCTACAATGGCAAAGAGTTTCATTTCTACGTCACCTTTCTTTTAATTATCTTTCTATTAAATTATACTTTTTAATCTCACTATTTTAAAAGGCATATTTTAATTTTAATAAAAAAGCACCACTTTCAGTGAATGTGGTGCTTAATTATTTTTAAAACTAACCTAGACGTTCTTCAAGAGAAGCGTCACTGTCAGCAGCAAATAGTGGATTTTCTTCAACATTAGTGAGACGGTCATTTAACATTGCTTCATGAATTTGTGCCTTTAAAACACTAACCATTTGAGCTTGTGAAAAGTTTGCCATCTTGTTAATGAGAAGAGTTGCTAAACCTGTAGCAGCAATCCAGTTAGAAATCACAATATGATTGAGTCTTTCTTCAGAGAATTGTTCTGCGTCAAATTGTTGCTTGAATTTTTCAACTCCAAGTCCCATTAGAGTATCAACAATCATTTGATTACCAAATTTACCATCTACAAACATTGCCCTAAACAAATCAATGTGTTCTTTAGCAAAGTACAAGTATGAAAGATCTAAATCAATCAATGGTTCACCTGTAAAATTCTGTTGAAGAGTATTAGATTTCAATTCATCAGAAATTTTTGCTAAAACTTGATTACGTAAATCTTGCATGTTTTCAAATTCAAGATAAATTGGTTGAGTTGAGCACTTAACTGCTTTTGCAATATTTCTTGCAGTTAGACTTTCAATTCCACCACGAACTGCCAATTTATAAGCAGCGTCAAGAATTCTTTGTTTCTCTATCTCTTTTTTTCTAGCCACTTTTATTACCTCACTTAATTCATATTCATCAACATCAACACATTATGATCATCTAAAAAATAACATAAATGCCTAACGTCTGTTATTTTCTTCGTCATTATATTATAACAAAAATATGAAAAATTGGAGAATTTTGTGTAAATTTCTATAATCTTTTAAATAAACTTGAATCATCATCACCAGTAAATTGGTCATAATGTGAATTAATCATTTCCATAACTTGTTGTTTATCTAGGCCTTCATTTGCAGCAAATGCTAAAAATGCAGCTGAAAGAATGTATCCTTTTTCACGATTATCAACTAAATTATCAGAAAATTCCATATTAATGGTATTATCTTTGTAATCAGTTGTAAGAATAATTTTTTTATCTTCTGGTAATTCTGCCATTTTAATGCCCTCACTTATTTTTAAGTTTTATACGTTACAATATAGATTATATTATATCAATAGAAAGTGTGAAACCTATGACTTCTCTTGTTGGACGTTCATCCTGTACATCTATTTTAATCGGTAAGAAAGCTACTGTAGATGGTAGTGTTATTATTGGCCGAAATGAAGATGCTAAGACTGCTTGGCCAAAGCATCTTGCTTTTAATTCACATCAAATAATTAAAAATAATATCTTTAAATCAAAAGATAACGAGTTTCAGATGGAATTACCTAACGAACGTTTTTCTTACTCCTCTACTCCTGAATGGACAGACAAATATGGAGTATTCGAAGAAGACGGAATTAATGAGTACCACGTTGCAATGAGCGCTACTGAAAGTGCCTATGCTAATGATCGTGTAATGGCTATGGATCCTTTTGACGAAGAAAAAGGTATCTTAGAAGAAGCAATGGTAACAGTTGTTTTACCATATATTAAATCTGCTCGAGAAGGTGTAGAACGTTTAGGTAAGATCGTTCAAAAGCACGGTGCGGCAGAAGCGGATGGGATTTTATTCGCAGATAGAGATGAAGCGTGGTATATGGAAATTGGTTCGGGCCACCATTATGTTGCTCAACGCATCCCTGACGATTCATACGCAGTAGTTGCTAATCAACTAGCCATTCAAGTCATTGATTTTAATGATAAAGACAATTTTATAACTTCTCCTGGAATTCAAGAATTTGTTTATCAAAATAATCTTTGGCCAAAAAATAAACCATTTAATTTCAGATTAATTTTTGGTACACATGATGATTCGGATTTAACTTATAATACTCCACGTGTTTGGAGTGGCCAAAAGCTTCTAACACCTTCCGTAAATCAAGATCCAGAAAGTTTTGATTTACCATTTATTAGAAAGCCTGATCATCCTGTATCTATTCAAGACGCTCAACGCGTTTTAAGCGATCACTTTAATGGGACACAGTATGACCTAACTAATTCTAAAAACGAAGGTCAACCTGCCTATCGTCCAATTGCCGTAGCTACTACCCAGGAGTCCCACCTCCTCCAACTTCGAGGAGAAAATATGACTCATTGGCTAGCAATGGGAATTGCTGCACAAAGTGTCTACATTCCTTTTTACCCACAAGGAACTAAAGTACCAACTATGTTCAAATACGGTAAAGAAGAATTTTCAACAAATTCAGCTTACTGGGTATTTAAAATGGCTAGCGTCTTAGTAGATCGAAATTGGAATAAATATGCAACTAGTTTAGTTAATACGCAAAAAGTAACGAATCTAGCTTTGAATAAACTGCGAGCTGAATATGATAAGAAATTGGCTCAAGAAAAAGATGAAGCTAAAAAAGTAGAGCTCGTAAACGAAGCTAATAAAAAACTAACTGATGTTGCTATTAAGAACTATCAAAAATTAAATGCTAAATTGATTACTGCTCAGACCGCAGATTCACCACTTCGGTTTAAGATTGATCCTAATTTGTAGAATTGAAGCATTACTAAATGAAAAGAATTCAAGTACCTGCTACAGGCACCTGAATTCTTTTTTATTTGTCTAAAAAATCTTTGGGAATTTTATTTTTAAAAGATAAAAGTTTCTGATACCAAAAATATGAATCTTTCAAGTATCGTTTATAAGTTCCATCTCCAAAATCATCTAAATCAACATATATTAAACCGTATCGCTTAGAAATTTGTGTTGTCGATGCTGATACCATATCAGTCATTCCCCACATACAATAGCCCATAAGCTCTATTCCATCGTTTTGTATAGAGACTAACATCTGTTTAATATGTTGTCGTAAATAATCAATTCTATAATCATCGTGAATTTTTCCACTTGTAGTCAGACTATCCTTAGCACCTAATCCATTTTCAACAATAAATAGGGGCTTTTGATATCTATCGTATAAATTAATTAATATAATCCTTAGACCAATAGGATCAATTTGCCATCCCCAATCGCTGGTAGGTAAATATTTGTTATAAACCCCTTCCATACGATTTGCTTTTGTTACTTTTAATCCTTTTGTATCAAAAGCAGTGCAAACAGAAGAGTAATATGAAAATGCAATAAAATCTGCTGTATTTTCACTAATTAAGTCTAAGTCTTCCTTTGATATTTTAATATGTAAATTCTTTAATTTTGGCACTAAATTTAGAGGATATTTACCACGAATTTGAATATCACTAAAATTATAGCTTTCTCGCATTAACTGAACGCTCTTAAGGCTGTTGCGTGGATCACTATTATAAGGATAGATCATTGTACTTGTAATCATTGAACCTACCTGTATATCAGAATAAGTTTCATGAATGTATTTTGTTATTGCAGCAGCTGCTACAAACTGATTGTGCATTGCTTGATAGATGACCTTTTCAAAATTTTCATTTAGAAAGCGATCTCTTATTAATCCAGCTGAAGAAAATGGATGACGCAAAATACTATCTATTTCATTAATCGGAATCCAATATTTAACTTTGCCGTGAAAACGATCTATCACAATTTTTGCAAACTTTATAAAAAACTCTCTAACGCGCAAATCATACCAAGCATCGTAGTTTAATACTAAATTTAAGGGCATCTCATAATGAGATAGAGTAACTATTGGTTCAATATTATATCTATGTAGCTCATCAAATAACTTATCATAAAATTCTAGTCCCTTTTCATTAGGCTTAATATCATCACCATTTGGAAAAATTCTACTCCATGCAATAGAAGTTCTAAAAGTATTAATTCCCGTAGCCGCTAATTTTTTTATATCCTCAGGATATTGATGATAAAAATCTACTCCATGCCTTTTTCCCCAACGTTTACTATCTTTATCTGCCATAGCACGTTTAATTTCAGAACTTGTCATACTATTTGCTGACTTATAGCCTGCTCTCGCTTTTTCAGGATCATAGCGTTCGCAATCAGCAATTGAAATTCCTTTACCATCTTCATTCCAAGCTCCTTCTATCTGATTAGCAGCCGTTGCGACACCCCACTTAAATCCTTCAGGCACGTGATAGTATTTCATAATTATCTCCTAAGCTAATACAATAACATTACTATTCGTTGTAACATCCTTTTCCTCATCTTTTTTGGTTACAACTGGCAATACTTCTAAGAAATCTTTGCTGTTTAACACAATCATCATTACTGTTGGATCATATCCAGCTTTTTTTATCTTATCTATGTCAAAATCAACCAATTCTTGACCAGCTTTCACATGATCCCCTTTTTTAACTAATTGTTTAAATCCATCACCATTCATCTGAACTGTATCAATCCCTATATGAATCAATACATCTGCATCATTATCTAAATGAAGACCAATAGCATGTCCTGTATCAAAAGTAGCTGTAACCACCCCATCATCAGGAGCGTAAATTTTACCTTCACTAGGAATAACAGCAATTCCTTTTCCCATTACTCCACTTGCAAATGTTTCATCCTTTACCTCACTAAGCGGCTCTACTTTCCCATTTACAGGACTCTTTAAATCATGTTTTTCATGTACTTGATCAAACTTAGTTTTTTGATTATTTTCATCTACTGGATCATCAAACCCAATTATCCACGTAGCAATAAATGTAGCAACACTAGCAACAATAATTACAATAATAGCTTGAATAACAAAGTTTTCAGTTTTAGAAACCCACATTGGCAAGCTTAAAAAGGCAGGTGTGACATAAATAAATGCCTTAATTTTCATAAAACTTGCAACTACACCTGCAATTGCACCACCAATCATTGCTCCATACATAGGTTTCTTTAATGGTAAATTAACACCAAACATAGCAGGTTCAGTAATTCCACCTAAGTATGCAGTTGCACTAGATGAAAGTGCTAAACTCTTTAGTTTCTTGTTTTTACTCTTTAAACCAACTGCTAGTGAAGCAGCTGCTTGTGACATATTTGAACATAATGCAACTACACGAATAATTGGATCAAAACCTTGTGTAGCAACTAATTGAATACTAATTGGGCTTAAAGCTTTGTGAATCCCAATAGATACAAACCAAGGATATGCTGCAGCCAAAATTGGAATAGCAACAATTCCTGCATTGTGGAATAGCCACATAGATATAAATCCAATACCTTCAGAGATCATATTAGAGATTGGCCCAATAACTAGGAAAATTAAAGGTGCAGTTATAAGCATTGTTAACATTGGAACCATAAAAATTTTCACCATATTTGGTGTATATTTCTTTACATACTTATAAATATAGGACATGATCCAAACTGAAATAATTGCAGTGATTAAAGTAGAAGAATATTTAATTAGTTGTACTGGCATCCCAAGAAACTCTACTGGCTTTTTAGCTGCAACCATTGCTGTCCAAATGGGATGTTCAGTTACTAATCCCATAAAAGCACCTAAATATTGATCAGTATTAAAAACCTTAGCGGCTGAAAATCCAATAAACGCTGGCATAAAGAAATAGCCGGTATCAAAAATTAAATTTAATATTTGATAAGTTTGGCTTTTATCTGACAACAAACCGCTAATTGTCAAAATCAAAAGCAAAACTTTTCCCATTCCGGCTCCAGCAAGTAATGGGATAGCAGGAGCAATTGATCCAGTAATCACACTAATTACAGTATCAAAAATATTCTTCTTTTCTTTAGGTGTTGACTTATAACTATCATCATTTTCGATGTTAATCATCTTAACTAAATCGTTATAAACATCTTCAACTGTACTACCAATAACTAATTGATATTGTCCTGCTTTTTTTACTACTTGCAATACTCCAGGAATTCGTGCGGCTGCCGCATCATCTGCTTTACTTTCATCTTTTAGAACAAATCTTAGTCTTGTCGCACAGTGAACAACAGACTGAATATTATCTTCTCCTCCAACAGCAGCTATAATCTGCTTATTCATATTTTCATAGCTCATTTTTCTTCTCCACTCACAATTTTATTAATGTGTATTGCTAAATACATAATCTCTTCATTGTTTAGTTCATAATTATATTTTTCTAAAATATATTCCTTAATCTTCAAAGCACATTTATATGCTTCAATATCGCTATTTTTTATTACATTTAAAATTTCTTGGCTCAAATCTCCAAAACTAGATTGATCCTTTTTATACATCATAGCTTTCCAAAAGAATTTCAAGTGGACCGCAAAGCGGTTATAGTTCAAAGATTGGTAATCAATATTAATGTGAAAATAATATCTAACAATTTTAGTAATTGATTTGATAAAATCTACTGATTTACTAAAATCACTAATATCATTTCCTAGCTCCCCACTAATGATATGTACTGCAATAAATCCAGCTTCGTCTTCTGGAAAACTCAAATCAAATTGAGCGTCTAACAACTTTAAAGCCCATAAACCATATTGATATTCTTTTGGATAATAATTTTTTACTTCCCAAATAAATTTATTGTTTAAATACAATCCCTTCTTCGCTCTTTCTACACTTGTAGCTAAGTGATCTGTCAAAGTTATATATACGCTATCAGCCAGTTCAATATTTTCTTCAAATTTCAATCTATCAACAATTTTTTGTGCAATTTGAAAGAAAATAGGATCTGTTTCATGAATTGTTTCTAATAGCAGTTTTCTTTGATTGTCAGACAAGGGTGTGAAAATTTTATATATTTTTTGTTTATCAAACTCATCCCCCGCTTTTTTTCCATAAGCAATTCCTTTACCAAGTGCAATTATCTCCTCATGCTCTTGGTTTTCACTAATAACAGCACTATTATTTAAAACTCTTATTATTTTCATCGTGCCTCCTTAAACATACAAAAAAGCCCACTTATCCCTTCTTAAACTAGAGACAAGTGGGTTTTGTGCAAAATATTGTTACAATCTCACTTTATTCACTTTTCAACTATATGATATCGCTTTCTTTATTATTATTCAATACTTAATTACCTTTTTTCAAGCTCAAACGTCCATCTAACATTTCATAAATCTTATCTGAATACTTATTCAGTCTTAAATCATGGGTAACTAGAATAATAGCCTTTTCTTTTTGTTTAGCTAAAGTCTTAAATAGTTTTCCCACTTCTTCAACCTTTTCACTATCTAATGAAGCAGTAGGTTCATCAGCTAAAATAATGGCTGGATCTGCATATAATGCTCTTGCAATTGCCACTCTTTGCTGCTGCCCACCTGACAATTCCTTAGGATATTTATTTACCAGTTGAGAAATTCCTAATTCATCTAGCAATCCATCAAGCGCTTCTTTACTTAGATTGCCGGTCTTTTTAACCTTATCTACTAAGATGAACTGTTCCCGAACAGTCAAATAAGGAACTAAATTATAAGCCTGTAAGACAAAGCCAATTTTATCTAGACGTAATGCATCAGCTTGTTTAGGAGAATAGTTAGTTACGTTATCTCCTCCAATAAATACTTCACCAGAAGTGGGCTTTTGCAGTGCTCCTGCAATTGTTAGGAAAGTACTCTTTCCCGCGCCAGAAGGTCCTTCAATTAAGACAACTTCACCTTTTTGAGCTTCAAAATTTATATTTTTTAGAGCATTAACCTTGGCATCTCCTTGACCATAAGATTTGCTTACATCTTTTAATTCAATTACTGACATATAAATTTCCTCCCTTACACAGCTTTTGAAGGGTCAACCTTAAGAATTGATCGAATTGGAATTAATCCACCGATTGCTCCCATTAAAATCATCCCTACAAATGTTGAAATCATGATCCATGGGGCAAAATCAATTGGTACAGTAGCTGGCATTACGCTAACAGTAAGCAACATCAAAAGATATGCTAAGACCGTACCCAAAATTACTAAAATTAATGATTGACTAAGAGTAGCACCAATTAAAGTCTTGCTTGGGATACCTTGTGCTCTTAAAACAGCATAATTTGGCATTTTTTGGATAGTTAAAATGTATAAAAATACTGCAATCACAATTAACGAAATTACAAATAGAAAACCAATCATTAACTCAAAAGTTGAATTTTGAGCTGTATACCCTGGTAATTTATTAATGAAAGTCTGCTTATCATAAGATTTAACATTCTTAGCTTTAAAATCTAAGTTCTTCTTGGAGATAATTCCAGAAGCTTCAACATTCGGAGCCATTGGTCTCAACTTCTTCCAGGTTGCCATCGTACCATAAGCAATTGGCGCAATATTAATCTTGGCATTTTTTAAGAAACCAACAATTTTATACTTTTGATCGCTACCATTTAGGGTTACTTTATCGCCTAAGCGGTAACCTCTATTCCAAAGAATTTGATCAACAGCTATTTCGTCATTGTGCTTTGCTTTACGACCAGAAACTACTTCTAGATTTTTATAGATATATTCATCTTTATTTAACCCAATAAATTGAGCTGAAACTGTTTGATGTTTCTTTTCTTTCATTACAATCGGAACTATCCCGATGTAGCTATCATTCTTTGTCTTTTTAAAATTTTTTAGATTTTCCTTCGTTAACAGAGATTGACTCAAACTTACATTCGAATTGTCATTCAAAACAACCGATTGAGTTTGCCAACTATTAACTGCTTGTGTATTTTCTGAAGCTAGACCTACTGACAATGATGACAGCATAAAAATTAAATATGCGATTAAAAAAATCATCAATGTAATTAAGCCGTAACGCAGCTTCTCGTATTTTATTTCTTTTAGAGCTAAAAACATTTTTGCCTACTTCCTTTGTAATAAACATAAACTTTCATGGTATCTTTTTAGAATTTTTTCTTTATTCTTTTTATCAAATAGGGCTAAATCTATTGCCTCATGAGTTAAAACCATGGCAGCCCAGACTTGAGAGTCGAGATTAAGAAAAGCATCCTTCTGCTTTTTATCATCTCCAAGAAAAGCTTGATTCTGACTAAGATGTAATTTTATGAGATCAAAATAGATACTATTTTCAGTCTGATTAATAAAATCAACTGTCATCTTATAAAAAGCTTCAGGATCAAATTCTCTCAACCTTGCTGGAGGTCCCATATGGACGTCTTTCATCGCAAGACTATAGAGATAAATATATGAATCTTTCAAATCACCAAAATACTTATAAAATGCTCCTCTAGCAATCCCCGCATCCTTTACAATGCGTGCAACTTGCGCTTTAGCTAAGGGATAAGTACTAAATTCTTTTAAAAGCGCTCCTTCAATCTTTTGTTTCTTTTCATCCGAAAGATTTATAAAAGTTTCACTAACCATGCCTTCCCTCCTTGTGACACTGTGTCACCTTCGATGTGTCTTAAGTCTATTCCTAAAGTGACACCGCGTCAACATATAGATATAAAAAATGCTTAATTTCGATAAAATATCAAAATCAAGCCTTAAAATTATTATGCTAAGACGCGGTTATAGTAAACCAAAGTTCCATATTCTTTATTAATGTCTAATTCAGCTAGACCGCAATTCTGCATTTGGTCAAAATACTTAATATCGCCATTAGTTAAAAAATGAGCACAAATCATTCGACTTACTACACCATGACAAACTACCAAAACTGTATCATTAGCATGTTCTTTATATAAATCGTCAAAAAATGTAGCAATTCTTTTTCTAAAATCCTCACGCTTTTCTACATCTGAAGCATACTTATAAATATTATCGTTAATTAGTCCTTTGCTATTAAAAGCATCTGGATGCTTTTTACGATATTCCAAAGAAGATTTTCCATCCCAAGAACCATAATTTAGTTCTTCAATTCGCTTATCGGTTGTTATTGGGGTCTTATCTCCCACAAAAATTCTTGCAGTTTGTTGCGCTCTCTTTAATGGGCTTGCATATACTGCATCAAATTGACTAGGATCAAAATTCTTAGCAGCTTTTTCTGCGTAAGCGCGCCCTTCTTTACTTAAATCAGGATCAACATTTGATCCTTGAATCATTCCTTGCTTATTTAATTCAGTAGTTCCATGACGTAAAATTACTACTCGCATAACATATTACCTCTTAATTCCGTAATACAAGGGTTCCGTCCGATTAAAGGTCATTAATCTTGGTCGCTCAATATCATTTTTTTCAAAATGAAGTTCAGTAAAACTAACATTTCTTACTGTCATTACATCTTCAATTTTTAGTTTAAACCACCGAGCTATTAAACTCCTAATCACAAATCCGTGACAAACAATCATAATTGTCTTGTCATTAGCATCGGGTTGAATCTCAGATAAAAATTCTTCAACTCGATCTGCTACTTGACTAAAAGTTTCACCATTTTCAGCGTATTCTGCATATTTACTATTAATAGTTCCTAAATCATCGAAGGCATCAGGATATTTTATCTTCAGCTCTTCGGCATGTTGGCCGTCCCAAGAGCCAAAATTCATTTCTCTAAGTCGATCATCAGTAATAATCTCTTTTTGAAAATCAGTTAAAATTTGTGCTGTTCTTTTAGCTCTAATTAATGGGCTTGCATATACTCGATCAAGTTTACTATTGTCAATTAACTTACTTACTTCTTCTACTTGTTTAACACCTGCTTGGCTTAAGTTAGGGTTACTAGTACCGCCGGAGATCACATCTGAAGTATTATGTTCACTAACCCCATGTCTTACTAATAACAGATCCATTTCATCACAATCCTTTATATTTTATTCAAGAAAATATTATACTAAAAATTTATTAAGCTACTAAATTATCTCACATGTCAGACTATAATAAAGTTAGACAAAAAGAGAGTAGGCATTAATATGGCAACAATTACACTTGAGCGTGATGGATTACAATTAGTTGGAACTCGGGAAGAACCTTTCGGAGAAATATATGATATGGCAATTATTTTTCATGGTTTTACCGCTAACCGTAATACTTCTTTGCTAAAAGAAATTGCTAACAGTCTTCGTGATGAAAATATTGCTAGTGTTCGCTTTGATTTTAATGGCCATGGTGATTCAGATGGTAAATTTGAAAATATGACTGTTTTAAATGAAATTGAAGATGCAAATGCCATTTTAAATTACGTTAAAACAGATCCGCATGTACGTAATATTTATCTAGTCGGCCATTCTCAAGGTGGTGTTGTTGCTTCAATGTTAGCTGGGCTTTATCCTGATCTGATAAAAAAGGTAGTACTGCTAGCACCAGCTGCCACTTTAAAAAGTGATGCTCTTGAAGGTAATACACAAGGAGTTACCTATAATCCAGACCATATCCCAGACCGCCTTCCTTTTAAAGATTTAACCCTAGGCGGATTTTATTTACGCATTGCTCAACAATTGCCTATTTATGAAGTATCTGCTCAATTTACTAAACCTGTCTGTTTAATCCACGGTACAGATGATACCGTTGTTTCCCCTAATGCCTCAAAGAAATACGATCAAATTTATCAAAACAGCACTTTACACTTAATCGAAGGTGCAGACCATTGTTTTAGTGATAGCTATCAAAAAAATGCTGTTAATTTAACAACAGATTTTTTACAGAATAATAATGCGTTTTAATTTATATAGAAAAAGAGAAATCGTCTGATTTCTCTTTTTTTCTACAATTTCTTAAATATATAATTTTCCTTTGTGGAATCTGCTGCTGAAAAAACATAGCCAAAATCAGAAAATTCTTTTAAATCTTCCGGTCTATTAATTCCTTCTTTGGCCGCAAAGCGAACCATCTCTCCTCGCGCCATCTTAGCATGTGTAGCACTTTGTCTCCATTTTCCGTTTTTATTTTCCAAAAACTTAATTGTAATCATTTTTTGACTATCCTTTAAATATGGAGAAATCAAACGCGAATATTCTAAAGACGCTAAGTTAATAACTGTATCTGTATCGGCAAAAAGCTCTTGATACGGAAGATCTTTCCAAAAGTTATAGAGACTGTAGTATTTAAAGCCAGTCATTTGAGTTTTTAATTCCAAACGATAGGGAATTATCCCATCAAAAGGTCTCAAAATACCGTAAAAGCCTGACAAAATACGCAAATGATCTTGAAGATAGTCTAATCCTTCTTGCGGTAAAACATCCCCAGCTAAATACTGATATTGAATTCCTGAAAAAGCTAAAAGTGCTGGGGTTAAGTTAGAATCAAGTTCACTTGTTACAAGATTATGTTGATTTGTACGAACAATGTTATCATTCGCCTTCCATAGGTCTTGTAACTGGTTAAAACTTCTTGTTTTTAAAAAGTCTAATAGCTCCTGAGTCTTATCTAAAAAAGCAGGCTCTGATTTAACCAAAAAAGTATCTTGATCAACTCTCATCTTTTTAGCTGGAGCAATAATTATTTTTATATTATTATCTGACATTGGCAACCACGATAAATAAAGCAATCAAGCTAATAACTGCCAAAGCAGCAGAAGCAATTAGCTCTATCTTTCTTTTTTTCTTATCCTGCAAGCTAGCGGTAATATATCTAGCACTAGCAGCCACACTAATAAACAAGAACATAATAAATAGCCATAAAAATAGGCCAATAATATTAGGGAATGCCCAGTAAATTTGTAAAGAAACTAGCACTGCTAAAACAAGCGTACTGATAATTAAGCCACGGAGAAAATTAACATTTTCATGTTTATGATAATGAAGCACAGTTTGGTAACCAAAATAAACAATGAAACCAATGGTAATATATAAAATAATATTAAAAATAATCATTTTTTTGTCCCTTCTATAGTCCTCCCTAATTATACGTGAAACTATTTTGCTTTGCTTAAAATTTCTTTTCCACTTATAATCAATCTTGAATATGACATAGAAAGCGAATAGTAAAATGAGTGAAAAAGAAGATTTAAATATTGGACTTGTATTGCAGTATCAAGTTGCTCCAAAAGGTGTAATTGATGCCGATGCTCTTGTACGATATGCAAGAGACTGTGGCTTTAGAGGCGTAAGTATCAAAGACGCTAATGATGCACAAATGACAGAGATGAAAGCGGCTTGTCAAAAATATACAATTAAATTTTGTCAAAAAAGACCAGCGGAAAAATTAATTTCTCCTGATGTTCTAGCAAAATTAATTGCTGCTAGATTAGATAATATGAACATCTATTTTGAAGTCGAATTAAACGCAAATGGATCTATTAAGTCTGAATCAGATCCTGCAATGGAAACTTTACGTAAGTGGATTAGTCGCTTTGGACATGCATATTATGAAAGTCGGGCTGACCATGAAATAAAGCCAGATGAAGACAATGTTCATGTCTTTTATAATGCCATTGCTAAATATCAACGCTACGTTTTCATCCATATTCCACTTGAAGAAAGTATCGAACTAAAGCATGTTCCGCACGTTGAAGAGGCAGCTTGGATTGATACTAGAAATGAAGTGGAGTTTGAACAAGATGGCGATCATGTACGTATTAAGCTTGACCGCCAAGAAAATAGTGAGGAATTTTCTGTCTATGGCTTACGTCTGCAGCTTCACCGGCCAGAAGATGATTTAGGTAAAACTGAATATTAAAAACAAAGAAGATATCAAAGTAACCTTTACTAAGATATCTTCTTTTTATCTATTATTTATTATCTTTTTTAACGATTAATTGAACGTGCCATCCGGGAAATTGTATGATTCATTCCGCGAATTGTCTTACTTAATTCAAAAATAGTATCTGTTGGCGGCACTACTCCCCAACCAGCATCTCCAATATGTTGGATATCAACACCACAAATTTTATTTTGAAGAGCAATATCATGAACAGTTTGAGCTCCAGAGCTTTCTTGACTAGTTCCAATTGTGCTCATTACTAGTCCACCATCTCTATGAACAATTTTTACTATCTTAATTAATTCCTCGCTAGTAAAACCAGGAACTGTTCCAACAGCAGGCACTAAAATGACGTCTGCACCAGCATCTAGAAAAGATTTAACTGATTCTTCACTAGCTACCGGTTCGTCCACCCCAGCTCCATGCATTTTTCCAGCAATAATTAAACCTGAAAAATTTTTCTTAGCTGTTTTTACAGCTTTAGCGATCATTCTATTAGTTACACCAGTCCCAGGATTTCCAGTAAAACAAACGAAATTGAATCCTAACTCTTCAGCTGCTATCATTGATTCAACGCTTGCAGTTCTACCAGAAGCAATTTGCAATTTAGTTGATTCCATCTCAGCCTTTTCATCAACTGGCTCCAAGTTTACTCCAATTGGGCGTCCAGTTAATTTTTGAAGTTTTTTAACTGTATTTTCTGGTTTATCCACTTCCAAGCCACTTACTTTTGGATTTAAGGTATCAAATAAATTCAATAAAATTAAGTCTGCTCCAAAAGCGGCCGCAATTTCTGAAGTAGTTAGATTATCAATTGCTGACTCGGTAACCACGTTTTCACTTAAAACAGTTCTACCTTCACTAGCCTTGATACTTTGTTTCAATTGAGTACCATCCATTTTTAAAATTTCGCTAGCATTTGCACTAATTATTCTCGTAACCATATTTTTAACCCTTTCTACTTTCTTCAACAATTTGCCGTTTATTTAGAGCACTCATAAATGGTAAGTAAATCAAAATATCAACAATGATATTAAACAGCTGCAAGATTGAGCCGGCAATACTATTAGTTGCCAAAAATCCTGAAATAAGCGGCGGCATTGTCCATGGAATAACCGTTCCGTTACATAGTGGCACCCAGCCCAATTTCATTGCTGTATAAGTAGTAATAGCATTAAACATAGGTGCAATAATAAACGGAATAATTAAGCTTAGGTTCAAAACTACTGGCAAACCAAACATAGTAGGCTCATTAATATTAAAAATCCCTGGAACAATAGTTAATGGAGCTAAAATTTCATTTTGTTTACTTGCACGTTTTTTCCAAACTAAATAACCTACACATAAAACTAATCCTAAAGTAGCACCTGCTCCGCCCATATATACGAAATTATCGATAAATGGCTGAGTAATAATATTACCACCATGGGCCAAATCTAATTTTCCTGATTGATTCAGCACTCTATTAGCATCTGTTTGCATTAACCAGATTGGGGACATAGCCGTATTGACTACGTTTCCTCCATGAATACCGACAAACCAGAATAAACTTACTAAAATAATTGATACTAAAGTCCCCAGTAAGGTGTTACCTAATAATCCTAATGGCTTGGCTAGAATATTCATGATTACATCATGTAAGTTACCCCATTGGGCCCATGAAAATAGCCAGTAGATACATCCTGCTAAAAAGATACAAACTGTACCTGGAATTAAAGCAGAAAAGCTTTTTGCGACTGCAGGTGGAACTGTATCAGGCATTTTAATCTGAATATTATGATTAATAAACCATTGAAAAATCCAAGCGCTAAGTAAACCTAAAAAGATTGCCACAAATAATCCACGGCTTCCAAGATAAACATATGGGAAACCTTCAGCAGGAGTCTTTCCTCCACTCATAATACTTGGCGTCACAATAAAGAAAACTGACGCTGAAATAATCCCAGCAGAAACGCCATCAGTTTTATATTGATTAGCATAGCTCCATGCAATTCCAAAAGCTGCAATCAATCCCATAATTCCGAAAGATCCATTACTTACTTTAACTAGAATCTGTGACAAACTCACTCCATGAACAGCAGTTTTAGTTAAAAAGTTGGTCCAAGCATTGATTGGAAAACCATTAATAACCATAAATAGTGATCCAACAATGATTAATGGCATCGCCATTGCAATTCCGTCACGAATTGCAATTAACGGCTTAAAGGCACCAATTTTTGCTGCAACGGGCATTATATTTTTGTTTACCCAAGCATTGACTGCATTTGACCTATTACTCATTTTTCTAATCCCCCTTTATTAATAGTTTTGAACTATTTTTAACGATTGGTATATACCTATATTAACATAAAGCGCTTTCTTTATCAAAATATAAGCATTTTCTTCTATGTAAAAAAGCATCCCAGTAAGGGATGCTTTACACTTAATTATTTATTATCATCAGGCAATATTAAAATAAAGTTTAATAGCTTATTAGCGTAACTACGATTATCTTCAAAATCTTTAACTGTCTCATTTAATTCAGCTAGTCGATCGGTAATAATTCCATTGGCATTGTCATACATCATCTTCATCATCATTTGTGGACTATTAACTGTCCAAGCATACACCAGCTTATTCTGAAGTTGAGCCTGCCATATAAAATCATTGTTTAGCGTAGAATATTCCATTGAATACCCATCTGCAACACTTTGGGGATAAGTAAAATTATAGGGCTGGATATACAAGACAAATAGCTTAGGGTTAATTTGATGTAATCCTTCAATAACACGATAATCTAATGACTGAACTTGATATTTACGCTTAATAATTAGCTTGCCATATTTTTGATTAAAATTCTGGAGCATTTTTGGAGAATCATTAGGCGTTGTCTTAACTTCAATTAATAATTCTTGATTTAATTTCTTAGCAGCTTTTAGGTATTGATCAAAACTGGCGATTTTAGCTTGGTGCCCATCTTCATGAAGCGTAATTCGGGTCAACTGCTTTAAAGTTAAATCTTTTGGAGTTTTATTAATACCAGCTAACTCTTTCAAATTTTCGTCATGCATAACTACAAACTGATTATCTTTTGTTTCATGCAAATCTATTTCTACATAATCTGGATGAAGTTTTGCTGTCTTTTTTAGAGCCGGAATAGTATTCTGCACTCCATTTTTATCACTTACTCCTCTGTGTGAAATAGTGACTGGGCGCTGCATATCTGCTCCCTTTAAATACAAGGCACTATTGATTCCTGCAGCTAATACAAAAACGATTATTAAGCAGGAATCTACTATTTTAATTATCTTTTTACTTTTTACTTTTTTCTGATCTTCCCACTTAAAACTATTTAACGGTGTGACGACAATTAAAATAGAAATAACACTAATCCAAATCGCCATTAATTCACTAATTACTTGGACCAGTAACAGATTAAAGATAGCAAAACTAAAGCTAAGCTTTTCTGGCAAATGATCTAATCCTAATTGACAGAAATAAATTATTAAATTGCAGCTAACTAAAATTACGCTCACACAGATTCCTGCAACTAATAAGCTACTTAAGAGGGTCCACCAATTTTTGTGGCTAGTTAACTTCCAGCTTTCTTTCATCGCAATCCATGTCTTTTTTTCTTGATAAATCATCAAGGGAAGCGTCAGAATCAATCTGATACCAAAAATAAAAGCTAGCAAATAAAAAATTATCAATCCACTAACCAGCCAAATATTTCTAGTCATAAAATCCAAAATAAATTCTGGAATTTGAACTTTGGCTAATAACGGCGTTCGATAAACCATATCTGCAAAAGGTACAATTAATAAGAAATATAGGCCTAGTAATAAGATGGACCCTACTCGAACGGAACGATATGTCTGCCATAATTCTTTAAATAGTAATTTAAGGGAAAATTGATTCTGAGAAATTTCTCTAATTCCCAATAATATTAAGGCAAATACACCATAAATTACTAAAAGCAGGATAACTAATTCAAAGATTAATAGGAGGGCAACTCCAGTATGTGTGGTGATAATCGTAACAACGTTTTGATATGAAACAAACGGAATTGCACTAGCTTTTAAAATTCCAGTTGTTACATACCTGAATAACGGAATGATTAGCATCTGCGTAAAAATATCTATTCCGATAAACAAAGCTATGTACTCTAGCCAATGTATTCTAAAATTTTTAGAATACATATCTATTTTTCGAAAAATATTTTTCAAAAATTATTCCTCCACTCCCTATTTTCTACCCTTGCAATTTAGTTTATAAAAAATAGGAATCCTTATCTATTCTTAGGATTCCTATTTTTCAAAGTCAGCACTCTTCACATGTGAGAAAATCAACTTACTTAATTCGTGAAAGAATAATCTATCCTCTATATTTCTTCCCTCATAACTGCTCAAAACCGTGCAAAATACTGGCGCTTTTTTCGTCATAAAAGCACAAACCTCATGGCGTGCCTGACGATCTCGTCCCAGTTTATTGTAGGTAAGAAGATTATCCCCATAAAAAGTTAAATCTGTTGGAATAGTATGATTGCCTAATCCTTTACGCACTAAAGCACAAAAAAGATTTTGAGTAGTCATTAAATGTGTAATCAACTTATCAATACTAATAGCTGTACATTCGTTATCTTGATCGTTAGCCGAATAGCGCATTAACTCTCTTCCCAATCGGATGCCGGGATAATTCTGTTTTAACCACTCATCAATTTCATAAATATCAAATTTTTCAATTAATAGATTAGTAGCTACATTATCTGATAGTGCACTAGTTAAATAAACTAGGTCTCGAACGCTCCAATTAGTACGACGTAAATCACCAATAATACCAGCGCCACGCACACGAGAAAGATCAGTAACTTCCATTTTTTCATCCACAACTTCAGGGGTCTTTTTCCACTGATCTTCAATATATGCAGCAATAGCTAAGTCAATCAAACTTCCTGCTGGAAAAATTTTCTCAACTTGATGTTGATACATAATTTGATCGCCATATTTAACAATTACACCTGCATCAATATCATACTTTTGGATAATTTCAGTAATTCCATCCTTTAACATAAAGCAATCGCCTTTCTTATTAGACTTAGACAAAACTTAACTTACGTTATCTTATATATTATGTCAGTATCTTTTATTATAAAGTTATTTTAAAACTTTTTGTTATCCTATATCAAGATAGCTTTTAATTTCAAAAGAAAAAGATGCTTAAATGCATCTTTTCTAGTAGCTTACAGCCTTTATTTAATTCATTATTAGAATACTACTCATCTAATTGTTTTAATTGATTAGTTACTAGTTCTGTTTCTTTAAACTTTTCTTCTAATCTAGGTAAATCTTGATTAATCGTTGCTAAAAATAAGACACTTGAGACAAACACTTCAGAAAAAAGTGAATTTATCGCACCTACTCTAAGCAGCTTTTCATCTGTTGATACACCTAAAACCACATCACTGATTTCAACCAAAGGAGACTGATGAGAACGAGTGATAGCAATAATCGGAGTATGATTCTTACGTGCTTGTTCAGCCAGTAATAGTATTTCTTGAGTCAGCCCACTATAAGAGAAAATGACCAAAACATCTGTCGAATGAGAATAACAAATCCGCTCTAATGCAATATGAATATCTTGATTAAAAATGACATTTTTATCACTACGAATAAATTTATAGTAAAGATCTTGAGCTGGTAAACTGGATGCACCAACACCAGCTAAATAGATTCGATCAGCATTTTTCAAAAAATTGATAGCTTGATTTAAGGCCATTCCGTCAATCAAATGAGCTGTCTTTTCAGTATTATGTTCAATACTTGACAGAAGTTTTTGTAAAACGATATGTGGATTATCATGATTATCCACAATCGGTTCAATTGTATTCTCACTTTCTTGCGGGGTATCTTGAGCAAGTTGAATTTGAAAATCCTTTAAGCCCTTAAACCCCAATTGTTGACAAAAACGAATCATCGAAGCAGCACTAGTTTTAGTAATTTTTCCCAAGCCTTGTGCATCTTCTTGTAAAAAAGTCTTTGGATGAGCCAATAAATAATCGGCAATCTTTTTAGATGCTCCCTTAAAATTAGGATAATTGTTTAAAACTTTAGTAGATAAATCCATAACGTACCTCTATTTCTATTCAACATTCTAAGGTACTGAAATATTATTTCAAGATTTTTGTACAAAATTTAATAATCTCTTCGCTTCTTTTCTCAAGGTGTTATTATCATTACACTCAGATAATTTATATCCTACAAAATAAGGCGGCGCATAAAAACGTGGGATAATTTTACAACAGATTCCGTCTTTATTGGGATAGAAAAATAGGTTATATGAATCACATTTTCCCCCATACATCTCTTCTAAAGTATAACGGATAGCGTATTGAATCCAATCCGCCCAAAGATTTAAGCCGTTTTTATCTATTAAATTAACATTTAATTCTTGAAAGCCTTGAACTGGATGTGTCGCGAAATTAACTTCCATATTATTTGTCTTAAAAACAGTAATTCCAGTAAAATTATTTTCATGAATATATTTATAGCCATCTTCTTTATACAAACCAACAATTTGCATATGTGGATGAGACAGTGATCCATTAGACTTAGGTCCAAAATTTTTATACCAAAGAACTGATCTGAATTCTCTGTTTTTCCTCATCTTGTCGAAACATTCAAGAGCAAACTTCATTAAGCGGCGATTATATTCTTGTGAATATGTAGCAACATCCCCATGATGTTCATCTGATTCAATTAATACCGTTTGTTTTGTATCTTTTAAAGTTGGAAAACGATTAGCCAGCCAGATCATTGGACCATTGGTTTGATAAATATCCCTTAAATTTTCCACATCACAAAAAGGACAGGTAGTATCCTTACTACCATTAAAACTGGATGGTTTATCTTTAGCTATCGCAAATTCAAATATAAGTGGATCGTTATTCAAATTTATTCCTCATCTCTGAAAAAAATATTTGCACTTCAGCTCACACTCTACTATAATAATCTATGAAGGCGATTGAAGCGCTTTCATATAACATTTTGTAGCTTTCCTTAACTTTACTCTTTCGGTCACTTTTCCGAAAGAGTTTTTTTATCTAAAAAAGTACCACTTGGACTTCCTTAGATTTTGCATCTTCAATTAAACCTTTTACTCTATCAGAAACGTGCCCTTGCTCGATATCAACAGCATATCCTAATTTAAAATCAATTACGATTTTTACTAAGTTTAAATATGCATCTTCACTATCTAATTCAGTTTTGCCGCCGAATTTTTGGCTACGAAATGTAATTAAAATAGGAATAGTCCCCATCACATTTTTCACTTTTCCTGCCACTTCAAGTAACCTGTTCATTAAAACTACGTCTTTAAAATAATCAATTCTCCACTCCATCATCTCAGGTTGGAGTTTTTTTATTTCCTCTGCTTGCTTTAAAATATCTTTTTCACTTACACCAGTATTAATGGGCATTAAAATCATTTGCTTGTTAATTTCTACTTTTCTTTGATCAAAACTCATCTTTTTTCTCCAAATAAAAAATTGCTACCTAAATTATAGTAGCAATTTTATCTTCATTCATTAAAATTTATCTCGTTTAATGCTGCGAATAAGAGCAATTACAAATACTAGAATACTACATCCCATGCCAAAATAGGCCATATAGCCAACACTAAACATTTGACCAATCTGTGCTGGATTAATTTGGTGATTAATTGCAAATTGATATGCCCATCGATTAATCATAGTTGGCGTCAAAACAAATAAAACTGTTGAAATACCTGACCCCACTAGCATAGCTCGACGTGAATACGGTTCTCTAAAGAATTGTGCCAAAACACAAATAGCAGGGGCTACCATTAAAAGGAAGGTCCAAATCATAATCCATCTACCTGCCGGATCATTCATAAATTGACCACTATTTGTCGCATAGCGGTAGGTCCCCCACAAACTACCGCCTAATAAGCTATCCAGTAATCCAACTACATTTGCTCCTTGAGCCGCATAAACATTATTGGTGCTAGCAGCCGCACCTTGGAGCATTTTTAACATATCTTGTGAGCCAGTAGTTTGAAAATTAATAGTAACAACTTGTCGCATATAAGTGGACAAAAACATGATCATTGAAGCTCCTAACTGCAATGCTTTAAGTAAATGAAGTGTCTTATTCCCACCTAATTTAAATTCCAAACTAAGAGTTCTGTCAGGATTTTTACTTTTTACAATGATAAATGCTCCAGCAATTGCAGCAATTATTAAAATTACTAGACCAAGCCACCACTTGGTCATAATAAATAGAATTGCTAGCACAATTAAAGCTACTGAAATGTATGGCCGGTTTAAGAATAAGTCCCAAACGTTTACTTTACCATGGCTTGCTAGTCGCTTTCGATACTCTTCTCTAGTTAAAACTTTTTTCTTATCTTTAGAATCTTCCATCTTATTCACTATTCTCTACCTTTACCTTATTGTGCTAATCAATATTAGCATGTTAGAAGACTATCCGCATTACTTTTTTTAAAATTAAACAAGTTAATAACATGAAGATAATTACTTTTAAAACACTGTGCTAAAATAATCCTATTATAAATTAAAAAGTAATTTAGAATTGAGATGACTAGGTGAATAAATCACAAGCCAGCACTTTACCAAATGGTTGGCATAAAACTTTTTATACTCTATGGCTCGGCTGTTTTATTACAGGATTAGGTTATTCGATGACAATGCCATTTATTTCTTTATTTATGGCTGAACTAGGTCATTATAATAAACTACAATTAAACCTTTACTCAGGTTTAGCATTTGCCGTGACTTTTATTGCCCAGGCCATTATTTCTCCTTACTGGGGTAATTTAGCCGATCGTAAAGGTAGAAAATTAATGTGCATGCGTGCTGCTGGTGTTATGAGTTTAACCATCTTTATTACCGGCCTAGCTCAAAGTGCGCTTTTCATTATCTGTATGCGCTTCTTACAAGGCTTATTTTCAGGTTATATCAATAACGCAACGGCGCTCATGGCAAGTGAGACACCACATCAGCGTAGCGGCTGGGTAATGAGTCAAATGATGACTGCAGGAACTGCAGGTAACTTAGTGGGACCTCTAATTGGTGGTGCCTTATCAAGCGCCTTCGGTTATCGCATCCCCTTCTTTATTACTGGCGGACTAATGTTTCTAACTTTCTTAGGAACATGGTTATTAGTAAAAGAAGACTTCACGCCAGTTTCCCGAGAAAAGATGAAACCAATGGGACAAATACTGCAAAGCTTACCTAATGTTAAATTAATTATCATTATGTTTGTGACGACAATGATTGTTCAATCTTCAACTATGTCTATCGATCCCATTGTCTCTCTTTATGTTAAATCTTTAATGCCGCACAGTAATAATATTGCCCTAATCGCCGGGATTGTTGCCGCTACACCAGGTCTTGGTACAATGCTATCTGCATCACATATTGGTCACTTAATGGATCGTGTTGGTGCTGAAAAAGTTTTGCGATGGGGATTATTAATTGCTACTATTTTATTTATTCCAATGACTTTTATTCCTAATGCCTGGTCATTAGCTTTCTGGCGTTTCTTATTAGGAATTATCAGTGCTGGCTTACTGCCAGCTGCTCAAACAATTCTTACTTTGAATGTTCCACCAGAAGCATTTGGTAGGGTCTTTTCTTACAATCAATCCTTCCAAGCAGTTGGGGCGGTCTTAGGGTCTTTACTAGGTTCAACTATTTCTGGTATGTTTACTTATGAATGGGTATTTGCAGCAACTGGGATTACACTACTGATTAATTATTTAATCATGCAATTTTCTTCCCAATCCCGCAATGCCTAACTTGTTAAAGGAGTGTTTCTTTATGAAAACTATCGGTATTACTGCAGGTATTAAAAATAATGAGGTAATTGTTGATCGAAGTGTTGTTGATACGGTGGTAAAACTTGGATTTCTTCCTCTTGTCTTTGCTCCCGTAAGCTTAAAGACGATGCCAGTGCCTGGCGTCAATTTCGATGCTTTGATTCTCAGCGATGGTCCTGATATTACGCCAATTTTTTATAACGAAGAGCCACTTCCTGAGCTTAGAGAAACTGATCCACATCGAGACCAATTTGAGCTAAACTTGATCAAAAATACTCATGATTCCAATTTACCAATTTTAGGAATTGGCCGCGGAATGCAAATGTTAAATGTTGCTTTTAACGGTACACTTTTTCAAGATATTTATGCTCAAAATTCTGGTGCAGGTGTTCAACATATTCAACCAAATGATCTCTCTTTAGAAAGTCACCACGTTAATGTAACTGATGAAAGTGAACTTGCTAAAGCTGTAGGAACTCATCCCTACGTTAATAGCCACCACCATCAAGCTATTAAGACGATTGCTAACAACTTTAACATTGTAGCAACTGCTCCTGATGGTATTATTGAAGCTATTGAATCAACTGATCAAACAATGTTAGGTATTCAATGGCGACCAGATAAGCTATTGAACGATCCGAAGCAAGAAAAAATTTTTACTAACTTTTTTGCAAAATTAAACTAAAGAAATAAGCTTGAGAGGTATGAAACTTCTCAAGCTTATTTTTAATTATTTTTGTTTTTACTTCCTTCACTCATGTCTAAATGAACAATTTTATTAAACATCGCTTTTTCTTTTGATGAAATTTTGTGAGCAACTTCAATTACTGCAACATCAGGATTTTTCAAAAGAGTTTCATGGATTGCTAGAGACAAGTTCGGATCTAGAGCACTCGTAGCTTCATCAGCTAACAAAATTGGTCGCCCTGACAATAAGGCACGAGCAATTTCAATTCGTTGGATTTGTCCACCTGATAAACCATTGCCAGCTTCGCCAACTTTATGGTCAAGTCCCTCTTTTTTGACTAATTCATCTAAACCAGCTAGATGAATAACTTCCTTTAATTTTTCGTCGCTAACCTTTCTACCTAAGGTAATATTGAACCGCAACGTATCGTCAAACATAAAAGGTTTTTGATTAACATAAGAGAAATAATTATGAGCTTTTGCCCAGTCCCCAGTTACATTCTTTCCGTTAATCAAAATTTTACCCTTTACTGGTTTCTTTAAGCCAAGCATTAGTCGCAACAAGGTAGTTTTGCCCCAACCACTTGGGGCCATGAGAAGAATCTTTTCTCCAGGTTTAACTTGTAAATTAACATCTGTAAAAATTGTATGCTTATCTGATTTAGTTTGATACGAAAGATTTTTTACATCTAGTCCTTCAAACTTCTTGGCTTTTTCTGAATTTTCTTTTATTTCATAATTAAGGGCTTTTTGTGTTTTCTTCCACATTGGAACGGTTGATTTAACTTGGTTAAATTCATTAAACAAGGTTACGACTGGCGTAATAAAGTTCATTGCCAAATCTACCATCATAAATAAAGTACCAACACTTAAGCTTCCCTGCATCATCATTATGCCACCAATCGTACATGGAATAATGAAACAGAATAATTCAGCAGCAGAATAAATTAATTCTAAGGCCCAAGCTTGAGTTAAGTTCATATTTCGCAGAGCATTTTCCATATTTTGAGCTGATTTTGTTGCTCTTATGACAATATTATCTCTAACATTATAGAGTTTAGCTGATTGGGCCCCATTTAATGAATCAGAAACATTCTGAGTATAATTAGCATTTGTTTTAGCCCAAATTTTAGATTTTTTGGTAATAATTCTACTAGTAAAGATTTGTACAACAGCTGGAGCCGCCATCGCAACTACGAAAATAATCGTCATTTGCCAGGAATTATATAAGGCAAAAGCTAATGATCCAATAAAAGTTAGACCTTGATAAATCATATCAAGTTGAGCTGTAATTCGATTTGTTTCAATTTGTTTTAGGTCATTCGTCATAAGTGATAAGCCATTTTTTATATCGGTTTCCCCTTGATCAACCAAATATTGTAAATTAGCCTGCTTGAAAACCATATTAACATCACGAATGATTCCCATCTTTACACGCTCATAGATGAAATTACTCATCATGAAGCATAGCTGCCCTAAAGCCGTTAAAGCTGCTAAACGCACTAAATGCATTACATCCTTTGAATGCGATGATGCGACATTCAGCATAATCTTGATCATATAAGCCACAAATAAGATATTACAAGCCTTTATTGCAGCCAAGATCGCAAACCAAATCACCTGACTTCGTTTTGCATATTTTAAACTCATCTAAAACTCCTCACTTTAGTTAAGACGTTAGTTTATTATATATGGCTTTATTTTCTGAATCAAATACACAAAAGTAGACCTCAATATTAAATTTTTGTTGTTTAAGCCAGCTTCTTGTAGTTTTAACAGCTATTTTAGCAGCTTCTTCTTTTGGATAGCCGTATACACCAGTTGAAATACAAGAAAAAGCAATTGAATGTAAATTATACTTTTTAGCCAGATCGAGACTATTGCGGTAACAATTTGCTAAAAGTTCTGCATCTTTTTGAGCAAAATTCGGATTATAAACTGGTCCTACAGTGTGAATAACATATTTAGCTGGTAAATTATAGCCTTTAGTTATCTTTGCTTCCCCAGTATCGCATCCATTGAGAGTTCGACACTCTACTAGTAATTCTGGCCCAGCAGCCCGGTGAATAGCACCGTCTACCCCTCCGCCGCCTAAAAGTGTTCTATTAGCTGCATTAACGATTGCATCAACTTTTAATTTTGTGATATCCGCTTGAATTACGTTAAGATTAGTCATTGCTTCCTCCGATCATATTGTTGGATACATCATTATTAGATAATAGCTAAAACTTAATTAAAAAATATTGCAATTTAACTGAACAAGTATTAATATTTTCATTAATTTAAATATAATTTTATAAAACACATTTATTTACTCCCATAGAAAAAGATATAAAAAAATTCATAGAATCTAGATGATTAAAATGACCACAAAAAAATTAATTAGAATTGATTTAACTCTTTTTATTGTAATACTACTTTTAGAAATACTTTTTTCATTGGGAGCGTCTGCAAGCTCTTATATTATTCAATTTGCATATAATCAACTAGCTAAAAACATTTTGATCGGTTTCTTATTTTTCATAGTTAGTAGTATTTTTCTTTCATTTCTTGCAACTCTTCTTAGTTCATTTGCCACATATCTTTTCAGCAAACAAACTCAAAAATATATACATTATATTCGAGATAAGATAGTTAAACATTACTATTACAACAATAATTCAAAAGTAGCTGAAATGGAAAATGAACTAAATAGTAATTTGCAATTACTTAATAAGAGTTATGCTAATCAGCTTTTAAATATTATTCAATCCATTTTTCTTTTAATTACTTCAATCAGCACTCTTTTTCTTATGAACTGGTCACTTACATTATTAGCTTGTATATTAGCAATTACTACACTTTACATACCACGTTTTACAAGAAAAAAGAGCTCACTGGCAACCAAACAAATTTCAAATAAAAACAGTAAGTACTTATTAGCAATTGAAGATTGGTTTAATGGCCTAGAGGAATTAAGAAAATATGCAGCTTTTGATAAATTAAACTTAGTGATGCAAAAAACAAGTAGACAATTAGAAAATGCCTTTGTAAAAAAGCAAAAAATTATTTCTATTGCCGACTTTTTAAATGGTTGTACCAATTCTTTTTCTCAAATAGCAATTACTTTTTTAGCTGCAATTTTATTTTTTAATCATCAAGTAACTTTTGGAGTTGTAATCGCTGCCGGAAACTTTTCCACATCGATTTTAAGCTCTTTACTAACCATTACTACTGCCATGACTCGTATGCAGTCAGTTCAAGAAATAAATAAACAAATTATTGAATTACAACAATTTAATAGACCTTCAAAAAAACCTAATAATGAAATTTATTCAATTAGCACCCACAATCTTAGTATTTCATTTAAAAATGGAGAAACTTTATATTACCCGAATCTTGAAATAAAGAAAGGAGAAAAAATTCTTTTATGTGGTGATAGTGGAGTAGGAAAATCTACTTTATTTAAACTGATTTTACATCAAATAAAACCTACTTCAGGACAAGTAATTTTTAAAGATAAGTACAATCGTAAACTCGAGCCTAATTATGCTCAAATAGGCTATATTCCTCAAGATGGACATTTATTTCCAGTATCTATCTCTGATAACATTACGATGTTCAATGCTTCATTAAATTCTTTAGTTAAAAAATTTGTTGAACGCACTCGCCTAAAAAAAGATGTTTTAAATATGTCCAATGGAGTTGAAACTAAAGTTGATTTAGATAAAAGTAATTTTTCTGGTGGTCAAAAACAAAAAATTATTCTAGCGCGAAATGAAATACGGAATTTTCCTATTATGCTAGCCGATGAGGCAACAAGCGCAATTGATTCCACAAACACATACCATATTCTTAAGAACTTAGTTTCATCCAATCAAACAGTGATTGTAATAGCACATAATCTAGATTCCATCACAGAGAATTTATTCGATAGAAAGATTCATCTTAAATATGAGAGGTGATATTCTATGTCATTTAAAGGTTTATACAATGTAAATAAAACCAGAATGATTGCTTTACTTTGTCTAGAAGTACTAACTTCTGCTCTATCTATTGGAGTTAGTTATATCAATACTTACCAAATAACAGCCCTTAAAGAACGTAAATTACAACAATTTTTTATTTTAATTTCATTATCTTTAAGTTTGCTCGTTCTAAATTATATAGGTCTTAACATATGTCAGTACTGGATTGAAGCACAAATTCAACAATATAATCATCAAATTAGGATCAAATTGGTAAGCCATTATTTTAATGATGGTAAAAATCATAATTCTGCTAGTATTCAAAATAGATTAACTAATGATTTGAACCTAATAAATGAATCTAAACTTTTAGTATATACAGATATTCCTTATTATCTAACACAAATTATCTTTGCATCAATCGGGTTACTATTTTTTAATTGGAGTCTACTAGTTATTGTTTTAACAGTTGGCATTTTAAATTTTTATTTACCTAAATTACTCCATTCTTCGCTACAAAAAGCTGCTTTAAAATTATCTCAAGCCAATAAAAATTACTTGAATACAGCTGAAAAGTGGTTAACTGGACTAAGTGAATTACAAAAATTTTCTGCTGGTTCACAGCTTTTTAAGGTTATGAATCACGCATCTAACAAATTAGAAGATGCTAATATCGCAAGGACTAAAACAATTCAGTCGTTAATCATTCTGAATAAAGGATTAGCTTCCTTATTACAGCTTTTTCTTTTAGGAGTTACAGCCTTTTTAGTTACCCAAAATATAGTTTTATTTGGTGTAATAGTTACTGTGGAAAGTTTTAGTTTGTATATTAATACAGCAATTAAAATGCTTACAACGGAACTAGGTCAAATTCACTCTGTAGACAAACTTAATACCGAAATACAGAATGCAACTTCTAGTATTACCCAATTTATAAATTTAAAATCTCCTGTCAGCCTATCTACTAATAATCTTTCTATTAAGTTTTCTGGCGGTAAAATAATTAAATTCCCAGATTTAGATATTAAAGCAGGTGAAAAAATTCTTTTAACTGGAGACTCAGGATCCGGGAAAACAACTTTGTTTAAAATTATTCTAGGAAAAATAAAGCCAAATACAGGTACGATAAGCTTTAGGAATAAAAATGGACAAAAAATTGATCAAAATGAGGCTAAAATAGGTTATATTCCACAAGACCCTATTCTTTTTCCAGATAGTATTAAGAATAATATCACAATGTTTGACGCTAGTCTTAATAACAAAGTAGCTACATATATTAATAAATTTTCTTTTAAAAATGATATTCAGAAAATGCCTCTAAAACTAGAAACAAAATTAGATGTACAAAATTTAAATATATCTGGTGGTCAAAGACAAAAGATAATTTTATCTCGTGCCTGTATACATAATGATACTTTTCTTTTGATTGATGAAGGCACAAGTGCTATTGATCAAAAGGCAACTCTTGAAATTTTACAGGAACTAATTAGAACGCCTATTACTATTATTTTTATTGCCCATAACTTTAACCAAGATATGAATAAGTTATTTGATAGAGAGATTCATCTAAGTAGTGAACAATAAAATTTAAAAATTTATCACAAAAATAAGCTCATCCCCAAAGCAGGAAATGAGTTTATTTTGATTTATGATCATGAGTATATATTATAGGCAAATATATGTAAGATTGATAAAAAAATAATTATTAGGAATTTACTAATCAAAACTTATTCTTGTGAAATATAAAAATATACCAAAACATATATATAAGAAAAATAATTGATAATATTCCAAATGTTACAGTCATTAGATCATTTATATTTCTAATAATAAGTATAACGATCGGACCTATACAACAAAATAAATAGCTTATTTCTAATATAAGTTTATTAACATTCATTTTTTATTCGTTCCACTAATAGATAAAATATTATTAATTTCAAGGCTTTGAATATATATAATACAAAACTGTTAAAAATCCATCAGCGAAGTGTCTATCATGACACAACTAAAATGCTATATAGGCTGTAATCGACTCCATCCCATGTCTTTCAAAAAAGTCTAAAATCTTTTTTGCTTCTAATTTTTCTTCATTAAAAAGATAACCATAATAATCTGCCATCACTTTAAAAAATATAGTTCTTGGCTCAACCGGTAACTTATACAAGAAATTCCTTAATTTGCTTATCATCTCAAAATTTCTATCATGTTTTAAGAACATTATGTTTAAATAATTAACCATTATTCCTCCAAGTATTTCTTGAATTTTCCTGCTGGCTTTATCTATTTCCTTATACTTTCTTAAAATCATATTTAGTTCATACTCAATTTCTGATTCATCAAACAGAGATATAGCCATAGCAAACAAGCGCAAGTTATCTTCTCCCCACTCATCTACATTAAGTATTAATTTCTTAATCATTGCTTCTTCTTTACATGATAGTTTATTCTTTTTAAAAAAGTTCTCTAAAAGAAGAGCATGAGCATAAACATTTCTGTATTGATAATCTGTAGCACAAATTTTTCTTATTTCTACAATTTTTGAAAGATTTTGTTCATAATATGCATTTCTTAACTGCTCTAAATATTTTTTACTTTTCCCCTTACTTTCTATACCCTGAAAGAAATCGGAAATATTAACTCTATTTCGTTCAAGTATTTCAATCAAATCTTTTGCGTTAATTTCATGTAATCCTCGTTCGATTTTTGAATAGTAGGATTTTGTTAAAATATCTCCTACCATCTCTGTTTGACTTAGTCCTAGTTCTAACCGTAGTTTTTTCAGTTCTTTCCCAATTTGCATTATTTCATCTCTTTTCTAAGTTAATGATATGTAATTATATAATTCTAGTCCTAAATTTAGAACAAAAAATAAGCTCATCCCCAAAGTAGGAAATGAGCTTATTTTGATTTACTTATCAATAATTATCTCTTAGTAACTGCGATTAAGTCGTCACCATGCTTCTTTTCTACGCCATCAATACGTTGAACATTTGCATAGCTAGTAGTATTAGTAATTACAGTCATGACAATTGTATCGTATCCTGCTTTCTTTACAGCATCTAAATCAACTGTTCCAAGCTTTTCACCCTTTTCAACATGTTGGCCTTGTTTTACATCAGTAGTAAATCCTTCACCCTTCATGTTAACAGTGTCGATACCAATGTGAATTAAAACTTCTGCACCTTCGTCTGATTTAATTCCATAAGCATGCTTAGTTTCATAAGCAACTGTAATTTCACCAGTTACTGGGGAGTAGATAGTACCTTCACTTGGTACCATTGCAGCACCCTTACCCATTGCTTCAGTAGAGAAGACTGGGTCATTTACATCTTTTAAGCTTTCTGCTTTGCCTGAAACAGGAGCAGCAATTACTTCATCATGTAATTCTTTATCTTCTTTGATAATTTGTTCAGCTTTTTCTTGTTGTGCTACTTGATCACCAGCAGATTCAACAGTACCGGATTCTTCTACTACGTCTTCCTTAAAGTGACGTTTACCATATACAAAGGTTAAACCAAAGGCAACAATGAAACTAATTGCTACAGAAAGGGCCCACATTGGGATGCTCTTTGGAACCATTGATAAAAATCCAAGGAAACCAGCTGAACCAAGAGCAGCAGCAGTAACATGCATTAATCCTGCAAAAGCAGCACCAACACCTGCACCAATTAAAGCACAGAAGAATGGGAACTTGTACTTCAAGTTAACACCAAACAAAGCTGGTTCGGTAATACCAAGTAATGCAGAAACACCAGATGAACTGGCTAAACCTTTAACCTTTTCATTCTTAGTTAAGAAGTAAATAGCAAAGGTAGCAGCACCTTGAGCAACGTTAGCCATACATGCGGTAACAAAGATAAAGTCACCGGATCCACGACCACGTGCATATTCAGCTAAAAGTTGAGTTTCAACTGCTGGGAAACTTTGGTGAAGACCAGTAGTAACAATAGCTGAGTAAGATAAACCAAAGATACCCATACCAAAGGCACCAGTAGTATTGTAAAGCCAAACAATGGCAGTAGTTATTGCATCTGACACACCTTTAAAGACTGGTCCAATAATTGTAAAAGTTAAGAAACCAGTGATCATAATTGAAAGAAGTGGTGTGAAAGTAAAGTCAACTGCAGATGGTAGCCACTTGTGGAATCTCTTTTCTAAGAAAGCTAAAAGCCAAACTGCTACTAAAACTGGAATAACTTGGTATTGGTAGTTAGTTTGAGAAACGTGTAAACCAAAGATATCCCAATATTTACCAGCTCCACCTAAAGCTGGAGTGGTCATAATCATACCAATAGTTGCACCCAAGAATTGGTTAGCTCCAAAACGTTTAGCAGCAGACATACCAACTAAGATAGGCATGAAAATAAATGGAGCAGCGGACATTACCTGAATAATTTCAGATAATCCTTTAACATTAGGTGCCATTTGAACAACTGACTTAGCTCCAAATAAACCTGGAGAAGTTAAGAAGTTGTTCAAAGCCATTAATAAACCACCAGCTACTAATGCTGGAATAATAGGAACAAAGATGTCAGATAAAAGCTTAATAAAGGCCATTACTGGATTGAACTTTTGATCCTTTTGAGCAACCTTCTTTAAATCATCAGTTGAAAGCTCTGATAGACCTGTCATTTTAATTAATTCATCGTAGACGTTATTAACATCCCCAGGCCCAATAATAATTTGAAACTGACCGTTAGTTTTAAAAGTACCCTTGATATCTGGATCGCTATCAAGCATTTTCATATTTACTTTACTATCGTCTTTTAAGACTAAACGTAGACGCGTAGCACAGTGAGCAGCGGCTACTAAGTTGTCGCGACCAACAGCTTCAATAACTGTTTCAGCAACTTTTTTGTGATCCATGTCTGTCTCCTCCTTGAAAATGTGTAAGCGTTTTAAATATTTACATGTATTATGATAGTGTATTCTAAAATTATGTCAAGCGCTTATCATAAAAAATGCTATTATTTTGCCACATTTTAATTTCTATTTTTTAAAATACTAGTTTAATACTGTTATTCGTTTGACATATAGACCAGCTTTAAGTTAACATTCTTATATAAGAATGCGTTTACATATTCGATGAGGTGAATAAGTTATGGAATGGACAAGAGAACAACGTTATCGCAAATACAAAGATTGGGATGCACAGACTTTATTAAATCTTCAAGCTCAAGCTGCAACGTCTCCCTATCAAATGCACTATCATATCCACCCACTTTCTGGATTAATCAATGATCCCAATGGATTTTCCTATTATAATGGTGAATACCATCTATTTTGTCAGTCTTATCCATTTGGACCAGTTCATGGAGTTAAATCTTGGATTCACTATGCTTCGCCGGACTTAGTGCATTGGCATTATCTTGGTTCAGCAATTGATCCAGACAGTGACTTAGATAATGCAGGTGCCTACTCAGGTTCAGCAATGGAACATGATGGAAAACTTCTATTAATGTATACAGGCAATCACCGCGATAAAGATTGGACTAGAATTCCTTATCAAGTAATTGCGGAAATGGATAAAGATAATCATATTACTAAACCTAAGGACCCCGCAATCCTGCCTCCAGACCATGTCAGTGAGCACTTCCGTGATCCACAATTATTTGAGCATGATGGAAAATATTATGTTTTACTTGGGGCTCAAGATGCTAAGACTAAGAAGGGTCACATTGATATCTATGAATCAACTGATCTCAAAAATTGGCATGAAAATGGCTACTTAGACTTAGGCAAAGACGAAATGGGCTATATGATTGAATGTCCTAACCTAGTTTTTGTTAATAATTATCCTGTTTTAATTTTCTGCCCTCAAGGATTAGACAAGTCAGTTGCTGACTACAAAAATATTTATCCAAATATGTACTGGATTGGAAAAGATATTAACTTAAGTGAAGCAAAATTTACCCCCCTTCAAGAAAAACCAGCTAATTTAGATGATGGCTTTGATGTCTATGCCACTCAAGCATTTAATGCACCCGATGGGAATGCTTATGCTATTTCTTGGGTTGGTCTTCCAGACTGTACTTATCCAACCGATAAAGAGAACTGGGCTAATTGCTACAGTCAAGTTAAGCGATTAGAAATTAAAGATGGGGCGTTATATCAACATCCAGTAGACGCAATTAAGAAATTACGTCATAATGAGAAACAGCTCAATAATGAAAAGATAATTAGTCAAGCAGCCGGTAAGCAATATGAACTAAAACTTCACTTACTAGCTGGTCAAAGTGGAAAATTACACTTAGCTTCTAATGAAGATCTATCATCAAGTCTAGTACTTGATTTTAATACAGATAAAAACGCAAAATTAACAATTGATCGGGCTTCAAGTGGTCCAGCTGTTAACCCAGATTATGGAGCAACTAGAACAATTGACCTGAAAGATGATCAAGATCTAGATTTAGATATTTTCATCGATGGCTCATTATGCGAAATTTTCATCAATAATGGTCGTCATGTTGCAACTTTAAGATTCTTTGCACCAACTCCAAACCAAAAAATTGCTTTTGACAAAGATACTAAGTACACGGGACGACTATGGAGCATGAATTCTATATTATAGGAAGATAATAATGGTCAAATTAACCGATGTAGCTGCCAAAGCAGGCTGCTCTGTTACTACAGTTTCACGCGTAATTAATAATTACGGCTATATTAGTCAAAAAACACGTAAAAAAGTTCATGAAGCAATGAAAGAGTTGAATTATCAACCTAATTCAGTTGCTCGATCTCTGCAAGGCAAGAAAACCAAATTAATTGGTTTAATTTTTCCTGATGTTTCTAATCCTTTTTTTGGAGAATTAGTTTCTAAAATAGAAGATCGCCTTTTTAAGCACGGCTATAAAGCCATCCTTTGTAACGCAGGCAATGACAAAGAAAAAGAGCGTACTTACCTGCAAATGTTAATGGCTAACCAAGTCGATGGCATTATTGCCGGTGCACATAACTTAGGAATTGAAGAGTATCAAAGAACTGGCTTACCAATTGTATCTTTTGATCGAAAACTATCGAATAATATTCCAATCGTTAGTGCCGATAACTTTAAAGGCGGTAGTTTAGCTACTCAAGAGCTTTATAATCATGGTGCACGTCACATTTACTTTGTAGGAAATCCCACTTTAGATGGACACCCTACTCAAAAACGGCTTCTGGGCTATAAAGAAACAATTAAGGAACTCAAGTTAACAGAACATATTCATCCAGTGATCTTTAACGAAACCCTCGCCTTAAAAGAAATGGCAATTAGAGACTTACTAGAAAATCATAAAGTAGATGGAATAGTCGCTTCTGATGACCTCACTGCTCTTCTTATTTTAAATATCAGTCATGATTTAGGTATTCATATTCCTAACGATTTAAAAATTATTGGCTTTGATGGTAGTAAAGTTGTCCGTGATTTTGAACCACGTTTATCTACAATTGTTCAACCTATTCCCTCAATTGCACAATTACTTGTTAAACTTTTAGAAAAAAGAATCGATAATCCAACTGAAGAATTGGATAACTATACCTACTATTTACCGGTAGAGCTACTTAAACGTGAATCTAGTGGAAACTAAAAAACATTAGGCACTTCAATGTGTCTAATGTTTTTTATTACTCTAGATATAATTTTCTAAAATCTTTTAGATCTTGCTTTGAAAAACCAAGTTCTTTCGTAAAGTAATTTTCAAAACCGCCATATCCAATATCAATTGTCTGAGTAATTCCTTCAATAGCGGTACCTTCTCCTTCAGTAACATTCATTCGATTAACCATTTTAATCATTTCAGAATCACTTGGGAGTTGTTTTTTAAGACCAAAAGTATACAGCTCATTTGTTAATAAATAGTCACGGGCAATTGTATGCTCATCAACACCAAGGCCCTTTAAAATTAATGCGGTGGTCATTCCCGTTCTATCTTTACCAGCACTGCAGTGATATACTAACGCTTCATCCTCCGGTAAGGTAAGTAGGGACGCAAACACACGGGCAAAAGCCTTTTGACTAGCAGGACTTAAAATTACATTTTGATAAATTTCACCTAAATAACTATTAACTTTAGGAATATGATGTAAAAAGCGATATAGTTTATGACTGTCATTAACAAAATTACCGCTGCTATCCTCTGCGTAGACATGACAATCGATAACTTCTACCCCATTCCATTGTCGGTCCGGAGCCATCAATTGTTCATTACTTGTACGTAAATCACAATCTACTGTGACTTTCATTTCTTCTAACTTTTCTTCATCGTTTTTAGTTAGACTACTTAAGGAATCAGAACGATAAATTTTATTCCACTTAACATGTGTACCTTCATTATTTTCATAGCCACCAATATCGCGAAAATTAACAGTACCATCAAAGGTAACTAAACGATTATGTTCCATACTTTTCATCCTTTATTATCCATATTATCTCTCAGTTTATATTCTAGACTATTTTCTACAGTAATTAAGTATTTGAGATTTAAGTTCAGGAAAAGTTTTTCCCTTCTGCCTTGCGTACAGAACACTTTCACTTTGTTAGTTTATTTTTTATAATTGATAGTAATAATTTACCGAAAATAAATTTTAGGAGGGACGGCACAATATGTCAAAAGAACACATCGAAGCTTTAACAATTGCAGGTCATGATAGCGACGGAAGTGCTGGGATGCCAGCAGATTTACATGCTTTTTATGCACGTGGCGTTTATGGGATGGGGCTGTTAACTGCTGCTGTCGCAGGAAATTCTCAAGGTATTTTTGCACAACAATTAATGCCATTAGATTTTATTCAAAAGCAATTTGATGTTTTAAATGAAGACTTTAAAATAAAAGCCGTTAAAACAGGAATGCTAGCTAATAAAGAAATTATTGATGTAGTTGCTAAAAACTTAAAACATTATCAAATGCAAAATATTGTGCTTGATCCAGTAATCATCACTAAGCATGGAGCTACACTTTTAGCAGATGATGCCTATCAAGCTTTTCTTGACGAATTAGTTCCCCTTGCAACAATTATTACACCGAACTTTTTTGAAGCTCAGAAATTGACTGAACTTGAACTAAAGAATGAAGATGAAATTAAACAAGGCGCAAGAAAGCTACAAAAAATGGGCGTTAAAAATGTTTTAATTAAGGGCAGTCACCACAATAGCAATCAAACTGAAGTTAAGGACTACCTTTTATTAGCAGATGGTTCAGAAGAATGGTTAACTAAGCCATATTTCAAAACAGATCGAGTTAACGGAACTGGTGATACTTTATCAGCAGTAATTACAGCTGAATTAGCTAAAGGGACTGATCTCAAAACGGCTGTTAAAATTGCTAAGGATTTTACTTATGAAGCCATTTCACATCCAATAAATGTTGGCTCTAAATATGGCCCAATCAACCATCTAGCCGCTCAAGAAGAAATGAACTAATATTTTTTACTAACTAGGATTTAAGACAATTTTAAGTTATACTTTGAACATACAATTTAAATAAGGATGATAATTATGGCAGATAAAACAATAAAAATTGCATACTTATACGAAGATTTAATGAATACTTACGGAGATTCTGGCGATGTTAAAGTAATTCGTTACCTATTGGATAAGCAAGGCTATCAAACTGAAGTTGATAACATTTCATTAGACGATAGTTTTGATGCTAATGACTACGACTTTTTATTCTTTGGTGGTGGTCAAGACTTTGAACAAACTGTTGTAGCTAAAGATCTGCCACGTCATAAAGAAACAATTGAAAACTATATCAAAGCCGGTAATCCAATGCTTTGTATCTGTGGTGGTTATCAATTGATGGGAGATTATTATAAAACTAACTCTGGCATTACCATCAAAGGATTAGGGATCTTACCTTTACATACAATTTTTAAGGCAGACAAGCGAATGATTGGTGATACCCGCTATATGACTGAATGGGGCGAAGTAAAAGCCTTTGAAAATCATTCAGGACAAACTTACTTTGATAATACTAACATGCTTCATCCCTTTGGTGAAATGATTGAAGGTTATGGCAACAATCCTCAAGATAAAGTTGAAGGTTTACGCTACAAAAACTTTATTGGATCATATTCACACGGCCCGCTACTTCGAAACACAAATGTGGCAAACGCAATTGTTAAAATGATTTTAGAACGTCACAAGGAGCGCACTGCTAATGAAGTTGAATCCGTTTAGAAAAGAAAGCCTCAAGCGTTATCTCGGTACTGATAAGCACTTTGTCAAAACGCTCGGGGCTTTTGACTTATTAACTATTGGTATCGGAGCAGTTATTGGGACAGGAATTTTTATTTTACCAGGTACGGTTGCTGCTAAAGAAGCTGGTCCTGGTGTAACACTTTCATTTCTTATTGCTGCTTTAGTTTGTACGCTAGCAAGTATGTGTTATGCCGAACTCTCTTCTAGCATCCCTGTTGCGGGCTCGGCTTATTCCTACGGAAATATCCTTTACGGAGAAGTTATTGGCTGGATTTTAGGTTGGGCATTAATCTTAGAATATATGCTCTCAGTTGCTGCAGTATCAGCTGGATGGGCTTCTTATTTCAACTCCTTACTACACAGCTTTGGCTTACACATCCCGCATCATTTTGAAGGACCATTCGATCCGTTAAATGGTACGTACCTAAATTTATGGGCAGTCATTAGTGTTTTATTAATTGGAATCTTACTTTCTCGTGGAATGAAAGCATCCATGAAATTTAATAATGCTGCTGTTTTAATTAAGATAGCAATCATATTTATTTTTATTGGTGTTGGTTTATTTTTTATTAAGCCTAAAAACTATCAACCTTTCACGCCATATGGAACTACAGGCGTTTTACGTGGAGCTACAACAGTCTTTTTTGCGTTTTTAGGTTTTGACGTTGTTTCATCTTCAGCAGCTGAAGTTAAAAATCCTAAAAAAAATATGCCTATTGGAATCATCGGTACTCTAATCGTAGCAGCTCTTCTCTATATGGGAGTTTCAGTAGTTTTAACTGGGATGGTAAATTATAAACAACTAGATGTAGCTAATCCAGTTGCCTACGCTCTAAAGGTCGTTAACCAAGGTTGGGTAGCAGATTTATTATCGATTGGTGCTATTGTCGGAATGAGTACAATGATGTTAACTATGATTTACTCAAGTTCACGTCTAATTTATTCTATTGGACGCGATGGACTCCTACCTAGCTTTTTAGGAAAAATTGACAAGCATGGTCTTCCAGAAAATGCCCTCTGGATCGTAACTATTGTGATTGCAATTATGGGTGGTCTCTTTTCTCTTGAAGAACTTACTAGCTTAGTTTCAATTGGGACATTGCTTGCCTTCACTTTTGTTTCATTTGGAGTTATCTTATTACGCAGAAGAAAAGATATTCCTGAAGGTGACTTCAAGGTTCCATTCTATCCAGTAATTCCAATTCTTTCTGGACTTGCCTGCATTGGCATGATGTGTTTTTTATCTGTTAAAACTTATATTTTTGCTAGTGTTTGGTTCTTATTTGGACTATTTATTTACTGTGTCTATGGATATAAACATAGTAAAATCAGCAAAAGAAATGCTTAATTACAAAAAAGAGTAGTTACTCGGGAGTTTTGAGTAACTACTCTTTTTTATTACGACTTTTCGGTTCCCAATTAAGTGCTAATACTGCACAAATGATCATTATTGAACCAATCCAATCAATTGGAGCCATCACTAATCCAAAAATAATTACTGACCCAATCGTTGCGGAAACCGGCTCAAAAGCATCTAATAAACTAGCAGTTGATGGTTTAATATAACGAAGTGATCCCATCATCCATTGAAATGGAATTAGAGTTCCAATCACGATTACACCAGCCATTAGCCAAAAAACATTAATATTATTCGGAATCTTTGGCCATACCGGATGTACTATTACCAAAGCAATCCCTGAAAAAAGCAAGCCCCATCCAGTTACTACTAAACTAGAAGTATGATCAAGTAATCGACGTGGAATAAGAGTATTGGTAGCTACACCTACTGCCGAAATTAGACCCCAAAATAAAACTGAAGGAGTTAGGGACAATTGATTAAAGTGCCCATGTGTAGCTAAAAAGAAAACCCCTATAAAAGCAACAATAGCAGCAATTACATCTACTGCACGTAATACCTGATGCTCAAATACTACCATATAAAATAAGACAAAAAATGGTCCAATAAACTGTAATACAGTAGCAATGGAGGCATTTGCTTGTTGAACAACAATGAAGTAACAATATTGCACGGGTAATAACCCCAACAAACCGTACGCAATGACAGTAATTGCATCTTTTTTATCAGTCATAGTTTTAAGTGGTCTTTTGCCAGTAATTTGAGCAAAAATCAATAATAATACTCCGCTTACTACCATTCGAACTTGTGAAATCCAAATCGGCGTTATACTTGAGCTGATATTAAATAATCCCTTCGCAAATAACCCTGAAATGCCCCAAAAAACACAGGCTAATGCTGCCAAGCATGTCCACAATCTCTTTTTTGTCATATTTTTCCAACTTTCCTAATCTTATGCAAGATTCATCATAACACACTAGAAAAAAATTATCTTTTTACCTCTTGCTTTTTCAACGCAAATCGAGTTAAATATAATTAATATAAAACTTAAAAAGCAATGAAGAGACGAGTAGATAATTTTATTCTTTCAGTGAATTAGCGTTAGTGAGAAGCTAGTAGACCCTGAATTATCGAATAACACTTTTTCGCTGTGCTGCTAGCCTAAATTATAGTAAGCTATGCCGTCATCGGTACGTTATCAAGCCGAGGAGCATGATTGTGTTCTATTAAGCTGGTCTATTTTTAGACAATTTAGGTGGTACCGCGGAAAAAAGCCTTTCGTCCTGAGAAACTCAGGAGTGAAGGGCTTTTTTCTTTACTCTTAAAATTTTTCTAAGGAGTACAGATAATTATGACATTAATATTACCTAAGGACTACCATCCAAGTTTAACCATTCGTGATACTGAAGCCGCAATTGTTTTCATTAGAGAAACTTTTCAAGATAAAATTGCTGACAAATTAAACCTTCAAAGAATGTCAGCACCAATGTTTGTTGAAAAATCTACTGGATTAAATGATAACTTAAATGGGATTGAACGTCCGGTTGCTTTTGATATGAAGGCTATGCCAGATGATACAATCGAAGTTGTACACTCATTAGCAAAATGGAAACGTCTAGCACTTAAGCGTTATGGTTTTGGAATGCATGAAGGTCTTTATACTAACATGAACGCAATTCGGCGTGATGAAGATTTAGATAATTTTCACTCAATCTACGTAGATCAATGGGACTGGGAAAAGATTATTGCTAAAGAAGAAAGAAATATTGAGACTCTTAAAACTACTGTCAAACAAATTTTTAAAGCGATTAAAGAAACTGAGAAAGAGCTCAGCGCACGCTATCCTGCTTCTACTTACCGCTTACCTAGCGACATTACTTTTATTACTACACAAGAACTGGAAGACCGCTGGCCAGATTTAGCACCAGAAGAACGTGAAGATAAAATAGCTAAAGAGAAAAAAGCAGTATTCTTAATGAAAATTGGTGATAAATTAAAGCGTAGTGGTAAGCCACATGATGGTCGTGCACCAGATTACGATGACTGGGAATTAAACGGTGACTTACTATTTTGGTATGAACCTTTAAAACGTAAAATAGAAATTTCTTCAATGGGAATTCGAGTTAGCGAAGAATCGCTGAAAGAGCAACTCAAAAAAGCTCATACTGAAGAAAGATCTGATTTACCTTTCCACAAAATGCTTTTAGAAGGTAAACTTCCTTATACAATTGGTGGGGGTATTGGCCAATCTCGTTTATGTATGCTTTTACTTGGAAAAGCACATATTGGCGAAGTTCAAGCAAGTATTTGGCCTCCCGAAATGATTGAATCATGTGAAGCTGCCGACATAAAAATTCTATAACACAAAAAAGACTGTCTAAGCTAATCGGTTTAACAGTCTTTTTCGTTATTTACTAGCTTTACGATCTTTTCTAGAGATAATAAACATAATTAGAGGTAAAAGGATAAATCCAAAAATCATCATAGCAATTGCATACCAATTAATTCCAGTTACTTGTCCTTGTGCATTGACTACCCCAAACTGAGCCTTCCAGTTATACTCTACCAATAAGAAAATTACTAGCGCAATGGAAAGAATTGGAACTACAATATCAGTCCACACATTCTTTTGCGCATCTAAAACTGGCTCTGCAGTTTTTCCACGATAAAATTGAATAACTGCCAATGGAACTACAATAAAGCCTAAGAAACGTACCATAGCACTTAAAGTAATCAAGTTAACCATATTATATTCAAATGCCATTGGAATTAAAATTGCAAGTAATACGGAAATAAAGAAGGTTCTAATTGGAAAATTATTCTTAGTTCTTTTAGTTAAAGCTTTTGAAAATTGATTTTCACGTGCCATAGCTTCTAAAATTCGTGGTGCATTGAAACTAGAAGCAACATTAATACCAAACATTGAAACTAAAGCACCAACTAGGATAACATCCCTTAAAATTTCATTCTTAAAAATAGCCGCAATTGCGACAACTTGCTTAGTTGTCATTAATGCTTTTGGATCGAGCATCATTGCAACAGCAACAACGCCAATATAAATTACCGCGATAACAATAATAGCTAAAGGAATAGCGCGTGGTAAGTTTTTAGCAGGATTCTTCATATCGTCTGACCCAGAAGCAACTGATTCAAATCCAGTAAAGGCATAGAAGGCAGATACGATTGCCATTACAAAACCTGTAGTAGTTAAAGTAGGAACAATCTTTTGACCATTTTGAGTAATTTGATCTACCTGACTTAAATTACTTGAAGCACCACTTACAATTAATAAAACTACCCCTGCAACAATAATTAATACTAGAGCGGCTAATTTACCAATAGTTGCTAAGTTCATAACATACTTAACAACTTTTTGACCAAATAAATTAATTACCGTAATAACAGCCATTAATATTAAAAAGCCAATAGTTACGCTCATCGTCTCATTTGGGTTACCACCAAAAATAGAAATAGTAGATTTAATAACCCCAACTGCCATTACACCCCAGGCAACACTAGCTGAAAAATAACGTAAAATTCCCATATAGAAACCAACATTATTTCCAAAAGCTGCCTTTGAGTATGCATAAGCTGCTCCAGATTTAGTTACATATTTTGCTGCTGCTGCAAAAGAAATAGCTAAAATAGATGCAAAAATTGCAGCTATAAAATATACAATTAAAGCTTTAGATCCAGCCTGTTGAACTACGCTCCCGGGCGTTAAAAATATTCCTGAGCCAATAATCGAATTAATGGCCAACAAAACAATAGACCAAAAGCCTAATTTACTTGTTTCATTTTCGTTCATCTATTAATAACTTCTTTCTATTTTTTCTTTGCATTATCAATAATATATTTAAACAGATTATTTTGATAAGGAACTACACGATGAAGCATTTCGGGATGCCATTGAACCGCAATAACTGATGCATCTTCGTTTTCAATTGCCTCTACTACCCCATCTACACAACGAGCTGAAACCTTAAAATCGTCTGCTACATCCTTAATTAATTGATGGTGGAAAGAATTTGTTTGCATCTCTTCTTTGCCTAACAATTCTGCAATCTTAGTACCTGCTATTGTTTTTACAGTATGAGTAAGCAAAGTTGGGGTCTGACCTTGACTATGCTTTAACGTTTTTTCTTTTCTATAACTAAGATCCTGATATAAGGTTCCACCATGATATACATTAATGATTTGTGCTCCACGACAAATTCCTAAAACTGGAATTCCATTTTCTTCAGCTAGTTTTAAGAGGCGCATATCAAATTTATCTCTTTCAGGCCAAATATCTCCCAATTTTTGTTCAGGCTCTTCACCATAGTTATGAGGATCTACATCATGACCACCAGATAAAATTAATCCTTGAACATTTAAAAGTTGCTCTTTCACAACCTCTTCATCTTCATTGAAAGGAATGATATAAGGGATTCCACCATTTTGGATTACAGAATCAATATAATCGTCATTAACATAACTCCGACGATAGCCTGGAAAAATACCGCCATCATCAATAATTATAGAACCAGAAATTCCAATAATTGGTTTCATATTTACTCGCTCCTTTAACTTACTTTTTACCAGTTAGACTTAATTATAAATTACATAGTTTAATGCGTAAACACTATAACTTAAAATTAACACCTTTTTCTCATTATAAGCTAATATTATGCCCTAATAAAAAGACCATCCCTAAAGGAATGGTCCAATTAATTATTTTTTATTACGATGTTTAAGCATATACACAAGGCTTGCTAACACTAAAACTCCAGCACCCACACCTACAGAAATTCTTGTCTCTGGATTGATAAACATAAATACAACAATCACTAATAACATTGCAAATGCAAAATAATTTGAATATGGGTAGAGAGGTAACTTAAATGGATGTTCAGCCATTAAATGTGAATTATTTTTTCTAAATTTCAATTCAGCAATCAAAATTACAAACCATGCTACCATTCCTGGTAAAACAGAAGAACTATAGACAACAACGAACAATTCTCCCATTGACTTATTCATGGTTGACATTATCAAATTCAAAATAAAGCCGATTAAAATACCTGAGGTAATTCCAACGATAGCTCTGTCAGGAACAATACGCTTCGATAGTTTTCCAAAGGCCTTTGGCGCTTCTCCCTCATGTGCCAATTTAAATAGCATTCTACTAGATGAATAAATACCGGAATTCGCACCTGACAAGGCTGCGGTTAAAACTACGAAGTTAATAATCCCAGCAGCTGCTGTGATCCCTACCTTAGTAAAGGTCTCTACAAATGGAGAGCCAATATTACTTAATTGATTCCAAGGATAAATTGTAACGATCACAAAGATTGCCCCAACGTAGAAAATCAAGATACGCCATAAAACTGATTTTACGCTTTTTACAATTGCCTCTTGTGGGTTGGCTACCTCTCCAGCAGAAATACCAATTAATTCTATTCCCTCATATGAACCAGCAATAATTGCCATTGAGAAAAAGAATCCTTTTACTCCGCCAGTGAAAAAGCCCCCATGTGACCATAGATTACTAAAGCCAATTGGTTTTCCGTGATTACCAACACCAAGTAAAATCACCAGCAAGCCTAAAATAATCATTATCACAATTGTTACTACCTTAATCATGGCAAACCAAAACTCTAGGGTTCCATAAGCCTTAGCACTAGCTAAGTTTGCCAATAATAAGAAAGCAATAATTATTATTCCAGACCAAAAAACACTAACTTCAGGCCACCAAAACTTTAAATACTCTGTTGCGGCCACAACTTCTGAAATACCAACAACAATATATTGAAAGACATTAGCCCACTCAGCTAAATATCCCGCTAATGGTGAAATATACTCTGTTGCATAATCTGCAAATGATCCTGTTCCAGGACTAACATAGAGCATCTCTCCCAATGCTCGCATTACGATATATAAAATTAGTCCTACAAACATATACGCTAATAAAACTGATGGACCTGTCCATTTAATAGTTGATGTAGATCCCATGAATAATCCAACCCCAATGGCCCCACCTAGAGAAATCATCTCCATTTGTCCAGCAGTCATCGATCGTTTTAGTTTAGGGGGATGATTCTGTTTATTCTCCATTATTTACACCATCCTTTTTATGTCGAAATAGATAAACAATTGTAGCTATAAGTAAGACCGCCGCTCCCACTAATACAGAAACTCTAGTTTCAGGGTTAATAAGCATAAAGACAACAATAACAATCAGCATCAAAAATGCGAAGTAATTGGAAACAGGGTATAGCGGTAATTTAAAGGGATGGTCTACTAATAAATCTTGATTATTGCGTCTAAATTTTAGTTCAGCAAGTAAGATTACAAACCATGGAATCATACCTGGCAAGACTGAAGACGAGAAAACGACAACGAATAAATCTTGAGTAGATTTATTAATTGTAGCTGCAATCATATTAATAATAAATCCAATTAGTATTCCCCCGGAAATACCTAAAATTGCATGATTAGGAACAATTCGTTTAGAAATATGTCCAAAGGTTTTAGGAGCATCCCCATCATGAGCTAATTTAAAAAGCATTCTACTAGATGAATAAATTCCAGAGTTTGCTCCTGACAAGGCTGCCGTTAAAACCACAAAGTTGATAATACTTGCCGCTGCTGTAATTCCTACCTTTGCAAATGTAGTTACAAATGGAGAACCAATATTACTTAATTCGTTCCAGGGATAGATCGTAACAATAACAAAAATTGCTCCGACATAGAAAATTAAAATACGCCACAAAACCGATTTAACACTTTTTACAATGGCTTTTTTAGGATTTGCTACCTCACCAGCAGATATGCCTAGTAACTCGATTCCTTCATATGAACCCACAATAATTGACATTGAGAAGAAGAACCCTTTTACTCCACCAGTGAAAAAGCCACCATGTGACCATAGATTACTAAAGCCAGTTGGTTTTCCACCGTTTCCCACTCCAAAGAAAATTACAATGAATCCTAAAATAATCATTAAGATAATAGTTACAACTTTAATCATTGCAAACCAGAATTCAAGAGAAGCGTATGCTTTAGCACTAGCCAAATTTGCTAAGACTAAAAACAAAATAATAATAATTCCTGACCAAAATACATTAACTTTTGGCCACCAAAATTTTAAATATTCAGTTGCTGCAACTACTTCAGACATTCCAACAACTATATATTCAAATACATTAGCCCACTCAGCTAAATATCCCGCTAATGGATGGACATATTCAGTTGCATAATCTGCAAACGATCCTGTTCCTGGATTAACATATAACATTTCTCCCAATGCCCGCATTACGATGTATAAAATTAAGCCAACGAACATATATGCTAGTAAAACAGACGGGCCTGTCCACTTTATAGTGGAAGTGGATCCCATGAACAATCCAACCCCAATTGCCCCACCTAAAGATATCATTTCCATTTGACCAGCAGTCATGGAACGTTTCAATTTAGGCATTGACTTTTTATTTTCCATTACTTAATGCCACTCCTATAAAAAAAACTAGCAGTCAGTTGAGAGCTAGTTTTAGATATCAAAAAATTGATTAATGTTATTTTAATACAGGTAAGCATTAATGCCAAGGCCTTTTTAACAAAAAATAAGGAGCTTAGCCTCAGAGCTAAATCTCCTTATTACTTTTGCTTAAAATTCCGTTTGATTTTTTGCCAAATTGTAAGAGCTTTTCTCATGTTATCTGCTGGTACATGCTTTCGAATAGCGCGCAAAGTTGGCTTTACATGTCTCGCAGCAAAAATAAAACTACCATTTTTTTTAGTACAAATCTTAAAACGAGGAATATATTTTCCACCAAAATATACATCCGCAACTACAACGGTTACTTCATCCCACGGAATCTGTACATAGTCATTTGGATTATTATCACTATAAAACTCAAACCCTTTATCTCCGACTAAAACTTTTCCATATGTAGGAATTCCTCTAAACCAAGTCGCAGCATCTACATACTCTGATTTTGTATTTAATGATTGAACCATATAAAAAACCTTTTCATAGATAAGAAAAACGGTCTAAACAAGACCGTTTCTTATCTGATTAATTGTTATAGTAAGCCAACTACGTGACCTACAATACCAACAACAAAGATACCAATAATGATAACGATTGGTGAAACTTTCTTCTTTAATAACCACATACATAAGAAAGTTAATAGAACTGCAGCAAGACCAGGAATTAAACTATCCAAGTTTTGTTGTAAGGTTGTTTCCTTAATTCTATCTAAGGCCATACCATTACCTAAGTTGTATTCACTCAAAGCTTTGTGAATACCTTCTGCTCCTTTTGGAAGGGTGTTCCAATCAATATAAGCACCCTTTTGAAGCGGAACGCTTGAAACAACTGGTTTGAAGTTAATTGTTACCCAACGCTCAATTAAAGCACCGATAACAAACATACCCATCATAGAAGCTCCACGGGTAATCTTTTGTAATAAACCACCTGAAGCATCTTCTGTAATTTTAGTACCAGCTTTGTAACCCATTTCTTGAGTGTACCATAAGAATGCCATACGAATTACATTCCATAATACAAAGAACAAGATAGGTCCTAAGATGTTACCACTCAAAGCAAGTGAAGCACCTAATGAACCAATAATAGGACGAACAGTGTACCAAAATACCGGGTCACCAACACCGGCTAAAGGTCCCATCATACCAACTTTAACACCTTGAATAGCAGTGTTATCAACATCCGCACCGTTAGCCTTATCCTCTTCCAAAGCAAGAGTAACACCGATAATAGGTGATGCTAAGTATGGGTGTGTATTAAAGAATTCCAAGTGTCTCTTTAATGCAAGGGATAGATCTTTCTTTTCAGGATATAATTTTCTTAATGCTGGGATTAAACTGTAAGCCCAACCACCGTTTTGCATTCTTTCATAGTTCCATGAACCTTGAAGGAAAGTAGAACGCCACCAAACCTTAATACGATCTGATTTACTTAAAGTTAATTTCTTTTGTGCAGTTTCAGTCATTATATAATTAGCCTCCTCTCGCTCAAATTTTAATAATCATCCAGGATATCGCCCAATGGGTCGCCTGAACCAGAATTAGAGTTATTGTTGTTTCCACCCTTAGAACCTTCAAGAGCAAGGTACATAATAGCAAGGGAAATACCAATACCACCAAGAGCGATTAAAGTTAATTCTTTAACGGCTGCCAAACAGAAACCAATGATGAAGAATGGCCATACTTCACGGCTAGCCATCATATTAATAACCATAGCGTAACCAACGGCAACAACCATACCACCACCGATAGTCATACCTTCGTTTAACCATGCTGGCATTGCATTTAAGCCCGCACGAACAACAGAAGCTGGAATAGCAAGTAATAATGCAGCTGGAATAGCAATTCGTAAACCTTGTAAAGCAACAGCAATCATTTGCCAACGGTCAATAGCTCTCCAGTTAGCTTCTTCTGCTTTTCTATCCATAATATGAACAATGGCAACAGAAATAGTACGAACTAACATAGTTAAGAACAAACCAGCAACGGCTAAAGGAATAGCAATACCAATCGCAGTACCAATACCCTTTTGACCTTGTCCACCTTGAACCAAAATAATAGTTGAAGCAACAGATGCTAAAGCTGCATCTGGAGCAACGGCAGCACCAATATTAGCCCAACCTAAAGCAATCATTTGTAGTGAACCGCCAAGAATAATACCAATAGTTAAGTTTCCAGTAACCAAACCAATTAAAGTACATGCCACTAGAGGTTGATGGAATTGAAATTCATCAAGAATTCCTCCCATACCTGCAAAGAAGGCAACGATCACTACCAGAATCATCTGAATAGCATTCATTTATATAAATCCCCCTGTAATTTATTTCTTTTCATCAACTAATTTTTGAGCTTTATCCAAAAGTTCATCCATGTTTTGTTTACCATCAGAAGGAACTTTACGAACATCAAATTTAACGCCCAAATCTTTTAATTTCTTATATGTATCAATATCTTTTTGATCCATTGCCAAAACAGTATTGACATTAACTTTACCATCACTATATGCCATGGATCCAACATTCAATTCTTTGATGTCCATTCCACCTTCAATAGCTTTAAGTGCATCTTCTGGATTTTCAAACAAGATCAATGCCTTAGTATTTCCAAAACGTGGATCTTTCACTACTTCAAGCATCTTATTAATTGGAACAACATTTGCCGGTACACCAGCTGGTGCTGCTTCCTTAATCATTGTTTTACGAATTTTATCTTTCGCAACATTATCTGAAACAACAATGATTCGATTTGGATTCATGGCCTTAGTCCAACCAGTTGCCACTTGTCCATGAAGAAGACGTGAATCAATTCTAGCTAAAACATACTTAATGTGACCATCGCCAATAACAGTACCTTCAGGAATAGCACCTTGTGGTTGTGCATTAGGAGCTGGAGCAGCCTTTGTCTCCTCTTTAGGCATAAGAGATTCAGGTTGTGTTTTAATTCCATCACGACCCGGTTTAACAATAGCTTTGGCAATATCATGAGCATTATCGCTTGCCATTCTTTGACCCAAAGCTTCGATAACCATAGGTAAATTCATACCTGATACAATAGCCCAAGTATCTTCATGTTCTTTAACAAGATTATTTGCTTGGTTAAATGGTGTACCTCCCCATAGATCAATCAAAAACAATACTTGATCTTGATCATCAAAAGAAGCAACAGCTTTTTCCATCTTAGCTCTAATATCATCTGGACCTTCATCAGGCTTTAAAATCACATGAGCCAGATTCTCTTGCTTACCAAAAATCATTTCAGCAGATTGAAAGATTCCATCAGCAAAGCCACCATGACTAGCTAGGACAATTCCTACCATTTGATTTCCCCCTTAATCAAAATATCTCCACGAATACTTTATAGCAGAATAAATGTATACGTTTGCTTTTAATATCATACCATTTTTTTATTGAAAATGCTTGCATAAAGTTAAAAAAGTAGAAAAAAATAATAACTATACAAAAAAAAGAAGAACAAAGATAATTCTTCATTCTTCCTTTAACTCATCACTTTACTCCGGCTGTCAGACTCGAACTGACGACAAC
>ERZ808041.30-NODE-30-length-191675-cov-15.104406_pt1 | contig 191675 bp, 156 predicted proteins | sample MGYA00380192_ERZ808041 | MGnify/ENA primary metagenome ERZ808041 (study PRJEB31490, sample SAMN06133412) | mouse gut metagenome | isolation source: Z1_1 | host: mice | place: China: Chengdu | collected 2015-05 ...
GGCGTATAATAAGTACAAGTTACTCCACCGCACTGAATATATTGCTTTCTTAAATTCGCATTCACTGTCTTTAAAGCCTCGTTATTCGAATAGAATATATGTTCTTATACAGTGAAGAAGGTGGTATAATATACCCAAATCAAAAAAACAGAGCCTAAGCGCCGAATAATTGATCTATCACAGATTGGTTACGCGGCGCTTTTAATTTTATTCCGGCCAGAAGCCGGGGAAAGAGAGGAAAATATGAAAACAAATTCAGTAAAGGTATTATTCACTGCGATAGGGAGCTTCCTGTCGTCAATCTTGGGAATCTTGTATGTTCCAGTGCTGCTCATGGTGGTGTGCAATCTGATTGATTACATAACCGGGCTTGTGGCGGCGAAATACCGGACAGACGGCGGCATCAGCTCCTATAAGAGCATGAAGGGCATTACCAAGAAAGTCATGATGTGGCTCTTGGTGGTAGTCGGAGCAATTATCGATCAGGTATTAGCGTATGCGTCTGCCACCTTGGGCTTTGCAATGCCGTTTACGTTCCTGGTTGCCTGCATCGTGGCGATCTGGATCATCTGCAACGAAATCATCAGTATACTGGAAAACATGCTTGATATCGGCGTGGAGATTCCGGGCTTCTTATTGCCGCTGGTAAAGAATATCAAGCGGCAGGCACAGGGCGTCACCGGGATAGAAGAGGATAAGGAGGAGTAATCATGGCAAGAACAATCGGACAGGCAGGATTAAAGCTTATCATGCAGTTTGAGGGCTGTCGCCTTACGGCATATCAGTGCGCCGCGGGTGTCTGGACAATCGGCTACGGACACACCGCAGGCGTAAAGCCGGGGCAGACTATTACACAGGCGCAGGCGGAGGAGTATTTACGCCAGGATTGCAGGAAGTTTGAGCGGTGTGTCAACGATGCCGCATACGTGCCGATCACAGCGCAGCTCAACCAGAATCAGTTTGATGCGCTGGTGTCATTTGCCTTTAACTTGGGTGCTGGAAATCTCAAAAAGCTGTGCAAAGGAAGAAATGCGGCGCAGATCGCGGCAGCAATGCCGCAGTACTGCAAGGCGGCAGGAAAGACGCTTGCAGGACTCAAGAGACGAAGGGAATCAGAGGTGGCGTTATTTAACACGCCGTGTGCCGGAATAGGCTCCGGGGCTACATCAGGTACGTCAAATAAGAATGAGGAGGATTACGACATGACGACAATCAAGAGAGGGAGCAAGGGGAAAGCGGTTAAGGTATGGCAGATCATTGTAGGAGCGACACCGGATGGAACCTTCGGCAGCAGCACAGAGAGTAAGACGAAGAACTGGCAGGCGAGCCACGGGTTGACCGCGGATGGGATTGTTGGGGCGAAGAGTTGGAAAGCGGGGCTTGAATCGTTGTAAGAAGGATGCCGGCATGGAGAAAACTGTGCCGGCTTTCGTGTTGCATTTCGTGTTGCATCGTGTTGTATTTCATATACTTTTGACGCATTTCTAGTGAACTATGCGCAAGAATAAAAACGCCGAAAACCCCTGTAAAATCAACAAACGCAGAGAAAACAACGCATTGCGAAATTTGCATCCATAATAGTTCAAATCTCCCTTCCGCTACTTACGAATCCCGAAAACGAATGTTTTCGGGATTTTGCTTTCACCAAATAGAGTTTCAGTCATTTCATTTGGAACAATATTATTCGACCGGAAGAGCCGGGAAAAATTGACAGATGAAAGTGCGAATGGTATTCTTCTTACATAGCAGGATACTGTGTTGCAGGGAGCACGATTGAAGTGCCGGCTGTATGGGCAGAATAAATAAAAAGACCGCTGCGGCGACAGAACGCGGCGGCATGGGAGAGAAAAATGAGAGTAGGAATGGGATATGATGTACACAAATTAGTCGAGGGAAGGGATCTGATCGTCGGCGGTGTGAAGATTCCGCACGCGCTGGGGCTTTTAGGGCATTCCGACGCGGATGTGCTGCTGCATGCGATTATGGATGCGCTGCTCGGCGCGGCGGGGCTTGGCGATATCGGAAAGCATTTCCCGGATACGGATGTGCAGTATAAAGGTATTTCCAGTATCAGGCTGATGGAGCGTGTGGCGGAGCTGATTGCCAAAAAGGGCTACGTGGTGGAGAATATCGATGCGACGATCATTGCGCAGAAGCCGAAAATGCGTCCGCATATTGCCGAGATGGAGACAAATATCGCGCGTGCGTTGGGAATCAGTGAGGAACAGGTCAATGTCAAGGCGACGACCGAAGAAGGGCTAGGCTTCACCGGGACGGAACAGGGGATTTCGGCGCAGGCAATCTGCGCGCTCTCTTCGCTTTATGAGAGCAGCGTCGCCGTGGCGGATTCGGAAGCCGGGTGCAGCGGATGTACAGGCTGCAGGAGGGAGGCAACGGATGTCAAAGGTGACGACAGATAATTTTTTGCACGTAGAATTCTAGGGATTTCTGCGTGAAAAATGATTGACAAAATGAAATGAAGTGCATAAACTATAGTATGCAGGAAAAGCGCTGGCTTTCCTGTCTGAAATATCGAGGAAAAGCTAAGAACGGAAAGAGTAAGGATTCGGACATCCGGCAGAGAGAGACTGTCATCGGCTGCAAGCAGTCTTCGGAAAGAGATTCCCCAAGTGCCTCCGGGAGCTGATCCGGCGAGGAATGCAGGCTGCGGCTTTATGCGGAAGCTGTGGTGCGGCAGATTCGGGTAGCTGGGTACGGATTGCATACGTTACATGCATCGAGTGAAGATCATTTGATTTTTAATAGAGTGGAACCGCGGATCATTTCGTCTCTAAGAGACGGGTGAGCCGCGGTTTTTGTTGTGCGCCCGGGGCGCACGCTTTCTCTTGTTTGAAAAGAAAGAAGGAATGGAACATGGGTATGATTCAATATATGAAGGAAGAGTTTGCGGTCATTAAGGAGCGCGATCCGGCAATAAAATCACCGATGGAAGTTTTGCTTTATCCGACGTTTCATGTTATGCTTAGCTACAGGCGGGCGCACAGGCTGTATTTGAAGGGACATTATTTCTGGGCGAGATTTATCTCGCAGCGCGCCGCGCGCAAGACAGGGATAGAGATTCACCCTGGGGCGACGATCGGGAAGGGCTTTTTTATTGATCACGGCAGCGGCGTGATTATCGGCGAGACTGCGATTGTAGGAGATAATGTGACGCTGTATCAGGGCGTGACATTAGGCGGCACAGGAAAAGAGACGGGAAAGCGTCATCCGACGATCGGAGACAACGTGATGATCAGCGCCGGAGCGAAGATCATCGGCTCGTTTACCGTTGGGGAGAATTCCAAGATCGGCGCGGGAAGCGTTGTCTTAGAGGAGGTTCCGCCGAACTGTACGGTGGTCGGTGTGCCGGGGCGCATCGTAAAGCGGGACAATGTCAAGATTCCGCGCGACGATATGGATCAGGTGCATCTGCCCGATCCGGTCAAAGAAGACCTTACCATACTGCAGCATGAGAATGCGGAGCTCGTCAACCGTGTGCTCGATTTGGAACAGGCCGTGCGGACGCTTAACGCGAATGCGAAGTAGGGAAGGCCGTGCGGACGCTTAACGCGAATGCGAAGTAGGGAAGAGCAGGCGGAAAATATAAGAAAGAATGGAGAATACCAAAGTGGAGAACAAGTTTAGATTTTACAATACGCTGACAAGAAATGTAGATACGGTGATCCCGCACGAGGACGGAAAAATCGCTATGTATACCTGCGGACCGACGGTGTACCATTACGCCCATATCGGCAATCTGCGCAGCTATATCATGGAGGATGTGCTTGAGAAAGCCCTGCGCTATGTGGGCTATGACGTGAAGCGCGTCATGAACATTACAGATGTAGGACACCTTTCTTCCGACGCGGACACCGGAGAGGATAAGATGTTAAAGGGTGCAAAGCGGGAGCACAAGACGGTCATGGAAATTGCAAAGTTTTATACGGACGCGTTTTTTGAGGACTGCAGGAAATTAAATATCAAGCGTCCCGATGTGGTGGAGCCGGCGACGAACTGCATCTCGGAATTTATCCATATGATCGAGGTCCTGCTTGAGAAAGACTTCGCGTATGTGGCGGGCGGCAACGTGTATTTTGACACATCAAAGCTGGACGATTACTATGTTTTTTCGTCGCAGAGTGAGAAAGAGCTGCTGGTCGGCGTGCGCGACGACGTCGAGGAGGACGTCAATAAGCGCAACAAGAACGATTTCGTGCTCTGGTTCACGAAGTCTAAGTTCGAGGATCAGGCGCTCAAGTGGGAGAGCCCGTGGGGCGTAGGCTATCCGGGATGGCACATTGAGTGCTCCTGTATCAGTATGAAGCACCTCGGAGAGTATATGGATATTCACTGCGGCGGCGTGGACAATATTTTCCCGCATCACACGAACGAGATCGCACAGTCGGAGAGCTACACGGGACATAAGTGGTGTCCGTACTGGTTCCATGTGAACCATCTGAATGACAAGTCGGGCAAGATGAGCAAGTCCAAGGGAGATTTTCTCACCGTATCGCTGCTACAGGAGAAGGGCTATGACCCGATCGTCTACCGTATGTTCTGCCTGCAGTCGCACTACAGAAAGCCGCTGGAATTTTCCTACGAGGTGCTCGACAATATGAGCGCGGCGTACAATAAGCTGGTGAAGAAGATTGCAGAGCTAAAGAGCGAGGGCAGCGTGGACGAAGCGCGTTTTGCGGCGTACAGGGAAAGGTTTTCCGAGGCGCTCTCCAATGATCTGAATACTTCGATGGCGATTACGATTGTCTATGATCTGCTGAAAGATGATATGAACGATGGGACAAAGCTTGCGCTGATTCAGGATTTTGACACGGTTCTTTCCCTGAACCTTGCGACGGCAAAGGCAGCGGGTAAGGAAGAGAAGAAAGAGGTAGATGCCGGGCTTGAGGCGTATGTTCTCGCGAAGATCGAGGAGCGTAAGGAAGCGAAGAAGGCGAAGGATTTCGCGAAGGCAGATGCGATCCGCGACGAGCTTGCTGCGAAGGGCATTGTGCTTAAAGATACGAGAGAGGGCGTCGTCTGGAGTATGCAGTAAGCCAGACGTGCCGGGGGAAAGGAACAGATTGGATGGAAAAAGGAATTGATTCCTATTTAAAAGAGCAGTTTCAGATACCGGATGTGGATATCCGCACCTATTCGCCGCTGACACTGGCATATATCGGGGACGGGATCTACGATCTCGTCATCCGGTCCGTGGTCGTGGCAAAGGGAAACACCAGAGCGGGGGAACTGCATAAGCGGACAAGCCAGATCGTGAAGGCGCACACGCAGGCAGAAATGATGGAGGTGCTGCTTCCGCTGCTTAACGAGGAGGAGACAGACGTATACCGCCGCGGCAGAAACGCCAAGTCGCCGACGATGGCGAAGAACGCAACGATGGCAGATTACCGCAAGGCGACCGGATTCGAGGCGTTGATGGGCTGGCTGTATTTAAAGGACGAGTTTCCGCGTCTGGTCGAACTGGTGAAGGCAGGAGTGGACGGACTGCGTTTGAAATTGTAGTGTAAAGATAAAGCAGGATGTCAAGGGCAAAACGGATGGGGAAAGGCTATCATCCCATCTGATGCGAAACGGAGGTTTCCGGATGGCAGAAAAGGAGAATGTATGGGATACGAGGAATTAAAAATTGAGGGGCGCAATGCGGTGCTTGAGGCGTTTCGCTCCGGTAAGACGATCGATAAATTATATGTGCTTGACGGGTGTCAGGACGGGCCGGTGCGCACGATCGTCAGAGAGGCGAGAAAGCACGATACGATTTTAAATTTCGTGGACAAAGAGCGTCTCGATCAGCTTTCCGAGACGAAGAAGCATCAGGGAGTGATCGCGGTTGCGGCAGCATATGAGTACGCTGAGGTGGAGGATATTCTTGCGGCGGCGGAGGCAAAGGGGGAACCGCCGTTTCTGTTCCTGTTAGACAATATCGAGGACCCACATAATCTGGGGGCGATTATCCGTACCGCGAATCTCTGCGGAGCGCACGGCGTCATCATCCCGAAGCGGCGCGCGGTGGGGCTGACGGCGACGGTGGCAAAGACGTCCGCGGGAGCCATCAACTATACGCCTGTCGCGAAGGTGACGAACCTGAGTGCGACGATCAAGGAATTAAAGGAGCGCGGTATCTGGTTCGTGTGCGCGGATATGGGTGGTACGACTATGTACGATCTGGATTTAAAGGGACCGATCGGACTGGTCATCGGCAGCGAGGGCGAGGGTGTCGGCAAGCTGGTGCGCGAGAACTGTGATCTCGTGGCGTCTATCCCGATGAAGGGCGATATCGACTCGCTGAACGCTTCGGTTGCGGCGGGCGTGCTTGCCTATGAGATCGTGCGGCAGCGCATGGTATAGAAGCGGAGAGCGCAGGGAGAGGAAGAGGAGAAGCCGGGAAGAAAGCTTCCGGTATAAGGGACATGGAGAAACGTTAGATTCCGAAACGGGAAACAGGAAAGGCGGCAGGATGGCAGAGGAATATCAGAATTTGACAGACGAGCAGCTTATAGAGCGGCTGCGGGGCGGCGACGAGAGGGTCATGGATTACATTCTGGGCAAGTATAAGCCGCTGGTGCTCGGCAAGGCGAACGCTATGTTTCTGATTGGCGGAGATACCGACGATCTGATCCAGGAGGGCATGATCGGTCTGTTCAAGGCAATCAGAGATTTCAGGGACGACCGCGCGTCTACCTTTTTTCATTTTGCGGAGCTTTGCATTGCGAGACAGCTCTACAGCGCGGTGGAGGCGTCGAACCGGAAAAAGCATGCGCCGCTCAACACCTATGTGTCCTTCTACTCCCGGATGGGGGAAGAGGGAAAATCCTTAGCTGAGACGCTTCCGACCGACAGCATGGACAATCCGGAACAGCTTGTAATCGCGCAGGAAAATCTGGCGCAGTTCTGGGAAAATTTGAAGGGCAGACTAAGCCCGATGGAGCGGGAAGTGCTGGACGCTTACCTCTCGGGGCAGAACTATCGGCAGATTGCGGATGAGATGGGAAAAAGTCCAAAGGCGATCGATAACGCGCTTTCGCGCATCAAATCAAAGATAAAATAGAACGAAGGTACTGTACATTTTGTACAATTTTCCGTATGAAATTTTGTGAAGTTTGTGCACACTTATTTGTAAAGGCGTGCTATTATAATACCTGTAAAACCCCCCAATACATTATATATAGTTTTTGCTATACCCCATAGTAAAAATACCTTCTCCTAAAAGGCAGCCAAGTGATTGGCTGTTCTTTTTTTTCTATGAGGGAAATGCCGGAAAAAGCGAAGATGAGATGTTTGTCAACTTGATTGTTTGAGACGTCTGTATATAATGATAACAGAGTTTTTGATGGAGTTGATAGACGGATGAAAGAAAGACTGGCGGATTTGAATAGAATAAGGGTTATCTCAATTTTGGCTCTTTTTAATTTTATATTTCTTGGAACAGAATATTTGTTTGACAATATGATGACACATGTAACCGACTCGGGAGAAGTCGTTCTTGCACAGAGTTATATACTCGGAGCAAGTGTGATCGGGTTTTTGCTTTTTGCACCTGTAAAGCGATTTTTTACAGAGAGCATAAAGCAGACTGTCATCTTTGTTTCTTCGATTATAAGTATTATTTGTATTTTCCTGATTGAGCAGCATACGTCGTATGAGATGATTTTACTGTCGGGCTGTATTTTGTTTATATTGCTGGGAATGGCGGGGAGTGCGGTTCATTATCTGGCAGCCTGTGTGCTGCGGGAACGCGGACATTTGGCAAAGACGGTCGGAATTGCCTATGCTGTTGGTCTGCTGCTGCAGTTTGTCAACAATAATGTCGTAGATAACGACACGATAGAGGCAGTGATTCTTTCCATATTTCTGACGGTATGGGTTGTCCTTGGTATGCGGCTGTGGCGTGAGGCGGCAACGGGTGAGGCGGTTTTTGGCGAAACGGAGGAAAAAAAGCAATATGCGGTGAAGCGTCCGCTTGTAGCAGGAATAACGATGGTCGTCTGCGTGATTTTAATGACGTGCATATTTGCCACGCTGGATAATGTCGTGACGCTTTATCATGCTGCCGGCGGTATGGATATCGGTCAGTGGCCGCGGCTGCTTCTGGCGTTGAGCGGACTTGTGGCAGGTTTTCTGTTCGATATAAAAGAACGGCGGTATATGAATATCATCATGTACTGCGTAACGCTTTTGTCAACGATGTGTGTGCTTATCATTGTGTCGGGAGGGTCATTTCTCGTAGGTCTTGTTGTCTTTTACCTTTCGGCGGGATTTTTTGTTGTATTTTTCACGACAGGGTTTATGGATCTCTCTTATTACATGAAGACGCCTGCATTCTGGGCGGGGCTTGGACGTGCCACCAACAACCTGTGTGCGGTCGTTACGGGGACAATATCGCTTGCCCTGATAGAAGCGGGGGATGCAATGAGAATCAGTATCATAGCGCTCGCGCTCTTCGCCCTGATCAGCGTAATGAATTTTATCCATGCCAATCAGTTACGCAAAGATGCGGGTGGAGAGGAATCAGAAAAACAGGGGAAGGAAGAAAAGAATCGGGATGACGCTGAGAAATTTCTGAATTTCGCGAAAGAATATGCCCTGACAGTCAGAGAACAGGATGTTTTAAAAATGCTTCTGACATCGGATGACAGCGTGCAGGAGATTGCGGATTCACTTTTCATATCAAGGGCGGCTTTATACAGACATATAACGTCGATCAATGAGAAGACGGAGACGAAATCCAGAATCGGGTTATTGCAGTTCTATTATGCATGGAAGGAAGAAAAATGGAACGGCTGATAAGGAGTGAACAGTAACAAATAAGGCGCAGCATGGCAGATTGAGACGAATGTATACTTGAAAAACCGGTATTTCCTATGGATAATGCTACATGAAAGATTGTAACAAAAATAGACCAAAGGAGAATATGAAAGCAATGGTAAGAAAAACGAAAGCAACAGCAAGAAAAACGGCGTGGATACTTGGCCTATTTATGGTATTTTCGCTTCTGATGGGAAGTCCGCAGTTGGAAGTAATGGCGCAGGAAAACGGAACGACATTTACGAATCCGAGGGAGATCACAGTAAATCTCACATTTCCAAATAGCGCAGATGCAGAGTGGATAGAGGGGATTTTCATTGGCGGCTTCGATAACGGTAACAAGGTTTCAGACGGCAAAGTTACCGTGGAAAAGAGTAGTACTTATTTTATTACAATCCAGTGTGCATTTGGAAAGACTGTGGATTCCGTCAAGATTAACGGAGCGCAGATGGAGATATCCGATAAGACAGATAAGGTAAGCTTTATGTGCCAGGATGCGGATGTCTACAATATTGAAATCGCGCTTGGCGGCGGTACGCCCACGATTGCATGGGACAATACAGGAAGTCTAGGAGACGATGCAAAGATAGAAAACGGTAAGGTGGAGATTGTTGCGGTGGCAGGAATTACCGATATGAATGCCGCAAACGGCGGACTTTATGCAGTGCAGCCGGGGACGCCGGTTACCATTCGGCTGATTCCGGATTATGGCTACCAGCTAAAGAGTACGGATTTAAACGGAGTGACCGTTGCTGCCGGCTCAGAAGTTAATACATTTACCTTTACCATGCCGAATACGAATCTGCATCTGGCGGCGTTGTTTGAGAAAACCGAGGATAGGATTGACTGTACGAGAAGTACCGTGGTATCGAATGCAAGTATTGTAAACGGCGGAAACGCCGCATCCAGTGGAAACCTTAGTCTGACAGTGAGAGATAATGCAAGCTACAACACGGACGTGACCGGAGCAGTAAGCGGTACAGAAGTTGTTAAGGTGGCTTCGCTTGATCTTACGCTTGAAAATATCGTAGGGAAGGGTGACGGTACTTGCTGGGAAGTTCCTGTGACAGAATTTGCGAATGATATTAACGTGGGGCTTACTCTGGATTTGGGTGCGCCTGGCGCCGGAGAAACATACAGCGTGGTCAGGGATCACAACGGCGTTCTGACAGAACTTGCGACAACATATGACGCGGCGACAAAGGTGCTTACATTTTCGACGAATCAGTTTTCTACATATACGATTGTAAAGAAGAATGTTCCAGATACCTCGACAGGAAATACGGATACATCGTCGGATAATACGTCGTCAGGCAGTACGCAGACTACAAATGATACATCGTCGGATAATACGTCGTCAGGCAGTATGCAGACTACAAATGATACATCGTCGAATAATGCGTCGTCAGGCAGTACGCAGACTACGGCAGACAGCAGCAATAACCTGACCAGTCCTAAGACCGGAGAGGGTACAAACATGTTACTTTGGATTTTAATTGGACTTACATCCGTCGGAATGACGATAGGCGCGATTGCCTGCAGGCGGCGTGGGGCTTTCCGTAAGTAATGATCGTCGTTTTTCTATTGACACCGAATGCAAAGTAAGTTAATCTAAACAAGAAAATAAAAATCGCAGAGGGACTGTGCGTGTCGGACACAAACGGTTGAGAAGGTTAAAACCTGACTCTTTGAACCTGTCAGTTAATACTGTTGTAGGGAGCGGAAAATGAATTTGAAAGGATTCGGCGCGACTACGGCACGGAATCCTTTTTTGTTTGTCCGGGCGTGGAACAAAAGCTGCGCTGCCAGAAAAACGGAAGCGCGAAAGTATTGAAATATCCCAAAAAACGCAACTCTGCAGAAATGGAGTATGTATGGAACAATACGCAACACAGATGGAAGCAGCCCGCAAGGGGATTGCAACGGAAGAATTAAAGAAAGTGGCGGCAAAGGAGCGCATGACGGTTGAAGAACTGATGCCGCTCGTCGCAGAGGGCAAGGTTGCCATCTGTGCCAATAAGAATCATAAGTGTATCGATCCCGAGGGCGTGGGCTCGATGCTGCGGACGAAGATCAATGTGAATCTTGGCGTGTCGAGAGACTGCAAGGATTATGGCGTCGAGATGGAAAAAGTCATGGCGGCGGTCAATATGGGCGCGCACGCCATCATGGATCTTTCTTCCCACGGCGATACGATTCCGTTCCGCAGAAAGCTTGTAGCGGAATGCCCTGCAATGATCGGGACCGTGCCGGTATATGATTCCGTGATTCACTATCAGAGAGACTTATCGACGCTCACCGCAAAGGATTTTATTGACGTGGTGCGCCTGCATGCCGAGGACGGTGTTGATTTCGTGACGCTCCACTGTGGAATCACGAGAAAGACCATTGAGCAGATTAAAAAGCACAAGCGTAAGATGAACATCGTCTCCAGAGGCGGTTCGCTTGTCTTCGCATGGATGAGTATGACGGGGGAGGAGAATCCGTTCTACGAGTATTACGATGAGATATTGGAGATCTGCCGCGAGCACGACGTGACGATATCACTTGGCGACGCCTGCAGACCGGGCTGTCTTGCGGACGCGTCCGATGTGTGCCAGATTGAGGAGCTGGTGCGCCTCGGCGAGCTGACGAAGCGCGCGTGGGAGCGTGATGTACAGGTCATGGTGGAGGGACCGGGGCACATGCCGATGGATCAGATCGCCGCGAATATGAAGCTTCAGCAGACCATCTGCATGGGAGCGCCGTTCTATGTGTTAGGTCCGCTCGTGACGGATATCGCGCCGGGCTATGACCATATTACTTCTGCAATCGGCGGCGCGATCGCTGCGCAGAACGGTGCGGCTTTCCTGTGCTATGTGACTCCGGCGGAGCACCTTGCGCTTCCGAATGTGGAGGATGTTAAGCAGGGCATCGTTGCATCGAAGATCGCGGCGCACGCGGCGGATATCGCAAAGGGGGTCCGCGGGGCAAGAGAGATCGACGATAAGATGGCAGACGCGAGGCGTGAGCTCGACTGGGATGCACAGTGGGAGTGTGCGCTTGACCCCGAGACGGCAAAGCAGATCCGCGACGACAGAAAGCCGGAGCATGACGATACCTGTTCGATGTGCGGAAAGTTCTGTGCGGTGCGCAGCATGAATAAGGCGCTTTCCGGTGAATACATCGATATTTTGTAGGAGGAATAAAAATATGAAGATAAATACAAGAAAGCTTGCGGTGGCAGGCATGATGACGGCTCTTGGAGTGGTGTTGTCCACATTTTACATACCGGTGGGCGTATCGAAGTGTTTTCCGGTACAGCATCTTTTGAATGTGCTGGCGGGGATTTTTCTGGGTCCGTGGTATGCGCTGGGATTTTCATTCTGTGCGGCGCTGATACGGAATCTCATGGGCACGGGAAGCCTGCTTGCGTTTCCAGGAAGCATGATCGGGGCATTTCTTTGCGGGATGCTCTACCAGCGAGTGAAGAAAGTTCCGGCGGCAGTCGCAGGTGAAGTGATCGGAACGGGAATCATCGGCGGAATACTCTGCTATCCGGTGGCGCGGTTTTTGATGGGGAACGCCGAGGCGGCGCTGTTTACCTATGTCCTTCCGTTTCTTATCAGTACGCTTGGCGGCAGTGCGCTTGCGGCAATTCTGCTGATCGCATTGTATCAGTCGAAGGCGGTAGGAGTACTTCGAGGGATGCTTGAGCAGCCCCAATAAAGCGTATGGGGCAGGAAATAAGGTGTATGGGGCAGGAAACAGGGCGTAAGGAACAGGAAACGGAATGTAAGGAGCGGTAAATGAAATCACACAAAGGAAAACGTCTCGTAAAATACGTGCCTGATTATGTGGTCTTTGATCTGGAGACGACGGGCGTAGACGTCATAAAAGATGACATTATAGAAATATCAGCCGTAAAGGTTTTGGGCGGGAAAGTCGCAGACACTTTTTCTACGCTGGTCAATCCCGGCAGATCGATTCCGTATTATGCTACACAGGTGAACGGCATCACCGATGAGATGGTGGAGGATGCGCCGGATATCAGGGAGGCGCTTGCGGATTTTCTCGCATTTGCAGGGGATGCGGTGCTTGTGGGCCATAATATCCAGTCATTTGATCTGAACTTCGTATCGAATGCCGCAGAGGGACTTTTCGGGAAAACAGTGGAAAATGATTATATCGACACGCTGCACATGGCGCGAAGCTGCCTGCCGGAGCTGTCACATCACAAGCTTGTGGATGTGGCGTCCTATTTTCACATTAGCGCAGAGGGTGCACACCGTGCGCTGTGTGACTGCATCATGAACCAGAAATGCTATGAGGAGTTAGGAAAGCTTCAGGCAAATCAGAAGCTTGAACTGTGTCCGAGATGCGGCGGCGAACTGCGAAAAAGGAACGGAAAGTTCGGTGAGTTTTTCGGGTGCAGCAATTATCCGGCATGCCGGTATACAAGAAACATATAGGAAAACCCCGGCGGGAAACACGGAGCAAATCCGTTTATTCCTGCCGGGGTTTTGCGCATGGCATATTGTTCGTGTAGGAAGTTCATGTATGAAGCTCTGCTTTGTAGCCCAGTCCCCGGATCGTGACGATTTCAAACTCCTTCCAGCCGTCGAATTTGCTGCGCAGACGGCTGATATGTGTCTTGATGGTATTTTCATCGCTGTCCGTGTCATAACCCCAGATATCTTCTAAGAGCTGGTCTTTGGTGAAAATGACATCGGGGTAGGAAAGCAGCTTGTAGAGCAGTTCAAATTCTTTTTTGGGCAGCGTGAGCCGTTCGGCTGCACCGCATGCAGCGCCTGTAGCTGCCGGGGGTGCATCGGCGCATGAGGCGCGGCTTACGGTGTAGTTATCTGCATTGACGGTAACGGAGCCGATGGTAATTCTGCGGTCGGTGTTGATTTTGGCACGGCGTAGCAGCGCCTCGATGCGCCATAGAAGTTCCTCGTAGTTCACAGGCTTTGTCATATAGTCGTCCGTTCCGGTCAAAAAGCCCTCCTTTTTTGCCTCAAAGGTCTGCTTTGCCGTGAGCATGATAACGGGGATCTCCTGCTTGTATTCGCGCAGTGTGCGCACCAGCTCATAGCCGTCCATGTTCGGCATCATGATGTCGGCGACGATCAGGTCGATATGCTGTTTATAAAACAGGTCGAGAGCTTCCTCGCCGTCGCATGCCGTCACCACATCATAGTGCGGTTTTAATCGGGCGGTCGTAAGAAGCCTTGTATTCTTATCATCCTCTACCACAAGTATTGTAGCCATAGAAAACCTTCCTTTCACAGAGAGTTTATCAGGACTTTGGAAGCCGCACGGTAAAAGTGCTGCCTGCCCCCGGCGTGCTCTTTACCTCGATTCTGCCGCCGCAAAGCTCGACAATGCGGTGCGCAATCGATAGCCCAAGTCCCATGCCTTTCGTGGCGTGGGAGGGGTCCGCCTGATAATATTTATTGAAAATATGTGCAATTTCCTCTTCGGTCATGCCTTTTCCGGTGTCCGATACGGAAACAAGGACTTCGTTTCCCTCCTGCCGCATCACAACGTCGATCGTACCGCATACCGGGGTGAATTTGATGGCGTTGTTTAACAGATTGATCCAGATGTGCGACATCAGATCGGCATTTCCTGAGTATGTTACAGGTGTAAGATCGACGCCCATATCAATTTTCTTGTCCGTCCATTCGCGGGAGAGCAGGATGATATTCTGCTTGATCTGTTCGTCGAGCGGGTACGGCGCTTTGTCAGGAATGGACTGCTGGCTGTCGAGCCTCGACATCATAAGCGTCTGCCGGGAGAGCGCGGCGAGGCGGTCCGATTCATCGGCGATAATCTGCAGATATTGCCGTCTTTCCTCATCCGGTACCTCCGTGTCCAAAAGCAGGTTGGCAAAGCCGTTGATCGAGGTGATCGGGGTCTTGAACTCATGGGAAAAATCGTTGATGAAATCATTGCGCAGAGTTTCGACGCTGCGAAGCTCTGCTGTCATTTTATTAAAATTCTCCGCTACCTCGGTAAAGGGCGACAGCTTTCTTGCATTCAGCGTGATGTCGTAATTGCCGTCCGCCACCTGATGAATGCCCAGGATAATCTGATTCAGCTTCTTATAGATGACTTTTGAAAAGAAATAGGTAAACAGCTCCATCATAAGCGCCATAGGAATCGGCATTCCGAGTCCGACAAGCGGGTCGTAATAGGGATTGGGGCGAATGACTGCTACCATGTATTCTAAGAACTCGCATGCCAGAATGGAGAGTACCGCAGGAACGATGGCAAATATGGCAAAATAATTCGGAAGCTTATAGATGTCGTCAAGATGCTTGTTTTTCTTCATAAGTATATACTCCGATCTGTATTCTGATTTCGTCTTTCATCATATGGTATTTGCTGCGGATTCGCAATGCATTTTTCTGAGTTATAGTAAGGATAGCATGGAAAGGTAAACTTACCGTAAACGAAAAAGTGTAATGACGGTATGGTACGGAGAAAACATAGATGTGGCTTTTGCGAGGCATATGTGGTAAAATAAGAAAGGTTTCAGCCAGCTAAAGAATTGAATGAAGAAAATATATTTAGTTGACAGTGAGAATGTAGGAGACATATGGGTACCGCTTTTGGCAGCCTCGCAGCCGGAGGATGAAGTAATTGTGTTTTACACACAGAAAAGTCCGCATATGAATTATGAGAATGTGAGGATGCTCAAAGAGACGGACAAAGAAGCAATTTTTATCAAATGCTTTGAGGGGAGCAATGCGCTCGATTTCCAGCTCGTATCGGAACTGGGATATCGGCTGCGCGAGAATCAGGAGTGCGACTACGTGATCGTATCCAACGATACAGGATTTGACGCGGTCGTCCGCTATTGGTCACAGAGACAGATGTCGGTAAGACGTCTGAGCGGCAAGGAATGCTACAGACAGCTAAACGGCAAGAAGAAGGGCACGGACGAAAGTGCGCGGACAGTGCAGGAGACACAGGAACCGGCAGCGGTGCAGGAGATGACCGCTACGGATGCAAAGGAGCAGGGAGCAAAGGGTATCGAAGAAGGCGCTGGCGTGGTAATGCAGCAGCCGGATGGTGTGGAATCACAGCCGACGGCGGAAGAGATGCAGGCGGCGGGACAGCAGCCGGACGCGGCGGCAGGAGAGTCACAGGCGGCGGGACAGCAGCCGGACGCGGCGGCAGGAGAGTCGCAAGCGGCGGGACAACAGTCGGACGCGGCGACAGGAGAGTCGCAAGCGGCAGGACAGCCGGAGGACGCGGAGAAGCCGTCGGACATGCAGCCTGCCATGGATGCGGACGCACTTGTAAAGACGCTTACCTGCTGTATCAGCAAGGAGAATCTTGTGGACTTCCACAATGCGCTTGTGGCGTTGTTGGGAGAGGATGAGGGCAAGAAGCTCTATCAGGAGATCAAGGGCAATGCGGAGTATACGCTGTACTGGTCGACACTTCCGGCGGGCAGTCAGAAGGAGAAGTTCGAGCTGTACTGCAGTCTGGTGTTTGCTCACAGCGAATTTGCCGAGGAAGCGCCGGAGGATTTTGCAGGATTTCTCTATCAGGCAAGCGGGAAGCGCAAGAACTTAAACTCGCTCCGTGCCGCACTGCAGGGGCATTATGGCAAGGACAAGGGAATGAGGTATTACTCTTTGTTCAAGTCACATATCAAGATTATGAATCGCATGTAATGAAGGAGAAGCTGGCTGGAACGTAGAAAACATGCGATAATTTTGGGTTTATAGGCATTTGTTTCTGTGAAAAACAAAATAAGACTGGTATTTGCATGGCAGATTTGATATAATACGCATGACGAAGGAGGAGAAAGCATGAAAAACCAATTGGTATGGGAAGAACGCTTTAATATTGGGGTTGAACTGATTGACAAAGAACATAAGAATCTTTTTAAAATTATAAATAAGCTTTTTGAATTCCAGGATGATGACGAAAAGGAGCGGTGGGCCTGTCAGGAAGGAATTAAATTTTTTAAGAATCATGCGCTTAAGCATTTTGCGGATGAAGAAGAGTATATGATGTCGATCGATTACAGCGGGGTAGAAACGCATCGCCGTATACATAGGGATTTTCAGGAAAAGCTGCTGCCGACATTGGAACGTGAGTTGGAACAGTCCGAATATTCTGCAGAAGCTGTGGAACATTTTCTTGGCGTTTGCGCCGGCTGGCTGATCGGACATACTCTGATTGAAGACCATGCGATTGTCGGAAATGCAAAGAGCCAGTGGACAAACATGATGACGAAAGAAGACAATGAGACGATGGAACAGATCATCTGCCAGTTGCTGCATGAGATGTTCCGGAAGGATTTCCGGCTGATCAGTGAAAGCTATGGAGGAGAGAAATTCGGCAAAGGGCTTTACTATCGGTTGATTTACCAGAATAAGCAGAAGAAAAAGTGGGAGACATGCCTTGTTTTCGAGGAAAAGGTGCTGCTTAATACGGTTGGAAAAATGCTCGATGTAAAGACCAATACCGTTAATGTGCTGATCGTCAATGCGGTTCGGTTTACCGCACGTGAGTTTGTAGAAAGCATCATTAAGAGAATTCGCCCGGATGAAGAATATACACTGGTGTCGGAGAACCTGCTCACCTATGAACAGTTTAAAAAAATATATCAGAGGGAAGGTACGAAATGTAGCCTGTTATTTAGTTCTGATGTCGGATATTTTGCGTATTGCGCCATTGCACCGCAGCTTGCGGAAAGCGGGATCGGGACGGCGATCGATCCGGAAAATGCTATGAAGCAGATCGATACGTTTCTTAAAAAGAATAAGAAAGAAAACGAGAAGGCAAGTCAGAAAAAGAAAATACTTGTAGTGGACGATTCTGCCGTTGTGATTGAACTCATTAAGGAGCTTTTAGGAGAAACCTACGAGTTATCTTTTGCCAATTCAGGTCTTGCAGCGATCCGGAGTCTGTCATTGAACCGACCGGATCTGATCCTGCTTGATTATGAAATGCCGGTCTGCAATGGCAAGCAGATATTGGAAATGATACGGGCGGAGAAGGATCTGGCGGATTCTGCGGTCATTTTTCTGACAAGCAGAGTAGACAGGGAAAGTGTCCAAAAGGTGTTGTCGTTAAAGCCGGCGGGGTATTTGTCCAAAGGTCTTAAGCCGGAGGAGATCAAGAGTAACATTGATGAATATTTTAGAAGATTAGGCTGATGTGATAGCGCTTATCACATTGTATATAAGACTGGAGCAAATCTGTAGGATAGAAACAGAGTTGCTTCAGTCTTATTTTACTCTGCTGCGGTCAGGCATCTGGCGTGGTCAGACAGTGTGACATGGCGATGGGCGACGATGCGGTTATAATCCATGGACATACAGTATAGCGGGAAAGGAAATACCTATGAAAAGAGCGGTAAAAATATTTTTAATCATAACAGGCATAGTTGTAGGTTTGATTCTTATCCTGGCAGGAAGTCTGTGGTATGTGACAGAGTGTAAGTGTACAGACATTGACACGCAGATATCGCCGGATGAACGCTGCCAGCTTACGCTACAGATGAAGGGAGAACCGGAATGGCCGTTTGGCAGCACGCACGGGAGAATTATTGTCAGATATGATGATCAGGTTATAAGGAAAATTGAATTTGCAATCTATGATGACGGAGCAACGCTTCGAAAGGAAAACTGGAGCGTTGCCTGGGGGGCGGCGGGAGCGCAGGTTACTTTAGTGGGAAGCGAGCAGGACGATCAGGTATTGCAGATTATGTATGACGGTACGGAAGAATTTCCCGGTTACAGTGAGGAACAGATCACGGCAGAAATGGGAAAACGTTATGGCAGCGTCAAGGCCTGTGGCATGGAGGGGGAATTCTATTATTATGATACGGGAGAATTTTCATTTTTGGTACAGAATGATCTGGTGATGAACGACAATTATAAAACGGAGTATTACCGTTATTTGACGGACGCTTATTTTGCAGGACGGAACCGGGCGCATGAGTACGAGGAAAACGGGGAGGGAATAGAAAATTCTTATACGCCGGTTATTTCATTAAATTCATCGAGCAGTGAGGAAAAGGAATGGTTCTGTTCAGACGTAATAAATTGGCTGCTATATGTGATGAACGACCTTCCTTATGAGGAAAATGAAGAACTTTATCAGATGATAGAAATTGACTATGCGGGTGAAACTTTCGATTATCAGTTCCTGTACATGCAAAACTTTTCGCAGGAAAATATTTCGGAGGTATATAATGCTTTATATGATTCTGTAGAAAACATATTGACAGAGAGTTATGAGGAAAAAGTAAATGTAAAGGAAGACGTGGAAGAAGAAACGGAGAAAAAGGCAATAAGCGACGAAACCATACAATTTTGGTTGTCGCTGCAACCGGATTGCAGTTGTCAAACTGCCGATGGAACGGAATACCGGATGATTCCCGCTGATCGGGCGTGCGGCAGCAGTTACTATGTATTGATTGCTACTGCGGATGGCGGAAAGAGTGCACTTATGGTCAATCTGGATCCTTATCTGGGCAGCGGGGGTGAAGCAAAATGGATCAGCTTTCTGGAGGACGGCCAAACGGGATTTTCCTGCCTGACCTATAGCGGTGGAGCTTATGGAGCGTTTTACCGGACAGAGGACGGAGGCAGAAGTTTTGAAGAAATAAAATATCCTTCCGCGAAAGCAAAGCTTCCGGATGGAACGTATTATAATCCGTTTGTTGTGCCGGAAAAGGTGTATGAAAAAGGTGGAAAACTTTACATGGAAGCAGGGCAGGGTGCAAATGGAGATTATTATGGCGAGGAAGGTTACTGTAATGGTCTGTATGAATCTGAGGATAACGGGAAGAGTTGGATGTATGTGAAGGAGATAGCGGTACGCTGATATAATGGATTATCAATATTATTTCAGAGGCATTGTATAGAAGGTGATAATTGCGATGAAACAGGATATTGGAGAGGCAATGAATGATCAATTAATAATTGATGCACATTATTATAATAAATTGGATATTGAAGGTTTTTCCAGAATGATGAGAGCTCCGTCTTATTGCTATAAGTTCTACTGGCTGGAAGCAATTGTGCAGCTTATATCGGAGAATAGGACAGAAGCCACTTATGATGAAATCATTGATGAGATGATTTCGAATGCGTGGTATTCAGTCCTTGAATTTCACATACATTTGAGTGGAATCTGGGGTGACGGCGGACCCAAGGATAATCTGGAGAAAGCAGTACTCAAGCTCAGAGACTTGAGCGGTTTACCGGCGAATGCAACAAAAGTGGAGATAAAGAATGTTATTAAGCAGTTTGATAAGCAGCTTCATGCTGAAAAACAGGCACTGACGCTTAATGTCCCATATAAAGCACTATCAGGGTTTGCGAATAAAACTGGTGAGAGGATCAGTTTGGACAGTAGTGCGGGAAGAATGATCGCGTATTATAACAAGCTAAGCGAAAGTGATATCTTGCTGCCATATACATTTGGTTCCGAGAGTGGGTTAAGCAGAACATTATCATTTAATGATGCATGGATGCAGATGATAAAAGACAATACTGTGGCAATTATAGGCTGGGTTCAATGTGAGAAGGTAAAATGGCTGCAGAGCAATAATCCAGAGGTTCCTGGATTGATATACAAGCTTGCGCCATTAGATGAAAAGATGCGTAAACTATCTCATGTGCGCAAACTGTGGGACGGTATATTGGATTTGCGCGGCGTTTTGGATGTTTTTACGGATGAATTGATTAATGAAGAAAAATATGATGTTGATCACTTTATTCCGTGGTCATTTGTAATGAATGATGAGCTATGGAATTTGATGCCAATGGATTCGTCATTGAATTCATCAAAGAACAATCGGCTGCCGGATTGGAACGATTTCTTTGTACGATTTGCAAGAAACCAGTTCATAATGTATGAGATGATTCATGAACGAGAGGGTATCAGAAAGCTCTACGAAGCTTGTTATAAACTATAAATGAGCAAGTTCGTGATTTTGCATAAAAGAAAGACACCTTGAATTCGATTGTGTTGTATAATGAAAGTGACAAAACGGTTTTCCTTCATGCTGGTCTCCTTCTGTTTATTCCCGGTAAATCTGTGCAAACCGGAAATTTCTGATGAATAACATGGTGCAGGATCGTTTTCGATTATTATATTTTACTGTGAGATTGTGATATTAGCAATAGTGAAATGGGGCAGAGAAGAGTTGAAAAGGCAGACGGATAAGAAACAAAGATAAAATAGTAAAAATAGAATAGAACAAAGAAAGAATATGGAGATAAAACAGAAAGGAATAAACAATGAATGTAAATCCTATAACAAGATTGGATTATCCAGATCTGGACGTGATCCGCGTAGAAGACACCTATTATATGGTATCCACAACCATGCACTTTATGCCGGGCTGTGAGATTCTGCAGTCTTTTGATCTGGTGCACTGGGAGCATGTGACTTATGTCTATGAGACGTTGGATCATACGGATGCGCAGCAACTGAAAAGCGGTCAGAATATTTACGGACAGGGCATGTGGGCAGCTTCCCTGCGCTATCATGAAGGCCGATTTTATATCTGCTTTGTGGCAAATGATACCCGTAAGACTTATTTGTATACTTCGGAAAAAATAGATGGTCCATGGAAAAAGCAGCTGATAGAAGGCTTTTATCATGACGGTTCTTTATTATTTGATGAGGATGGCAGAAACTATATTGTATATGGAAATGATGAAATCTGGATTACAGAATTGAATGAAGATTTGACTGCACCAAAGAAGGACGGATTACATCGTCTTTTAGTCAGTGATCATAAGAACCCGGAGCTAGGCTATGAGGGTTCTCATATTCAAAAAATAAACGGCTATTATTATATTTTTCTGATTCATTCCCTGAGAGACCGCTGGATGCGGACGGAAGCATGCTTTTACAGTGATTCTCTGGAAGGAGAATTCACGGGTGGAGATGTACTTTGTGATGATCGTGGATATTGTGGACAGGGCGTGGCACAGGGAGGAATAGTGGATACGCCAGATGGAAAGTGGTATGCAATGCTGTTTCAGGATTCCGGAGCAGTTGGACGGATTCCTATTCTGCTTCCGGTTACCTGGAAGGATCATTTTCCGTTTTTTGGACAGAACGGACATGTGCCGGAAGAAATAGAGGTTCACAGTACCAGACCAGGATATATTTATCAGCCATTAGTGGGAAGTGATGATTTCTGTAATGGGCTGCTTCCGCGCTGGCAGTTTAATCATGATCCAGATCCACGGTACTATCATCTGGATGCATTGCAGGGAACCTATACAATTACAACACGGGAAGTTTGTACAGAGCTTACACAGGCAGTAAATACGCTTACGCAAAGGATGAGTTATCCGTCCTGCGCAGCTGAGGTTACTGTTGATGCTTCTGCATTGAAAGAGGGCGATGTCGCAGGTTTGTGTGCGTTGCAGAGTTGTTATGCTGCAGTTGGCATTACAAAACATCATGGAAAATATGAAGTCCTTATGCTGGATAAAAAAGAAGATGGTATATTGGATATGACGGAAGGAACTGTTGTTGAATCACACCAGATGGATTTTCGTCTTGAAGCAGATTTCTGTAACATGAAGGATGAAGCACGCTGCTATTACCGGGTAAATAAGGGAGACTGGCTACCCATCGGAACCGTGCATAAGCTGTACTTCAAACTGGATCATTTTACTGGTTGCCGGTTTGGTCTGTTCTGCTATGCGGCAGAGGAAACAGGAGGAAGTGCCTGCTTCCGGGATTTTAAGTATTATGATGTTGATGAAATCTCATAAAGATAGAACTGCATAAAATAAGTGTCGGAATTTACTCAAATTTTTCCTACTTTGGACATTGGTTTTTACAACGGTATTGTATAGTGAAGCAGAGGAAAAACAAAACATGTTTCAGAGAGGAGAAACGATTATGAGAATTAAGAGTATGATGAAGGGTATGCTTGCTGTTGTAATGGCAATGTCTATGGCAGCATGCTCCGGAGCACCTGCAGCAGACCAGACTTCTTCTGAGTCACCGTCACCGGCACAGACAGAAAGTACAGCAGCAACAGAGCAGGAAACAATCGTAACAGAAGTATCTGCAGAAACGCAGACGCAAGAAGAAACAGCAAAAGCACCGAAATATGTTTTCTGTTTATTGGTGATGGTATGAGCTATCCCCAGTTTCAGGCAGCATCTGACTATCTTGGAGCAATAGCAGATGAAGATTATGTCAAGGCACTTCCGAGCAATAGCTATGAAGACCGTGGAGGAGCAGTACTGGACGGATCGGAAGCAGGATACAAGGTTACCTATACACAGGCTGATGCAGAAGCGGTTACGGCTGAAGATGGAAGGGTTATTCTGATGGATGAGCATCTGGCAGATTCCGACGTTATGGATTATGATATGGATCGTGCAGATGGAGAATGGGCATTATCTGACTATGTACAAAAGGGTATTGAAGTATTGGATAATGACACCGGATTCTTTATGATGTGTGAAGGTGGAAAGATTGACTGGGCATGTCATGCAAATGATGCCGGTGCAAAGGATAAAACAGAGGATCTTCATAAAATGATAAAGGAGTATAAGTTTGATGAACAAGAATAAGTTTGCGGTTACACCGCCTATGGGCTGGAACAGCTATGATTATTATGATACTACGGTGAGTGAGGAACAGGTAAAAAAGAATGCAGAGTATATGGCTGCACATTTGAAGAAATTTGGCTACGAGTATGTTGTTGTAGATATTGAATGGTATTCCAATGATGCCGGAACAAAACGGAAGGAGTTTCAGTACATTCCGTTTGGAGATGATGTAATGGATGAGTTTGGACGTTTTCAGCCCAGTCCCGGCAGATTTCCGTCATCAGCAGACGGAAGCGGATTTACACAGTTGGCCTCTTATGTACATGAACTTGGATTAAAATTCGGTATTCATATTATGAGAGGTATCCCACGTGCGGCAGCAGAAAAGCATCTTCCTGTTAAAGGAACATTTTTTACCGCAGACATGGTGGCAGATCCGTCCTCGATCTGCGGATGGAATCCGGATATGTATGGAGTGAGAAATACAGAAGCAGGTCAGAGCTATTATGATTCCCTGATAGAGATGTATGCTTCCTGGGGTGTTGATTTTATTAAGTGTGATGATATCTGTGACAGCTTTATATATCGGAATGACAGCTTTTCCGGATGGCATGAAACCGAAATGTTATACAAGGCTATTCAGAAATCAAACAGGGAAATTGTACTCAGCCTTTCCCCGGGTCCTGCACATATTGACCGTGCGTGGCAGTATTGCAGATATGCAAACATGTGGCGTATTACGGATGATTTCTGGGATAACTGGGAGCTTCTTAAGAATATGTTCTGGAGATGTGAGCTATGGCAGGATCATGTAAAAGAGGGCAGTTTCCCGGATTGCGATATGCTGCCACTCGGCAAGGTCGGTAAAGGCTTTGAGACAGGAGAAAGAGACTGTCTGTTTACCAGGGAAGAGCAGAAGACCATGATGACGCTATGGTGTATGTTCCGTTCTCCGCTGATGATTGGCGCCGAGCTTACCAAAATGGATGATTTTACATTGGGTCTTCTCACTAATAAAGAGCTGTTGGCGTTACTTTCCGAGGACTGCAGGGGAGAACAGCTGCGAAGATCGGAAGAGGAGGCTGTCTGGAAAAATACAAACATAAAAACCGGCAAGCTTACGGCAGCACTGTTTAATCTCAGTGATACAGATCGGGAGATCTGTTTGAATATGGAAGAGCTGTCAGGACGGGAAACGGATAAGGATTCCTATGAATTTACCGAGCTGTGGAGTGGTGAGGTTTTACATAGCGGAAAGGAAGCATTAACCGTCGTAGTACCTGCACACGGCACGAAAGTGTTTTCTGTTCGATAGATAATAAAAATTTTATCCAGACCGGTATTGCTGCGGAGTAATACCGGTTATTTTTTTGAATTGTTTATGAAAGTAGGAGCTGCTGGAAAATCCGGTTTTTTCTGCAATAATATCCATTCCCCAGCTGGTTCTTTCAAGAAACTCTTTTGCCTTATCAATGCGCATGGATGTAATGTAGGCACTCAGAGTCTGGTCAAATTTCTGATGAAATACATAAGATAAATAATCCGGACTCATATGCAAATATTCTGCAATAGAAGAACGGTTCAGATCAGGATCGGATAAATTGGAATAGATATAGGTTCGTACACGGAAAATAAAGTCCTCATCCTCTGCCAGCTGATCCCGAGCTGTCTTAGCAGGAGCAATGGATGAAATGGCAGCTGCAGACTGTTGATGAGACTGATTTTGCTTAAGCTCCAGTGCGTGCCGGATTTCATCACATAATTGTGTCTTATCTATAGGTTTTAAAACATAGCTGGCACAATGAAGCTTTAACGCCTTCTGGGCATAATCAAAGCGTTGATGGCCGGACAAAATCATACATATTATGGGATATGCAAAACAAACATTTGCAACATCCACGAGAAAGAAGGTGTCTCTCGCAAATGCTATACATCATTCGTCATTCATATACAACCGGTTAAAAAAATTTAACTTTTGCAAATTTTATTCTAACCGGGTGGTAAATCATCTTATGGGCATCCTGATTAGTATTTTTATCTCAGGATATCACGGTAAAACCACGGACTTTGCTAAAAACAGTTCCTTCCACAGAACTACGATTGCCCATTTTCTCAATTCTGGGAAATGGGATGACTCATTACTTGCAGATACTTTAAAACGTTCCGTCATTGAGATTATTTATTCAGAAGCAGCACGCACCGGAAAGCCTGTTTTCTGCATTGTGGATGATACAATCGCTTCAAAGACAAAGCCTTCGTCACGGGCTCTGCATCCAATTGAAGATGCGTATTTCCATCAGTCCCATTTAAAAGGAAAACAGGATTATGGGCATCAGGCCGTTGCTGTCATGCTTTCCTGCAACGGCATTGTCCTGAATTATGCTTTTGTTTTGTACAATAAATCCATTTCCAAAATCAACATTGTGCAAAACATTGCAAGGGAACTGCCAGTTCCCCCGGTGATGTCCTATTTCCTGTGTGACTGCTGGTATGTTTCTGAAAAAATAATCAGTACCTTTGTGGAAAGAGGATTTCATACGATTGGTGCTTTAAAAACGAACCGGATGCTCTATCCTTTCGGGATCAGAAAGAAACTCAGCGAATTCGCCGCACTTCTGTCCGTGACACATGCAGATTTTAACCTTGTGACAGTTAAAAACAAAAATTATTATGTGTACCGGTATGAAGGAAAACTTAATGGCATCGAAAATGCTGTTGTTCTTTTGAACTACCCGGAAAAAGCATTTGGAAACCCGAAAGCATTGCGGGCTTTTCTCAGCACCGATGTCTCATTATCAACCGATGAAATCCTGTCCTGTTACGTATGCCGGTGGTCAATCGAAGTATTTTTCCGGCAGTGCAAGGATAAACTGGCACTGGGCAGCTACCAGATACGCTCTGCACAGGGAATCCGGAGGTACTGGTTGCTGATGTCACTGGCACATTATATGTGTGTTACAGGAACTGGTGAATTCTGCTCTTTCGAAACCGGATATCACCGGATCTGTGATACTATCCAGCAGGAACAGTATTGGTATCTGTTTCAATGTGCAAGGGAAAGCAATGACTTTGACTCATTTATGAAATTGGCAGTGTAGTTTTGTGCAATTTTTCAAACTTGCTCATTTATAGTTATAAAGATAATTTGCATTTTATTTGGGCGAATCAGGAATTATATCGAAAGGGAAATTCTGATACAGAGTTTTATGGAATCCTGGAGAAGAATATGCGGCCGATATATGATTCAGCAAGAAGACAAGGTTATGACGTGTGGGATAAAAGGCTGGTAGGATAGTTATTCGATTTCGCATAAGGTGAAATAGATATATCAATCAAAATAATCAAATGTCCAAAAGTGTAGGTAAGAGGTGAACGGAAAGAGGTATATTAAATGACCGAAGAAAAGATAACAGAGCTTCAAAGTGGATTTAATACAGCATTTATCAACGGTGTATTTCATTCTAATTTAGCATATAGACCGCAATTTATTTATAACGACAATAAGAATGGTCAGAAGGTGTTTTCTGCCATAGAAGATGAATTGCTGCGATGTGATAGCTTTTCAATTAGTGTTGCATTTATTACAAGAGGTGGTATTACTCCGCTTCTACAAACATTGAAGGAATTAGGGCGAAGAGGCGTGCCGGGTAGAATTTTGACTACGGATTACCTTTGTTTCAGTGATCCTGTGGCATTAGATACAATAGCGAGTCTTTCTAATATTGAGCTTCGTATGTATCAAACAGAACATTCAGGAAATGGATTTCATACCAAGGGATATATTTTCCAAAAAAGTGAAGAATACCGTTTTATCATTGGCAGCTCCAATTTGACACAGGATGCCTTGACACGAAATATGGAGTGGAATACAAAGCTTGTGTCTACTAATAAGGGGGAAATGGCAAATTCTGTTTTAGCTGAATTTGAGAAGATTTGGAATGCGACAGAATATACGAAGCCTTATGAAGAATTTATCGAGAAATATAGAAGAAAATACGAAGAGAAGCAATTATTTAATAAAATGGTTGCCAAACAGAAAAAAATTGCAAAGAGTGAAGCTGTTCCATCTGTAGAAGCGTATACATTACAGCCTAATTCAATGCAGAGGGCTTTTATATATAATTTATTGGAATTAAGAAGCAAGGGCGTAGATAAGGCATTATTAATTTCTGCTACGGGTACAGGGAAAACCTATGCTTCCACATTTGCTATGAGAGAGCTAGGATTTAAGAGAGTTCTGTTTTTAGTGCATAGAAATCAGATCGCAAAGCAGGCGAAAGCATCTTTTGAGAGAGTATTTGGCAGCAGAATAAAGACAGGATTAGTATCAGGAACTAAGCATGATTATGAAGCAGATTTTGTGTTTGCAACGGTGCAGACATTAAGTAAACAGGAAAACTTAGAGAGATTCTCAAGAGATTATTTTGATGCCTGCATTTACGATGAAGCACATCATACAAGTGCAGACAGTTATAAAAAGATAATGGATTATTTCATGCCAGAGTTTACGCTGGGAATGACTGCGACGCCGGACAAGCGTGATGATAATATTGATGGACGTAATATATATGAAATTTTTGACCATAACATTGCCTATGAGATTCGGTTGCAGCAAGCAATGGAGGAAGATTTACTGTGTCCATTCCATTATTTTGGAATTACCGATTTAGCAATGATATCTGACGAAGGAAATTCAAGAGAAGGGCAGCTTGAGAATTTCAGATATTTAACCAGTGATGACCGGGTAAAGTATGTTATGGAACAGGCGGCGTATTTCGGGTATTCAGGAGAACGTGTAAAAGGCCTGATTTTCTGTAGTACAATTGACGAAGCGAAGGAGTTGTCCCGAAAGTTTAATGAGCAGGGCTTAAGGACGATTGCATTAAGCGGCGCTGACTCAGAGGAAACGAGAGCAGAAGCAATAGAACGTCTGGTGATGGATGTACAGTCTGAGGAAGATGAGTATTTGGATTACATTATAACCGTTGATATTTTTTCGGAAGGTACAGATATTGTGGAAGTAAATCAGGTTATTATGCTTCGGCCAACACAGTCTCCGATTGTTTTTATTCAGCAGTTAGGACGTGGGCTTAGAAAAGCATCGGAGAAGGAATATGTTGTTATTCTTGATTTTATTGGTAACTACAAGAATAACTTTATGATTCCGATTGCCCTATCAGGAGACCGTAGTTATAACAAGGATAATATCAGAAGGTATCTGATGGAAGGTGGTCGGGTGATTCCGGGTGCAAGTACCATTCACTTTGATGAGATTAGTAGAAAGCGCATTTTCGCAGCTGTGGATAATGCAAATTTCAGTGATATTAAGCTTATAAAAGAAAATTACACCAATCTTAAAAACAAGCTCGGTAGAATTCCGAGATTAAAAGATTTTGATGATTATGGCGAGATGGATGTTCTGCGAATTTTCGATAATAACAGCTTGGGAAGCTATTATAAATTCCTTGTAAAGTATGAAAAGGAATATGAAATAAGATTGGCACCAGAAGAAGAAAAAGTTATTGAATTTGTGTCTAAGAAGTTGGCTAGTGGTAAAAGAATTCAGGAACTACAACTTTTGAATAGAATGCTAACATACGCAAATAGAGTATTCTTATTTGCGGGATTGCAGGAAGAACTCAGAGCGGACTATGGAATTCAGATGAACGAAGACCAAAAGGAAAACATTATTAATATCATGACAAATGAATTCCCAGCAGGTGCAAGTAAGAATACATATGCAGAATGTATTTTTATTGAAGAAGATGATGGAGTTGGGACAGATTACCATGTTTCAAAATCGTTTGAAAAGATGTTAGCTAATAGGGAATTCTATGAGATTTTGAGAGAACTTATTGAGTTTGGCATCAGTCGTTATGAGCGAGATTTTTCTGACACTTATAAGGGAACAGATTTTGTATTGTATCAGAAATATACATACGAAGATGAGTGTCGATTACTTAACTGGGAAACAAATGAAGTGCCGTTAAATATTGGTGGATATAAGTATGACAAGAAGACAAAGACGTTCCCAGTGTTTATTAATTATGATAAGTCTGAAGACATTAGTGATACGACCAAATACGAAGACCACTTTACAAGCAGCAATAGTTTGATTGCAATGTCTAAGTCCGGAAGAAGTATTTCATCGGAGGACGTGCAGAACTTTTTGCATGCTTCTGAACGTGGAATTCAGGTACATTTGTTTGTACGTAAAAATAAAGATGATAAGATTTCAAAAGAATTTTATTATTTGGGACAAATGCAAGCAAGTGGTAAGGTAAAAGAATTTATTATGCCGAATACGGACAAAACTGCTGTTGAGATTGAGTGGTTTTTGGACGTTCCGGTACGTGAAGATTTATACGAATATATTGTAAATGAGTAGAGGCGTGATATGAAAACAGTACGAGTAGTGGCGGCGGTTATAAAAGCAACAAATGAAGAAGGTGAACCAATGATCTTTGCAACGCAAAGAGGATATGGAGATTTTAAAGGTGGTTGGGAATTCCCTGGTGGGAAGATCGAAGAAGGTGAAACACCGCAGGAGGCTCTTGCTCGCGAGATAAAGGAGGAACTTGAAACGGAAATTGTAGTTGGAGAACTGATTGATACAATAGAATATGATTATCCAACATTCCATCTTTCCATGGATTGCTTTTGGGCAGAGATTGTTTCGGGTGATTTAGTCCTTAAGGAGCATGAAGCAGCTAAGTGGTTGATGAAGAATGAACTGGATTCTGTGGAGTGGCTGCCTGCGGACATTATGCTGCTTGATAAGGTGCAATCAGAATTATAAAATGTATTGCAAATATAAAAAAGAACTTGACCGCTGAGTGGTAATGATTGCGTGTTTCCGGCGACCTGCCCTCTAAGCGCTTTTGTTCAATCGGAAGTTGTCATAGCGAAAATATATCATAGATGGGTTTAATTAAAAGGTCAGTTTTTCGTGACGAAGGAGAGCTCTTAAAAGCTCTCCTTTATTTTTATCTCCAAATCCATATGTACCAGTGGTTGTTCCGGTAATTTGTTTGTCAGCAGGTAATCCACGAGCAGTGAAAGGGAACGCGCTCCCTGTTCCTCGGGATGCTGGCAGATGGTTGCGGTGACGATTCCGGATTTCAACATCTCAAGCGTAGAAGGAACTGCATCGAACGTAATAACAACAGGCAGTTTTGACAGGGAACTGTTCTGGATGGCGCGGCATCCGCCGAAAACGCCCGCTGCGGTAAAGTAGAGCGCATTGATTTTAGGATGCTCCGATAACATGGCGGAGACAACGTCATAGCTTTGGTAGTCGTCATCATTGTTTTCGCGGATATCCATAATCTGGACAGGAAGCTTGTTCGCCTTGACATAATCAGAAAAACCGCGGATACGCTCCTCATGGCAGAGAATGTTGTGCGAACCGGTGACGATGCCAAGCCGGATGATACCGGAGTCTACCAACTGAAGCAGGTTCGCTGCAACCCTGCCGCATTTATGGTAATCGCTTCCGACATAAGCGATGCGCTTGGAATTCGGAATATCCGTATTGACAGTAACACAGGGAATGCCTGCTTCCCATAATTCGTCGATCTTAAGCGCGACCTCAGCGGCATTATATGGGGAGAGAATCAGACCGTGAATCCCCTCCTCGCGAAGCATATCTATCCGCTCAAGCTGTGTATGTAAATCAAAGGGGATGCGGTGCAAAAGAACGGTACATCCGTAGATGGAAAGTTCCTCTAACTTTGCATTCAGACCGTCTACGACCTCATCAAAGAAAGGATTTTCTTCCCCGAAGAGAAGCACGCCGATGACATACTTTTTTTTCTGGGCGGCAAGTGCCATACCGGCTTTATTTGGCTGGTAGTTTAAAAGACCTGCAATCTCTAAGACTTTTTTTTCCGTATCTGCATTTACAAACCCGCGGTGATTTAGAACACGGTCTACAGTGCCGCGTGACACGCCCGCAAGCTCGGCGATTTCTTTTATTGTAGCCATGAAAAAAATTCCTGCTTTCTTAAAATGTTCTGTATGCTTTTCATTAAAACATACCCATATGAAAATGTCAAACTATGTGCTCGGTAAAATATCACAAAAAGATGAAAGAAAAAATGTAAAAAACGTATATTGCAAAAAAAAATATTTCAGTATATGATAAACAAAACGTGCACGAGCACGGAAAGGAGAAGAGACAGATGCTCTATATTGGAATTGACTTGGGAACTTCTGCAGTGAAGCTCCTTTTAATGGGAGAGAACGGTGCGGTAAAGAATATTGTATCCAGAGAATATCCGCTTTATTTCCCGCATCCGGGGTGGTCGGAGCAGAATCCAAAAGATTGGTATAACGAAACGATGCAGGGACTTATCGAACTGTTAGAGGGCTTTGATAAGAGCGAGGTGGCAGGTATCAGCTTTGGCGGACAGATGCATGGGCTTGTCATCTTAGACGAGAAGGATGAGGTGATTCGCCCGGCGATTTTATGGAATGATGGACGTACAATAGAGGAATGCGATTATTTGAACCATGAGATTGGGAAGGATAAGCTTTCTGCCTGTACTGCAAATATTTCATTTACCGGATTTACGGCGCCGAAACTTCTCTGGGTAGAGAAGAACGAGCCGGAGAATTTTGCTAAGATACATAAAATCATGCTTCCGAAGGACTATATTGCGTATCGTTTGACGGGTGTGCACTGTACGGACGTGTCGGATGCATCAGGTATGCTGCTTTTGGATGTGAAGAACCGCTGCTGGTCGAAGGAAATGTGCGAAATCTGCCACATTTCAGAGGAGATGCTGCCAAAGCTTTACGAGAGCTATGAGTGTGTCGGATGTGTGCTTCCCGAGATTGCGTCAGAGCTTGGAATATCAGAAGCGGTGAAGGTTGCTGCCGGAGCGGGGGATAATGCCGCGGCCGCAGTGGCGACGGGAACAGTCGGCGACGGAAACTGCAATATCTCACTTGGCACAAGCGGAACGATATTCATTTCATCGAAGACGTTTGGCGTCGACGAAAATAATGCACTGCATGCATTCTGTGATGCGAACGGCGCTTACCATCTGATGGGATGTATGCTTTCTGCGGCATCCTGCAATAAGTGGTGGATGGATGAGATTATCGGCACAAAGGATTATGCGAAGGAACAGGAGCAGATTGTAAAGCTTGGCGAGAATCATGTGTACTATCTGCCATATTTGATGGGAGAGCGCTCCCCTTACAACAATCCGAATGCCAGAGCGACATTTATCGGCATGACGATGGATACGACGCGCGCGGATATGACGCAGGCGGTACTGGAAGGAGTTGCGTTTGCGCTCAGAGATTCGTTTGAGGTCGCAAAATCACTTGGCATGAAAATAGAACGCACGAAAATCTGCGGCGGCGGGGCAAAAAGCCCATTGTGGAAGCGCATTATTGCGAATGTACTGAATGTAAAGGTGGACGTACTGGAGACGGAGGAGGGTCCGTCATTAGGCGGTGCGATGCTGGCGGCAGTTGCATGCGGAGAATATGCATGTGTGGAAGAAGCGGCAGCAAAGATTGTAAAGGTTGTGGATACGGTAGAACCGGAACCCGGGCTTGCCGCAAAATATGAGGCGCGCTATCAGCAGTTTAAGAATATTTATCCTGCATGCAGAGAACTGTTTGATAAGATTGTCTGACAGATATGAAATTAGAAAAAGAAAGGGAGAGAGGTAATGAAGATTTATGACGTGACGGATGAGCGTTTCCGCAAATACGGGAAAATCGTTAAAAATATTGATTTTTCTACATTGGCGGAGGCAATGAAGGTGACTCCGGTACCGGAGGACGTCGTATATGAGCCGCAGATCGAGGAGTTTATGAAGCTTCCGGTGGCAGAGGAGATTCGTCGTGTATTCTATGGGGAACTTCCCATACAGATCGGCTACTGCAACGGTCATAACACCAGGCTGAACGCGGTGGAATATCACAGAAGCTCCGAAATCAATGTGGCGGTGACCGATGCGGTGCTGCTGCTGGGCTTAGAGGCAGATGTGGAGGAAGATTTTTCTTATGACACTGCAAAGATGGAGGCGTTTTTGGTTCCGGCAGGAACCGCAGTGGAATTATATGCGACGACACTTCATTATGCACCGTGTCATGTAAAAGAAGGCGGCTTTCAGGTGGCTGTTATTCTACCGGCAGGAACAAATTATCCGTTGGAGGAGACACATGCGAACGGTGAAGATGCACTGATCACCGCAAAAAATAAGTGGCTCATCGGGCATGCCGAGGGCGGTCTGCCGGAGGGAAGCTTTTTAGGCTTAAAGGGTAAGAACCTCGATATTACTGAGGCATAACTTGCCGTTAAGACAACCGGTGATATGGGGCAGTAACAAAAATCCGCAGAAATTCCTGCAAATCGAGTTATAAGATGCAGGAAAAAATAAGATACAAAATATAAATGAAGAATCAGGAGGAAGTATCATGAACAATATTCCAGAAGTAAAAGTAGGCATCGTGGCAGTCAGCCGGGATTGTTTCCCGGAGTCACTCTCCGTGAACCGCAGAAAGGCATTGGTAGAGGCGTATGCAAAGAAATACAGTGCAGCAGACATCTATGAATGTCCGGTCTGTATTGTGGAGAGCGAGATACATATGGTGCAGGCATTAGAGGATATCAAGGCAGCAGGATGTAACGCGCTCTGTGTATATTTAGGCAATTTCGGACCGGAAATCTCAGAGACATTGCTGGCAAAGCACTTTGACGGACCGAAGATGTTTGTGGCAGCGGCGGAGGAGACGCAGAATAATCTCATTCAGGGACGCGGCGACGCGTACTGCGGTATGTTAAATGCAAGCTATAACTTAAGACTGCGCAATGTGCACGCGTATATTCCGGAGTATCCGGTTGGCGACGCGGAGGATTGCGCTGACATGATTCGCGAGTTTTTACCAATCGCAAGAACAATTGTCGGACTTTCTGAGCTTAAGATAATTTCCTTTGGACCAAGACCGCTTAATTTTTTGGCGTGCAACGCACCGATCAAGCAGCTCTATAATTTAGGCGTAGAGATCGAGGAGAACTCCGAACTTGACCTTTTTGAAGCGTTCAACAAACATGCCAAGGATGCGAGAATTCCAGAGGTTATAGCGGATATGGAGGCAGAGCTTGGCGCAGGCAACAAAAAGCCGGAAATTTTAGAGAAATTGGCGCAGTATGAGCTTACTTTATTAGACTGGGTAGAGGAGCACAGGGGTTACCGCAAATACGTTGCCATTGCAGGAAAATGCTGGCCGGCATTTCAGACCCAGTTTGGATTTGTTCCATGTTATGTAAATAGCCGTCTGACCGGAAGAGGAATCCCGGTTTCCTGTGAGGTTGATATTTATGGAACCTTGAGCGAGTTCATCGGAACCTGCGTGAGTGAAGATGCGGTGACGTTGCTTGACATCAACAACTCTGTGCCGAAGGATATGTACAAGGAGTCCATAGAGGGGAAATTTGACTATAAGCATACCGATACCTTTATGGGCTTCCACTGTGGAAATACCTGCTCTAAGAAGCTTTCAAGCTGTGAGATGAAGTATCAGATGATTATGGCAAGAAGCCTTCCGATTGAGGTGACAAACGGAACCTTAGAGGGAGATATCGCACCGGGGGATATTACATTTTTCCGCCTGCAGTCCACCGCAGACAGCCAGATTCGCGCATATGTGGCAGAGGGCGAGGTACTTCCGGTAGCAACCCGTTCCTTCGGAGCCATCGGTGTATTCGCAATCAAAGAGATGGGCAGATTTTACCGCCATGTATTGATCGGGAAAAATTATCCGCATCACGGCGCAGTGGCATTCGGACATTACGGCAAGGCGCTCTTTGAGGTGTTTAAGTATCTTGGCGTGCCGATGGAGGATATCAACTACAATCAGCCGGCGTCCCTGCCGTATAAGACGGAAAACCCGTTTGCATAAAGAGATATTTTTGCTATCAAAGCATTTGGTGTATCATATCTCCGTAAAACAAATTACAAAAGCATTTAAGCGAAATTCGAGAATTTTAGAACCCGCTCCGGAAAGGATGTTCCTTGTCTCCTTTGCCGGCAAAGCGGGTTCGTAAAATTTGGGATCTTGCGAGATGGTTTTTCTATATTTTCTCCCCGCATCTTCTTTATTTTTTCCCATTTTTTTTCATGTCGTTAGAAATACAATATAGGTAAAATGCCGGAGTATGAAAAACGGCATAAAGTCTGGAGGAATTTCGAATGGTTCACGAAACAATTTATTTATATGAAGGACGTGCCGACGTGACATTGACAACGTATGTGCTGTCAGATTCCGGTGAGATGCTGGCAGGAAAAGGCCGTCCTGCGGTACTGATCTGTCCGGGCGGGGCATATCTGGCATGCTCTGACCGGGAGGCGGAACCGATAGCAATGGCGTTTGCCGTAATGGGGTACCATGCGTTTGTTCTGAGATATTCTGTGTATGGAGGGGAAGCCTTTGATAATAAATTTGCCGGAATGACGCCAAGAGAGGAGTGCAGATATCCGGCGCCAATGCGCGAAATCGGACTGGCGATGCTTTCTATTAAAGAGCACGCAAAGCAATGGCTGGTAGACGCAGATAGAATCGCAATCTGCGGATTTTCTGCGGGGGCACACAACTGCGCGATGTATGCGACACATTGGCATATGCCTGTGATAACGGACTATTTTGGAAGAGATAAAGACCTGTTTCGTCCGGCCGCATGCATTCTGGCATACTGTATCAGCGACTATCTGTATATGAGAGAGCATGCCGACAGGCATAGCGGTGCAAAGGATTTGTTTGACGCTGCGAATTTGTCTTATCTGGGAAGGAAAGAAGTATCAGAAGAACAGCTTGCGGAGGTGAGTCCGGTCCGTTTTGTGACGGAAGAGATGCCGCCGACTTTTTTGTGGACAACCGCGGAGGATGAGGTGGTTCCGGTGCAGCACAGCATTCGCATGGCACATGCATTGGCAGATAGCGGCGTACCCTTTGAACTTCATATTTTTGAAGAGGGAAGACACGGCTTAAGTCTGGCGACGCAGGCCTCGTCCGGCTGCAAGACGCAAATAAATAAGGATGCCGCAAAATGGATTGGATTGGCGGATGCCTGGCTTCACAAAAGGTTCGCCATAGAATTTGAAAATTAAGTACATAAAGGGAAGAGGAAAAAATTATGGGAGAAATTCGATTGTCTGCACTGATTAGTGATGGAATGGTGTTACAGCGGGAAACTGAAAATATTATCTGGGGATACGCCAAGGCGGGAAGAGACGTCCGCCTTTTTCTGGATGCGTATCAGACAGAGGCAAGGGCAGAGGAGGACGGATACTTCAAGCTTTGTCTGCCGCCGATGCAGGCCGGCGGGCCGTGGGAGATCCGGATTGACGACGGAGAGAATACGATTACGATACAGGATGTGCTGTTTGGCGATGTGTTTTTGCTGGGCGGGCAGTCGAATATGGAGCTTCCGATTGCACGCGTGATGGAGCGCTTTGGCGAGGAACTTCTAAATACGCAGGAGGAAGATATTCGTATGTTCGAGGTGCCCAAAGAATATGCATTTGGGAAAATAAGAACAGAAATTGAAACAGGGCGGTGGATAAAGGCAGCAAAAGATGAATTACAACTCTTTAGCGCGGCGGGATATTTTGCGGCAAAAGAGCTCAAAGAACAGGAGCATGTGCCGATCGGATTACTGCAGACTGCGGTCGGCGGAACGCCGGTAAAAGCATGGTGCTGCGAAGAAACGGTGCGAAAACTGGGATATGATGTGGAAGAATTAGCGGAGTGCAAACGGGAAGGTTATACGAAGCAGGTGGAGCAGGCAGAGGCAGAGCGTGCCAGGCTGTGGTGGGAGGAAGCTCTGGCAGGGTGCGATGGGAGAAGCGGAACGATAGAACTACCGGGATTCTTCTCCCAAACAGCCCTGAAAGGATTTAGCGGAGCAGTGACACTGCGCAAAAAAATCACACTGCCGGGAAATACCGATTGGATGGAAACGGACGCGACGCTCTATCTTGGGGCGCTCATTGACGCAGATTTTACATACGTAAACAATAGGAAGGTCGGAGGGACCGAATACCGCTATCCGCCGAGAATTTATGGAATTCCGAAGGGCACGCTGCACGAGGGCGGGAATGAAATAGAGGTAAAGACGCTGGTGTTTAACGGTGAGGGCTGTTTTATGCCGGGAAAAGAATATGAAATCTGTTACAGCGATAACGGAAGAAAAAGAATTCCTCTTGCGGGAACATGGGAGTATGAAATCATAAAAGAGATGCCCGAATTACCGGAAACTACCTTTTTCCAATATAAGGCGGCGGGGCTCTATCAGGGAATGCTGTATCCGATTCGCAACTGGAGGATCAAAGGCTGCTTTTTCTATCAGGGGGAATCGAATACCGGAAGACCGGAGACTTACGAGGAGGAATTTACAGCGATGATTGCAGATTGGCGTACGCTCTGGGGCGATCCTAAGCTGCCATTTCTCTTTGTACAGCTTGCAGGCTTTGCAGATGGAAAGGAATATACGCAAGGAACAGACTGGGCAAGACTGCGGGAAGCGCAGCGCCGCACTGCAGAGCATGTGGAGCGCACGGCAATGGTGCAGGCCTACGATTTGGGAGAATACAACGACTTGCATCCGACGGATAAAAAATCGGTTGGAAAGCGGATCGCACTGACGGCGGAAAATCTGATTTACGGAAAAAATGTTGTTTGTCAGGGGGCAGGCGTAAAGGAAGTCAACCGGAGGAAGGAAACGGTGCAGGTGACGTTCGGGCCGGACGAGACGGTGCTCCATGTAGTAGAGAAAGAGGGCAAAAAGCAGGTCTGCGGCTTTTCATGGATAAAAGAGGACGCAAGCCGGGTGGCAGCGGAAGCAAAGCTTACCGGAAGGTCTGCGGCAGAGTTAAAGATACCGAAGGAAACGCAGTACATCGGGATTTCCTATGCATGGAATGACTGTCCGCTGGATGCGAATCTGTATAATGAGGCGGGTCTTCCGGTCGTGCCGTTTGAAATAATATTTTAGATACAGACAGTCGGGCAATGAATGGAGAAGTGAGAAATGTGGTTATTTGAAGAAGGAAGTGTATCTCCGTTTCTGGTCGAACCGGAGGCATACGAAGGTGTGAAGCGAATTGCAGATAAAGTGGCAGAAGATGTGCAAGCAGTCTGCGGCAAACGTCCCAACGTGCATATGGGCGCAGCAGGATGGACAAAAGCGCTGGTGCTGATGGCGACCGTCGGACAAAGCAGACTGTTGGATGCCCTGGCCGTGCGGGGAATTATTGACGTATCTAAGGTGCAGGGAAAACGTGAGGTATATGGGATTCGTCTTCTGGAAAGCGCAAATGACGGTGAGCGGGGGAAGTGGCAGGAGATTCCGGAGCTTGCACAGACAGAGGAATTACTTATCATATACGGAAGCGACAAGAGGGGAACTATCTACGGAATGTTTCACTTATCAGAAATGATAGGCGTCAGTCCGTTATGTTTCTGGGGAGATGCCGCGCCGGTAAAAAGAAAAAGCATGCGGCTGGATGCGTCGGCTGAGATGATCTCCAAAGAGCCATCCGTAAAGTACCGCGGATTTTTTATCAATGACGAATGGCCATGCTTCGGTAACTGGACATTTCATCATTATGGCGGGTTTACGGCAGAGATGTACGACAAGGTCTTTGAATTATTGCTCCGCCTGAAAGGAAATTATCTGTGGCCTGCAATGTGGACGTCTTCTTTTGCACTGGACGGACCGGGAATGGAAAATGCCAGGCTGGCGGATGTTTATGGCGTTATTATGGGCAACTCCCATCATGAACCCGCATTGCGTGCAGGGGAGGAATGGGATATCTATCGCGGCGGCGACAGTATTTATGGAAATGAGTGGAATTATGTCACGAATAAAGAGGGGCTTTTGCGATACTGGGAAGACGGATTAAAGCGAAGCGGAAAATTCGAGAGCATTATTACGGTGGGAATGCGCGGAGAGCGCGACAGCGAGATGCAAGGTACGCAGTCTCTGGAAGAAAATATTGAGATTTTAAAAGATATTATTACAAATCAAAAAAGGCTGGTTGAAAAGCAGGTGCACACAGGCGGAGAAAATCCGCCGCTTTTGCTTGCAATTTATAAGGAAGTGGAACAATATTTTTATGGCAAAGACGGTGTCCCCGGACTGCGTGAATGGGAAGGAATAGAGGATATTATCTGGATGTTCTGCGAAGATAATTTCGGACATATGCGTTATCTTCCGGAAAAAGAATGGAAGGCACATCAGGGGGGATATGGCATGTACTTTCATCTGGATTACCATGGAGCGCCGATTTCCTACGAGTGGATTAACAGCACGCCGCTCTCCGCGATATGGGAACAGATGACGCTCGCATACGAGTATGGGATTCGGGATGTATGGATGGTGAATGTGGGAGACCTAAAAGGAAATGAGTATCCATTGTCCTATTTTATGGCGCTTGCTTATGATTTTGAGCGCTGGGGAAGCGCTGCGGTCAATACGACGCGGGAATTTACGGAACAGTGGATGCGTACCCAATTTGGCAGGGAACTTTCCGTGGAGCAGTGCGGACGTTTGACGGATGTGCTTATGGAAGCGGTGGCATTGATTGGCAGGCATCGGCCGGAGGCGCTTGATGGCAAGACTTACCATCCGTTCCATGAGCAGGAGGCGGATCGCATGCTGACGGAGGCGGAGCGTCTGTGGGAGGAACTTGGGAACTTGGCGGACCAGTTGCCGGAGAACTGTATGAGCGGGTATTTCAGCATGATATATGATCCGCTTAAAATGGGATTGAATCTGATTAAGATGCAAATTTATGCAGGGAAAAATGCACATTATGCGCGCCAGGGCAAAAAAATTGCAAACGAGTATGCAAATCTGGTGGATGGATGCATCCGGGAAGACAAGAGGCTCATAAAACAGGCGACAGAGCGCAGAAACGGAAAATGGTACGGTATGTACAGCGGAGCGCATGTCGGCTTTGTCAAATGGAATGAAGATGGATGCAGATATCCTCTCCGCACTTACATCGAGCCATTTGAACGTCCGAGACTTGTTGTGTCACGTGCGGATGACGAATCTGTTCTGGTTAAAAATTACGGAAGCCGTGAAGCGCTGGAAATCTATGATTTTATGGATGAAGGTGTAGAAGAGGTTGAGATCGAGCTTGCAAACGGAGGAAGCGGAAGCTTAAAATGTGAAATCATGGCGGAAGCGTGCGAATGGCTTGCATGGGAACTGCCTGAGCATGAGATTGTCTGTCAGGAAACGCTTCGGCTCTGCTGTATCCGGGCATTGCTGCCGGAAGAGGAGGCGGTATGCAATGTCAGAATCAGCGACGGAGATACGGAAGTGGAGATTCATGTGCATGGCAGGAAAAATAATACGGCAGGGATACCTGAGCGAACATTTCTTCCCAGAAATGGCAGGATTGTGATGTTGGCAGAGCATTATGCAAGAGCAGATAGATACGCGGGCGGCGAAGAGCCGGGAATCATTACATTAAGTGATTTTGGCCTGTGCAAAAGCGGCATAAAATGTAAGCCATTTACTTATGAGCTGGAGCATTCCGACTATCAGAGATTGCTGTCCGGTGACAATGCCGGCGTACATCTGCCCTGCGCTTCCTACTTCGTGTATGCCAAGGAAACGGGAATCTATATCATAGAGGTGTGGACTGCGCCGTCAAATCCTGTGAACGCAAAGCGGAATCTGCAGTTTGCAGTCAGAAACGCCGCAGATGATGATAATTGGAGCGTTGTGGATGTACTTCCGAAGGACTATAAGGGAGGAGAACCTGGCTGTAGAGCATGGTGTGCCGGAGTCATTTCACAGATTCACAAGACAATATGCAGAATAAAACTGCGGCAGGGGATAAACGAAATACAGATTGGTCTGCTGGATGGTGTGCTGCTGCTTGAAAAGCTTATGGTTTATCCTGACGGGGAACAGATTCCGGAATCTGCAACGGGACCGAAGGAAAGCTGGTGCAGCGGTAATATAGAAGAGATGGAAAATACGGCGCTCCTATGATAAGATGAAGAAAACGAAAAAAGGAGAACGGCATGCAAAGCTTATGGCAGAAATTTGAACATTTGCTCGATGATTATAAACTAAAGAAAAAACTGTTGATTATATACATATGCTGTGTGCTGATCCCTTTGGTCGTGACAGACAGCGTCGTGCTCTATATAGTGGTTCATTCCGAGCAGATAGAGAATCAGCACGTTATGGAGAATGATGCAAGCGCAGTACAGTACAGTTTATCTAACATTATAGAGCGTGCAGCCGGCACGGCGAAAAACATCTACATGAATGAGTATGTGGAAAAGTTTCTTAACACAGAATATGAATCGGAACTGGATTATGTTGTTGCATATCATACGTTTATGAAAAATTCACTGTTTGACAGCAGTATCGGGCTGGATAACATGCAGATCACAATCTATGCGGACAATGATACGGTTGTAAACGGCGGTGTATTTTGTAAGCTTTCTTCCATACGGGAAACGGAGTGGTACGAGTATCTGCAGCAATCAGGTCAGGATTCCGTGCTGTATTTTTACTATGATGATTCAAAAAGCCCGGCAGTTGATGCAAAACGTAAGCTTTGCTTTATACGCAAAATGGATTTTTTTGGTGCTGACAGCTGTGAAAAGGTAGTCCGGGTTGAGACCGATTACAGCAATCTTGTGCGGGTATTAAATAATATGAATTATGAGTCACGTGTGTACATATGCAAGGACGGTAAGATTTTGCTGTCAAACGATGGCTACAGCAATGTCGGGCAGGATTTTGCGGTATTTGAAAAACATGATGAGGTAGGTTATGAAAGGGAAATCAGCTACTATGGAGCGGTATGTCAGCTTTATATTTTAAGCGGAAAGAAAAGTGTTATAGAGTCAATAAGAGATAATATGCCGCTGATTTTGCTGCTGGTATTAAGCAATACCGTGCTGCCTTGGATAATGATGAGCCAGATTAACCGTTCCATTATCATGCGCATGCAGGAATTAAGCCGTGCTTTTGAGAGTGTAGACAAGGATAGACTGATGGAGCTTAAAAGAGTGAGAGGGAAGGATGAAATCGGCAGCCTGATGCAGAATTATAATCGTATGGTGCGAAGGACAAACGAACTGATACAGACGGTGTATAAGGAGAGGCTGCGGGAACAGGAGATGGATATTGCCAGGCAGAATGCGGAACTGCTGGCGCTGCACAGTCAGATTAACCCGCATTTTCTGTTTAATGCGCTGGAAAGCATCCGAATGCACAGTATATTAAAGCAGGAGTATGAGACTGCCGATATGGTGGAGAAATTAGCCATTATGGAGCGGCAGAATGTAGACTGGGGCAATGATATTGTGGAAATCAAGCGTGAGATAGAATTTGTAGAAGCCTATCTTGGCTTACAGAAGTACCGGTTCGGGGAGAGGCTTTCTTATGAATTAGACATTGACGCTGCGTGCATGGAACTTTATATACCAAAGCTTACGATTGTGACGTTCGTTGAGAACGCCTGCGTGCACGGAATAGAGAGTAAAACTGCACCGGGATGGATTTTTGTGCGTGTTTTCAAGGAGGAACAGATGCTTTGTATTGAAATCGAAGACACCGGAGACGGACTTGACGAGGAACAGCTTGCGGCGCTTCGCCAACGGATGCAGGAAGCGAGCATTGAGAAATTAAAAGAAAAGGGGCGTGTGGGCATGTTGAACGCCTACCTGCGTCTTACGATGATGACAGAAAATAAGGCGCAATTTGTAATTGAAAGCGAAAAGGGTGCAGGCACAATGGTACAGATTCACATTCCGCTTGAAAAGCTTTCCGGAAATGTTGTGTAAAAGAAAGAGGTGTAAAGATGCTTCAGGTTTTATTGGTGGACGACGAGCCGTTTATTGTGCAGGGATTATCCGTGCTTATTGATTGGGAGAAAGAAGGGTATGAGATTGCGGCGACAGCGGCGGATGGAAGCGAAGCGCTGGAGTATTTAAAGGAGCATACGGTAGACCTTATTATTGCAGATATCAAGATGCCGGTGCTGACCGGAATAGAATTGCTGCAAAAAATTCGGAGGGAAGAGATTTCTGACGCTTACTTTGTGATATTGAGCGGCTACAGTGATTTTGGCTATGCGCAGCAGGCGATTCGTTATACATGCATGGACTATGTGCTAAAGCCGGTAGAAAAAGAAGAATTGCTCGGTATTCTGCGCAAGGTGGCAAAAATGTCGGAGAGCAGCATGCAAGATGCCCGGAACAAACAGAAGTTTGAGCAGGCGTATCTGGCAAGAAATGTGATGTCGCTCCTTTTCGGAAAGTCCGACGGGGTGAATTTGGATTACGTAAAGAATCATATGCAGTTGTCGGAAGGAGTACGCTATATTGATATTGAATTCTGTGAGACTATGGAGCTGGAGGAACAGGAGGAGGGAGAACTGCGGAAACTGCAGCGCCGCTTATATCAGGCATGTCAGGATTTCTTAAAGGAAGATGAAGGACACTGCATTTTTGATGTGTCACAGGACGAAAAGAGTTATGATATCGGCTTTATCTATTGTGATTATATGGCGGCAAAGCAGGAATGCACCGAGGAAGAGTATCTGTGGGGATTTCATAAAAATTTGGAGACGGTGCTGCAGCATCCGGTGCGTATGCTGGTAGGGAAAAAGGTCGCGGATATCTCCGCGGTTGCGAAATCTTATAGCGCGTCCTGTGTCTTAAAATCGTTGGAGGCATTCCGCGAGAAAAAAGCGGTTTATTTTTATGAGGAGGAGGTGCAGATTAATCAGGGCGGTATCGTGCTCTGCAAACAGAGCCTTGATGCCTTGCTTGCGGCGATTGAACAGAACGGAAAAACAGAAATTCGCAAATGTGTGGATCAGCTCTACGAGGAGATGCGGCGGATGGGAGTTATCGGTGACACGATGAACCTCAACATCAATTATCTTCTTTTTCAATTAATACACCTGGCGACAGAGCAGGATGATTGCGTAAATCAGGAGGAAATACTGCACTATATCAGTGAGAGCTCCTTTGAGGAAGGAATCCTGCGCGGAAGCCGGGCGCATCTTGCGAGATTTGCGATTGAATATGGGGACTATCTGACCCAGCTTCGGAAAAATGTGTCGCGTGGTGTGTTGGCGGAGATAGAGCGCGAAGTGCGTGAAAATTATGCGGAGAATTTAACCCTGCGTGAGTTGAGCCAGAAATATTATGTGAACAGCGCGTACCTGGGACAGCTGTTCCGCAAAAAGTACGGGATCTCCTTTAAAGAATACCTTAATAACTATCGTATGGAGCAGGCGGCGCAAAAGCTGCTTCGGACGGATGATAAGATATACCAGATTGCACAGGAGGTTGGTTATAAAGACCTGGATTATTTTATTAACCGATTTATCGCAGCAAAAGGCTGCACACCTGCAAAATTCCGCAAGCAGGGCGGAAAATAAATGATGTACAGGGCAAAGTATAGTTTGGAATCTATACTTTGCCCTGTTTTTTTATATGCTTTCTCCGGTTGTTAATGTGCGCGTGCACGGTAAAATAGAATTATCAAATCAAGCAGGAATTGACTTGATGAATAAAAAAAGGGAGGAAGTATTTGTGAAGGCAAAAAGAGTAATGTCAGCATTGCTGGTGTCAGCAATGACAGCGTCCATGTTTACGGGATGCGGTGATGGAACAACGGGGGCAGATTCCGCAAGCGTAGGGGATACGCAGAGCAGTGAAAATGAGGAGGGGGTAAAGGAATTTACAGCATTCTTTGCAGTTCCCGGTACAGAAATCAATGATGATAATGAGATTCAGGAGAAAATCGCAGAGATTACCGGGGTGAAGGTGAAGGAGACATGGCTGACCGGTCAGAAAGCACAGGAAGCGGTTGGTACATTAATCGCCGGCGGCGAGTATCCGGACTTTATCGATGGCGGTGATGGAATGGCGCAGCTCTATGATGCAGGTGCATTGATTCCACTGGATGATTATATTGATAAATATCCCAATATTAAGGAATTCCTGACAGAGCAGGAATGGGATAAATTACGTCAGGATGATGGACATATTTATTGGATCCAGCAGTTCGGCAATATCTACGGCGACGAAAAAGCGACCACACACAATGACGAGGCATTCTGGATTCAGACGCGTGTCCTTGAGTGGGCAGGCTATCCCGAAGTACATACCATGGATCAGTATTTTGATTTGATTGAAGCGTACAATGAAGCAAATCCGACGATGGAAGACGGGACAGAAAATATTCCATATACGATTCTTTGTGATGACTGGCGTTATTTCTGTCTGGAAAACGCACCGGAGTTTCTGGATGGATACCCGAACGATGGATCTGTCATTGTAGATCCAAAAGAGCTTAAGGTTATTGACTACAATACGACTCCGACAGCAAAACGTTATTTCCAGAAATTGAATGAGGAGTACCAGAAAGGAATTGTAGATTCGGAATCCTTTACACAGACCTATGACGAGTATATTGCAAAGCTTTCTACCGGGCGCGTTCTGGGTATGATAGACCAATGGTGGGATTTTGCATATACCGCAGGCGATTCTTTAAAGCAGCAGGGCTTAGATAAACAGGGCTGCGCTTATGTTCCGCTTCCGATCACAATTGAAGAGGGAATGCAGAATCAGTGGCACAACTCCGGCGGAGTTCTTAATGTTGCAAGCGGCCTTGGAATTTCCGTAGATTGCGACGATGTTGAGGGTGCATTACAGTTTGTGGATGATCTGCTCGGACAGGAAGTGCACGATCTGCGTTTCTGGGGAGTAGAAGGCGAAGATTATTTAACAGATGAGAACGGCGAATATTATCGTACAGATGAAATGAGAACGAATGCGTCCGACACAGCATATAAGGCATCTCACCTTTGTACATACTCTTATTTCCCGCAGTATTCAGGAACAAGCCGTGACGGAGTAAACGCAATGAAACCCGAGTATCAGGCAAAAGAATTCTACGACAGCTTATGTACAAATGTACAGGAATGCTTTAAAGCATACGGTGCAGAGACTTATGTAGATATGCTTGGAACAAGCGAGGCGCCGGGGCCGTGGTATCCGATGTATTCCCACTCTAATAACATGACGACCGAAACAGAAGGCGGTCTTGCATGGACAAAAATGGGTGAAGTAAAACATGAATACTTACCACAGGTGGTTATGGCTGCAGACTTTGAAAGTGCATGGGCAGATTACATGGAGATATATGATTCATGCAATCCACAGGCGTTTATCGACGAAATGCAGGCGGAATTAGACCGCAGAATGGAAGAAGCGGCAAAATATGAGTAACCAATAAATATACTTGGAACAGGCAGATGCATATACCGCGGATGGTGGCAGTATCATCTGCCTGTTTTTGGGAAAATGGAAGGATGGAGGTAGCTATGGCTTCTTTAGCAGGTAAGAAAAAGAACAAAATAAAAGAGCCGGAAATAAAAATAACATGGAAGGAAATAAAGCGTCAGAAGGTACTTCTGTTTTGGGCGGCATTGATTGTTGTCTATGGAATTATTTTCTATTATTTGCCTTTGGGCGGCTGGCTGATGGCGTTTGAGAATTATAAACCGAAAGCCGGTTTGCTTCATTCTGAGTTTGTAGGACTTGCAAAATTCAGGCAGTTGTTTTCTGACGCGGCTTTTTTAAAGGTAATCCGCAATACGCTGGCAATGGGAGTCATTAATCTGGTAGTTACCTTTGTAATGGCAATTGTTTTTGCAATTTTATTGAACGAGGTGAAGTCGAAGGGCGGCAAAAAGACCGTACAGACAATATCGTATCTGCCGCACTTTTTATCATGGATCATTGTTACCGGAATTTTGCATGATGCATTGTCTACTACCGGTATTATCAATGAGTTGTTATTAAAATTTGGAATATTAGATCAGCCGTTGAACTTTTTCGCACATCCGGAATTTTTCTGGCCGATTGTAGCCTTTGCGAATGTCTGGAAGGAAACAGGCTGGAATGCGATTATTTATTTGTCCGCAATTACGGCGATTGATCCGTCTCTCTATGAGGCTGCAAATATTGACGGAGCAGGCAGATGGGCAAGAATTAAATACGTGACATTGCCGGGAATTAAGCCGACAATTATGATTTTGCTTTTGATGAATGTCGGAAATGTTTTAAATGCAGGATTTGAGATTCAATATTTGTTAGGAAACGGATTGGTACAAAGCGTTTCCCAGACAATTGATATCTATGTGCTGAAATGGGGAATCAGTCAGAATGACTTTTCCATTGGTACCGCGGCCGGAATTTTCAAGAGTCTGGTCAGCATCATATTAATTGTTATTGCAAATCAGATTGCAAAGCGCAATGGGGATGAACGGCTGTTTTAGCGGAAGTGGGATATCAGTTTGGAGGTTGGCATGAAGAAATATAGAGAAAGAAAAAGAAAGACGTCAATTTGGGATAGAGTGTTTGTGGTTTGTAATACCATATTTATGATCGCGTTTGTAATTATTACCCTTTATCCGGTTTTGAATACACTTGCAATATCGTTCAATGATGGAACGGACGCATTGCGTGGAGGAATTTATTTAATTCCCAGAAAATTTACATTAAAAAACTATGTAACGGTACTGCAAAAGAATAATTTGATTACCGGGGCGTATATTACAGTGGCAAGAACGGTGATCGGAACCTTTCTTTCGCTTGTTGTAAATGCGATCCTGGCATTTATCGTGAGCAGAAAACGCTTTTTGTTTAAAAAGCAATTGTCTCTTTTCTGGGTAATCACGATGTATGTAAACGGAGGAATGATTCCGACCTTCCTGCTATATAAGGGATTGGGACTTACGAACAGCTTCTGGGTATACGTCATTCCGGGAATGGTCAGTGCATTTAATATGTTGGTAATCCGCACTTATATGAATGGCATTCCTGACAGTCTGGAAGAGTCGGCGCAATTAGATGGCGCCGGTTATACGACTATTTTTACAAAAATCATATCGCCATTATGTAAACCTGTTTATGCGACGGTAGCGTTGTTCGTGGCGGTGGGACAATGGAATTCATGGTTTGATGCAATGCTTTACAATCGTATGAGTGATAATCTCACAACGCTGCAGTATGAGCTGATGAAGCTGTTGTCCTCTGTTACAAATCAGGGAACGTCCGCGGAGGTAATGAAAAATGCAGCGGGTGCGGTAACGCCTGCTTCCGTACGTGCGGCAGCAACCATTCTTACAATGCTGCCGATCGTCTGCCTGTACCCGTTTTTACAGAGGTATTTTGTAACAGGCCTTACCATCGGCGGTGTAAAGGAGTGAAAAGGTATAGGTAATGTGGAAAATTCGAGAGGTAATATATGGGAGAGGGCGCATTTAAGACGGGAATATATCGCAATGCTTTTGCGGATGCAGGATATTCCGCTGCGGAAATTGAAAAGAGAAAAGAAGAAATTTTTCAGACGCTGTTTTATGGCGGCGGGGAAGAAAGACTCTATCATCCGGTGGGCGATGATATGGGATACATGGAGGATACCGGAAACCATGATGCGCGCACGGAGGGAATGTCTTATGGCATGATGATGTGCGTACAGATGGACAAAAAGGAAGAGTTCGACCGCTTATGGAAATGGGCGAGAACTTACATGTATTTGACAGAGGGCGAAAACGAGGGATATTTTGCATGGTCCTGTCAGTTAGACGGAACAAAAAACTCCTATGGCGCGGCGCCGGACGGGGAAGAATTTTTTGCAATGGCACTATTTTTTGCGGCGCATCGATGGGGAAACGGAAGCGGGATTTTCGATTATGAGAAAGAGGCGAAGGAGCTGCTTCATACGTGCATTCACAAAGGAGAGAACAATACTCCCGGACGTGCCATGTGGGATGCGGATAATAAGCTTATCCGGTTTATCACGGATGTGGATTTCTCAGACCCATCCTATCATTTACCGCACTTTTATGAATTGTTCGGCAGATGGGCGTATGAGGAGGACCGGCCGTTCTTTCTGGAGGCGGCAAAGGCAAGCAGGGAGTATTTAAAAACCGCCTGCCATCCGGTGACCGGACTGTGTGCAGAGTATGCCTATTACGATGGAAGTCCCTATACGGAAGGAAGAGAAATATGGGGAGGAAGGCATGACTGGTATTACAGTGACGCGTACCGCACGATCGGAAATATTGCGCTGGACTACGCGTGGTTTGCCGCAGATGACTGGGCTGTTTTGGAAGCAGACCGATTGCAGCGCTTTTTTTGCGAGACCTTGAAGGAAACGGAGAGGGAAGGAATCTATACGGTTGATGGAAGGGTTCTTGAAGGAAAAGCACTGCATCCGGTAGCGATCATTGCCGTAAATGCGCAGGCGAGCCTGATAACAAAGAGCGCGAACGCTAAGGCGTGTCTGAAAAAATTCTGGGAGACGCCGCTTCGGAGCGGAGACAGACGGTACTATGATAATTGCCTGTATTTCTTTGCATTTTTAGCGTTAAGCGGAAGCTATCGAATATATTAAGGAATGGAAAAGAGAGGAAAATAACATGTATTATGCAAAAAATCCTATTCTTCCGGGTTTTTGTCCGGACCCGTCGATTTGCAGAGTCGGTGGGGACTATTATCTGGCTGTATCGAGTTTTTCATATTTCCCGGGCGTGCCGTTATTCCACAGCAAGGATCTTGCACATTGGGAGCAGATAGGGAATGTCTTAGAGCGCGCATCGCAGCTTCCGCTCGCCGGAAGCGGGCATTCGCAGGGAATTTATGCGCCCACGATACGCTATTATGACGGCACATTTTATATGATTACGACCAATGTTTCTGCAGGCGGAAACTTTATCGTTACCGCAGCAAATCCCGCTGGACCGTGGTCGGATCCGTATTGGCTGGGGGAGGAAGCGCAGGGAATTGATCCGAGCTTATTTTTTGACGATGACGGAACCTGTTATTATATTGGCACCAGACCAAATCAAAAGGGTGTGCGTTACAACGGGGATTGGGAAATTTGGGTTCAACAGTTAGACTTATCTGTAATGCGTCTGGTTGGTGACAGTAAAAAAGTGTGGAAAGGGGCAGGACATCATGTCATCTGGCCGGAGGGCCCCCATCTTTATAAGAAAGACGGTTATTACTATCTGATGCATGCAGAGGGCGGAACTGCCGATAATCATGCGGTTGCAATTGCGCGGAGCAAAGAATTGTGGGGACCATATGAGGGATGCCCGAACAATCCGATTTTTACGCACCGCCATCTGGGCGCGGAATATCCGATTACCGCAGTCGGACACGGAGATCTGGTCGCAGATGAGAATGACAACTGGTATATGGTGATGTTAGGAAGCAGACGCTGCGGGGGGCATGTGAATACCGGCAGAGATACCTATCTGGCAAAAGTGACATGGGAGAACGGCTGGCCTGTTGTAAATAAAGGGATCGGAAGGCTCGAAGAGCTGGTGGAGCTGCCGGGCGAGGCGGTGTATCTTATGCCGGAGGAAAAATCGTGGCACTTTTACAGAGACGAACTGCCGAAGTGCTTTCTGACGCTGCGCGGCAGAGAACAGATATACAGCCTTATGCCGTCAGAGGGCAGACTGCGTTTATATACGGCAGCAGATTCTCTGAAGGATTGTGGTACTCCTGCATATGTGGCGGTACGGCAGCAGGAATATGAGTATCGCGTGGCGGCACTTATGGAGTTTACACAGGGAGCAGACCATGAAGAGGCTGGTATTGCAGTGCTTTGCGATGAAAAAAATCATATGCGTCTGGTAAAGCGTTATAGGAACGGAGAGCCGGAAGTTTTACTGATGCTTTATGAAAAAGGGAAAGAGCGTGCCCTGGCAAGCCAGAAAGTGGCAGAGGGCAGGCTGGAACTGAATATGGTGTGCCACGGACAAAAGAGTGACTGGTATGTTGTACAGGAGAACGGCGCCACAATATGTCTTGCGGCAGGAGTTGACATGCGGATGTTAAGCACAGAGTGTACCGGCGGTTTTACCGGTTGCACATTGGGAATGTATGCTTCGGCAAACGGTAAGACAGAACAGCATTATGCAGATTTTTTCTGGTTCTGCTGTGAGGAGATACGGTAGAGGGACGGTATCTGCCGGGAAGGATATCTGACAGGAAATCAGTTGCCGGGAAAATAAGAACCCCTTATAATGGAAAATGAAAAGGGGGGAAGTGTCATGTATAAACGGATAAAAAATGCACTGGGCTTATTGTTGGTTTCCGGTATGCTGATAATCGTAATTTTTCAGGAAAACGGATATATTAAAGCGCAGGAGACGAAAGAGTTTACAGCTTTTTTTGCCGTGCCGGGAAACACAAAGGACGACTACAATGAGGTACAGGAGCTGATTGCGGATATCACGGGCGCAAAATGTCAGGAGATATGGCTTGTGGGGCAGACACAGGAGGAAGCGATTGCATCTTATATTGCAAGTGGAGAATACCCGGATTTTATTTCGGGGTGCGCGGCATTGTATGATGCAGGCGCATTAATTCCGATTGATGAGTATTGGGATGACTATCCGAATATCCGCAGCTATATGTCAGATGGTGAGTGGGACAGACTGCGGCAGGCAGATGGACATATTTATTGGATTCCTCAGTTTGGTATTGTCAAAGGAGAAGCGACAGAGGTCGTACATGAAGGGGAGGCATTCTGGATACAGACGCGCGTTTTAAAGTGGGCAGGCTACCCGAAGATAAGTACAGTCGAGGAGTATTTTGCATTGATTGAAGCATACATGGAGGCAAATCCCTGCATGGAGAGCGGAGAGGAAAATATTCCATTTACGATTCTTTGCGATGACTGGCGATATTTTTGTTTGGAAAATCCACCGCAGTTTTTAGACGGCTACCCGAATGACGGAAGCTGTGAGGTGGAGCCGGAGACATTGACAGTGATTGACTACAATGTGACGCCTACAGCCAAGCGTTATTTTTCAATTTTGAATGAAGCGTATCACGCAGGGATGATTGATCCGGAATCCTTTACGCAGACCTACAGCGAGTATTTAGAAAAGCTTGCGTCCGGCCGAGTGCTTGGAATGGTGGATCAGTGGTGGCAGTTCTCCTATGATGTGAACGATTCGTTAGCGCGCATGTCGACGCAGGGGTGCAGTTATGTACCGCTGCCGGTTACGATAGAGACCGGAATAAAGAATCAGTGGCATGTGAAGCGTGGTAACGATACTGATATTGCAACAGGACTTGCAATTACAACAGGCTGTGAAGATATCGCAGGGGCATTGCAGTTCGTAAATGATTTATTGGACGATGAGGTGTTGAAGCTGAGGTTTTGGGGCGTAGAAGGCGTTGATTATGAGGTGGATGAGAACGGCGTTTTTTATCGGACAGAGGAACAGCGCCTTAATTCGCAAAAGAACGATTATATGGCGTCACATTTTTGCTTCTATCCTTATTTTCCAAGGCTGGAGGGGATCTTAGAGGATGGTAAGAATGCCTTTTCGCCGGAATACCAGCCGGAGGAATTTTTAACTGATCTGCCGGACGATATCGAAGAGTGCTTTGCGGCATATGGATGTCAGAATTATGTGGATATGCTGGGTACGAACGAGCCGCCCGGAGCATGGTATCCGATGTATTCACATTCCGATACATTGACATCGGAGCAGGAGGCAGGACGTGTATGGCGTGCCATGACAGAGGTAAAGCAGGAATATCTGCCGATGGTGATAATGACAGATAACTTTGAAGAAATGTGGGAACAGTATATGCAAAGCTATGAGGCGTGTCATCCGGAAATCTTTTTTGAGGAAATGCAAAGAGAGGTAGATCGCAGAGTAGCTATTGCGGATGAGGTATCCCCTTATGAGGAATGATAAGGAGCTTGAATAGATGAATAGACAGGAAGCAAGAAAAAGAGCAGAAGCATTGGTAGGTCAGATGACACTTGAGGAGCGGGCAAGCCAGCTTAGATATGATGCGCCGCCAATCCGCAGACTCGGCATACCGGCATATAATTGGTGGAATGAGGCTTTGCATGGTGTGGCGCGTGCAGGACAGGCAACAGTATTTCCACAGGCAATCGGCATGGCAGCAACATTTGATGCGGATTTGCTGGAACAGATCGGAAATGCAGTGGCAACGGAGGGCAGGGCAAAATATAATGCGTATGCGGCGTGTGACGACAGAGATATTTATAAAGGACTGACCTTCTGGGCGCCAAATGTGAATATTTTCAGAGATCCGCGCTGGGGCAGAGGACACGAGACATACGGAGAGGATCCTTATCTGACAAGCCGCCTTGGGGTGATGTATGTGAAGGGGCTGCAGGGCACGGGTGAGACGATGAAGGCGGCTGCCTGCGCGAAACATTTTGCAGTGCATTCAGGACCGGAGGCGCTTCGCCATGAATTTGATGCAAAGGCAAGCAAAAAGGACATGAATGAGACATATCTGCCGGCATTTGAGGCATTGGTAAAAGAGGCGGATGTAGAGGCGGTTATGGGGGCTTACAACCGTACGAACGGTGAGCCGTGCTGCGGCAGTAAGACGTTGATTGCGGATATACTGCGCGGCGAATGGGGCTTTCAGGGACATTTTGTGTCGGATTGCTGGGCATTACGGGATTTTCATGAGAATCATATGGTCACACGCACGGCGGAGGAATCGGCTGCGATGGCAATTAATGCGGGATGTGATTTAAATTGTGGTGTGACCTATTTACATATTTTAAAGGCATATGAGGAGGGACTTGTAACTGAGGAGACGATTACCGAGGCGGCAGTACGTCTCTATACAACGAGATATCTGTTAGGCTTGCTGGACGGCTGCGAATACGATACGATTCCTTATGATAAGGTGGAGTGCAGGGAGCATCTGGCATTGGCAAAAAAAGCAGCCGAGGAGAGCTTCGTTTTACTCAAAAACGATGGCATTTTACCACTTCATAAGGATAAGCAAAAGACGATTGGAATCATAGGCCCGAATGCGAACAGCAGGGCGGCATTGATTGGTAACTATCATGGAACTGCATCTGATTATGTGACAATTCAGGAGGGAATCCTGCGCTATGTCGGGGAAGATGTGCGCGTACTGACCTCCATTGGGTGTGAATTGTTCCGCGACCGCACGGAGTCGATTGCCATGCAGCGTGACCGTCTGATGGAGGCGCGGATTGTGGCAGAGCAGAGTGATGTTGTTTTATTATGCCTGGGATTGGATGAGACTCTGGAGGGAGAGGAAGGAGACGCCGGAAACAGCTATGCCTCCGGAGATAAGGAAAGCCTGCTCCTGCCGGAAGTGCAGCGTCTTTTGATGGAGACCGTCGCTGCGACAGGAAAGCCGGTCGTGCTCTGCATGATGGCCGGAAGTGATATAGACCTTTCTTATGCAAGAGAGCATTTTAATGCGATTCTTCAGATGTGGTATCCGGGATCACAGGGTGGCAATGCGGCTGCGCGGATCCTTTTTGGAGAAGTGTCTCCGTCCGGGAAGCTTCCGGTGACGTTCTATGAGACCTTGGAGGAACTGCCGGAGTTTACGGATTATTCTATGGAAGGAAGAACTTACCGCTATATGAAGAATGCCGCACAGTATCCGTTTGGCTTTGGACTGACCTATGGAAAGGGGCGTGTAGTGGATGCCAGGTTGGAGAAACGCGATTCTGGTCGTTCAGTGAAAATGACCGGCACTGTGTCAGCGGCTGAGTCTGAGTATGTGATGTGCGCAACGGTGAAGAATGAGAGTGATGTGGATATCGAGGAAGTTCTTCAGATATATGTAAAGAAAATGGATTCCGCCTATGATACATTGCATCCGTCTCTCTGTGCGTTTACACGTGTTGCGCTCACGGCGGGGGAAGAAAAAGAAGTTGGCGTTGTGCTGCCGGAGTCTGCATTCACAGTTGTGGATGAGGACGGAAGGCGTTTTAAGGACGGAAGACGTTTTAAATTTTATGCAGGCTTCTCTCAGCCGGATGCAAAGAGTGTGGAGCTGACGGGAAGCGCACCGGTGGAAGCAGAGATAGAAATATAAATGAAATGCATTGGGCTATGAAGAAATAGTTGGCGGCACTCAGACTTATGGTCTGAGTGCCTTTTTGACTGGTGAAAACTGGGAAAATATGATAAAATATGATAAAATTATAAGAGGGTATGTCGACTTATAAATTGTATATGATAATGAGAAAATATATATGCCGAAGACATAAATAATGACAGAATCAGCAATCTGTGATAATATTTTTTAGGATAGGGGGGTATTTTTATGAATAAGCAACATATTGGAAATAATTTATTTGAAGATATCTTGAGTTTGTTAGATCATCCTGAAGATAACGAGTTAGATATTGTCAGCCAGATTGCCCAAAAGCAGCAAAATCAAGCATATTCTGTAAAGATGGAAACTGCTATGAAAATGATCAGCTTTATGGATGAAATGCCGGGTGGATTTTTAATATATCATGCGGAGCACGATGAAAAAATAATTTATGCAAATAAAGCGTTGCTTCGAATCTTTCAGTGCAGTTCTATCCAGGAATTTCAGAAATTAACCGGTAATTCTTTTCGGGGAATCGTACATCCGGAAGATCTTGACAGAGTGGAGACAAGCATATGGGAACAGATTGCTGCAAGTAAATATGATTTTGATTATGTTGAATATCGTATTATTCGTAAGGATGGAACCATCGGCTGGATCGAAGACTATGGTCATTTTGTCAAAACCGATGCTGTAGGAGGAATATTTTATGTGTTTATCGGCGATGCGACTCAAAAGCATCATCGACAGCAAATGGAAAGGAATGCCCTCATAGATGCCCAGAAGCAGGAATCTGAAAGATTAAAAGACATAATTAAAAACTATGATAAAGAGAAAAAGCTGATTCATCAGGAAAATTTGCGGCGTCTTGAGGTCATTGAAGGGCTTGGCGTGAATTATGATACAATCTTATATACGAATTTGGACACAGAAAAAGTCCTTCCTTATCGCCTTAGCGATAGAATTGCGCAACAGTTTGATTATGAAAATAAACCTTGTGAATTCTTGCAGTTTGTACGTGGTTATGTAAATACATGGGTGCATCCTGACGATCGTCAGCGTGTTTTAGATGTCGTTTCCCCTGATTATATTCGTGAAAAGTTGGCGAATAAAAAAACATACTATGTGAACTATAGGATTTCAGTAGAAAACACAGTTCAATTTTTACAGCTTCGGATTATAGAGGTTGGAGATGGAGATCATATTTCTCAGGTCGTCATGGGATGTCGGCGGATTGATGAAGAAATTCTTCGGGAAATGGAGCAGAAGCAGCTTCTTGAGGATGCGCTGAATCGAGCGAATGCCGCAATTGTTGCCAAAAATACTTTTTTGTCCAACATGTCTCACGATATGCGCACGCCGTTGAATGCTATTTTCGGGTTTACATCCATTGCGAAAGCCAATATTGATAATCAGCAGCTTACCAGAAGTTATCTTGATCGGATTGAAGAGTCCGGTCACCAGCTTTTGGAACTGATTGAAAAGGTTTTGGAAATTGCATGGATGGAATCCGAAGATGTACATTTTGCAGAAACAAAATGTAATATAGTTGATATTGTCAAGGAAGTATACGATTCGTTACGTCCGGCAACAATTGACAAAAATATTTCCTTTTCACTGGAATGTACAGAATTAAAACATCCATATGTCTATAGTGATCCGGATAAACTGCGTCAGCTTATTAAATATCTTACAAATAATGCAATCAGATACAATAAAAATGACGGAAAAATTAGTCTTACTATTAAAGAATCAGATGAAATATCAGAGGAATATTCCATCTATCAAATTGTAATTCAGGATAGCGGTATTGGAATTAGCCAAGATTTTCTTGAACATATTTTTGACCCTTTTGAACGTGAAAATAATACGACCCAGAGCCAGGTGTTTGGAGTTGGTCTTGGTCTAACGATTGCTAAAAATATCGCTAACAGAATGGGCGGGGATATTGAAGTTAGCAGTACTCTGGGTAAGGGGAGTACATTTACCGTTACTCTTCGTCTGCGCATACAAACCGATTCAGGTATAGACGAGAAGCAATCAGATAATTTATATGTCAATTTGCCAGGGAAAAGAATTTTGCTTGTGGAGGATAACGAAATTAATCTGGAAATTGAGAAAGAAATTCTTCAGGGAATCGGTTTTGTGCTTGAAACTGCAATAAACGGAAGTATTGCCGTTGACAAGCTCAAGCATGCTAAGCCAGGATACTTTTCATTGGTATTAATGGATATCCAAATGCCCGTTATGAACGGATACGAGGCGTCAAAAGCAATTAGAAAATTGGAAGACCCTGCTATGTCTAAAATCCCTATCATTGCATTGTCAGCGAATGCTTTTGAAAGTGATAAGCAGATGTCTTTAGAAAGCGGGATGAATGAGCATTTAACGAAGCCTATTGATGTCCCACTGCTGCTGAATACGATATCACAATTTTTAACAAGCGCATGATGCGCCTTCTGGATGTGAATCGGGCAGACATTGTCTGCCCGATTTGACGATAGGTACTCTTATCAACTCTATTGTGTTGTAATATTTTTTTCCTTATTTATAAAAGAGAGTGTACATATGGATATTAGATTACTGCGATATTTTTTGACCGTGGCAAAAGAACAGAATTTTACGAAAGCCGCAGGACAATTGAATATTACACAGCCGACACTTTCAAGGCAGCTTGCTGCATTGGAGGAGGAACTTGGACAATGTCATTTAGTTAAGACACTGATTTAATGACCTCTATTTAGGCAGAGATGTGTGAAATTCTATCTCTGCCTGCTTTTTTGCTTTTAGGAGAAGATTTGCCTGTATTCAGGCAACACAAAAAGACAGATTGCCATCTGTTTACAAATAAGATATACTTTTAGAGATGTTAAGAAACCCTGTATAGAAAACTTACCATTGACTTTGGTTTGACTTTGCGAGGGTCTGAACGTCCGGGTCTAACAGGTAAAAGATTTTTCTGTATTAACTTCTCGACATCGGGTGGGGAAATATCATTTCGCAGGAAATAACGGCATATATGAATCGCTATTGTGTAATTCATCTGGTAAACATGTTTTGTCTCCTTTTGATGGATCACTACATGCATCGTGATAATTTCACAATAATTGTAAAGAATTAGACGCGCATGAATTTCCTGCATGATATACTCCACCTTTTTTGAGTGGAAACAGCTTAATCCGATGGCATATTTCAATTCCCGGAAAGAGGTTTCAATCCCCCACCGCATTGAGTAAATCTTTTTTATTTCTTCTGCCGGGAATTCTCCTTTTGGAAGATTTGTAATAATGCACTCGTAAGAATCCTCTGAAATAGCAAATCTTACCACCCGGAAATTTAAGGTATAAAACTTTCTGTCATGTAAATCCAGATAGTCAAAAGGGCTTGCTTTCGGAAGAATCTTGTACTGTTTCAGGCTGGCTTTTACTTCCTTTGTCTGTTTCCGTGTCAGTATAAGCTGCATGGCATGGTCAAATTCCTCTTCATCAGGGAGTTCAAAACTTCCTGTCATGCTGCCCCCTCCCCCATCCTTTACACGGATCAAATAATACATACCTTTTTCTTGGATATGGGCGAAAATATTATAAGTTTCATACCCCCTGTCAGCAATAAAAATTGTTTTCTTTTCTCCCGTACAGCGTTCGACCATCTGTGTCATCGCCAGAGACTCATTTTTTTTGCGCGCAGGCTGTATTACAACATCGGTATACCTTTTTTCACACAAGTCATAGAGTGCATTTAGGTGGATCTGGTTAAATCCCTTATCTGTCGGCATGGACTGGAAATAAGTGTCTATATCCTCCGGATTGCGGGCAATATTCAGGTCAGAGCCGTCACAGGCAAGCAACTGGTAGCCATGATAGTTCTTTTGAAATGGAAAAAGGGAATTAAATTCATAAAACAAAAATGGGAATGCCTCCAGAAGCAGTTTGCTTCTCTGCTGGCTAAAGGCTGAAGCAGAAGGTGTATCGACAGAGAATTGAAAATAATCCAGCAATTCCTTATTTAAGCTGCCGCTTTCCATAGAAAGGATCAATTGAATTGTAGATGCAAAATCAAGTTTTCTGCTTCTGGAAAAATCCGCCTCAGGGTTTTTAGAGAACAGCCACGGAACAGCTGCCATTTCCTGAATAAGGGATAAAAGGCTGTTTTTTACATGCTCAGCAAATATCATAGGCGCTACCTCCAAAATGTAATACATTCAAGGGGCTTCGCCGCAAATTTTTTTATACTTGTCAAGTGCCTTTTCTGAAAAACTACAAAAAAAAGAGCAGGGTACATATTTCTATATACCTTGCCCTAAAAGGAGCTCCTTTGCTGATGTCTTAACTAAATGACATTGGGAACTTGGAACGGCTCTTTTTATAAGGGGAAGTCGTAGCATTACGCTTACGGAGGCGGGAATATTATTAAAACGAAGGGCGTTAGAAATCATTGATCTGGAAGAAAAAATGCTGGATGAACTGAAGGTGAAAGATGAACTGATAGAAGGTACTATTACAATTGGCTGTGGTGAGTTTGCTGCTGTTGAAATTTTAGCAGAAATTTGTAAGGTATATAAGCAAAAATACCCAATGGTGCAGATTGTGTTGCACACGGCAACGGCGGATGCGGTATATGAAATGATGAATCAGGGTTTGGTGGACATTGGATTATTTTTGGAACCGATCAATACAGAAGGAATGGATTATATCAGAATCATGGAAAGCGACCATTGGGTTGTTGGCATGAAGCCGGATGATGCATTGGCGGACAAAGAATATATTACAAAAGAGGATCTTCTGGATAAACCACTCATTCTTCCGCGGAGACTGAATGTACAGAGTGAGTTCGCAAACTGGTTTGGTAAGGATTTTAATAAGCTTCATGTCTCTTTTACCAGTAATCTTGGAACGAATGCCGGGGTTATGGCAATGAATAGATTTATAGAAGAAATCAATGCTTTTGAGGCATAGAAAGTGATTTAATATGGGTATTAGACATAATTAGGTAATGAGGAATATAATCAATGTGTAAGGTGTGAATGATACATACTTTACACATTTTTTTTCATGACAATAGAAAGTTCGCAATGTGTGCTTTCGATCGTGAGAATGAGATAAGGAGGAATACTTATGGGTAAGAAATTAGTGGCATATTTTAGCGCCAGTGGAACAACAAGAAAAATAGCAGAGATGATTGCGCAGGCAGCAGAGGCGGATTTGTACGAAATTACGCCGAAACAACCATATTCAAAGGCAGATTTAAACTGGATGGATAAAAAGTCCAGAAGCAGTGTTGAGATGAGTGATAAAAAATTTAGACCCCAAATAACGGATACGGATGCACAAATTGACGTATATGATGAGGTAATCTTAGGGTATGCTGGTGGTATAATAGGACTAAATTAAGGGAAACCCAATAAAATCGAGGGCACTGAAAAAGTCTGATTCTTTGAAAAAAAGGATTAGGCTTTTTTCCATGTTGGCATTATAATAGAAGTATAGAAAAGGAGGCTTCCGAAATGCTAAAAGATAATTCACAGTTGAAGTTATCATTATCTCCTTATCAGGGGATTTACGATGCAATTGTTCCCGCCAACCATCTTTTGCGGAAAATGAAAGAGAATATCGATTTCAGCTTTGTAAATCCAATGCTGCGTAAACAGTATTGTGAAAAATTCGGGTGTCCGGCAAAAGAACCAGAGATGATGTTCAAACCGCTGTTCTTGAAAAAGCTGTACGATCTGTCCGATGAAACCCTGATCAGCAGCGCCCAGACAGATATGGCATATAAATTTTTTCTGGAGCTGGAACCGGAAGCGAAAATGATTGATCCCAGCCTTCTCGCAAAATTCAGGAAAACCCGTATTACAGAAGATATTCTGGAAGAGATGTTAAAGGAGACAATCCAGCAGGCTTTGGATAAAGGTCTGATAAAATCAGGAACCATTATCGTGGATTCCACCCATACAAACGCATCTGTCCGCGCGAAGTCCCCTGCACAGATTTTGCGGGACATGAGTAAACAGCTCCGGAAGGAAATCTATAAAAATGCTTTTGAATTATCGGAAAAATTTCCCGAAAAGCCATCATTGGAAGCCGGACTGGAGGAAGAGATTGCATATACGAAGGAACTGCTAAAGGCTCTGGAGGAAGGGATAGCGGACTGCGGGAACCGGAAGATACAGGAGCTTTCCAAGGAAATGAAGGATTTGCTCGAGGATGAAAAGATCCGGGATATTCGTTCAAAGGATGACCAAGATGCACGGTTTGGACACAAGACGCCAACAAGCACATTTTATGGATATAAAAACCACCTGGCAATGACAGAAGAGCGTCTGATTGCAGGGATAAGAGTAACCCATGGAGGCGCACCAGATGGGCAGGAATTACCGGGACTGATAGAAAAAGTGCAGGAAAATGGGATAAAAGTGACAGAGGTGATCGGGGATATGGCATATGTCAGCGATGATAATCTGGAAGCCTGCGGCGAAGAGATCTCATTGATTGCACGGACAAATACAGCTGTGGCAGCAGCCGCAAACGGGAATCTGGATGAAGGGTTCTGTTATAATAAAGATGCCGGAATGCTGCAGTGTCCTGCCGGGGAATTGTCGATACGAGTAGAGAAGCGGCCAGCAAAGAATGGAAATACGTATTTAAGGTATGTATTCAGCAAAGTGAAATGCCGGAAATGTCCATTAAGAGAAAGCTGCCGTGTAGGGAGAGGGAAATCAAAGGAACGGAGTTACAGCATTACCCAGGCAAGCGAAAAGAACTTGGAAAGACTAAAATTTGAGGAAAGTGAGTATTTCAGGGAACGAATAAATATTCGGCATCGGATTGAAGAAAAGAATGGGGAATTAAAAGAAGCCCACGGATTACGCAGAGCGGATTCCAGAGGGCTGTTTGCCATGGAACTGCAAATGTATTTCACAGCATTTGTGGCAAATGTCAAGAGAATCACAAAGTTGGCTGAGCCTATTGCCCAGTAAAGTGGCATTTTCTTTGCATGTATTAGAGTAAATTTCTCTCTATATATGCTGTTTATAATTAGGAAAGAGAAAACTCCCGCCTAAAAAGTGGGAGTTTTTCAGTGCCCTCTAAAATCAAGGGTTTGCACTGATTTAGTCCTATTATTTTAAGCCCATTTTAGGTCAAGATTAGGACAGCGCTGAACAAAATCGAAAACCTACATTACGAAAGTCAGATAATGGTCGATTACTGATACGGTCATTCTATGGCTTTAAGGAAATGCGAGGTGAAACAAAATAACAAAGATTTAGGTAGGACTAAATTGGCCCTCAAAACGGATATTCCGTTTGTGCAATGCTAATTTAGTTCTACCTTTTTGTTTTATGAAGGACTATAACCAGTGGTTTCAAACTGCCAAAAGATGTATTTCCGTTCCTGCGTCGTCAAAAGCGGCAGTGCGTTGAAAAAGTCAACTGAAAGGGAAAAAGTGATTGCAAAAATTCAGTTGAAAACGCAAAAATCAGTTGAAAAATTCAGTCCACATGGAAAATCATGGCAGAAATTGGAGGTGCGGCTTCGGAATGGGTAACTGAAAAATTCAATTGAAAGCGGGAAATTAAACTCAAAAAGTCAGCTGAAAGTACAAATATGAACTGATATTTTAAGTTATATCCATATATGAAGCGGGGTGTTAGGGGCAGTCCCCTAACCAGAGGCATTTGTATTACAAAGTGCGTATCTGGCAAAAGCTATTAAAAATTTTCAGGAGTACGAGTTTTAAATAAGTTATAGTAGAATACAGACTTTCCCAAAGGTTGTTTGACGTGGACGTATTACCGAAAAACGAAATTTTCAAAACTATATCTGATTTTTTGTCTTTTGCTTTGCATGAATATAATTTTAATGAGATTTTTGAATAATATCAGGCTGTTCTGCATTTCTGTAGAGAGAGGCGGAGCTAATTGCTTGTAGCAAAAGAAGTGGGGAGGGTTATTGATAATATGAATGCTGCTGGTGTTATGTCGGTAGAATTTAATAATCTGGATTATGCTGATAAAGCAGCGCTGTTTGATTTTGGAAACATGGAGTATAGTATTGGAATGAAGGTCTACAGGGGTGTTTTGGACAGACTGGAAATTAAAAAGGATTTCGATGAATTGTATAGCGAATTTGGAAAGCTGCATGAGGTGTGCGTGGATAAGAGAGGGCATGGCAATGCAAAATGGGAAAAACAGAGGTGAATTATAGTAAATAGCAGAAAACAATAAGTTCAAAATTGACATAACAAAAAACATTGACAAGTTTGATAAAGCGTTTTAAAATGATATTGTTCAATACACACATAACAAAAAAGACTATAAGGCGGCAACCTTACAGTCTTCAGAAAATAGAAGCATAATATGGAATCGCAACGACTTTATACAAAATAATTATAGCATATTATGCCAAGCAATTCAATTGTTATGAGAAAGGAGAATCACTTGGCAGAGAAAAAAGAAAGTAAAAAAGAAGAAGATGTAGTATATATTTTTACACCATATATAACTAAAAAAGATGGGACAAGAGTATATGCAAGTCAATATGGTAAAAAGGCATTTAGAATTCCAAAAGAAAACAGATAATTTATGCAAGGGTGCTGCGATTCCACCTTTATATGGAGGAGGACATATATGAGTAAAAAAATAGAGTATAGCCACGACAAAATAATAAAAAATAATTCATTTGGTAATGGCACACAAATAGCGAATGTCATAGTTAATAATTGTGTTAAACAAGAAGAACAGCAAGATAGGGCTGTGTATAAACCAGAACCTGTATGGCGTAGTCCTTTTACATTGGCAGTGTTGACATGGATGAGTTGTATTATTGGAATTTTAAGTTTGCTGCCATTGGGGAAAATGATAAGAGGTGTAATAACTCTTTTTAGTGGTTCTTTAGAAACTTTAGATACAAATGATATACAGATAAGTTCGCTGGCATTTGTTGTTTTATTTTTGTTATTAATGATTACTTTAACTGTGAGAAGAATTGCAAATTTGCAAACAAGACATCCACTGATTTGTAATTTTGCAATAAACGGATATGGCGAAAAAATAGTAATAGAAAAAATACATATTGAAAAATGTCCTAAGTGTGGTGGAAAAATGAAATATTATAATAAACCAATAGAGTGGGTGGATAAGTTATATAGCGATGGAAAGGTTAAACGAGAAGTAACAAAACGGATTCCAGTGTTGGAATGCAAGCGAAATTCTAATCATTGCTATGTAGTTGATTATGCTGAAGACAGGGTGCAGTAATTGACATTAATCTGCTGGTTTATAAAAAAATAGACCAGCAAATAGCGCTATGATAATGAAACAGGAGGTAAATGGTGAGATTGGATGAAGCAGCTGTCATTAATACTGGACTTGTTACAGCGAGAAAACAGGCAAGAGGTGTGAGTGATAGCGTTATACAATATAAATTATTAAATCTGAAAGCAATTAATAGTAAAGGCTTTATTGAAGACTCTTTACTTGATGATTTTGAAACATTAGAAGAAATAAAGCCAACCTATATAACACAAATGGGAGATATTGTTGTGAGATTGACATTCCCATTTACGGCAGTACTGATTGATGAAATGCACACAGGGCTGATTATACCGTCTCACTTTGTAGTGATTAGAACAAATGCAAAAAAAATTATTCCGGAATACCTATTTTGGTTACTAAATACTGAAAAAGTGAGACAGCAGCTCCAACAAAACATCAGTAGTACCATGATAGGTACAGTTAAACCTATGTCATATGCATCATTGAATATTCAAAAGATAACATTAGAGGAACAAAGAAAAATAGCAGAAATCTATTTATTGTCAAAAACAGAATTGATGTTATTAGATCAGCTTTTTAGACAGAAAGAATTGTATTATAAAACTGCCATTGATAAAATTCAGAAAGAAATGAGGAAAAATTATGAAAACAACAAAGAGTGATATTGAAAAGACTTTGTGGAAAGCCTGTGATAGTTTTAGAGGGAAAATTGATAGTTCAAGATATAAAGATTACATTTTATCAATGCTATTTGTAAAATATTTAAGCGATGTTTGTACAGAGACAAAGGAAAGATATCTGCTGCAATATGCAGGAGATGTTCGTAGAGTAGAGCGTGCTATGAGCAGAGAGCCTTTTGTTTTAGACGAAGAGTCGACATTTGACTATTTATATGCAAATAGAAGTGATTCTGAAATAGGTCAAAAAATTAACATTGCGCTTAATAATATTGAAGAACATAATAGTGGAAAATTAAGGAATGTATTTCGCGCGATAGATTTTAATTCTCAAGTTGATTTTGGCGAGAAAAAAGAAAAGAATGCTACATTAAAAAATCTATTGGAGGATTTTCATGGTTTGGATTTAAGACCATCTGTGTTAGAAAGCAATGATATTATTGGTGATGCATATGAATATATGATAGCAAATTTTGCTTCAGATGCAGGTAAAAAAGGTGGTGAATTTTTTACACCAAGTCAAGTTTCAAAATTGGTTGCAATGTTGGTGGAGCCAAAAGAGAATGATAGGATATACGATCCGACCTGTGGAAGTGGTGGCTTGCTGTTAAAAGCATATGGGCAGGTAAAAACGAACAAAGTTGCTATATATGGTCAGGAAAAGAATATGCAGACATGGGCTCTATGCAGTATGAATATGTTCTTGCATGGAATTGATGATGCAAAGATATGGCAAGGAGATACTTTATCAAATCCGCAAAACTTGGAAGATGATAAATTGATGAAATTCCAGTGTGTTGTTGCAAATCCTCCGTTTTCACTTGATAAATGGGATAGTGGATTTCTTCCAGAGGCGACAGACGAAAAGAAAAAACCTAAGATGTCTGCTGATTTGGATATTTATCACAGATTTGACTGGGGGGTGCCGCCTTCAAGTAAAGGTGATTATGCATTTGTTTTGCATATGTTACATAGTTTGGATGCGAATAATGGGAGAATGGCAGTTGTGTTACCACATGGCGTTTTGTTCAGAGGTGCTTCGGAAGGCAGAATCAGAGAACAACTAGTGGAACTTAATTTATTGGATGCGGTAATAGGGCTGCCGGCAAATCTTTTTTATGGGACATCTATTCCAGCCTGCGTTTTAGTATTTAAGAAAAACCGTACCCGCAAAGAGGTGTTGTTCATTGATGCAAGTGGAGAAGGCAATTTTGAAAAGGGAAAGAACCAAAACATTTTGAGGAATGAGGATATTGATAAGATTATGAATGCTTATAAAGCGTATGAGACAATTGATAAATATGCATATAAGGCATCAAGGGAAGAAATAAAAGAAAATGAATATAATCTGAATATTCCGCGTTATGTGGATACATTTGAAGAGGAAGAATTGATTGATATTGATGAAGTAAGAGCCAATATTACAAGTATTGAAGCAGAACTTAAAGAAGTACAGGCACAGATGGATATTTATTTGAAAGAACTGGGTTTGTAAGAGAAAGATGTAAATGAAGGAGAGAATGACATATGTTTAGAAGTTTTATTTATTTGAATGAAGAAAAAATGTATTCCTATCTAAGACAAATAGACAAAGAATTTGCAAATCAGCCAACGGAAGTAAGTAAGAGGAAAACAAGAGAAGGTACGATAGGGAATGGTTTGCTGGGGGTAAATGCTGGAACAGAAACGGAAGAAAAGAGAGAGTTCGTTAAGGATATTACGAAAGATTATGACAGATTTGAAAAGAAATTGGATGAATTGGGCGGAACAGAATATTTTGATTTGGTCTTAGAAGACTATGATTTAAATACTGTTCCCAATATGAGTATTGTACGATTGAATGGTAGTTTTGAAATACCGGAACAGTTTGATATGTTTAATCTTGCACAAAACTTTATGCCGTTATTAAAAAGTCAAATTCAAACATCAAGTCAAGATGAAAAGGAATTAATGGAGACATTTTTGGGAAATGCATCTGCTGATATACCTATTGTTATGGAAAGTGAAGACCTGGTTGTTTCAAGCAAATTAAGCACATCTTTTTTAAAAGAGGAGTATGCACAATTAGAGGAATATAGCGAGCAGGAAGTATATATGTTATGTAAGGTTGTCGGCAAAATGCAGAAGAACCAAGTTGAAATTTTCAATCCATTGAAAGACTTTATAAAATTGCCAAGGGCAGTAAGAAGAAGCATGGATTCTAATAGTGTGGAATTAGAACCTATTATAATTGATGGACCAGTATTAAAGGTAGAAGTGATAGCAATATACAAGTAGGAAGATGGTGGAAATATGCGTGAAGATATCAAAGAACGTATTGAGTTAATTCGAATGGGAAAAGTACCAGAAGGTTATAGGAAGATTAAACATGGTATTATTTCAGAAGCGTTTAAAATGGTATTACTGGGAGAATTGGTGGATTTTCAAAATGGAATTAATGCGGAGAAAGAGAAATTCAGTTTTGGGGTCAAAATTATAAGTGTAACTGATGTATTGAAGGAAGAACCTATTTTCTATGATGCGATTAAAAACGAAATAGATATATCGGAGGAAGAGCTCGAAAATTATGAAGTCAATTATGGAGATATATTATTTCAAAGAAGTTCTGAAAATATAGAAGATGCTGGAACAGCAAATGTATATTTAGATGAAAAAAAAAGGGCGACATTTGGAGGGTTTGTTATCCGAGGGAAAAAAAAGACGGATTATAATCCAATTGTAATTAATGAAATATTAAAAATGCAATATGTACGAAAACAAGTAATGAAAATGGCGGCTGGGGCACAGCATATAAATATTAGTCAAGACTCACTAAAAAAAATATGGATAGCAATTCCTAAGATTGCTCAACAAGGTTACATAGAAAAAATGTTCAACAGTTATTCTGTAAGAAAAAATTTACTGGAAAAAATGATTGATGAAAAACGAAAAAAGAAAAAATATCTTACGCAAATACTACTTACAGGAAATAAAAGATTTTCAAAATTTAATTCTGTGTGGAAGAAAACTAAATTGTCAGTTGTTTTTACAGAAAAAAAAGAATTTTCCACAAAGGGAACAGTACTTGAACATGTGTCTTTAACAAAAGAAGGTATTATACCCAAAGGAGATAGATATGACAGAGAGCATCTTGTAAAAAGCACAGAAAAGGAATATAAGATTACTCGTTTAAATGATATATGTTATAATCCTGCTAATTTGAAATTTGGTGTTATATGTAGAAATAAATATGGAGATGCTATATTTTCTCCAATTTATGTAACATTTGAGGTGAATCCGATGTATGATATAGAATTTATATCTCAATTTGTAACAAGATGGGATTTTATAAATGCAGTACGTAAGTATGAGGAAGGCACAGTATATGAAAGAATGGCGGTGAAGCCAGAAGACTTTTTAAAATTTGAGGTAACATTACCCGAACTAGAAGAACAAAGAGCCATAGCTAGAGTGCTCTCAATGGCAGATAAAGAAATAGAACTACTCGAAAAGAAACTCGAATTAATAAAGCAAGAAAAGAAAGCAATGATGCAGCTTCTTCTCACAGGAATTGTACGAGTAAGCGAGGAGAAAATGGAGGTAGATTAGATGGAAGGTAATCTATACTTAGAAGACAATATAAGCAAGAAACCTGCCTTAGAATTATTACAAAAAATGGGCTATACATATCTGACACCGGAAGAATGTGCTTTACAGCGTGGGAGTAAATATCAAGTATTGCTCAAGGGGATTTTGCGCAATCAGCTTCGCAGATTAAATCGTTTTGAATTCGGGGGCATAGAACAAGAGTTTTCTTCAGCTAATATAGAAAAGGCTATCGAGGATTTAGATGAACCATTAACAGATGGGCTCATAAAAACAAGCGAGAAAATATACGATGCAATCATGTTAGGCAAGAGCTATCAGGAAACGGTTGGCGCGGGCAAAGTGTTAAGCTTTGATCTTAAGTATATTGATTGGGATAATTTTGAAAATAATGTGTTTCATGTAACGGAGGAATACTCTGTTGACAGTTATGATGGTGAACATTCTGCAAGACCTGATATTGTTTTGTTTGTAAATGGCATTCCGTTTGCAGTGATTGAATGTAAAGCCCCGCATATTTTTGTTGAACAAGGTGTGGAACAAATGATTCGTAATCAGCAAGAAGATTATATTCCGCATCTGTTTAAGTATGTGCAAATCGTTATGTCCACGAACAAAAATTCTGTTAAATATGCGACCACCGGGACAGGAAAAAAATATTGGAGTTTCTGGAAGGAAGAAGATACAGATTTCATAGAAAAAGCAAAGAAAAAACTTATAACAGATAGAATAGCTACTGTTCAAGATGAAAACATGATATCTTTGTTTTCAATGAACAGGCTTAAAGAATTAAGTAAGTATTTTGTGCTATATGATGCTAATGTAAAGAAAATTTGTCGTTATCAACAGTATTTTGCTATAAAAGAAATCATTAAGACTATAAACACAAATGATATAAAAGGGAACAGACAGAGTGGTGTTATTTGGCATACGCAAGGTTCAGGGAAGTCATTAACAATGGTTATGTTAGCAAAATACATTTTGTTGGAAATGGCAAAATATGAGCCTAAGGTGGTTATTGTTACAGATCGAAAAGAATTAGATAAGCAAATAGCAAAAACATTTATGCATACGAGATGTAAACCAGCAAGAGCGACCAGTGGTAAGAATTTAATAGATTTGATTAATGAAGGAAAAGTGGATATTGTTACCACGATTATAAATAAGTTTAACACAGTTGAAAGTAGCGGCTTGAAAAATATGAGTAGAGATATATTCGTTCTTGTTGATGAGAGCCACCGTTCAAATTATGGAGAATTAGCAGCTAAGATGAGAGTTGTATTTCCAAACGCCTGCTATATTGGATTTACTGGTACACCTCTCATGAAAAACGAAAGAAATACAATGACTAAGTTTGGAAAGCTCATTCACAAATATACGATAAAGGATGGAGTGGATGATAGGGCAATTGTACCATTAATCTACGAAGGCAGATTTGTAGAACAGACTGTTGATGAAGCAAACATTGATTTGTGGTTTGAACAAACTACAAAGAGATTGACAGAAAGCCAAAAAGAGGATTTAAAAAGAAAGTGGAGCAGCATGAAGCGTCTTGCTTCTACGGAGGCTCGCATAAAAAGAATTGCCTTAGATATCAATAATCACTTTATGGAAGGATATAAAGATACTGGATTTAAAGCCATGCTTGCGACAAACCGCAAGAGGGATGCAGTATCCTATTTGGCATGTTTTGAACAGTTTGGGGATCTGAAATGCGAGGTTTGTATTTCGGCACCGGATATGCGGGAGGGTGTTGATAACATTGACGACGGGGCAGATGGCAGAGTCGTAACTTATTGGAGTAAAATGATGAAAAAATATGGCGATGCTGATGCTTATGAGGATTCGATCAAAAATAGGTTTGTGGATGGTGAAATAGATATTTTAATTGTCTGCAGTAAATTGTTAACGGGTTTTGATGCACCATTGTGTCAAGTACTATATATAGACAAGGAGTTAAAAGAACATGGTCTTTTACAGGCAATAGCAAGAACAAATCGCCTTTATGACGGGAAAGATTATGGTCTTATTGTGGATTATCGTGGTCTGATTCAAAAGTTAGACGATGCAATGAATATGTATAGTGGTGCAGGACTTGAAAATTTTGAAGCGGGAGATTTGAAGGGGGCAATCGTTGATATAGTTAGTGTTGTAGGAAATCTTCGCCAGTCTTACAGCAGATTAGAAGACTTATTTGTATCAGTAAAAAATAAAAATGATGTAGAAGAAATAGAAGTATTTTTATCTGATGAGAAAAAAAGAAATGAATTTTATGATTTGCTATGTCAGTTTGGCAAGGATTTGGCAGTTGTGCTGAATTCTGAGAGGGCATATGAAGATATACCGAAAGGTGAACGAATAACATATCAAAATGCATTTGCGTTTTATTCAAAGGTTAGACGTTCTGTTAAAATTCGTTATTGTGATGCAATAGACCACAGCGAGTATGAGCCGTTAATGCAAAACCTGCTTGATACACACATGTCTGTTGCTGGACTGAAACAAATAACAGAACCAGTTGATATATTAAATCAGTCTGACTTGGAAAAAGAATTAGAAAAACTAGGTTCATTACGATCAAAGGCTGATGCAATTCAGTCAAAATTGGCAAAAAGTATAAGTATAAAAAGAGATGAAAATCCTGCATATTATGATAGTTTCTCAAAAAGAATTAAGGATACATTAAGAGAGTATAAGGATAGGGTTATAACAGATGCGGAATACCTTGCAAAGATGCGTTCCATTATGGCTGATTATGCGGCAGGGGTATCTACAGTAAAATATCCGGAGAAGTTAAAAAATAATGTACATGCACAAGCTTTCTATGGTGTAGTTAGTGCAATTTTAGAAGATGAATGGAAACCCATGTCTGTTTTAATGGTGGCAGAAGATGCAGTAGAATATGGAGGAAAATCGGTATTATCAGGAAAATCCTCATTAGTAATGGAAGATAGTATATACACAGCATCTAATACGCAGTTAAGGCAAGAGATGTTTGCTGATATTGCAATTGAAATTACAAACATTATTGAAAAACATAGCCAAGTGGATTGGACTGACAATAAAAGTATACATGATAAAATTGCTCAGGATATAGATGATATGTTTTACGAATATGAATGTGCGGGAAAATGCAAGTTTTCGTTTGATGTAATCGATAAAGTGATTGAAAACGTGAAAACGACAGCACTAAGGAGATTTAAGGGGTAATGGAAGCTAATATAGAACAACGGTGGGTTGATTGTGAAAGTGGAAAGATTTCCTATGTTCTTACAAGAAAGTCTGTAAAAAATGTCAATTTAAGAGTAAAATCGGACGGTAGAGTTTTGGTATCAGCGAATAATAGTGTTACAACAGAGTTTATTGATACATTTATCAAGCAAAGGCAAACGTATATCTTATCCGCATTAACTAAATTTGAAGAAAAAAGACAGTTGATGAAAGAGGTTCCTAAAAGATATGTTAGTGGTGAGAATTACACTTTGCTAGGTAAAAATTTAAGATTAAAAGTGGAAGAATCAAGAGAAGAGACTGTATATACAGACGGTGTTTATATATTTCTGAAAGTAAAGGATAAAAATAATTTCCGGCACAAAGAAATAATGATGGATAGGTGGTTAAAAGAATATCAAATGATGATATTTAAAGAATTGGTTGATGAGAAATATGCATTATTTCAAAAGTATAATGTTCCTTATCCAGAGTTAAGGGTGCGATATATGACTTCCCGGTGGGGATCTTGTCAGCCGAAAAGGGGGATTATAACATTAAATAGCCAGTTGATAAAAGTACCTAGAAATTGCATTGAATATGTTGTTTTACATGAGTTTACGCACTATATACATCCTAATCACTCAAGGCAGTTTTGGGATTTTGTTGCTATGATGATGCCGGATTGGAAAGAACGTAAAAAAGAGTTGGAGAAGAGTATATAAATCCTATAAGAAATATCTCTTATATTACCAAAAGGAGTCAGGAGAAATGTCATATTCAGATAAAGTACAAGCAGCGGTAAACAGCGCACATGAGACAGCGATTGCAAATAAAATAATTGATATGATGCAAGAACTAAAACTGAAGAATGATGAAAAAACAGCTTGCCGTTGGATATGGGAACTGATTCAGAATGCAAAAGATGTTGCAGACGAGACAGGAGGCATAAATATAGAGATTGAGTTTAATGAGAAAGAAAAGTATTTAGCCTTTAAGCATGATGGAAAATACTTTACGACAGACAATATTGTACATCTTATCTCACAGGTGTCATCAAAAGAAAGAAATCTGGATTCTGATAGCGCTGTCACCGGAAAATTTGGCACCGGATTCCTGACTACACATCTGCTGTCAGAAAGGGTAAAGGTAAAAGCTTATTTGAAGGATGAAGATGAGCCATTGAAGAAAATTGATATATTATTAGATAGAAGCGGAGAAACCAAAGAAGAGGTTATTGCTGCCGTAAATGAGAGTTTTAGGCAACTTGAATCAAGTCAGGAGATGAATACTTCGGTATCATCTGAAAACAGGGGATTTGATACATGCTTTTTTTATGAATTGGATAATAATGGAATAGAGACTGCCCAAAATGGGTTAGAGAATCTTTACATATCTATTCCGTATGTGTTTGCATTTGTAGACAAAGTGAACTCCATAAGGGTTAATCACTCTTTTGGTGTTCAGCGAGGAGAAAAAAGAGTTGTTGGCAACATGGAAGTTCATTCTGTTTATATTACAGATAGTGAAAGCATAAGAGTAAATGAAATACTTTTGTATCATGGAGAAAATGTAGATTTGGCAATACCCATAAAGCGCGAGGATGATGAAGTTCTTGTGGAAGAATATCCGCACAGAATACCTAAGCTATTCTGTACGTTCCCACTTATTGGTACGGAAGATTTTTCGTTTCCTGTTATAGTTAACAGCACTTCTTTTAATCCCAATGAGCCAAGAAGTGGAATATATTTGACTGATAAAGAGAATAAGGTAATTGATGAAAATAAGAGCCTGATACTGCAAGCATTAAATTCATATAAAGATTTATTGGATTATGCGGCATCACATAATTGGAAACAATTATATAATATTGTACATGTACCAAAACAGTCTGATAAAGATTGGTTATCAAGAGATTGGTTTGATAGTTTGATTGAAGATTGCAAAGCTCATATAAAAAATGCTCCTATTTTTGATACGATAAGTGGGGAAAGGAAAGCACTGTTTGATTTCTGTGATTGTCAAGATGTATTAATTTTAGGAGATAGCGAGAAAACAACAAGGGAACTTGTATGGGAAATGGGAAAATCAATATATCCTGATCATATGGCATTGTTTTCAGAGATACATAGATGGTATGCTTCCTTGTGGGTAGAGTGTAGAAATTTTGGTGTTAAAAAGCTGGTTCGAGAGGTGGAAGAATTTGGAAATTTAGAAGGATTGGAGAAAACAATAAAAGATCAAGTAAATTCTATTGATTGGCTAAATAGATTATATGGAATATTGGTTACAACAAAAAATACAGAGATTCTCGAAAGTGCAGAAATATTCCCGAATCAATTAGGACAATTTTGTGATATTAATAAATTATATGTAGATGAAGGAATTGATGATGTATATATACAAATCTTATCGTTGTTAGATCATGATTGCAGGGAGTATTTGTTGAACAAGAAAATAGAGTTGCCAGAGAATTTAGCTTATGGGGTATACAATTATGACATGCTGTTTGATGAAATTCTTGAAGCTATGGATTCTGATCATTTTTCCGAGCAGGAAGCGATGGCAAAGTTAATTGTCTTATATGATGAACAATCTGAAAATGATGAAGAGCAGATAAATTTACTATCTTTGTTAGAGGGATTGTTTTTAGAGCAGCTCCCTGATGACTGTAAGGTAAAAAAAGTAAATGCTGAAATAATGGAAAGGGCTAGAAAATACTGGTGTACTGAAATGGCTGACAGAGTAAGTGAATATGGGGATGTAGATACATTGACACATTATTTGAAATTAAAAGAAGATGAAAGTGTTTGGTCTTGGTTGGGACGGTTTATAGAGTATCTTGAAAAATATAAGCATAAAAACTTATTGGAAAGAAAGACCAAGCCGATTCTACCGAATCAAAAGGGAGAGTTCATTACGCTAGAGGGTATATTTTTGGACTCAGGTGAAATTGATGAATTTTTTAAAGATATTGTGTGCGAGATAGGAGATGACATCAGGGGTATTTTGCTTCCTGCTGATATTTGTTTAGAACTTCCGGAAAGCAGAGTAAAAAGATTAAAAGATGTAGCGCAAGGGGTAATTGAGTATGTGAAGCAGAAACAAGGAATGAGTAAAAATCAGGATGAAGCCGTCCGTAGTAATTTTAATCAATTGTTTTGTTGGATTAATGAAAATCCAGAAAATGCAAATATGTATTTTAAGGAAATAGTTGATAATAAACATTGGTTATATAATGATGAAGAAATTGCACAGAATATGAAGAAGGCTGAAAAATATGATGAGTTGCTAAAGAAATATAATATACAGGATTCAAGGGATTTAGAAAAAGCATTGAAAGTATATTATCAACAAAGTGAAAATGTGGTGGTTGAGGAAGTAGAAATATCAGAAGAACTTATGGTTCAATATGGCATTTCAAGCATGGAAGAGTTTACAAAGGCAAGAGAACTTAATATATTTAAAGAAAATTTTGTACATGTTTCTGAAGGTGACCAGCACAAATTTGATTATGTTAAAGCTATTTTAGAACGTTCAAAAAATGCTGTATTTGCATTTCTTGAAACATTGCCGGAATATGATGTTTCTGAACCGATTAACTTGACAAATACCATATTCATAATAAAAAAGTATGGTAAAGAGATGGTCCTAATTACCCGCCCATCAGATTATGAGCAAGTTATTCTGTATTATGGAGCGGAAAAAGACATTTTAGACTTTGAAAAGGATTATGAGTTATGGGTTGAAGATGGGAAAACGACACCTCAACAGATTACTTTTGGAAAAATGTTAAAACTTACAGGAATTAACAGAATACCATTAAGAAAGGTTGTATAAATGACATATGAAGAAGTAAAAAGCATAGTTGAATCTGGAATAGATAATATAGTTTGCAAACAATTTATTGTACTACCGAATCAAATAGCAGCATGCATTGAGTCTGTTGTATATGGAAACTATGATTATGGCTATGTATGCATTGGCATAGTAAAAGATAAAACTGGGTGTCGGTTTATTGGAATTGATAGGCATATAAACATGGATAACCTTATTCACAGTGCACTTAAGCAAGTTAAGATTGAAACGAAAATATCCTATGACATATGTGATATTGAGCAAAAACAAGTTTGTATCATAAAAGTGAAAACATGTGATAGAATAAGTCCAATTACCAGTTCTGATGGTGCTAAAATGAATGAAATACTTAAGCAATTGTTATCAGCATGTGTAAAACTGCAGGCGAATGCTATTTATTATAATGCAACAGAAGATCAGAGGAATGATTATATTAGGGACATTTTAGATACAGCAGGGTATGACGTTAAAGATCAAACAAGAAGAGGTTTATCACCAAGTGGAAAAGCGGCTGGAGAAGTAGATATTCTGATTAAAGAGCATGGTTTTCCAATAACAATTATTGAGACATTAAATTTGGATAGTCTTAATAAAACATATTTGGATAAACATATAGATAAAATTTATAATTATGATACTGCTGGTAATAAATTTAATATTATTTTGTCATATGTTACAGTTTCAAATTTTATAGACTTTTGCGGTAAATATTTTGAACATATAAAAAAGCATAAATATCCATTTGCAATACAAGCATCTGAATATAATGTTGTTATTGAGGAACTTTCATATTCTAATATAAAAGTTATGAAAACAGTACATAATCGTAACGGGTGTGAAACGGTATTGTATCATGTGTGTATATGGATAAAATAATGATTATGATGGATTAGCAAATGTTGATGTCGATTTTATATACATATAAAGAAGAGGCAGGTGACGTATTATGAACATGCAGGAATTAAAACAGCTAATTTATAAGGGCGAGAAAGTAGACATAGAGTGCAAAGAAGCAGAGAGCAATGTACCGCGCTCTGTCTATGAGTCTTATTCTGCTTTTGCTAATACAAAAGGCGGTTATATCATTCTCGGAATGAAGGAAGATAAAAAGAAAACACTTCCAAAAGAAAGATTTATTATACAGGGAATCCCAAATTTAAAGAAGCAGGTAGAGGATTTCTGGAACACCATTAACAGCAGTAAGGTCAATCGTAATATTTTGAAAGATGAAGATGTATTTATTGTGGAAGAGTCCGGCATTAGCCTGATTGTGATTAAAGTGCCGAGAGCTGATTATAAAATGCGTCCGATTTATGTTGGCGAGAATCCATACAAAGGAACATTTAAGCGAAATAACGAAGGTGATTATCACGCAACGGAACATGAAGTCAGAGGAATGATTCGTGACCAGAATCCGGATGGTAACGATGGAATGATTTTAGAATATTATACAATGGACGATATTGACAAGGAAACATTGCGGAAATACCGGCAGATTTTTGAAATCAGGAATGACGGACATGTCTGGAATGCCCTTGACGACAAAGCATTTCTGGAAAAACTCGGAGGATACAGAAAAGACAGAAGAGAGGGCAAGGAGGGGCTGACGCTTGCCGGTCTGATGATGTTTGGTGATGGGCTTGCCATACGGGACGAGTTTGACAATATTTTTATGGATTACCGCAATGAAAGCGAAATTACAATGGATATTCGCTGGAATGACAGGATTACCTATGATGGAACATGGGAGAATAATCTGTTTAATTTTTTTACCAAAGTTACGCCAAAATTAACGGAGGATTTGAAAAAACCTTTTAAGCTTGAGGGAATACAGCGGATAGATGAAACTCCGGTACACAAAGCGGTGAGGGAAGCATTTGTAAACCTTATTATACATGCCGATTATTTGATGGATGCAGGTATTTTGAAAGTGATAAAAAAGTCAAATGGATTTGAATTTACGAATCCGGGTATTCTGAAGCTTCCACTGGAGGATATTTACCGGGGAGGAAATTCAAAATCAAGAAACCCGCATATGCAGACTATGCTTAGAATGGTTGGATTTGGGGATAACGCAGGCTCCGGATTTCCCTCCATATTGGCAACATGGAAAGAGGAAGGATGGATGCAACCGGAACTGATAGAAGATACTGCCCTTAATCAGGTAACGCTTTATCTTAAAATGATTCCGGAACATGGAGAACAATCGGCAAAAAAAACAGCAGAAAAATCAGCAGAATCAGCAGAAAAATCAGCAGAAACACAAGAGGCATTGTTATCTGAAAGGCAGAAGCAGATACTTGCGTGCATGGAATTAGAAGTATTATATAAGACAGAAGAGATTGCTGAAAAAATAGGATTAAAAGGACCAAGAACAAGGCAGTTGCTGAACGAGCTGGTGGCAATGGGCAGATTGACCTGCACAGCAGCCACTAAAAACAGAAGGTATATAAGGATAGAATAAAGCAAGGAATGATGTGAAATGTGCCAATGGGATAAATATTTTACCCAAATTGCGGTCTGGGATTTGTTATGTATAAGACAAAAATCAGCATTTGATTGGTATATATGATTACATTTAATGCTTAGGAGGAGAAAGTGAAAAATGGTTGAGCCTTCAAAAAGGGACTGGAAATTATATAGGGAGAAAATTGGTGGATGGCAGGAACATTATATGGAGAAGCTGGTAAAGGAATATGCGGACTATTTATGTAGCGACTTGTCTGCATCCACCAAGTTTTGGGAGATAGAGAAAAGGATTAAGAGAGATCGGAAAACGCCGGGTGTCTGTATTGAGTTAAGAAAATCTGACATGTTTTGGGACATTGCAGGACTAATTAATGATAAAGTTATCTCAATGGATGATTTAGAAGAATTTAGTGATGATTTAAAAGAAGCAGTAGCCCTGATTTTGAGGAGATGAAAAATATTGTTACTCTTGATATGAACAGGAGAGCAGCTATACTGACAAAAGCAAAAAATAGTTTTTTAGTCCATACTTGACAGAAGAATTTCCGATCTGGTGGCATGTGGCACCTACAATTATAAATTCGTTTTTGGAAAGCTATGACTTTTCAGGTAAAAAGATCGTGTTGTTTGCGACTTCTGGCGGGAGCGGATTTGGAAATACCGTAAGTGAGCTTAAGCCTTCTGCACCTGATGCTGTGATAGTAGAAGGTAAAGTGTTTAATAAGGCTGCCAAGCAGGAAGTTGCAGAGTGGGTGAAACGTATTTTGTAAGCAGGAATTTAAATTAGTTTAGTGAGGAAGGTGGATGAAATGAAAAGGATTGTACAAACAGCAGGAAAAAATGCTCTCAAAGAGTTTGCGCCGGAATTTGCGCATTTTAATGATGATGTTCTTTTTGGCGAGAACTGGAATAATCAGGATATTGATCTGAAGACCAGAAGTATCATAACAGTGGTTGCACTAATGGCTTCCGGGATAACGGATACGTCTTTGGTATATCATTTACAGAATGCAAAGGAGCACGGTGTGACGCAAAAGGAAATTGCGGCAATTATTACACATGCGGCATTCTATGCGGGCTGGCCAAAAGGCTGGGCAGTATTTAATCTGGCAAAGGAAGTATGGCAGCCAAAGGAGGGAGATTTGCCATATGAGGATGAAGACATAAGAGCACATGCGAAATCTATGGTATTCCCGATAGGTCAGCCAAATGATGCATTTGCAAAATATTTTGTGGGACGAAGCTATCTTGCGCCGATATCAACAGATCAGGTTGGCATTTTCAACGTAACTTTTGAACCCGGGTGCAGAAATAACTGGCATATCCATCATGCCAAAAGCGGTGGCGGACAGATTTTAGTATGCGTGGCCGGACGTGGGTTTTATCAGGAGGAAGGCAAGGAAGCAGTAGAAATGAAACCGGGTGACTGTATAAATATTCCTGCTGAAGTGAAGCACTGGCATGGAGCGGCTCCGGATGAGTGGTTTTCTCATCTGGCAATCGAGGTGCCTGGAGCGGATTGTGCCAATGAGTGGTGTGAGGCAGTATCAGAAAAAGAGTACGCCGGGTTAAAATAAGGAGCGGACTATGGAATACTGTAAACTTGGAAATACAGATATAGAAGTATCAAAACTATGTGTGGGATGCATGAGTTTTGGAAAAGCAGGAACTATGCATGACTGGACTTTGGATGAAACAGAGAGTGAGAAGATTGTCAAGCATGCACTTGATTTGGGATATAACTTTTTTGATACGGCAAATGGCTATTCGGCAGGAACAAGTGAGGAATACTTGGGAAGGGCGCTAAAGAAAAACACAGCAAGGAATCAGGTTGTGATTGCATCCAAGGTTTATTTTAATGAAGGACGTTTGTCAAGGAAGGCGATCATGAGGGAAATAGATGGAACTCTGTCACGTCTTGGAACCGATTATCTTGATTTATATATCATCCACAGATTTGACTATGATACGCCGATAGAAGAAACCATGGAAGCATTGCATGAACTTGTAAAATCAGGAAAGGTCCGGGCACTTGGCGCGTCTGCGATGTATGGGTATCAGTTCCACAATATGCAGGTAGTTGCAAAAGAAAATGGATGGACGCCATTTTCGGCAATGGAGAATCATTACAATTTGCTCTACAGAGAGGATGAGAGGGAATTGATACCAATTTGCAGACAAATGAATGTTTCGTTAATGCCGTATAGCCCTCTTGCTGCCGGACATCTGGCAAGACCACAGTGGAAGTCAGATTCTCTTCGAGGAACCACGGATAGAGTTGCTATGGGAAAATATGATAAGACAGAAACAGAAGATATGAAGATAGTTAAGCGTGTAGCGGAGCTTGCAGAAAAATATAATTGTAAAATGTCTCAGATTGCCATTGCATGGCAGTGGGCAAAGGGCATTTTATCGCCTATTATTGGAGCGACCAAAATGCAGTATTTAGATGATGCAGCCTGTGCGTTTGAAGTAAAATTAACTGCCAACGATATTGAATATCTGGAGGAATCATATGTTCCACATAAGATAGTTGGGGCAATTGATAAAAACCCGGAGCAGGGTTCTGTCAGAAGAACAGGTGCTTTCGCTAATCGGGGAAATCACATGGTATGAGGCGTCTATAGATGCGGTGTTCGAACATGACACATATAATGCTGACTTTAATACTGATAATTGGGATAAATACTTTGAGTGGTATTGTGAGAAAGCTATGAAGCTACGCGAGGTAGTCAAAATGTTTGCGGAGTGAGACAATGATTAAAAATGATAAAAGGTGATATTACAAAAATCGTTGTTTAAGCAAATAGAAGTCCTATAATAGTGGATTTCTTGAAGAATTACTGTGTGTTATCGTTAAATTATGCACATTCAGAAGTGTAAAATAATGGTCCGGGAGATGAAAAATAGTATCTTCTGGACTTTTGCATTGTTCCGATAAATGAAAAATATTATTCCGAAAGCGTTGATATTATTCCGATAATAGGGTATACTATTGTTTGAAGCGAGGTGCAGATTTATGTACATGACAGTGAAGCAGGCGGCAGAGAAATGGGGCATTTCAGATAGGAGAGTTCGTATTTTATGTTCAGAGGGAAAGATTATGGGTGTTACCCGCGAAGGGCGCAGTTGGAAGATTCCTGCAGATGCGAAAAAACCAGAGGACGGCAGGTACAAAACTGCCGAGAGTCTGCTGGCAATGATTGACAGCAAAAAAAATGAACTGGATTCCAGACGGTCTTTGACAGAGGGAGAGGAGGAGCGGCTGACAGAGGAGTTTGTAGTTGAATACACATATAATTCCAATGCGATTGAGGGAAACACGCTGACCCTGCGAGAGACAGATATGGTGCTGCGCGGCTTGACGATTGACAGGAAGCCGCTGAAAGATCACATGGAAGCGGTCGGACATAAGGAAGCCTTTGATCTTGTGCGGGACTTGGTAAAGGATCAGGTGCCGTTATCGGAGAGTATTATTAAACAGATCCATTATCTGGTGTTGGCAGATAAAAAGGATGATCGAGGCGTTTACAGAAGAGTTCCGGTAAGAATTATGGGTGCAAAGCATGAACCTGTGCAGCCATATCTGATACAGCTTAAGATGGAGCAGCTGCTGGAAGTTTATAGAAACAGTACAGAGCATATCATTCCCCGGCTCGCACGGTTTCATATTGAGTTTGAGGGTATCCACCCTTTCATCGACGGAAATGGCCGGACGGGACGACTACTTGTGAATCTGGAATTGATGAAAGCCGGATATCCGCCGATTGACATTAAATTTGCAGATCGGATTGCTTATTATAATGCTTTCGACGAGTATCATGTGAAACATAAGCTGGATGCAATGGAGAAGCTGTTTGCCGGATATGTTAATGAAAGGTTGGAGGGTTATTTGGCGATGCTGAAAGAATAAGGAAGTATACCTACACTTATTATATATTCTGATATTTGATGATATTCTTAATCAGGAAAACTATTTTCCAGAATCATTCTTTTATCAATGGATAGGCTTTTCAGAAAATAATTTTTGGAGAGAATGGCGAAGACGTGGGAAACCACTTACTACGCGGAAAATATAAGGAGCGGCAACTATGTTGAACAGAGAAGACATGCTGGAACTCACCCGCAGGATGACGGTAAAGCGGACGTCCATCACGAGAATTGCGGGTGCATATATGGACAGGGACGGGGAGATCGACGGAAGCTTCAACACGAACTTCCTGAATCTGTCCGCGTCGGAACGGGAGAAGAATCTGGCGATTGCAAAGACGATTCCTTTCGCAGAGACCAATGTGCAGCTTAAGGAATATTCTTTTGGGAATACGAAAGAGGCGCAGGGTATGCGGCAGCTTCTGACAGGGATGAAGGAATGCGGTTTAAAAAACGATGCGCTCATGTACACCTTTTATGAACTGGTGGCGGAACGGTACGAACCGGGCAGGGAATATGCGATATATGTGTTCCACGACCGCTATGACATCCCTGTAAAGGCTGCGGATAAGGCGCGCGTGGGAGAATCGGAGGAGGTCTACGAGTATCTGATCTGCGCAATCTGTCCGCTTGTGGGCGAGTATGAGCCGGGGAAACCGGAATGTGGCTTTCTCTTTCCGTCGTTTTCGGACAGGAGCAGTGATGACGCGCATTTGGCGGTATACCGGGAATGAGGACAGTGTATGCGCACGGTGAATCAAGCAGATTCACTATTTTAGGGATCGGAAACAATAAAATGAAATTTGAAAAAAACAGCTTAAAAGGCGGATGAATCTGCAAAAAAATTTTGCCCTTGACCATGTAGTAACTCTACGGATTTGCAGTAACTCTATGGATTATAGTAGACAAAATGCTGGTAAATTGGTACTATATGGATAGGGCATCTGAAAATTTATGCATGACTGTGTACAGAAATGAAGGAGTTTTATGGTAAACGTTCTTGTAATTATAGAATTATTTACGATTATTATGGAGTTTTCCTGTCTGGCGCTTCTGTTGAGCGGGGATGCATCCAGAGAACAAAAGCTGATGAGTTATTTTATAGGCGGAGCGTTGGTACAGAATGCGGGGTACGTTCTGGAATTGATGGCGCCTACAGTGGAGGCGGCGCTTGTTGCTGTCAAGATGCAGTATCTCGGCTCGGCGTTTGTTCCGATTTGTTACTGCTGGTTCATGTACGGATACTGTTATGAAAAGGCGCCCGGGAAGCTGTTAAGACCGCTGACGTATATCGATACTGCGTTGTTGCTGGTTATTTATACAAATGAATGGCATCATCTGTATTACCGCGAAGCAGCGTGGCGTTATACGCAGACCGGGCACGGTTATCTGGATATTACATATGGACCGTTCTATTATGTTTTCATGCTGTGCGGCTGCGCGATACCGTTCGTGCTGTCTATCTTTGTGTTGTGCCGCGCGACTATTCGTAGTTCTGCGCATGCCGCCAGCCGAAAGTACAAGGTCATGATTGCACTGTCGATGCTTCCGGTTGTAGCGCTGATAAGTTACGCCACCAAAATTACCGGTGTCTTTGACTTTACGCCTGCGGTTCTGGGGATCGTCCTGTCGGTGGTCGTCATATTGATCTGGAGCAGGCGAAATTATGACTTCGGTGGTCTGGCTTCGAAGGTTGTCCTGCATGATATGATGGATGGCGTGATCGTATTTGATGATCAGAGACGGATTGTCAGCTACAATCCGGCTGCGGAGACAGTATTTCCTGAACTGCCCGGCTGTACGACGGGGGATGATATTGAGAACCTCAGGGATTTTGATGAAATTTTGCTGAACAATGACGGAAAAGGCGAATTCGAAAGGAATAACCGTATCTATGAGTGTCATGTAAAGCAGATTATTGATAAGAACGAAGGGGTTCAGGGCTATGTCATTTTGATTTTGGATATGACCGAAATGAGGAGTTATGCGGAAGAGATCCAGCTTGCAAGAGAGCAGGCGGAGAAGGCAAACAAAGCAAAGAGCGAATTTCTTGCCAATATGTCTCATGAGATCCGCACGCCGATGAATGCGATCACCGGTCTTAGCGATATCATCATGGAGGAGAGTTGGGGACGCGCCGTGTATACTTATGCGTGCGATATCAAGGAAGCGGCGCAGAGTCTGCTTACTATTATAAACGACATTCTTGACCTGTCCAAGATCGAGGCGGGAAGGATGGAACTGGTGACGGAAGATTACTATGTGAAGAGCGTTGTGAGCGAAGTCGTGAACATGATGGGAGTCGAGGCGTCCAGACGGGGAATTTTGATGAAGTATTCCTACGATATGGCGATTCCGTGCCAGTATCACGGTGATAAGGGCAGGATCAAACAGATATTGATCAACCTTTTGAACAATGCGCTAAAGTTCACAAAAGAAGGGTATGTGATGATTTCCGTGAGAGGCATGCCTGCGGATACACCGGATACAGAATGGCTGGTTTTTGATATCGAGGACACCGGCTGCGGCATTAAGGAAGAGAATCTCGAAAAGATTTTTGCGGATTTCGTTCAGGTGGATTCCGCGAAGAACCGCAGCGCCGAGGGAACCGGACTCGGACTTTCCATCACAAAGCATCTGACAGAGATGATGGGCGGAAAGATAGAAGTAAAGAGTGTGTTCGAACAGGGCACGACCTTTACCGTGACGATTCCGCAGCCGATTGTGGACAGACGGACGCTGAACGAGATGCCTACTGTTTTGCACAGGGAACAGGAGAAGGTCAGAATGTTTGTTGCGGAGGGCTATAAAGTACTGGTTGTCGATGATAACCGGATCAACCGCAGTGTTGTCATCAACCTTCTGAAAAATTATGGTTTTAAGGTCAAAGAGGCGGCAAGCGGAAGAGAAGCCATCGAACTTGTGCGAGAGGAAGTATTCCATATCATTTTTATGGATCATATGATGCCGGAGATGGATGGTATCGAGGCGGTTCAAATCATCCGCACCGAGTGCGGTGAGAACGGTAGAACACCGATCATCATTGCGCTTACGGCAAATGCGATGGACGGCGTGAGGGAGAAGTTCCTACAGAATGGATTTCAGGATTTTGTCGCAAAGCCGATCGATAGGAAGTGTCTGCATCAGACGCTTGAAAGGTGGATTCCCAAAGAATGCAGGAAGGAGCAGACGGTGCAGGATGGCGGCAGAAATCATTTGCGCAGGAAAAACCAGCTTTCTGAATATAGTATCGAGGGAATTGATCTGCACGAGGTCAGGGAGCATTATTCCGGCAGCGATGCAGATTATAGAGAACTTCTGAGCCTGTATGTGGTGGATGGCAGGCGTAAGCAGAAGTTATTGCAGGAACTTTTGGAGAAGGAGAATTACAAGGATTACGAGATCGAGGTGCATGGGCTCAAGAGCGCGTCGGCGAATATCGGGGCGATGGAGCTGTCGGCGGCTGCCAAGGCACATGAGATGGCGGCGTCAAGAGGCGATACCGCATATATTCGGGAACATTTCGAAGGACTGCTTTCCGCTTATGAGAGCCAGCTAAGGCATATTCAGGAGTTTCTTGAACAGACGGCGGATGCGGACGCAGGAGCAGAGGAACAGGAGGTCTGTGAGATCGACAGGAAAGACCTGATAGAAGTAATCAGCCAGGCGCTGGATAAGCTCTCGCATTTTCGCTCAAAGGAATGCGCCGAGCGGCTGGAGGGGCTGCAGAAGTACCGAATGGAGGAAGATGTCAGGCAAAAGCTGGGGGAGATACAGGAACATCTCAAGTTATATGAGGATGATAAAGCAGAGCAATTATTGCAGGAACTGTTGAATTGGCTGAAAGAGGAGGAATAATACAAAATGAGTAACAAACCCCGTATATTGGCGGTAGATGATAATGCAATCAGTCTTAAGGCGATCGATCAGGCGCTTCAGAGCGGGTATGAAGTGATTCCCGTAAATTCGGGAGATCGCGCCATACGTTATCTTATGTCTGAGAAACCGGATCTGGTCTTGCTGGATGTACAGATGGCGGACAAGGATGGGATCGAGACATTAAGGGAACTTCGCACGATGAAGAATGGCGAAGATCTTCCGGTCATTATGCTTACATCCCAAAACGACAAAGACACCGTACTTCAAAGCTCTAAGCTTGGAATTGATGATTATGTGTTGAAGCCGTTCGACTCTAATAAATTGCTGGCGCGTGTGGACCAGACACTGAAGAATGCGGGGAAATAGGAGGATGGACAAGTAAGTAATCAATGAGGAGAAGTCCGAAGGAATGATTGCCGCCTTGCAGTGTGGTAAGGCGGCGCATTAATTGACAAAAAAAGCAGGATAAAGGAATCTGGTGTCGCAAGGGCAGCAGGACTTTGAAAACTGGAAATATCGTAAAAACATCCCGAAAATCGGGATGTTTTTTTGTTGAGGCTGTCCAGTTCTATTTTAGCGCGCCAACGCATAGCTATGAACTATTTGATACGGAAAGCGGCGCTGTAGTTGTTTTTTATGGAGAAATTTTAAGAAAATTTTTGTGGCATTTTATGAATAGAGAATTTGACTTTTGGCCATAATCTAGTATGATGGAACAACGAATGCGAAAGCATTTCTGTTCTGTGATGCGTCATGGCGGACGACGTCATGCGCTTTATATAGATCGTATCATTCTTGAGGAAAGGAGCAAAATGAAGCAAAAAATATTGGACGTGACAGTGCTGTGCATTTTCTGCATTTGTCTCAGTGTTACGGCCAACATTGAGGAAAAGAGTGCCGGACCAGCCTGCGCCAAGGGGCAGGAGGGAAGCGACATGTCACTGGCAGACAAAAATGCACTGCCGGTTGCGGGCGTAAGCCGTGCTTTATCCGCTTATTCATTTACGACAGAATCGGATGAGAAAACAGGAATTTCGAAAAAACAGATAACATTGGTAGCAACAGCCGAAAATAAGGACGGTGACGAAGCAGTCACAAAACAAGATAGAGAGGAAGAGAAAGAAACCGTAAGCGAGACGATTCCGGCGGGGTTGACAGCGCCTGCCACAAAGACCGCTGCGGACGAGACGGTTCCGGCAGGGATGGCAGAGCCCGCGGTAAAGAACACCGCAGACGAGACGGTTCCGCCAGAGCTGGCAGAGCCTGCGGTAAAGATCGTCGGAGACGAGGCGGCGGAAGCGCTCGGCCGAAGGACGTGCAATCGTTGGGATATCACGCTTTCACAGGAGGAGATCGATCTTCTGGCAAAAATCGTCTGGTTGGAATCACGCGGGGAGCCTGTCGAAGGACAGGAAGCCGTGGTGGAGGTCATTTTTAACCGGATGGTCTCCGGTAAATACCCGACCACCGTATATGAGGTGCTTAGTCAGGGAAATCCCGTACAGTTCTGTTCGTGGAAGAGCAGGGATCGTGCAGAACCTACGGAAAAAGAATATCAATCCATCCAGAATGTACTGGATGGAAAAACAAACATATTAAGAAATGATACACTATACTTTTCCACGGAGCCGCTCACGTCGCGCATTGACAGGCAGATCGGCGGACATAGCTTCTGCTACTAGAGGCGTTGGCTGGAATGGCGAAGAGGGAAAGAAAGCAGACAGACATCAGTCCATTGACCGATGTCTGTCTGCTTTTTTGCCGTTTCTGTATTCATACGGCGTGCAGCCGACAATCCTTTTGAACTGGCGGTTAAAATTGGACAGATTGGTATAGCCGCAGTCCAAAGAGATATCGGATATCATTTTGTCTGTTTCCGAGAGCGCGTCGCAGGCGGCGTTGATCCGAAGCTGCGTCAGATGCTCGATCGCACTCACGCCGACGGCGTTCTTAAAGCTGTTCATAAAATAGCTTTTGCTCAGATGCAGAAGTCCGGCAAGCTGATCGATGGAAATATCTTCACGGAAATTGGCGGACATATATTCCAGAACCGGACGTATTCGTTCGCTGTAGCTTTGTTCGATGCCCTGACGACTGATGACATCGTCGCTCATTTCCAGAAGCCAGAACAGACGCAGGAGCTCACTTTTCAGTAAAAGATCCTGCTTGGGCTGGTTTGCCTTTGCGCAGGAGAAAATCAGATCCGTCGATTTTATGAATTCGGAATAGGCGTTTGATTTGGAGCGGATCGGTATCTGAATTTTGACGCTGCCGTTTATAAGAGGGTAGATACATTCGGCAGTGCATCTGTCGTTGCTGCCCATGCCAAGCATCGCCGGGTGAAATACAAACGCGTCATAGACGAGATCGCATGCCTCGTTCGGGTATGCCGCGTGGAGCATATTTGGGGGAAGAATCACCAAGTCCCCTTCTCTTGCAGCGAATTTGTCGTCGCCGCAAATAAATTCGCCGCTTCCGCGCAGAATGTAGTCGATTTCAAATTCGTTGTGCCAGTGCATCGGTACGTTCGCGAAATATTCCGGGAGACGGCATTCATAATAGCTGTACGGTACGAGAGTCGTGCTGTGCTGTTTCTTTTCCCTTGCTGCCGGATGGTGCATGGTGGCTTATCCCTCCGCTAAAGTAGGATAGTATCATTTATCAGTAACATTTCAGTAGTTATTTCCATGGCATAAATGCTATAATGTCTTATAACGTCGATAGACATTATAAGCGCCAAAGTGCGCATGGATCGCTCACGGCGAATGTCATGTGCAAAGCGGCGCCAAGTGCGCATCGGTCGCCCACGGCGAATGCCATGTGCGGGGTATATGGTATTATATCATCATAGAGCATTTACTTCAAGCAATCACAAGGAGGGTAAGAGAAATCATGAGATTTGAGAACGATCACGGGGCATTGGTTTTTTATCATCAGGGGGAAACGGTACGAATCGAAGCGTGGGGGAAGGATGCATTGCGTGTGCGTTCCACCATGTTTTCCCAATTTACGGGAAATGACTGGGCGCTGACCGAGGAAGTGGCAGACAGCCAGGCAACCGTTACGATCGAGGAGGAGCCGCACTGGGTCGGAGACGGCACGACGGACACAAGAGAGATTGCTGCGATCACGAACGGGCGTATCAGGGCAGTCGTAAATTTTGTCGGCATTATTTCTTATTATAAAGATGATAAATTGGTACTGCGCGAATATTTCCGCTCGTACGACGGAACGCTCTCAAAGGAGAGCAGATGTCTTAAGGTAGTCAACCGCGAGTGGAAGGGTATCATCGGGGGCAGCGACTATTCGTTGAATCTGAAATTTGAGAGCAGCAGGGACGAGAAGGTTTTCGGAATGGGACAGTACCAGCAGGCGGATATGGACTTAAAGGGCTGCGTGCTTGAGCTTGCACAGCGCAATTCCCAGATTTCCGTACCGTTTGCCGTATCGTCTCTCGGTTATGGATTCCTGTGGAATAATCCTGCGGTGGGACGGGTCACTTTCGGCAAAAACTATTACGAGTGGATCGCAAGATCGACGAAGGAGATGGACTACTGGATCACCGCGGCGGATACGCCTAAGGAGATTCTTGCCAATTACACGGCGGTGACGGGACACGCGGAAATGTTCCCGGAAGATTTGATGGGCTTGTGGCAGTGCAAGCTGCGCTACAGGACGCAGGATGAGGTATTGACGGTCGCAAGGCAGTATCAGAAGGAAGGCATTAAGATCGACCAAATCGTCATTGACTTTTTCCACTGGACGGTGCAGGGCGATTGGAAGTTCGACGAGAAATACTGGCCCGACCCGAAAGCGATGGTAGATGAGCTTCATGCAATGGGAATTAAGGTCATCGTGTCCGTATGGCCGTCGGTCGACCGCAAGAGCGAGAATTTCTGGCCGATGATGGAAAAGGGGCTGCTCATTAAGACGGAGCGCGGCGCCGCCCAGACATACGATTATCAGGGAGACTGCGTGGAGATTGATCCGTTCAACCCAAAGACGCGGCAATATGTGTGGGAAGTGTGCAAGAAAAATTATTATGATTTCGGCATAGATGCGTTCTGGCTTGACAACTCCGAGCCGGATTACGGCGTCTATGATTTTGAAAATTACCGTTACTGCGACGGTCCGGCGCTCCAGATCAGCAATATTTATCCGCAGATGTACAGCCGCGTATTTTATGATGAGATGAGCAAACTTGGGAATGGTCCGGTCGTGAATCTGCTCCGCTGTGCATGGGCAGGTTCCCAGAAGTATGGCAATGTGGTATGGTCGGGCGACGTACCGAGTACCTTTGAGGCTTTTGCGGATCAGTTGCAGTGCGGTCTTAACATGGGACTTGCGGGTATTCCATGGTGGACGACTGATGTAGGCGGATTTATGACGGATGACGTAGGCGATCCTGATTTCCGTCAGCTTTTGATCCGGTGGTATCAGTTCGCAGTCTACTCCGCAGTGCTTCGTATGCACGGCGACCGCGGCCCGTACAATATTCCGGCGTTGGATGAGCGGGACTGGGGCGGCGGATACCTGCACACAGGTCAGCCGAACGAGCTTTGGAGCTACGGTGAGGACAATTATGCGATCATGAAGAAGTACTACGATATCCGTATTTCCATGCATGATTACATAAAGAAATTATATGAGGAGGCGCATGTGAACGGCTCTCCGCTGATTCGCGCCATGTTCTATGAGTTCCCTCGGGACGGCAGGTGCTGGGAGCTTCAGGATCAGTATATGTTCGGCGACAAATATCTGGTCGCGCCGATTCTGCATCTGAACCAGTTCGAGCGCGAGGTATATTTGCCCGAGGGCAGATGGAAGCTTACCTCCACCGGGGAGGCCTACGACGGCAGCTGCACCGTCACAGTGGCTGCACCGATTGAGTATATGCCGGTATTTGAGAGAATGTAGGACTATGACGGCGGAATTACTGGAAACGCTGCGGGAAATCACCCCGGAGGAACAGCGTATCATAGACGGAAAGAATGAAATCGAGCGGGAGCTTTACGTCAGCAGCGAAGAGAATACATTTGACGCGAAAAAGCTTCTGGAAAAGGGAAAGCTGATCACGGTCCGCCCACACACGCGGTTCGTGCATTTCCCGGCGCATACGCACAATTACGTGGAAGTAATCTATATGTGCGCGGGCAGTACGAGGCATATCGTAAACGGCAATGAAGTCCTGCTGCAGCAGGGCGAACTGCTGTTTTTGAACCAGCACGCCGTGCAGGAGATTTATCCGGCGGGGAAGGAGGATATCGCTGTCAACTTTATTATCCTGCCGGAATTTTTTGACGACGCGCTGCGCATGATGGAGGCGGAGGAAAATATGCTGCGCAGGTTCGTGATCGACTGCCTGCGTGGAAACAGCCAGTCGGCGGCGTATCTGCATTTCAAGGTGGCTGACGTTCTCCCGGTGCAGAATCTGGTGGAAAATCTGATCTGGACGATCCGCAATAAACAGCCGAATAAGCGGAGCATCAATCAGGTCACGATGGGGCTTTTATTTCTGCAGCTTGTGAATCATATCGACCGTGTGGAGACAGACGGAGGCGACGAGAGCGGACGGCTGATCATGACGGTTCTTAGCTATATCGAGGAGCATTACCGTGACGGCGAACTGTCGGAGCTTGCGGGGGAGCTGCACTACGATCTTTACTGGCTATCGCGCGAAATCAAGCGGCGCACCGGAGCGACCTACACCGAGCTTGTTCAGGAGAAGCGGCTCTCACAGGCGGCGTATCTGCTCACAAATACGGCGATGTCCGTGATGGATATCGGGCTTGCGGTGGGATATGAGAATATGAGTTATTTTCACCGCATTTTCCAGAAGAAGTACGGTACGACGCCGCGGAAGTACCGGGTGAGGGAGACGGGGGAGTAAGAACATATTGCAAATCAGGACACTTTTTTGCACAAAAAGTGTCCTTTTTTATTGCCTCATTTTTCGTTATCCTATAGACATACAAAGAGAGAAGAATATCCTGCGAAAATATCGCAGGAGCCGGAAACAGGAAAGGAATGGGGATATGCAGACATATTATCTTGCGGTGGACATCGGGGCGTCCAGCGGCAGGCACATCTTAGGACATCTTTCTGACGGGAAAATGGTGCTTGAGGAGATACATCGTTTCCCGAACGGTATGACGGAGCGCGACGGCGCGCTGTGCTGGGATGTGGACGCGCTTTTTGCGGAGATTATCGCCGGAATGAAGAAATGCAAAGAGGCGGGGAAGATTCCGGCGGCGATGGGAATTGATACATGGGCGGTCGATTTCGTGCTGTTGGATGGGGAGGATGAGCGCATCGGAAATGCGGTCGGCTATCGCGACAAGCGCACGAGCGGAATCGACACGGAACTATATAAGACCGTCAGCGAGACGGAGCTTTACGGCAGGACCGGAATCCAGAAGCAGATTTTCAATACGATCTATCAGCTTGCGGCGGTGCAGAAACAACATCCGGAATATCTGGCGAGAGCGAAGAGCCTTCTGATGATTCCTGAGTATTTCAATTTCCTTTTGACAGGGAAGAAGGCGGCAGAATACACGAACGCGACGACGACGCAGCTCGTCGACCCGGACACAAAGGACTGGGATGTCACGCTGATGAAGCGGCTGGGCTACCCGGTGCATATTTTTCAGAAAATCCATAAGCCGGGTACGGTGCTTGGAAATCTGACGGAAGAAATCAAAAAGGAGGTCGGTTTCGACTGCAAGGTCATGCTTCCGGCGACGCACGATACGGGGTCCGCGGTGCTGGCGGCGCCGACCGACAAAGAGGATGCGATCTATATCAGTTCCGGCACATGGTCTTTGATGGGGACGGAGCGCAGGACTGCGGATTGCAGCGAGGCGAGCCGCGTACACAATTTTACCAGTGAAGGCGGCTACGATTACCGTTTCCGGTATCTGAAAAATATCATGGGCCTGTGGATGATCCAGTCGGTGAGAAAGGAACTTGCGCCGGGGCGGGGGTTCGGGGAAATCTGCGAGTCGGCGGCGCAGGCGAAAATTACATCGCTGGTAGACTGCAACGACGACCGTTTTCTTGCGCCGGACAATATGACGAAGGAAGTGCAGAAAGCGTGCGAGGAGACAGGGCAGCAGGCGCCGCAGGGAATCGCGGAGGTCGCAGCGGTCATTTACAACAGCCTTGCGGAATGCTATGCTAAGACGATTGTAGAAATCGAGGAGATGACAGGCGTAAAGTACGACAGCATTCATGTAGTCGGCGGCGGAGCGAATGCCGCGTATTTAAATGAACTGACGGCGAAGGCGACCGGGCGGACTGTGTACGCCGGACCGACGGAAGCGACAGCCATCGGGAATCTGGCGGCGCAGATGCTCGCAGACGATGTGTTTAAAGATCTGTGGGCGGCACGGAAATGTATTTTTGATTCGTTTGAGATCAAGACCTACGAGCCGTAAAAGGGATTGTAAGGACGTATGGGCGTGCGGCAGTTCGAATGGGCGGTATCAGGGCGAACGAATGACAGAGAGAATAAAAGCGCACAGACGCTGTAAAATCAGGAGGAAAATATGACACAGAAAGAGAGATACGAAGCGGCAAAGGAAATGTACGCGAAGCTTGGCGTCGATACGGACGCGGCGATTGCAAAGTTAAAGGAAATTCCGGTTTCCCTGCACTGCTGGCAGGGAGACGACGTGATCGGTTTCGACCATGACGGACCGCTCACCGGAGGCATCCAGACGACCGGAAATTATCCGGGCAAGGCGAAGACGCCGGAGGAATTGATGCAGGATATCGACGAGGTGCTCGCGCTTACGCCGGGAAAGAAAAAGCTGAATCTTCATGCGTGTTACGCGATTTTTGAGGACGGCGAATTTGTTGACCGCGATAAGATCGAGCCGAAGCATTTTGCGAAATGGGTGGAATTCGCAAAGGCGCGGAACATGGGGATCGATTTTAATCCGACGTTCTTCTCGCATGATAAGGTGAAGGACGGACTTACCTTATCCAGTCCCGACGAGGAGACGAGACGCTTCTGGATCGAGCACGGCAAGGCGTGCATCCGTATTTCCGAATATTTTGCAAAAGAGACGGGCGTTCCCTGCGTCATGAATATCTGGACGGGGGACGGCGCGAAGGATATTCCGGCGGATCGTCTCGGACCGAGGGAGCGCTATAAGAGCGCGATCGAGGAGATTATCGCAGAGCCGCACGACCCGAAGCTCGTGAAGCCGTGCGTGGAATCGAAGGTGTTCGGTATCGGCGTGGAGTCCTACACTGTGGGAAGCGCAGAGTTCGCTCTTTCCTTTGCGGCGACCCATGAGGGCTGCCTGCCGTTAATGGATAACGGTCATTATCACCCGACCGAGGTGGTTTCCGATAAGATTCCGGCGCTGCTCGCCTTTTTCCCGGAAATCGCGCTTCACATTACGCGTCCGGTGCGCTGGGATTCCGACCATGTCGTCCTCTTTGACGACGAGACGAGGGAGATGGCAAAAGAAATCGTAAGATGCGGCGCGATTGACCGCGTCAATATGGCGCTTGATTATTTTGATGCGAGCATCAACCGTATTTCCGCGTGGACGGTCGGCTTTAGAAGCTGGCAGAAGGCGCTTTTGTCCGCTCTTTGCTCGCCGGATGAGGATTTAAGGAAGCTGCAGGATGCGGCGGATTGGACAGAGCTTATGGTGCGTCAGGAGCAGATGAAGATGATGCCGTTCGGCGACGTGTGGGAGGAGTACTGTGTGCAGTGCGGCACTTCGGCAGACGCATGGTTCGACGAGGTAATGCGCTACGAGACAGAGGTACTTGCAAAGCGCGCGTAACTTGAAAAAATGCAGGACAGACATAAGCGGTCTGCGGACGTATTCAAATGTGCGTCGGCTGCGCAGACCGCAAAAGTGTGAAAAGTGCTGTGAAGAAATAAACGGAGGAAACAGAAATGAAAATTTTGGATGCAGAATTTGTACAGGGATTTATCCGTATGGCGAACGACGGATGGGAGCAGGGCTGGCATGAGAGAAACGGCGGCAACCTATCCTACCGCATCAAGCCGGAGGAGGTGGAGTCCGTAAAGGAGAACTTCAAGCCGAAGGAGTGGCAGCCGATCGGCACGAGCGTCCCGAAGCTTGCGAACGAATATTTTCTTGTGACCGGAAGCGGCAAATATTTCCGCAACGTTATCATCAAGCCGGAGGATTCCATCTGCATCATCGAGGTGGACGGGAAGGGCGAGAATTACAGGATCGTATGGGGGCTGGTAAACGGTGGAAGACCGACCTCCGAGCTTCCGTCCCACCTGATGAATCACGAAGTAAAAATGGTTGCGTCGAACGGAGCGCACCGCGTGATCTATCATGCGCACACCACAAATGTGATTGCACTGACCTTTGTTCTGCCGCTCGAGGATAAGGTGTTTACAAGAGAACTATGGGAGATGGCGACGGAGTGTCCGGTGGTATTCCCGGACGGTATCGGCGTTGTGCCGTGGATGGTGCCGGGTGGCAGGGAGATCGCCGTCGCGACCAGCGAACTGATGAAGAAGTATGATGTTGCGATCTGGGCGCACCACGGAATGTTTGCGTCCGGCGAGGACTTCGATCTGACCTTCGGACTGATGCACACGGTAGAGAAATCCGCAGAGATTCTTGTAAAGATGCTGTCTATGCAGCCGGATAAGCGACAGACCATCACCCCGCAGAACTTCCGCGATCTGGCAGGAGATTTTAAGGTGACGCTGCCGGAAGAGTTTTTATATGAGAAGTAATTAAAAAAATATTATACAAGGAGGATAATATAATGGCAAACAGATTTGTGTTGAACGAGACATCCTATCATGGAGCAGGTGCAATCGCGGCGATTGCAGACGAGGCAAAGGGCAGGGGCTACGGCAAGGCGTTCGTTTGCTCCGATCCCGATCTGGTAAAGTTCGGCGTGACAAAGAAGGTGCTCGATGTGCTTGACGGCGCAGGGTTATCTTATGAGCTTTATTCCAATATCAAGCCGAATCCGACGATCGAGAACGTACAGACAGGCGTGGAGGCGTACAAGAAGTCCGGTGCAGACTACATTATCGCGATCGGCGGCGGTTCTTCCATGGATACGGCAAAGGCGGTCGGCATTATCATCAACAATCCGGATTTTGCGGATGTCAGAAGTTTAGAGGGCGTTGCTCCGACGAAGAATAAGAGCGTTCCGATTTTTGCAGTGCCGACGACCGCAGGAACCGCAGCGGAGGTTACGATCAATTATGTGATCACAGACGCCGAGAAGAATCGTAAGATGGTATGTGTAGACCCGAAGGATATTCCGGTGATCGCTTTCGTTGACCCGGATATGATGTCCTCCATGCCGAAGGGACTTACCGCAGCGACCGGCATGGATGCGCTGACACACGCGATTGAGGGTTACATCACCGCAGGCGCATGGGAGTTGTCCGACATGTTCCACTTAAAGGCAATCGAGATCATTTCAAGAAGCCTGCGCGGCGCAGTTGCAAATACGCCGGAGGGCAGAGAGGATATGGCGCTCGGTCAGTATGTTGCGGGAATGGGATTTTCCAATGTAGGACTTGGTATCGTGCACTCCATGGCACACCCGCTTGGAGCGCTTTACGATACGCCGCACGGTGTTGCCAATGCGATCATTCTTCCGACGGTCATGGAGTACAATGCTCCGGCGACTGGCGAGAAGTACCGCGAGATCGCAAGAGCCATGGGCGTTTCGGGAGTGGATGGAATGAGCCAGGAAGAGTACAGAAAGGCTGCAATCGACGCGGTAAAGAAGCTCTCCGTGGACGTCGGCATCCCAGCAGACTTAAAGGAAATTGTGAAGAAAGAGGATATTCCGTTCCTCGCACAGTCCGCATACGACGATGCCTGCAGGCCGGGAAATCCGCGCGAGACGAGCGTAGAGGATATTACGAAGCTGTATGAATCGCTGATTTAAGCATACTGGAAATATCTACTTGTAGATTCCTCCGAATACCTTTGTTAAAATGCATTTGTGACACGGATGAAACAATTTTGTAACAAATAAGTAACAAAATGCCATCATCTGGAAAAACAAAGGATTTGGAGGATTACTACATAATGAAGAAGAGAATGACGATACTGACACTGCTTCTTGCGGGGAGCATCACATTTGGCGCGATGGGAATGTCATCCGTACAGGCGGCGCAGACAGGCGCGCAGCCGGCAGTACAGGGAACGGCACAGCCGGGCGGACAGGTGACGGCAGGTGTGACAGAGGCGCTTGCGGAAATGCTCGTGGAAAATGAGGTTCTTTCGATCGCAGGGCGTGTGGCAGAGGAGGCGGACACTCTTATGGACGCGGCGAAGGAGCGGAAGCTTGCGGCAGAGGAAGCCGCAGAGGTGGAGGCGCATGAGGTTCCGGTCGTGGAATCGGAATTTGCTGACATTGCAATCGCACAGGTAAATAATTATGTCAATGTGCGTTCGGAGCCGAATACGGAGAGTGAGATTCTCGGAAAGCTTTATGATGATTGCGCCGCGACGGTGCTTGAGGCGACGGAGGACGGCTGGTATAAGGTCGAATCAGGAAATGTGACGGGCTATGTCAAGGCGGAATATGTCGTGGTCGGAGATGAAGAGCTTGCGCGAACGGTCGGTACGCGCCTTGCGACGGTGAACACGACGACCCTGTTCGTGCGCACGGAGCCGACGACGGAGGCGAAGGTACTTACGATGCTGCCGGACGGTGACGACGTGGTTGTAACGGACGAATCCACAGAGGGATGGGCGAAGGTGTCCACAGAGGACGGTGACGGTTATGTGTCGCTGGAGTATGTGGGCTTATCTACGGAGTATAATTACGCGGAGTCCAGAGAGGAAGAAGAGGCAAGACTGGCGCGCGAGGCGGCGGAGCGTGAGGCGGCAGCCAGAGCAGCGGAAGAGGCAAGACGCGCAAGAGAGGCGGAAGAAGCGGCGAAGCGTGCAAGAGAAGCGGAGCAGGCGGCAAAAAGCGCGCAGCAGAGCGCAGCGGGAGGCCAAAGCAGCTCTTCCGGCAGCACGGGAAGCGGAAGCAGTTCTTCCGTGAACGCGGGGAGCAGCGGTTCTTCCGGAAATGCGGGAAGCGGCAGTCCGTCGTCTGTGTCAAACGGACAGGCAGTCGTCAACTATGCGATGCAGTTTCTGGGAAATCCATACGTTTACGGGGGCAACAGCTTAACGAACGGAACGGATTGCTCCGGTTTTGTGAAGGGCGTCTATGCGGCGTTCGGAATCAACCTGCCGCGTACCTCCGCAGAGCAGCGTCATGCGGGCTACGGCGTGAGTCTTTCCGATATCCAGCCGGGGGACCTCGTCTGCTACAGCGGGCATATCGGTATCTACACGGGAAATAATACGATTATCCACGCCAGCAATGAGAGGACGGGAATCACCCTGACTTCTCCGGTGACCTACCGGCAGGTACTTGCTGTGCGGAGAATTTTCTAAAATTTATATATAATGAAAAACGAACCGTGCAAAGATAAAAGGCACGGTTCGTTTTTTGTGACATCGCAGACAGTGCAGGATGCCTGCGGTGTCAAACCGGTATAGCCGGGAGGCGTTTTTAGTTATCGCTCTCATCATCCGCAGACATCGAGTACACCTGACGCTTTCTTGCCATCTCATCGTTCTCAAGGTATTCATCATAGGTAGAAACCTTGTCGATGAAGGTGCCGTCCGGGAGAAATTCGATGATACGGTTCGCCGTTGTCTGTACGACCTGATGGTCGCGGGAGGCGAAGAGCACCACGCCCGGGAACTTGATAAGACCGTTGTTCAGCGCCGTGATGGACTCCATGTCGAGGTGGTCGGTCGGCTCGTCAAGGATGAGCACATTGCTTCCCATAATCATCATGCGGGAGAGCAGGACACGTACCTTCTCGCCACCGGAGAGGACGCGCATCTTCTTTGTACCGTCTTCCCCGGCGAAGAGCATACGCCCTAAGAAACCGCGCACGTAAGTCGCATCCTTGATCTCGGAGAACTGGGTCAGCCAGTCTACGATCAGAAGGTCGGTGTCAAAAATTTCGGTGTTGTCCTTCGGGAAATAGGACTGGCTCGTTGTCACGCCCCACTTGAAAGTGCCGGAATCCGGCTCCATCTCACCGGAAAGAATCTTAAAGAGGGTCGTTTTGGCGAGCTCATTGCCGCCGACGAAGGCAATTTTGTCATCGTGCCCGACGATGAAGGACACATTGTCTAAAATCTTAACTCCGTCGATGGTCTTCGTCAGACCTTCCACGGTGAGCACCTCATTGCCGATCTCGCGGTTCGGACGGAAATCGATGTACGGATATTTCCGGCTGGACGGACGAATCTCGTCAAGCTGGATCTTCTCTAAGGCACGCTTTCTTGAGGTCGCCTGCTTGGATTTGGAAGCGTTTGCGGAGAAGCGGGAGATGAACTCCTGTAATTCCTTGATCTTCTCTTCCTTCTTCTTGTTGGCTTCTTTCATCTGTTTTACAAGAAGCTGGCTCGACTCATACCAGAAATCGTAGTTCCCGGCGTAGAGCTGAATCTTGCCGTAGTCGATGTCCGCGATGTTGGTGCAGACCTTATTTAAGAAATAGCGGTCGTGGGAGACTACGATGACGGTATTCTCGAAATTGATGAGAAACTCCTCGAGCCAGCTGATCGCGTCTAAGTCAAGATGGTTGGTCGGCTCGTCTAAAAGCAGGATATCCGGGTTGCCGAACAGCGCCTGTGCGAGCAGGACTTTGACCTTAAGCGCGCTTGGCATGTCAGCCATCAGCGTGTAGTGATCCTCGGTCGGGATGCCTAGACCGTTTAGCATGGTCGCGGCGTCGGACTCGGCATTCCAGCCGTCCATGTCTGCGAACTCCGCCTCAAGCTCGCTCGCGCGGATGCCGTCCTCGTCCGTGAAGTCCTCCTTCATGTAGATCGCATCCTTCTCCTTCATGATATCGTAGAGGCGCTTATTTCCCATGATGACCGTATCAAGCACCGTGTACTCATCATATTTGAAGTGATCCTGCTGTAAGAAGGAAAGACGCTGTCCCGGCGTGATGATGACCTCGCCGTTCGTCGGCTCGAGCTGACCGGACAAAATCTTTAAGAAAGTAGACTTTCCCGCGCCGTTGGCTCCAATCAGACCATAGCAGCAGCCTTCTGTGAATTTGATATTAACGTCCTCAAAAAGGGCCTTTTTACCGATTCGTAAAGTGACATTACTTGTACTGATCATTGTAACACCTCAATTTAATTAGATTTTCTGATAAACATATAGATTTTATTATACATAAAAATACCGGATTTTCAAGGAAAAATGATTTGTGCGACATTTTAGTTGGCATTTGTTAAAAATTTGTTATAATGTAGAACAGAGAGGTTTGGTATGACAGAGGGAGACTACAGGTATGGAATACGGGGAAATGGAGCGGAGCATGGAAGGCGCGGATTTTGGAAAAAGGAACGACTTGATTTATGAATTGCCGGTCGGGGCTGCAGTCGCGCGCGGCGGGCATGAGCTTTATCTTGAGATCGCGAACCGGGAATTTTTAAAAGCAGCAGGATATTTCGCAGATGGCATTATGGAGAGGAAGCGTCCGTTCATTGATTACATATACGAGGCGGATGTAGGAATATTTGAAGATGCAATTGAAAAATGCCGCGAGAACAGGGAGATACAGTCGTTGGAACTTCGGGTGCGCACGAAGGACGGTGGCGTGTGCTGGGAGATGCTGCAGTGCAGGCTGTACTGCTACCGGGATGCGGTTCCTTACTACATATTGATAAGCTGGGATATACATACGAGGAAGGGACTCGAGGAGGAACTTCGTCTGATGGACGAGCAGTACCGCATGCTGGAGGAGGTTACGGACGAATTTCCCTTTGACTTTGACGTGGTGAAGAAACGTTTCCGTGTGCCGCAGAAATACCGTGTGAACGGGAAAGTCGATTCGGACCGGAAATATATGAGCTTTGAGGAAATGCTCGCCGATGTTTATGAAGAGGATCGTGCGGAATGTGCCCAGGCAATTCTTCTTGCTTCAAAGGAGAAGCGGACGGGCACGATTGATTACCGGATGAATTTAGCGTCAGAGGGAGAGAAGACGGACTATTCCTGGTACCGGACGGTCTACCGGAGCATCGTAGGCGATGACGGACAGATTATCCGTATCATCGGCCGCAGTTATGATGTGAGCAAGGACAGGAAGATTCAGGAGCAGCTTCTGGAGGAAATGCGGCTTGACCCGATGACGCGTGTTTTAAATAAGGTGGCGGCGGGTGAAGAAGTGGACCGTATTCTTACGCAGGAGCCGCAGGGGACGCACGTATTACTTCTGATCGATATCGATGATTTTAAGCAGATCAACGACACCTTCGGACATACCGTCGGAGACACCGTGATCTCGGATGTCGCAGATGTGATACGCCAGCAATTTGGGGAGAACGATCTTGTGGCGCGCATGGGAGGCGACGAGTTTCTGGCGTTTATGAGGAATACGACGCGCGCGGAGGCGGAGCGCAAAGCGGAGCAGTTGTGCGGGGAGTCGGCAAAGCGTCTCATCGGCGACGACGCGATCGTGAACGTGACGCTCAGTATCGGTCTTGCCGTGTCGGGTGAGGACGGAGACGATTATGAGACGCTGTTTACCATGGCGGACCGCGCGATGTACGATACTAAGAGAGACGGAAAGAACGGGTTCGCATTTGCAAGGAAGGATTCCTATGCGGACGGTGACGGGAGAAGACGTCAGAAAAACGCGGAGGTGGAGCAGAATGCAGGCAGGGAGGTCGACAAGGAGTTTCTCAATTTTGCGTTCAGTCTGCTGTCTCACGCGAGGGATATCAACGGTTCTCTAAATGTTCTGATCGAACAGATCGGTAAGAAATACGGGCTGGATTTCGTTGCCGTGTTCGAGGGCAGGGAAGAGGGCACGGAAATGGTGCTCATGAATTCGTGGAATCGTTCCGGCAGAATCTACGAGCATCATTTGTTCCAGCAGGGCGTATGTATCCCGGAAGAGGTGCAGATGGGGCAGTTCGTCTCTGTCAGTGAGGATGTGCTTGCAGGAGACGGCAGGCAGTTCGGTGAACTGTGGAGAGGAAGCGATGAGGGAACAAGACATCTTGGCGGGGTCAAGTTTGAATTTTCCGGAAACCGTATGGGATGGATGTGCGTCGGAGTGCGTCGTGAGGGAGAGGGATTTCACTCGGATGAGGCAAGCACATTTTGTGAGCTTGGCAGAGTCGTGGGCGTTTTCGTGTCCCTGCGGAGCAAGTTGAGCGACGATCAGCGCGAGATACAGCATCTGCAGAATCAGGATATGCTGACAGGGCTTTACAATCTTGAAGCGTTCAGAGAGCGCACGAAACGGCGTATGAAAAGAGGCGAACTTGCGGAGAACAAAGAGGATGGCACGCGCAGGGTCTATGCGCTGGTGCATCTTGACGTCAATAATTTTTCTTATGTCAATGAGAATTTTGGGCAGCAGGTCGGCGACAGTATCTTAAGAGAGCTTGCAAAGCTTATCGACAGCCAGGAGCATGTTGTGGAGGCGTGCCGTATGTACTCGGATTATTTCGTGGAACTGGTGTGCGGCAGCAGCGAAAAGGAAATCTATAATAAGGTGCTTGAGGAGAATGCGGCGTTCGAGGAGCAGCAGAAGATCCGGTATCCGGCGAGCATGATGCGTCTGTCGGCAGGCATTTGTTTTGTGCGGGATCATAAGGAGTCGTTCGACACGATCATAGAGGGTGCGAATCTTGCCAGAAAGCAGGCGAAGGAACAGAAGATCGGCGCTGTTGTATACCGTGAGTCAATGCGCAGGAACCGTGATAATGAGATTCATATTACCGGAAGATTCTACGGCGCGCTGCAGAAGGGAGAGCTTGAACTGTTCCTGCAGCCGAAGTTCCTGTTGGAGGAACGCAGGATCTACGGCGCGGAGGCACTGGCGAGGTGGAGGCTGGAATCAGGGGAGGTGATTTCTCCGGGGGATTTTATCCCTCCGCTTGAAAACGTGGGCTATGTCGTCGATCTGGATTTCTACATATTAGAACAGCTCCTGCGCGTAATGCGGCGCTGGAAGGAATCGGGAAGAAAGCTGTTCACGATTTCCACGAATTTTTCGCGCAGGAATTTCGAAAACGGCGGCGAGGAGTTCATAAAGCGGCTCGAGGAGACGATGCAGAGGTATCAGATCGAGCGCAGATACATAGAAATAGAGGTGACGGAGAGCGTGGTCGTCGAGAACCTTGACTGCTTAAAGGAATGCCTTGGCAAGTTGGAGAAGCTTGGCTACCGGATCGCTATCGACGATTTCGGTACGGGGTATTCATCCTTAAGCGTCCTGCTTGAGATCCCTGCAAATGCCGTGAAGATAGACAAGAGCTTCACGGACCGGATCAACCTCGTGGAACAGCGGGAGTTCGTCTCGCGGATGGGACAGTTTATTTTGACGGCAAAGGACGAGGTCATTTTTGAGGGAATCGAGGAGGATGCACAGCGCCAGTTCCTCATCGGATGCGGTTTCCGCTACGGGCAGGGGTATTATTTTGACAGACCGTTGTCGTTGGAGGAATTTGAGAGGAAGTACATCTGAGAAATTTTTGGAACAGTTCAGTCAGGACTTAGCATTTACTGCTAAGTCCGTGAGGAAACATAGTGATTGAGATGCATCAAGCCAACCGCGAAGCGGTTTTTGCATGGCTTGATGCCTGTAGCAGAAAGCCGAAGGCTGAACTGTTACAAATTTTTAAAATTGCACCTGTTTTCGTACAGTCAGAAACCTTTACAATCGACAAATTAAATGCTAAAATTAGTATTAAGTCGGTAATATGACACTCTATTTTAAGATTTAAGGAGGAATAATAATGTCCAGAGCAAAACAGTCAATGGACGGTAATACAGCGGCAGCTCATGTAGCTTATGCGTTTACAGATGTTGCAGCTATTTACCCAATTACACCATCCAGCCCGATGGCAGATACTGTAGATCAGTGGTCCGCAGCAGGACAGGAGAATATTTTTGGCAATCAGGTCAAGGTTGTTGAGATGGAGTCTGAGGCAGGTGCAGCAGGCGCCGTTCACGGTTCCCTTGCAGCAGGTGCGCTTACCACGACCTTTACAGCATCCCAGGGTCTGTTACTTATGATCCCTAATATGTACAAAATCGCGGGCGAGCAGCTTCCGTGTGTGTTTGATGTATCCGCACGTACCGTAGCTACGCAGTCTTTAAATATTTTTGGTGATCACAGTGACGTATATGCCTGCCGTCAGACCGGTTTCGCTATGTTATGTGAGACGAACCCGCAGGAAGTTATGGACTTAAGCCCGGTTGCTCATCTTGCGACGATCGAGGGCAAGGTTCCGTTCATCAACTTCTTCGACGGATTCCGTACTTCCCATGAGATCCAGAAGATCGAGAAGTGGGATTACGCAGATCTTAAGGAAATGTGCAACATGGATGCAGTCGCTGCTTTCCGTGCACATGCGCTGAACCCGGAGCATCCGGCTATGCGTGGTTCTCACGAGAACGGAGACGTTTTCTTCCAGCATCGTGAGGCTTGCAACACAGCTTACAATGAGCTGCCGGCAATCGTTGAGAAGTACATGAAGAAAGTCAACGAGAAGTTAGGCACGAATTACGATTTGTTCAACTACTACGGAGCACCGGATGCAGAGCGCGTGATCGTAGCTATGGGTTCCATCAACGACGTAGCAGAGGAAGTGATCGATTACTTAACAGCTAAGGGCGAGAAAGTTGGACTTGTTAAGGTTCGTCTGTACCGTCCGTGGGTATCTGAAGCATTCTTAAAGGTTCTTCCGAAGACAGTTAAGAAGGTTGCTGTTCTTGACAGAACAAAGGAGCCGGGCGCACTTGGCGATCCGTTATACCTTGATGTTGCCACCACGCTTCGTGAGGCAGGTCTTGATACAGTTGTATTGACAGGCGGACGTTACGGATTAGGTTCCAAGGATACACCTCCTTCAAGTGTATTCGCTGTATATAAAGAGTTGGAGAATGACGCTCCGAAGGCACGCTTTACGATCGGTATCGTAGATGATGTGACGAATTTAAGCTTACCGGAAGTTAAGCCGGCACCGATCACATCTGCACCGGGTACGGTAGAGTGTAAGTTCTGGGGTCTCGGCGGAGACGGTACCGTAGGTGCGAACAAAAACTCAACGAAGATTATCGGCGACCACACCGACAAGTACATCCAGGCATATTTCCAGTATGACTCCAAGAAGACCGGCGGTGTAACCATTTCTCACTTAAGATTTGGTGATAAGCCGATCAGAAGCCCGTACTACATCAATCAGGCTGACTTTGTTGCATGTCACAACCCATCCTATGTAACCAAGGGCTTTAAGATGGTTCAGGATGTAAAGCCGGGCGGAGTATTCATGATCAACTGCCAGTGGTCTGACGAAGAGTTAGAGCATCACTTAAATGCAGAGGCTAAGAAATATATTGCTGACAACAACATTCAGTTATATACGATCAACGCGATCGACAAGGCGATCGAGATCGGTATGGGTAAGCGTACCAACACGATCTTACAGTCCGCATTCTTCAAGCTTGCGAACGTTATGCCGATCGAGCAGGCGGTAGACTTCATGAAGCAGGCTGCTAAGAAGTCTTACGGTAAGAAGGGCGACGCTGTTGTAGAGATGAACTACAAGGCAATCGACGCCGGTGTAGATGCTGTACATAAGGTAGAGGTTCCGGCTTCCTGGTCGAATCCTGCAGCAGATCCGGCTCCGGCAGAATTAAAGGGTCTTCCGAAGACTGTGAAGATGGTCAAGGATTTAATGGAGCCGATTTCCTTAATGGACGGCGATTCTCTTCCGGTATCCGCATTCATGGGCAATCCGGACGGACAGTTCGAGCACGGCGCAGCAGCATACGAGAAGCGCGGTACAGCCGTTACCGTTCCGACATGGGATGCAGAGAAGTGTATTCAGTGTAACCAGTGTGCATTTGTATGTTCTCATGCAACCATCCGCCCGTTTATGTTGAGCGAGGACGAGGTGAAGGCAGCTCCGGAGCAGATCAAGCTTGCGGACATGAAGCCGAAGGCTGGCGAGTACAAGTACACTATGAGCGTATCTCCGTTAGACTGTATGGGATGCGGCGAGTGTATTACCGTATGTCCGGTAGGCGCAATCGAGATGGTTCCGCAGGAGTCCCAGGCAGCAGAGCAGCCGGTATTCGATTACTTAGTAGCAAACGTTGGCAAGAAACCGGGTATGCCGGCAGACAACACGGTAAAGGGTTCTCAGTTCAACCAGCCGTTGCTTGAGTTCTCCGGTTCCTGTGCAGGATGTGCCGAGACATCTTACGCTCGTCTGATTACACAGTTATTCGGTGAGCATATGTACATCAGTAATGCAACTGGATGTTCTTCCATCTGGGGTGGTCCGGCTGCTACATCACCATACACGGTAAATAAGGATTCCAAGAAGGGACCGGCGTGGGCGAACTCCTTATTCGAGGATAACGCTGAGCATGGTCTTGGTATGGAAATCGGTCAGAGAGTTCTGCGTGAGCAGGCGGTCGCTTCGGCAGAGAAGTGTGCAACATCTGACAAGGCAAGCGCAGAGTTAAAGGCAGCGTTTGACAAGTTTGTAGAGACGAAGAACGATACAAAGGCAAATACACCTGCAACGGAAGCTCTTGTAGCAGAGTTGGAGAAGGCTGCAGCAGCCGGATGCCCGGATGCAAAGGCAGCATTAGAGAAGAAGGATTACCTTGCGAAGAAGTCCGTATGGATCTTCGGTGGTGACGGATGGGCATACGATATCGGATTCGGCGGTCTGGATCATGTACTTGCTTCCGGCGAGAACGTAAACGTTATGGTATTCGATACCGAGATGTACTCCAATACCGGCGGTCAGGCTTCTAAGGCTTCCAATATCGGTGAGGTCTGCCAGTTCGCAGCAGCAGGTAAGGAAGTTGGCAAGAAGAGCCTTGCAGAGATCGCTATGAGCTATGGCTATGTATATGTAGCACAGATCGCTCTCGGCGCTAACATGGCTCAGGCTGTTAAGGTATTAGCTGAGGCTGAAGCTTACAACGGTCCGTCCCTGATTATCGGATATGCTCCGTGTGAGCTGCACGGTGTTAAGGGTGGTATGAATCATTGCCAGGATGAGATGAAGAAAGCGGTAGCAGCAGGTTACTGGAACCTCTTCTCCTTCAATCCGCAGCTTAAGGCAGAGGGTAAGAATCCGTTTACATTGACCTCTAAGCCGGGCGACGGTTCTTATCAGGATTTCCTGAACAACGAGACACGTTACAGCCGTCTGACCAGAGCATTTCCGGAGAGAGCTGAGAAGTTGTTCAAGGCTTCCGAGGAGGCGGCTAAGGCACGTTATGAGCACTTAGAGAGATTGGTAGAGTTGTACAAATAATATCATGTAAATAAGTGGGCCGGGCACGGAGTGCCAGGATGAAATAAAAAGAGTCGGATTCCGTGCTTGCACGGGAGTCTGGCTCTTTTTATTTTAGACGTGGATAGGAAGTATCCGGCGAGTGGCGCGCGTGCAAGGTTCAGTTTATGGAAGAGTTAGAGGAGTATAGGCAGCCGCATATATTATAGAGGAATCCAAATGTCACGGAATGGGAAAAAGATGCAGATAAAGTTAGAGAAAGAGGACGAACGCAGATTTCGCGAGATTCTAACGGAGGTGTGCAGAAATTCAAGGCTGCTTTCTTCGGAGCATTTTATTCAACACGGAACGACAAGCGTCTTTCGGCACAGTGTTGCCGTCGCATATGTAAGCTTCTATATTGCGAGAAAGTATCATGTCAGAGTAAGGGAGAAGGCACTGATTCGCGGTGCCCTGCTGCACGATTATTTTCTGTATGACTGGCATGAGAAAGACGCATCCCACAAATGGCATGGATTTTTCCATGCCAGGAAGGCGCTTCGGAATGCGATGGAGGACTTTGAACTGAGCGAGATCGAACAGGACACAATCGCGCGCCATATGTTTCCGCTGAATCCGATTCCGCCGCGCCATAGGGAAGCGTGGATTGTGTGCCTTGCGGATAAAATATGCTCCGGCGGAGAGACAGCGGATGGATTTTTGAATTGGCTGGATGGGATTATGAGTATGATTTTGAGCTAATAGCTTTTTGCTGTACGGATATGACGTGATTCTTATTGAGCAGCTTAATTTAATGGAAGGGCAGGATATGGCGCTTCTTATTGATACCGGCTTTGGCACCGGGAATCTCAGAGGGTTTGTGGAAAAATTAACGAATAAACCTATTATTGTGGCAAATACGCATTTTCATCCCGATCATGCGGCGGGAAACGGAGAATTTGAACGGGCATATATGAGCGAGGGCGCCAGGTGGGATGCGCCGTCCGTATATAATTCCGGGGCGGTTCCGTTTGATATTACAAAGCTTCCACACGCGGATTATGAGAAAATATATGTGGGAGAAGGGGATAGAATCGAATTGGGCGGCCGCACGATAGAGGTTCTCGACGTATTGCCGGCGCACTGTAACAGCAGTCTTTTCTTTTTTGACAGAGCACACAGAATGTTCTTCTGCGGGGACGAGCTGGAGGCCGCACAGGTGAATCTGTTTGATAATTCAAAGAATCCGGGGGCGCCGTATGACGGAGAAGAACGCCTGCAGAATTTCAAAAAGAATTGTGAGCGAATACAGAGCTTAAGCCCGGAATTTGATTTCCTTTTGCCAAATCATAACGGAGCTCCGATCGCGAAAAGTTATATAGAGGATTATATCGGACTTGTAGATGCAATTTTTGCAGGAAAGGCGGTCGTGGAGGAGAAGCTGAATCATCCGTACATAGAGATGGATGAGCAGGCTGCAAAATTGTGCAGAGTCCGCTGGAAATGGGCAAGTATTTTTATTTACAGGGATGTGATACGAAGCTTGTACGGAAAAGCGCGATAGGAGCCTGTGCTATGAAAAAAGAAGAAAATGGAAAGCTTACAATATAAGTAAAAAGAGTGACAGGGCGTGCGTACTGTTTGTGCAGTACACACGCCCTGTTTGTGCGTTCTAACCTTCGGCTAAATTCCCGGTATACAACTGATAATACTTTCCACGCTTTTCAATCAACTGGTCGTGGCTGCCGCGCTCAATGACGCGTCCCTGCTCCAGGACAATGATACAGTCGCTGTTGCGGACCGTCGAGAGACGGTGGGCGATCACGAAAGTGGTGCGTCCCGCCATCAGTTTATCCATGCCGTCCTGTACGATCTTCTCGGTCCGGGTATCAATGGAGCTGGTCGCTTCATCGAGAATCAGTACAGGCGGATCGGCAATCGCGGCGCGCGCGATAGCAAGAAGCTGCCGCTGTCCCTGGCTTAGGTTCGCACCGTCCCCGGTCAGCATTGTCTGATAGCCGTCAGGGAGCTGCTGGATGAAGGTGTCGGCGTTCGCGAGCTTTGCCGCTGCGATAACTTCCTCGTCTGTGGCATCCAGCTTGCCGTAACGGATATTGTCCATAACGGTCGCGGTGAAAAGGTGCGTATCCTGCAGTACGATGCCGAGCGAGTGGCGCAGATCATCTTTTCGAATTTTGTTGATGTTAATGCCGTCGTAGCGTATCTTGCCGTCCTGAATATCGTAGAAACGGTTAATAAGGTTCGTGATGGTCGTTTTTCCGGCGCCCGTGCTTCCGACGAATGCGATCTTCTGACCCGGTGTGGCGTAGAGATCGACATTGTGCAGAACGATTTTCTCCGGCACATAACCGAAGTCCACATCATCGAACACGACGTCACCCTTCAGTTCGATATAATCAACACTTCCGTCAGCCTGATGCGTGTGTTTCCATGCCCACATACCGGTGCGCTCCGCAGTCTCTGTAAGTTTGCCGTTTTCCTTTTTCGCGCGGACCAAGGTGACATAGCCCGCATCGGTTTCCGGCTCCTCGTCTAAGAGCGCGAAGATTCGCTCCGATCCTGCAAGCGCCATGACGATATTGTTGAGCTGCATGGAGAGCTGGTTGATCGGCTGACCGAAGCTCTTGTTGTAAGTCAGGAAGCTTGCAAGCTTTCCGAGCGTAAAGCCGCCGTAGCCGCCGAGGGCAAGGATGCCGCCGACGATGGAGCAGAGCACATAACTGATATTTCCGATCTGCGCGTTGACCGGCATCAGGATATTTCCGAACTTGTTGGCGTTGTTGGCACTGTCAAAAAGCTGATCGTTGATGCGGTTGAAATCCGCGATGCTTTCTTCCTCATGCGTGAAGACCTTCACGACCTTCTGACCGTTCATCATTTCTTCGATAAAGCCGTTGACTGCGGCGATATCCTTTTGCTGCGCAATGAAGTAGCGGGCGCTTAAGGCGCCGATTTTCTTCGTTGCAAACAGCGTAAGACCAACCATCAGCAGCGTGACGACGGTCAGCGGAATATTAAGGAGCAGCATACTGACAAAAACGCTGACAATCGTGATGATACTGTTCAAAAACTGCGGAATACTCTGGCTGATCATCTGACGGAGCGTATCAATGTCGTTGGTATAGGTTGACATAATGTCGCCGTGCGAATGTGTGTCAAAATAGCGGATCGGCAGTGATTCCATGTGGGTGAACATATCGTTGCGCAGATTTCTCAAAGTTCCCTGCGTGACATTTACCATGATCCGGCTATAAATATAGGAAGCGAGCGCGCCAAGCAGGTAAAAGCAGGCAACGCGAAGTATCGCGTGCGCCAGACCGGAAAAGTCGGGGTTCGTCTGCGACATCAGCGGCACGATATACCCGTCGATCAGTGTCTGCATGAACCAGGTTCCCTGTACATTGGCAAGTACGGTAATAAAAATACAGATCACAACGATAATACAGTGAACCGCATAGTTTTTCATAACATAGGAGAGAAGCCGGAAGAATAGCTTCCCGGGGTTCTTGACGCCTGGCTTCGGGCCTCTCGGACCGTGCCCGCCGGGACCATGGACCGGTTTTACGTTCTTTTCATTCTGTGGCATCAGGCAGCACCTCCTTCGTCAAAATCTCCGCCGCCTCCCGTCTGGGATTCGTATACCTCGCGGTAAATTGCGTTTGTCGCAAGCAGTTCCTCGTGTGTTCCGAAGCCGTCGAGCGTACCGTTGTTTAAGACAATGATGCGGTCGGCGTCCTGCACGGAGGAAATGCGCTGTGCGATAATGAGCTTCGTCGTGCCGGGAATCTCCGTGAGGAATGCCTGACGGATCTTCGCATCGGTCGCGGTATCGACGGCGCTCGTGCTGTCGTCTAAGATCAGGATCTTCGGCTTCTTAAGCAGCGCGCGGGCAATACACAGACGCTGCTTCTGCCCGCCGGAAACATTGGTTCCGCCCTGCTCGATATATGTATTGTAGCCGTCCGGGAAACGCTCGATGAATTCATCCGCGCACGCGAGCGCACAGGCATGGCGGCATTCCTCGTCCGTGGCATTTTTATCGCCCCAGCGGAGATTTTCATAGATCGTGCCGGAAAACAGAACGTTGTTCTGCAGTACGACGGACACCTCGTTGCGCAGCGTGTCGAGATCGTAGGAGCGGACGTCCTTGCCGCCGACGCAGACCGCGCCGTCGGACACATCGTAGAGACGGCTGATTAAGTTGACGAGGGAAGACTTCGAACTTCCGGTTCCGCCGATAATGCCGATCGTCTCGCCGGATTTGATAGACAGGCTGATATCGTCTAAGACCGGCTTCGCGGAAGTCGGATTGTAGCGGAAGGTCACATGGTCGAAGGTGATGCTGCCGTCCGGGACGTCGTAGTCCGGCGCGTCGGGGTTGGTGATATCGCTCTGTTCGCTTAAGACCTCGCAGATACGCTTGGCGCTTGCGGCGCTCATTGTCAGCATGACGAAGACCATGGAGAGCATCATCAGGCTCATCATGATATTCATACAGTAGGTGAGCAGGCTCATCAGAGCTCCGGTCGTGAGCGTGCTCCCAACGATCATCTTCGCGCCGAGCCAGCTTATACATAAAATACAGCTGTAGACGGTAATCTGCATCACCGGGTTGTTAAATGCAAGAATACCTTCCGCCTTTACGAACATATTGTAAATATTCTGGCTTGCCCTTTTAAACTTGCGATTCTCGTGATCCTCACGAACATACGCCTTGACAACGCGGATCGCGGAAACATTTTCCTGCACGGAAGCGTTCAAATCGTCGTATTTCGGAAAAACTTCCATAAAGTAATGATGCGCGCGCACCGTGATAAAGGCGAGAATGACGCCGAGCACGATGACTGCGACAAGATAGATGCAGGCGAGTCTTGCGCTGATAAAAAATGCCATGCACATTGCGCAGATGAGGCTGATCGGCGCGCGGACACACATGCGCAGAAGCATCTGGTATGCATTCTGGAGGTTCGTTACGTCGGTCGTCAGTCTGGTGACAAGTCCTGCGGTGCTGAATTTGTCGATGTTGGAAAAGGAAAACGTCTGTATATTTTCGTACATTGCACGGCGCAGGTTGCGTGCAAATCCGGCAGACGCCCTGGCTCCGTATTTTCCTCCCATCACGCCGCAGAAAAGAGAAAAGCAGGCTGCGACAACCATCCATGCGCCCATCACATAGATATGGCGGATGTTGCCGGCATCTACGCCGTCGTCGATGATGGACGCCATCATAAGAGGGATAATGGTTTCCATAAATACTTCTAAAATCATGAAAACAGGAGTAAGAAGCGAAGCTTTTTTGAATTCTTTGATCTGTGATCCCAAAGTTTTTAGCATAAACATCACATCCTTTTAAAATAATATTGATTTTTATTTGTTAGTGTGCTAACAATAATGTTATACGATAAAAAAAAATATGTCAACGATAACTTTAAATATGTTTTTGAGATAACTTTGTGCATTTTTACAGTGGTGGGAAAAGGAGTGGATGAATATGAACAGAATCGGACGGGATGAGACGGTCGGGTATAAAATACGGCTGATTCATAACCGGATTCACTGGCATATGGAGACGAGAAGGAAGCAGAACAGCGATGATCTTACCAGGATGCAGCGCTGGACGCTGGGCTTCTTAAAGGATCACATCGGGCAGGATGTGTATCAGCGCGATATTGAAGAAGCGTTCTCCGTTTCACGGGCGACAACGTCGAATATGCTCTCCGTCATGGAACGGAAAGGGCTGATCGAGCGTGTGTCCGTGGAACACGATGCACGTTTGAAAAAGCTGGTGCTCACAAGACGGGCAGAGGAGATGATGGAGCGCGTCGATGAGGATATACGGAATATGGAAGCGCGTCTGACGGAGGGGATGACAGAAGAGGAGGTCGCGGTATTGAAGCGGTATCTCGATCAGATGCTGCACAATCTTGGGGAGGAACCGGATGGACACACAAGATGTTGTGGTGGGAAAGACAAGTAAAAAACAGACAAAGAAATAGGGAGAAATTTGGTGATAATGGACAGGCATGGCGTATTTGCTGGGGTTGATGCGTCATATCTGTCCATTTTTGTATAAAAATAACCACATAATCTTGTGAAATGCATTGACAAAAACACAAGATATGGTATGCTATAGAGGCAAGTAATGAGAGACATCCATTGCGAACAGAGATGAGAAGGGATTATTAATTATGAAGATTATTAAGAGAAGCGGCAGTGAGGATGTGTTTGATCTCGAGAAGATCGAGGCGGCAATCCGCAAGGCGAACGACAGTGTTATTGATTATGAAAAGCTGAGTGATGAGAAGATTCAGACGATTCTTGCGAATGTGGAGAAGGCATGCGAGAATATGAAGCGCTCTCCGAGTGTGGAGGAGATTCAGGATATGGTTGAGAATCAGATCATGAGCCAGCGCGCCTTCAACGTCGCACGTAATTATATTACCTATCGCTATAAGAGAGAACTGGTGCGCAAGTCCAATTCCACGGACGAGCAGATCTTAAGCCTTTTAGAGTGCAACAACGAGGAGGTAAAGCAGGAGAATTCCAACAAGAACCCGACGGTCAACAGCGTACAGCGCGATTATATGGCGGGCGAGGTCAGCAAGGATATCACCAGAAGATTTCTGCTTCCGCCGGATATTGTAGAGGCGCATGAGAAGGGAATGATCCACTTTCATGACGCGGATTATTTTGCGCAGCATATGCACAACTGCTGTCTGGTCAATTTAGAGGATATGCTCCAGAACGGAACGGTCATCAGCGAGACGATGATCGATACGCCAAAGAGTTTTTCTACCGCCTGCAATATCGCGACGCAGGCGATTGCGCAGATCGCAAGTTCACAGTACGGCGGACAGAGCATTTCCCTATCGCATCTTGCACCGTTCGTGCAGGTGAGCCGGGAGAAGTTCCGCAAGCAGGTTCGCATGGAACTTGAGAGCGCGGGCATTGCGGCGGATGAGGAGAAGGTCAATCAGATGGCGGAAATGCGCGTGAAGGAAGAGATTAACCGGGGCGTGCAGATGATCCAGTATCAGGTCATCACACTGATGACGACGAACGGACAGGCTCCGTTCATCACGGTATTTATGTATCTTGACGAGGTGCCGGAAGGACAGCTCCGCGACGATCTGGCGGCAGTGATCGAGGAAATGCTTCACCAGAGAATCTTAGGCGTTAAGAATGAGCAGGGGGTTTATATCACGCCTGCGTTCCCGAAGCTTATTTATGTGCTTGAGGAGGACAATATCAGAGAAGGCTCGAAATACTGGTATCTGACAAGGCTTGCGGCGGAGTGCACCGCAAAGCGCATGGTGCCGGACTATATTTCCGAGAAGATCATGAAGAAATTAAAGAGTAACGACTGCTATACCTGTATGGGATGCCGTTCCTTCCTCACGGTGGACAGGACGGAGAGCAATCTGGCGAACGCGCTCAACTACAAGGAGGGCGGACACAAATATTACGGACGCTTCAATCAGGGTGTTGTGACGCTGAATCTGGTCGATGCGGCATGTTCCTCGGGCGGTGATGAGAAGAAGTTCTGGGAGATTATGGACGAGCGTCTTGAGATGTGCTACCGCGCGCTGATGATCCGCCATAACCGTCTGAAAGGCACGCCGTCCGACGTGGCGCCGATTCTCTGGCAGAATGGTGCGCTTGCACGTTTGAAGAAAGGTGAGACGATCGACAAGCTTTTGTATCACGGCTACTCGACAATTTCGCTCGGTTATGCGGGGCTTTGCGAGTGCACGAAATACATGAAGGGCGTTTCGCACACGGAGCCGGCAGGCACGGAGTTCGCACTTGCAGTTATGCGGTATCTGAATGACGCCTGCGCAAGATGGAAGGCCGAGACGGATATTGATTTCAGCCTTTACGGTACGCCGCTTGAGTCCACGACCTACAAGTTCGCGAAATGCTTACAGAAGCGTTTCGGCGTGATCGCGGGAGTTACGGATAAGAATTATATTACGAACAGCTACCATGTGCATGTGACGGAGGAAATCAACGCATTTGACAAGCTGAAGTTTGAATCGCAGTTTCAGGAGTTGTCGCCGGGCGGTGCGATCAGTTATGTGGAAGTGCCGAATATGCAGAACAATCTGGATGCCGTACTCTCCGTGATGCAGTATATTTATGAGAATATCATGTATGCGGAGTTGAATACGAAGAGCGATTATTGTATGGAATGCGGTTATTCGGGAGAGATTAAGATTGTTGCGGACAAGGATGGAAAGCTCGTATGGGAGTGCCCGAACTGTGGAAACCGCGATCAGAATAAGATGAGCGTTGCAAGAAGGACCTGCGGTTATATCGGAACACAGTTCTGGAATCAGGGAAGAACGCAGGAAATCAAAGAACGCGTATTACATTTATAGAACTAAGTGCCAGCTTGACTGGCACTTTCGGTGGTTTTAACCGCCTGCCTGATGCGATGCCGTTTACGGCTATCAACAACTTCGCGAGGTGCGCATCCTGCCCGGCAGGGCTTTTCTGCAATAGGACGCAATTTCCTATTGCAGAATATAAGGAACCTTCCGCTGCGGAGGTTCCTTTTTTAGAGAGGAAGGACCAATGAATTATTCGGGAATCAAATACTGCGATATTGCAAACGGCGTGGGCGTGCGGACAGTGTTGTTCGTCTCCGGCTGCCGGAATCACTGCAAGGATTGTTTTCAGCCGGAAACATGGGCGTTTGAACATGGGAATCCGTTTACGAAAGAGGTGGAGGAAGAGCTGCTCGCCTCGCTTGCGCCGGACTATGTGAAAGGGATCACTCTGCTCGGAGGCGACCCGTTCGAACCGGAGAATCAGAAGGCGCTGCTTCCGTTCATGAGGCGCGTGTGGGCGGAGTACCCGACGAAAGACGTCTGGGCTTACACGGGCTATGTGCTGGACAAAGATCTGATCCCAGGGGGAAAATGTTATACGGAGGATACAAAGGAGCTATTGGAGGGAATCGACGTGCTGGTGGACGGACCGTTCGTTACAGAGCTTTATGATATCACCTTAAAATTCAAAGGCTCCAGGAACCAGCGTGTGATTGATTGTAAACATTATTGCAGCAGCGGAGAAATACGGGAAATCATGTAGTAAAAAGGCGGAGGATAGTTATGGCAAGTCAACATATTGCGATTCCGGCGATCTTAAAAGTAGGAAAGGGAACGCTGGAGAAAATCGGAACTTATTTAAGTGAAAAAGGACTGAAAAACGTAGTTCTCTATTTTGGGGACGGATTGATCGATCTGTTCGGACTTACGGTGATGCGGGGGATGGAGAGCGCGGGCGTCGAGATTCTCGAATATCGGGAAATCAACACCACGAAAATAGATGAACTTGTGGAAATTGCGTTCGCGATCGACAATCGGGCGCAGGCAGTTATCGGACTTGGCGGCGGGAAAGTGATCGACGCGGCAAAATACGCGGCGTTTCTGCGCAAACTGCCGTTTATCAGTGTGCCGACCTCCGCGTCGAGCGACGGCTTTTCCAGCGCGAGCGCATCCCTTCTCGTGGAGGGAAAACGCACGTCGGTTCCCGCACGCCTTGCCTACGGGATCATTGTGGATACGGACGTAATCAAGAGCGCGCCGGAAAAATTCATTTATTCCGGCATCGGGGATATGGTGTCGAAGATCACGTCGCTCTACGACTGGGCGTATGAGGATTCCCTTGGCTGTACGGTACAAAATGATTTCTCCGTGATGATCGCCAAGAAAGCGGTGAACAGCTTTGTGCGCACGCCGTTTGCGTCGATTAAGGACGATCTGTTTTTAAAGGAACTGATTGATTCCCTTGCAATGAGCGGGATCGCAAATGAGATCGCAGGGAGCAGCGCGCCGACCAGCGGAAGCGAGCATCTGATTTCCCATGCGCTGGATAAGCTGTCGGAGCATCCCGAACTTCACGGTGTTCAGGTCGGCGTTGCGACGTACCTGATGAGCCGCGTGCAGGATCACCGGTGGAAACGGGTAAATACCGTATTTACGGAAACCGGATTCTGGGATTATGTTAAGACTTTGAATCTGAAACGTGAAGAATATCTCGCGGCGATTGAGATGGCGCCGTCTATCAAACCGTATCGTCATACCTATCTGCATGAGGAGAAATACCGCGAACTGGCAAAACGCATTCTGACGGAAGATGAAATCTTAAGAGATGTTGTACGCTGACGGGATACCGTGTGTGAATTTTACATTTTTAAGGAAATGTGCTACACTATATTTGGATATGCATAAGGCAGATAAACGTATATTTACAGAGGGACGCTTACATGGGAAGGCGTTCCTTTGCGGGCGTTGTGTACAAGGGAATATATGTGATACAAGGGAGAATTAGATATGAAGATTACACGGAAGACATTGTTGGCGTTATTTTTCTATGTGCTCGGCGTTGTCGGCTGGTGTTATGTGGGAGGATGGATGATTCTCACAAGGCCGGTGAAAGGGCTGATCATGGCGCATCTTTCGGGCAGTTTTTCAATTGGGAAGGTGTTTGTCGCGCTGATACAGGCATTTATTTATTTGTCGCTGGCTGGCGGTGTATGGTGTGTCGGGTATATGCTGAGCGACCATTTTAGGGATGAGGAATAGAGAATAATTGGAAGAGCATCATTTGGATGAGGGATAGACACGTGATTTTTGGAGTTCCGTCATATTATAAAGAGTTTCACTGCGTCGCGGACCGATGTCAGGATAGCTGCTGTATTGGTTGGGAGATTGATATTGATGACGATACCTTTGCGTATTACAAAGGCGTTAAGGGCACGTTCGGCAGACGGCTTTCGGAGCACATGGCAGGCGGGGAAGAACACAGCTTTCATTTGACGGGAAATGGCTGGTGCCCGTTCTTAAATGACAGAAAGCTGTGCGACATTTGCATCGAACTTGGGGAGGAAGCACTAAGCGAGGTCTGTACGGAATATCCGCGTTTTACGATGGAATATGAAAATGTGCGGGAGAAGATTCTTAGCCTCTCGTGTGAGGAAGTCTGCCGCATCCTGTTCTCGTCGGAGGAGAAGACGACATGGGAGGAACGCGAATTGCGGGACTTCTGCGGGGAAGCGGATGACGGCGAACCGGATGAGGGTATGGTCGATGCGTCGTGGCTTCGGTCGGTGCGTGCGCGCGCGGTAGAAATTCTGCAGGAGCGTTCGAAGCCTGTTTTTGTCCGGGCGGCGGAATACCTGCAATACTGTGAGAAGATGCAGCAGGATTTACTACAGCTGACGTGCGGACCGGGTGCCAGAACAAAGACAGGCGCAGAGAGGAAGACAGGCACTGAGGCTGCGGCGGTCTATGAACAAAAATGGCAACGGGACTGCGTGTGTCAGACGGCAGATGAGGCGTACGACGCGTTTCTTCTTCGGATGGAGAGATTTAAAGAGCTTGAAGTCTTAGATGCGGCGTGGGAGACGGAGAGGGAGCAGCTTTTACATACGTTTACGCGGGAGAATTATCTGGCGGCAGTGAATGAGTTCTGTCAAAGCCGCAGCCCGTTTGAATATGAATACGAACATCTGCTTGTCTATTTTACCTACCGCTATTTCATGCGGGCGTACTATGACGGCCGGATTCTTGCCAGGGCGCAGTTCGCGGCGGCGAGCGTACTTATGATCCGGGATATGGATGTGCTGCGCTATCTGCGGAACGGTCGTCGTTTTTCGTTAGACGACAGGATCGCGACGGTGAAGCTTTATTCCAGAGAGGTCGAGCACTCGGAGGAAAATATCGGGCTTTTGGCGGAGGATTTCGATTTTGAGGAAGTCTTTTCGGCGGAGAACCTGTGCCGGGCGTTGTGTGGTCTGCAGGAGCAGAAGAGAGAGCCGGATAAAAAGCCATAGACATGAAGGAGCGGGAAAGTGAGCCGGAAGTAAGCAAGAAACATAGGATCGGAAGAACATATAATAAAAATCAGGAAAACAAGGTGGAAAACAAGGAGAATTGGCAGTGAAAGTTATCTTAGCAAACGGAAGCCCGAAGGAGAAGGGGTGCACGTACACGGCGCTTTGCGAGGTGGCAGGCGCGCTTGAGAAGAACGGGATCGAGAAGGAGATCTTTTGGGTGGGTGCAAAACCGATTGCGGGCTGTATCGGCTGCGGCGCCTGCTCAAAGAGCGGGAAATGTTTTGTGGATGACTGCGTGAATGTATTTGTGGAGAAGGCAAAGACGGCGGACGGATTTGTGTTCGGTTCTCCGGTGCACTACGCGGCGGCATCCGGCGCGCTTACTTCTTTTCTGGACCGCGCGTTTTATGGAAAGGGAGCGGTATTTGCGGGAAAGCCGGGGGCTGCGGTCGTAAGCTGCAGACGCGGCGGCGCTTCGGCTGCATTTGACCAGTTGAACAAGTATTTTACGATCAATAATATGCCTGTAGTATCATCACAGTACTGGAATCAGGTGCACGGCAATACGCCGGAGGAAGTGAAAAAGGATGCGGAAGGGATGCAGACCATGCGCACGCTCGGAAACAACATGGCGTGGCTGTTAAAATGTATTGAGGCGGGAGCCGCGGCGGGGATTACATTTCCGGAGCGTGAGCCGGCGGTCAGGACGAATTTCATACGTTAGGAGCAGCAGGACCGTCTGATTGATTACAAAATTAATAAAGACTTAAAACACAGCGCCGCAAAACTAATGTAAGATAATAGATAATAGGAACTGTTTGTAGCGATTGAGCGGATAGGGGAACAAAAGAAGTTATGCGGTACGAGGAAGAGGAGAGGTTACAGGAAGAGGAACGGCGTAGATATGAGGAGCGGAGACGTCAGAGGAGACGGCATTTGAGACGTCAGAGGAGAATATGGATTGCGCTTGCCGTCAGCCTTCCGGTTCTGGCGGCGGTTCTGGTGTTTGGCATCGTGCACTGGCTCAGAGGGCGGTTGGAAAAAGAGCCGGTCATGGCATATGATGTGAAATATATAGCGGAAGCGCCCGACTTTCAGGTAGAACTTTTGGATTACAACGAATATTCCAGACCGGGGACGGCGCTTCCCATCGTGAATGGAATTGTAGTTCATTATACCGCGAATCCCGGAACGACGGCGGAGCAGAACCGCAATTATTTTAACGGACTTAAGGATTCGGGGGAGACGTATGCGAGCAGTCATTTCGTGATCGGGATGCAGGGGGAAATCGTGCAGTGTATTCCCTGCAACGAGATCGCGTATGCCTCGAATGAAAGAAATGAGGATACGATTTCCATTGAGTGCTGTATTCCCGACGACACGGGGAAATTTACGGAAGAAACATATCAGTCGCTTGTGGAGCTTACCACATGGCTGATGGGACGGTACGATCTGGGAACGGACGACGTGATCCGCCACTATGATGTGACGGGAAAAGCGTGTCCGAAATATTATGTGGAGCACGAGTCGGAATGGCTCACATTTAAGGAAGATCTGCTTTCGTACATCGATACGTATGGTATTGCCAAAAATGAGGAAATACAGTAGAATACCAGTATAAATAGTATGAGATGTTGCCGATGAGAGGAAAGCGAAATGGCGTTTGCAATCAAGGAAAAAGAGGATAGCTTGCAGAATCCGGATATGGGGTTGTTAGATGCATCCCTGATGCAGAATTTACAGGATCGGTTTTGTGATGCCAACAATGTTTACCTTGTATGCTTAAGTAAAAAGCGGGGGGTTATCACCAAAGCATATGGTTCTAAGGAAGAGCTTGCCTATATTCACGGACTTGTGGATATGGACAAGCATATTTTGCTTATGAATAAATTGTCCGACAATGGAATCGAAAGTGTGCTCGAGGAAGATTGCGGCGTTGATTTTGTGAAAATGTGCGGCGTTTCCATCAAGATTGGCGGGCAGACTATCGCTACATGGATCGTGATCGGAGTGATGGAGCAGGAGGACGCCGGGATTCCGGAGTACGTCATGTGTACGACGCCGGAGCGTTATTACAAATCACTGGAATTTTTGGAGTCGTTGTCACGGCAGATGTTTGCGGTCAAGATGGAAGAGCTTCTGGCGCAGGAAGCATTTCTTAAGAGCAGGGAATCCGAGACGCAGATGGAAGCGGAGCTTCACCGGAATGAGGTCATGACTTCCATCGTAAAAATGCTGGAATCCGAGGACGCATTTGACAAGATCGTAGATGAGATTCTGACGGAGGCATGCGGTTATCTGGAAGTCTCCACAGGCGTGCTTCTGCGGAAAAGCAAGTCCGGGCAGTCCGTGGAGATGATCTGTGAGCATGTCCGTAAGGGAACAGAATCCGTGCTTGTCAGATGGGCGGATATGCCGCTGGGGGAGATTCCGTTTTTCAACGGAAAGCCGTATATGATATCGTCGAATACGATGCTTCCGGAGGAGTACCAGCGCTTTTTTGAGCGGGAGAAGCTGCGTGCCGGTATTTTCCTGCCGATCGAGGTGAACGGAAATGCGGAAATGTATCTGTGCTTCGGGGAGAAGCGGAAGGAACGTAATTGGGATCAGGCAGATGTGAAGTTTGTCAACGACGTGAAACGTATTATTCAGAGTATTCTCTTAAAGCGGATCGCGAAGAATTCGCTTGCAAGCTCCTACGCGTCCCTGAAGGCTATTTTAGAAAATATGGGCTGCGGCATCTATGTGAAGGATCCGATCAGCGGGCAGATTCTTTACGCGAATCAGCGGCTTCACGAGTTTTTGCCCGAGGGGGCCGGCACAGAGGTGCTTGAGCAGTATCTTAAGGGGGCCAAAGAAGGCGGCACGGACAGTTGTTTCCGTGAGATTTATCTTGAGGGGGAACACCGCTGGTTCGATTATCATAGGACGGACATCAGTTGGGTGGACGGAAGAAGCGTTTATTTATATACGCTTTATGAGGTGACGGATAAGAAGCTGTACCAGCAGAAGATCGAGCGTCAGGCGAACAATGATTTCCTGACGGGGCTTTACAACAGGATGCGTTGCGAGCAGGATCTGCAGCGCTGCATCGAGCAGACGAAGGAGATCGGCGGCGAAGGCGCGCTTCTTTATATTGACCTGGATGATTTCAAGCATATCAATGACGGTCTGGGGCATCAGTACGGCGATATTCTTCTCAAGAATATATCGGACAGCTTAAAGCGGATTCCGGGTGTGGAGAACAATTGTTACCGCATGGGCGGGGATGAATTTATTATTATTCTGGCGCATCAGCGCGTCATGCTGTTACAGCAGATTTTAGAGGAGGTGCGGGCTCTTTTTCTGCGTCCGTGGATGCTCAAAGGAACGGATTACTACTGCACGATGAGTATGGGCGTTGTGCGGTTCCCGACGGACGGCGACACCGTGGAGGAACTGATCAAGAAGGCGGATATCGCGCTGTACGCGGCGAAATGCTCCGGCAAGAACCGCGTGGAGTTCTACGACGATAATGTGGAGTCGACATCCTTTAAGCGGCTCGATATGGAGAAAAATATGCGCAACGCGACCCGCAATGCGTTTACGGAGTTCGAGGTGGTCTACCAGCCGATCGTGGATGTGACGAAGGAGGACAGTCCCTGTGCCGGAGCGGAGGCGCTTATTCGCTGGAATTCCGGGGAGCTTGGTTTGATTTCGCCGACAGATTTCATTCCGCTGGCGGAGTATCTCGGACTGATCAACCCGATTGGGGATTATGTGTTAAGGGAAGCGTGTAAGCGCTGCAAATATTGGAATGATATGGGGCACCCGGAGTATAAGGTCAATGTCAACTTGTCGGTCGTACAGCTATTGCAGAATGATATTGTGGACAAGGTGCGCGCTGCAATCAAAGAGACGGGGATCATGCCGTGCAATCTCACGCTTGAGGTGACGGAGAGTCTGGCAATTAACGACATGGATCGTATGAAAACGATACTGGCGGATATCAGGACGCTTGGCGTGCGTGTGGCGCTCGATGATTTCGGAACAGGATACTCCTCGCTGAACCATATCCGCGAGATGCCGATTGACGTCATCAAGATTGACCGCTGCTTTATCATCGACATCGGAAAGGACGAGTTTTCTGCAGCATTTGTGAAAATGGTGGCGGAGCTTGCCGGAGCGATCGGTGTGAAAGTGTGCGTGGAGGGCGTTGAGACGGCGGAGCAGCTTGCAGCGCTTAAGCAGACGCGGATTCAGATGATTCAGGGCTTTTATTTTGGCAAACCGATGCACAAAGAGGAGTTCGAGCAGAAGTATCTGTAGTTGTACTTGTACTTGGAACTGCTTTTGAATTCGGAGATGTGTATAGAATAAAGAGGTGTTTTGAGAAACTCCAACAATTACTTGCATATATCGAATTATGGATTGTTCGGAAAGGAGTGTTTGTTTAAGGTGGAAAAACGCGTGAACAGAAAGTATTGGAAGCCGGCAATTGTGCTGTGCCTGATGTGTTGCTTTTGCGGCTGTGGGAAAACGGAAGCGCCGGACGGACAGGAAGCAAAAGCGTCAGGCAAACAGGAAACGGAAGCGCCGGGTGAGCAGGGAACAGAAGCACTGAGCGGGCAGGAAGAAACATCGGAACAGCAGGAAACGGAGAGCGAATTGTCCGACTCCCCTCTGATTATGGTGCAGACAATAGAAGTACACCGGGAATCTATGGCATATCATATCGGTGCGCTGATTCAGACGGATTCGGAAATAGATGCGACCGATTATGCTCCGAATAATATGCAGGTTCTTGAAACGCAGATGACGCAGACGGAAGGCGGCGTGCGGATAGACTGGTATGGATTTTGTACCGGAGATGATGCGGATATCGCCAAACCGTCGATTTCGTATGAGTTTGAAGAATATACAAACGTAGAAAATGAGGCGTCGGTTGAGGAAATCGAGGGCAGGGAGCTTAGGACGGACGTGAACGGGCATCCTGTGACTGCGTGGATCACACCGTTTTCCGTAAGTATAGAACCCAGGGAGGAGTGGCGCGCCGAGGGAACGTTTTATGACGTGACCGTGACGGACGAGAGCGGGGCGGAGTACTTTCTGGTGCGTCTGCCTGTGATGGATGACAGAAAGCCTTCTCAAAAAAAGCAGTACCCGCTGCCGGATATGAATGCCGGAAATTTGCCATATTTGGGAGAAGAGTCGGGGTTCATGGTGGAGAGAGAATATTGTGGCGTTCAGCTGGCGTTTAGCGAGCTGCTCAGTGAGGAGACACTGCGTAGCCTGGAAGAGATTCACTTTGAAGAAATCCCCTATCAATGAGCGGTGAAAAAAATTCCTTAAATAATTTAAAAATACCCATTGACAATTTTTAAAGTGTTTGTTATTATAATCAAGTCGTCACGAAAGATGACTGATATGCGGAAGTGTCGGAACTGGCAGACGAGCAAGACTAAGGATCTTGTGAGCATTGCGCTCGTGTGGGTTCAAGTCCCATCTTCCGCATTTTGATTCACTTTTTGTGAGGATTCTGCAGGAGTGGCGGAATTGGCAGACGCGCAGGCTTCAGGTGCCTGTGGTAGCAATATCGTGTGGGTTCAAGTCCCATCTCCTGCATGCGAATAGGAAGTCTGATAAGGCTTCCTATTTTTTGTCGTTTTTAACAAAAATAAAGGAAATCGGCGATTGACATCGAATTATATATATGGAGTCATTGCAGGCGCATGGCGAAAAGAGGAGAATGTACATGTCGATACGAGAAGAAATAGAGGAGATGGAGCGTGAGACATTAAGTCCCTACGCGACGCTCAGTGTCAATTCTAAGGGAAGGGACGTATACGAGGAGCCGTGCGATATACGCCCGGTTTTTCAGAGGGATCGCGACCGTATTCTGCACAGCAAGGCATTTAGGCGGCTTAAGAATAAGACGCAAGTGTTTCTGACCCCGAAGGGGGATCATTACCGCACAAGGCTGTCGCATACTCTGGAAGTATCGCAGAATGCGCGGACGATCGCGAAGGCGCTGCGGCTGAATGAAGATCTGGTGGAGGCGATTGCGCTCGGACATGACATCGGGCACACGCCCTTTGGACATGCAGGAGAATTTGTCTTAAACGGCTTGTGCGCGGACGGTTTCCGGCACAATGAGCAGAGCGTCCGCATCGTGGAGAAGCTTGAGAAGGACGGCAGGGGCTTAAATCTTACCTGGGAAGTGCGCGACGGCATTTTAAACCATCAGTCGAGACTGATGCCGGCGACGCTGGAGGGAAGGATCGTTCGCCTGTCCGATAAGATCGCCTACATAAATCACGACATTGACGATGCGATCCGCGCATTGGTGCTCACAGAGGACGATATTCCCATGGAGTTGAAAAAGACGCTTGGTTTTTCGACGAAGCAGCGGCTCAATACGCTGATTCATAACATTATCATGAACAGCCGCGGGAAGAATGATATCGTTATGTCCGCCGAGGTGGAGGAGGCAATGATCGACCTTCGGAAGTTCATGTTCGAGAATGTCTACAAGAATCCGGTCGCAAAGAGCGAGGAAGTCAAGGCGAAGGCGATGGTCGAGCAGCTATTTTACTATTATATGGAGCATATCGACCAACTTCCGTCGAAGTATCTTCGGATGATGGATGAGGGCGAGGGAAAGGAGCGCGTCATCTGCGACTATATCGCGGGCATGACCGATCAGTACGCCATCACGAAGTTCAGTGAATACTTCCTGCCGCAAGCTTGGCAAGTAGACGGCTATTGAGAGAGTGGATTGCTTGCGGCATGCGCAGGCACGCAGCATAAAGCTGCGGGCAGGTAGACGGCTATTAATAATTAGAGAAAGGAGTGCGGAATGCCATTATATTCAGAGGATATTATCGAAGAAGTGCGCTCGCGAAATGACATCGTCGATGTGATTTCGCAGTATGTGCGTCTGACCAGAAAAGGCAGTACCTATTTCGGGCTTTGTCCGTTCCACAATGAGAAGACCGGATCGTTTTCCGTATCTCCGAACAAACAGATGTATTACTGCTTCGGGTGCCACGCCGGAGGGAATGTGTTCACCTTTTTGATGCAGTATGAGAACTTTACCTTTGGGGAGGCGCTGGAAGCGCTCGCCGAGCGCGCCGGAGTGGCGCTGCCGAAACAGGAGTACTCGGCCACGCAGCGGATGGAAGCGGATAAGCGGGCGAGGCTCCTTGAAATCAATAAAGAGGCGGCAAAATATTTCTTTATGTTGCTGCGCAGTGAGCGCGGGAAGCGTGCTATGGAGTATTTTAAGAAGCGCGAGCTTTCCGACGAGACGATCAAGAAGTTCGGGCTCGGGTATTCCGACCAGTACAGCGACGATCTTTACCGGTATCTGCGGAATAAGGGATATGAGGATGAGATTTTAAAGGAGTCCGGGCTTGTGACGATCGATGAGCGGCGGGGCGGGCATGATAAGTTCTGGAACCGGGCGATGTTCCCGATCATGGATGTACATAATAAGGTCATCGGTTTTGGCGGGCGTGTCATGGGGGACGGCGAACCGAAATACTTAAATTCTCCCGAGACGAAGATTTTCGATAAGAGCCGCAATCTTTACGGACTGAATTTTGCGAGGACGACGAAGAAGCCGCAGCTTCTTTTGTGCGAGGGCTATATGGATGTCATCGCCCTGCACCAGGCGGGCTTTGACAATGCGGTTGCCTCGCTCGGAACGGCGCTCACGAGCGGTCACGCGAACCTGCTCAAGCGCTATACGAAGGATGTGTATCTGACCTACGACAGCGACGGTGCGGGCATCAAGGCGGCGCTTCGGGCGATTCCGATTTTGAAAGAGGTTGGGATCACTACGAAAGTAATTAATATGAAGCCGTACAAGGACCCGGACGAATTTATCAAGGCACTCGGCGCAGAGGCTTATCAGGAGCGCATCGATCAGGCGGAGAACAGTTTTCTGTTCGAGGTACGCATCTTGGAGCAGGAATACGATATGCATGACCCGGAGAGCAAAACGGCATTTTATAATGAGGTCGCGAAGAAGCTCTGCGGATTTTCGGAGAAGCTTGCACGCGATAACTATATCGAGGCGGTCGCGGCGAAATATATGATCGCGGCGGAGGACCTGCGGCGGCTCGTCAACCAATATGGTCTGAAAGAGGGGCTTGCGGGCGCGGCTTCGGCGAACAGTGATAGGCAGCAGAGCGGTATACGTGGGAACGAGAAGAATAAGGGCAGGAAGAAAGAGGACGGAATGAAGCAGTCCCAGAAGCTTTTGCTCACATGGCTCATCGAGAATACCGGGCTGTTTCAAAAAATAAAGAAATATATTACTCCGGCGGATTTTACGGAGGAGATTTACCACAGGGTGGCGGAACTGCTTTTTGCACAGTATGAGGAGAGCGGAACGGTCAATCCGGCAAAGATTGTCAGTATGTTTGAGAATGAGGAGGAACAAAGCGAGATCGCGGGACTTTTTAACGCCACGATTCCTGCCGCTATGACAAAAGAGGACAGGGATAAGGCGCTCAAGGAGACGATTGTCCGAATCAAGGAGAACAGTATCAACCACCGTTCAAAAGAACTTGCACCGACCGACATGGAAGGGCTGATGAAATTGGTGCAGGATAAAAAGGCGCTGGAGGAGCTGGAACGGATGCATATCTCGATGCAAAGCTAGGAAAATGCAAGGCGACGGCAATCTGTGGTTTAAAATCCACATTTAAGGACAAAATAGTAACGAACTATGAGAGGATGAAGCGAAAATGGCAAAAAAGAAAGAAAACACCGAGAATAAGGAAATTTTGGAAGAAAGCAAGAAGGCTGCCGGAAAGGATGCGGCAGAGGAGACGGCGGACGAGAACGCGCAGGAGAAGTTCCATGAGAAGCTAAAGGAGCTGCTTTCCCTTGCAAAGAAGAAAAAGAATATGCTCGAATATCAGGAAATCAGCGATTTCTTTGCAGACATGCAGCTCGATGCGGAGCAGTTCGAAAAGATTCTGGATTTTCTTGAGGCAAATAATATCGACGTGCTGCGTATCACGGACGATGACGTGGACGATGATATGCTGCTTGAGGTCGAGGAGGAAGAGGAGATCGAGGTGGAGAAGGTCGACCTTTCTGTTCCTGACGGCGTTTCCATCGAAGACCCGGTGCGTATGTACCTGAAAGAGATCGGTAAAGTTCCGCTGCTCTCGGCGGAGGAGGAGATCGAGCTTGCAAAGCGCATGGAGCTTGGTGACCAGGAGGCAAAGAAGCGTCTGGCGGAGGCGAATCTGCGTCTTGTCGTCAGTATCGCGAAGCGTTATGTGGGACGCGGCATGCTGTTTCTGGATCTGATTCAGGAGGGAAATCTCGGACTGATCAAAGCGGTGGAGAAGTTCGATTACCGCAAGGGCTACAAATTTTCCACCTATGCGACATGGTGGATCCGTCAGGCAATCACGAGAGCGATTGCGGATCAGGCGAGAACGATCCGTATTCCGGTGCATATGGTCGAGACGATCAACAAACTGATCCGCGTGAGCAGACAGCTCCTTCAGGAACTGGGACGCGAACCGACCCCGGAGGAGATTGCGGCGGAGATGAATATGCCGGTGGAGCGTGTGCGTGAAATCTTAAAGATTTCCCAGGAGCCGGTTTCTTTGGAGACTCCGATCGGCGAGGAGGAGGACAGCCATCTCGGGGATTTCATTCAGGACGACAATGTGCCTGTTCCGGCGGATGCGGCGGCATTTACCCTGTTGAAGGAACAGCTCGAGGAAGTGCTCGGCACACTCACGGAACGTGAGCAGAAAGTGCTGACCCTGCGCTTCGGACTTGAGGACGGACGCGCGAGGACGCTCGAGGAAGTCGGCAAGGAGTTCAATGTTACACGTGAGCGTATCCGTCAGATCGAGGCGAAAGCGCTGCGTAAGCTCCGCCATCCGAGCAGAAGCCGCAAGTTAAAAGATTATCTGGAGTAAGCATGATTCATATATCAAAGCGTTTAGAGACGGCGGCAGGACTCGTAGGGGCCGGAAAGCGGCTGGCGGATGTGGGAACGGATCACGGATATGTGCCGATTTACCTGAGGGAGCAGGGACGTATTCCGTGTGCTGTCGCGATGGATATCAACCGCGGTCCGCTTGCGCGGGCAAGGGAACATATCCGGCATTATGGGATGGAGTCCTACATACAGACGCGTCTTTCCGACGGCGTTGCGGCACTGGAAATGGGAGAGGCGGATTCCATTCTGATCGCAGGCATGGGCGGCGGGCTTATCATCCATATTTTAGAGTCAGGCAGCGAACTGTGTAAGAGCGTGTCGGAGCTTGTGCTGCAGCCGCAGTCAGAACTGATGCGCGTCCGGCGGTTTCTGGACGAGAACGGCTATGTTGTCGAGGCGGAGGAGATGGTAAAGGAGGACGGCAAGTACTACCCGATGATGCGGGTACACTATGAACCGTCGGGAAATGGGGAGATACTATCCGAAAATGGAATGCTGCCTGCCACAGACGGAGAAACGGTTCAGGAAGAGAGGGAACTTTACTACCGGTACGGCAGATTCCTTTTGGAGCAAAAGCATCCCGTTCTCTATGATTATCTGCTCTGGGAGCGGAACATTCAGGAGGGAATCCGAAAGCAGCTTCGGGGGCAGGAGGCGGCCGGGCAGATTGCGGCACGCCTCGCGGAAGTGGAGCATACACTGGAACAGAACAAAAAAGCGCTTGCGTATTTCGATGCGGAGGCGCTCGGGCAGGACTGAGTTTCATTGGAATAGATCCGGAAGAAGAATACAGACCATTATGCAGAACAGGTACGGCGCTGTAGAGCATGGAGAATATGGTCGGAATTGGAGGGATTTTATGGGAGATAAGATGGTAACGCTTTCTGTGGACGGAGAAGAGAGACAGTATCCGTATGGAACAAGTTTTCTTACAGTTGCACAGGAATATCAGGAGCGGTATGCGGATGATATTGTGCTCGTCGTGCATAATAACAGATTAAGAGAACTTAATAAGTGCATCGAGTGCGACGGCGAACTGTCGTTTATCACGACGGCGGATAAGACCGGAAAGAAGACATACCGCAGAAGTGTGACGCTTCTGATGCAGAAAGCCATCCACAATCTGTGGGGCGAAGAGCAGATCAGAGTGCGGGTGCTCTATTCGATCGGACAGGGGTATTACTGCGAATTAAAGAAGATGCAGGGCAAAGAGGAAACGGTTGTTTCCGTGGATGAAGCCAAGGTTTCCGCCATAAAGAAAGAGATGTACCGTATGGTGATGGCGGATATTGAGATCGAGAAGCGCAGCATCAATACGGATGAGGCGGTTGAACTTTTCGGTGAGCTTGGCATGGTCGATAAGGAGAAGTTGTTCCGTTACCGCAGAAGTTCCCGTGTCAACATCTATGTGCTCGATCACTATAAGGATTATTTCTACGGATTTATGGTGCCCTCGACAGGCTATCTGCGTTACTATGATGTGACGGCATATGAGGATGGCTTCGTGCTGCTGTTCCCGAATGAGAACACGAAGGAGGTCGCTGCTTTCGAGCCGTCCGGCAAGCTGTTCCGCACCTTAAAAGCATCGAGGGATTGGGGAAGAATGCAGGAGATCGGCACGATCGGAGCGCTCAACGACGCGATCGCCGCAGGGCGTATGCAGGAGATCATTCTCACGCAGGAAGCGCTTTTTGAGGAGCGCATCGGCGGACTTGCAGAGTCGATCGTGCAGGCGGAGGGGAAGAAGTTCATTATGATTGCGGGACCGTCTTCCTCCGGCAAAACGACATTTTCGCACCGGCTGTCCATCCAGCTCGCAGCGAAGGGCTTAAAGCCGCATCCGTTCCCGTTGGACGATTATTATATAGACCGTGACAAATGTCCGCGGGACGAGAACGGGGAATTGGATCTGGAATGCCTGGATGCTTTGGATGTGGAGCTTTTTAATCACGATATGAACGAGCTTCTCGCAGGGAAGAAAGTCAATCTTCCGATTTTTAATTTTAAGACCGGACGGCGCGAGTACAAGGATAAGTTCATGCAGCTTGGCGAGAATGACGTGCTGGTCATTGAGGGAATCCACGGGCTGAACGACAGGCTGTCCTATTCGCTTCCGGTGGAGAGCAAGTTCAAGATTTATATCAGTGCGCTTACACAGCTCAATATCGACGAACATAATTGTCTGCCGACGACGGACGGCAGAATGATTCGCCGTATTGTGCGGGATGCGAGAACGAGGGGGACTTCGGCGAAAGAGACGATCGCTATGTGGGATTCCGTGCACCGCGGGGAAGAGAAGTACATTTTCCCGTTCCAGGAGGGGGCGGATGTGATGTTCAACTCCGCGCTCATCTATGAGCTTGCCGTCCTAAAGCTGTATGCGGAGCCGCTTCTGTTCGCAATCGACAAGGATTGCCCGGAATATCTTGAGGCGAAGCGTCTGCTTAAGTTCTTAGATTATTTCCTGCCGATGCCGAGCGAGGGAATCGGTCAGAATTCGATTATCCGTGAATTTATCGGCGGATCGTGCTTCAATGTGTAGAACATGCGGCGGTGGTGCTGACAGGAAATTTGTGACAGCGATTCCGGTCAGGAATAATATATAAGCGTCATAACGGCACGGGTTCTCCCGCACACGGAAGTCTGTGGGGAGCCTGTGCCGTTATGGTTATTGTCCGGTCATTTGCGGGGCAACTTATTCTCCCACCGCCTTATTTGTCAGCATGGTCTTAATCAGCTTTGGCATAGAAACCTTTCCCATTTTCGGGGAAGGGATGTCAAAAAGCATTACATTTTTGTTTTCTTTTCTCGCCGGCTCCCATTTCGGCAGTCCGGCTCCGTTGGGATTTCCTGTTTTCACAAAATTTGAATAGTAAGAAACCATATAGTCCGACAGGGCATAATCCTCTGCGGCCGGCGACCTCCGCGGTCTGGGTGCTGGCGCTTGCGGATGTGCCGATGAAGGAGATCTGGCAGCGGTGCGGGTTCCCGGATTACACGGCATTTTTCGGACATTTAAAAAGGAGTATGGGGTATCTCCCAGGCAGTACCGGGAAGAACTGCTTCGGAAATAGAGAGAAGGAGGCAGGATAAAAAATTTGGGGCAGAGTGATTTTTGACGGAAATTTGGAACGGCTGTTAAAAAGTTTCGATTGATTTAACTGGGGGGCAAAGGTATAATAACGTTGAATTCATATACCTTTTGAAAATGGCGTTTGTATTTTCTGTCATATAAAAAGGAGGTTTATGGTTAATGGATACGGAAATAAAAAATGCAGTCAATGCAGCAGATCAGGATGCTCAATATGATGCGAAAGCAAAGCGCCTGTTAGGAAATAAAATCATTTTGGCGCATATTCTGGAGAAGACTGTTGATGAGTTCCGGGGAATGGATCCGCAAGAGGCAGTAACCTATATTGAGGGAGGACCGTTTATCAGCGTGGTTTCGGTAGAGCCGGGGCTGACCAATGACGAAAAGGAAGAAGCAGGGCAGAGGATAGTCGGTTTCAACACGGAAAATGCAGAGATTAACGAGGGGTTGATAAGGTTTGACATTGTGTTTTATGTGCGCATGCCATCCGCAGGTGGCAGAAAAGACGGACTTTCTCAGATTATTGTAAATGTGGAAGCCCAAAAAGATGCACCAAAGGAATATAATGTACTGAACAGGGCAATCTTTTATGTGAGCCGTCTGGTTTCTTCACAGAAGGAAAGAGATTTTGTAAATACTAACTATGATGACATAAAGCGGGTATTCAGCATATGGATTTGTATGAATATGAGTCAGAACAGCATGAATTATGTGCATCTGACAAGTGACGGCCTGTTAGGCTCCTATGAGTGGGGAGGAAAGATTGATCTGCTTAATATTGTCCTAATTGGGTTGTCAAAGGAACTTCCAGAGCATGATGAGAAGTATGAGTTGCATCGCCTGTTAGGCGCATTATTGTCAAAAGAACTTACTTCGGATGAGAAGCTGAACATTATTGAAACAGAGTATGGCATTCCGATAGAGGATAGTATGAGAAAGGATGTGAGCGTTATGTGTAATTTGAGTCAGGGAATTAGAGAAGATGCTAATGCTGAATTTATCATGAGTATGTATAAAAAGGGCTATACACTGGAACAGATCGCAGATGTAGCGGAGAAAAGTATGGAAGAGATCAAAGTTATCATCGAGAAAAGGGAGGCGGTATTGGCTGATAAAAATTGATTTTGACATTTTAAGGGATGCAACGTATAATGTTATCTGTTATGTCATGATAAGTAGGGCAAATGATCGCGGCCCGGTGACAAAGCTGTGGGAATCCAGAGGTTCTTGCAGCTTTGTCGCCGGGGTGAGGAAAGTCCGGGCTTCACAGGGCAGGATGCCGGATAACGTCCGGTGGAGGCGACTCCAAGGATAGTGCAACAGAAATATACCGCCCGTTGCAGCCTCGGTTGCAATGGAAGAATCCGTAAGGATTCTTCGACCCGCCCGTTTAAGGGCGGGTTGGTAAGGGTGGAAGGGCAGTGTAAGAGACTACCGCCTCTCTGGTAACAGCGGGGGCACATGTAAACCCCATCCGAAGCAAGACCGAATCAAAGCGTTGACGCGGCCCGCCAGCTTTAGGTAGGTTGCTTGAGGTGGCTGGCAACAGCCATCCTAGATAGATGATCATTCCGACTGCGGCTTGCCGCAGTTTAGACATAACCCGGCTTATCGCTCTGCTTATCATTACATATAATATAGCGTTTAGAGAGAACGCCTGTCAGGCGTTCTTTTTTCGTCCGTTAATAATTTGATGAAATACAATATGGATTAGATATAGAAGGTTTGAAACATAGAACAAAATGTTGTATGATGTAATGAGTGTAAGCGAGTCAACGTGCTTGTATGATTGACGGCGCTAGATGTCCGGTGGACATCTGCTCAGCGCGGACTGAAACGGAGTGCAGACGGCGAATGCCGATCGTGTGCTGCTTTCGCACACGGTATAATGAGTGAAAACGATACGATGATATTGTAACGGTGCAGATAAAAGGGGTGTGGTAAATGGAAAGAGAAAACGCATTAAAGAGATTGCGGGAAATCATAACTCAGGCGATGGAACAGGGGGCTTCAGATGTACATCTGGCGTCCGGGCAGAAGGTGTACCGGCGTGTGGACGGCAGACTGCTGCCGACGGAGGAAGAGGCGGACGACGCATGGCTTGCCGCGCTTTGCGGGGAACTGTTTACGGATGCGCAGATGGAGCGGTTCGGGCAGACCGGGGAAGCGGAGACAGGTTACATGCTTACAGAGTGCTGCAGGATGCGGGTGAATCTATACCGTCAGCAGGGAGGCTATGCGCTGGCGTTAAGACTGCTGCCGCTTGCGCCTCCTGCGCCGAAGGAACTTGGCATACCGGACGCGGCGGCGCGGCTTGCACGAGAGAAGAGCGGACTTATTCTTGTGACGGGAGCAGCGGGGAGCGGCGTGACGACAACGCTCGCGGCTCTTGTGGGAGCACTCGCGGCAAATGAAACGCGGACGATTCTCACGATAGAAAAGCCGATAGAATATATGTACGAACAATGTAATTCGCTAGTGCTGCAGCGGGAAATCGGAAAAGACAGCGTTTCCTACGAGAGCGCGCTTTTGGCAGCGGAAAAGCAGGATGCGGATGTTATTCTTATGAGTGAACTTTGCGATGCTGCAAGCGTATCTCTCGCGATTTCGGCGGCGGAATCGGGCTGTCTGGTATTTGCGGCATGCCGGGAACCGGGGATAGATGCAGCCTTAGAGCGTGTGATAAGAACGGGCGGCGAGTCAGAGAAGACAGCACAGAGACTTGCGGGCGTACTAAAGGGCGCGCTTGCACAGAAGCTGCTTCCGGCGGAGGGCGGCGGGCGCGTCGCAGCGTTTGAACTGCTTCTGGCGGGTCCTGCGTCGCGGAATATGATCGCGCAAGGCAGAATCAGTCAGTTGTCGGGACTTGCGCAATCGGAGAGCAGAGACGGAATAGAACTGCTGGACGACGCGATCTATAATCTCTACATGAGGAGCCGTATCTCTTCGGAGACGGCGGTTCTGTACGCAAACGATGCCCAGGATATGCAGCGGAAGGTACAACTGTTTTAGTTTCTAACCAAAGTATAAAATGTTTCTTAAAAGACAATAGAACGGTTGACACGTTATTTTTCCGGGCTTACCATTATTTCATGAATTTGAAAGGCGGGAATGCGTATGAGAGAGAAAATGCAGAGATTTATGTCGGGCAGATACGGTGTGGATGAATTGTCGAAGTTTTTGAACATATTCGTACTGGTGTTTCTGGTGATATCCATGTTTGCCGGATGGCTGCCGCTGCTTTCCATATTTTACTGGATTGGTATTGCGCTGATGATCTACAACTGCTTCCGCATGTTTTCACGCAACACGTCGAAGCGCTATGAAGAGAATCAGAAGTTTGTCAATATGCGCTACCGTTATGTAGTAAAGTGGGATCGGATGAAGAAGCGTTTTGCGCAGAGACGCACGCATCGCTTTTACAAGTGCCCGGACTGCAAACAGACGGTCCGCGTGCCGAAGGGACGCGGCAAGATCTGTATTACCTGCCCGAAGTGCAGGAAAGAATTTGTGCGCAGAAGCTGACAGGCAATAGCGGCGGGTGGAGGAGAACGCGATATGTTCGGTTATATCAATATCAACCAGAAGATTATGACGGATGAGGAAAGAAATGCGTATCAGGCGTATTACTGCGGATTGTGCCGCAGGCTCAAATCGAATTGCGGAACGAAGGGGCAGATGCTTTTGGACTATGACATGACGTTTCTGATCGTACTGCTGACAGGGCTTTATGAGCTGCCGAACGAATCGTCTGAGATTACCTGTGCGCTGCATCCGACGAAAAAGCGGACCGTGTGGATGAATGAGGCGACCGATTATGCGGCGGATATGAATCTGATCCTGGCTTATTATAAGCTCATTGACGACTGGAAGGACGAGAAGGCGTATACGAAGAAGGCGTTCGCGAAGATGCTGGATAAGGACTATTCCCGTGTGATGGAGAAGTATCCGAGACAGGTGAAAGCTGTGGAGACGTATATACGAAGGACGGAGGAAGTAGAGAAGAACCAGGAGACGAATCTTGATGCTGTGGCGGGGCTCACGGGCGAGATGCTCGGCGAGGTATTCTGCTGGCGCGAGGACGAGTGGCGGGATGAACTGCGGACACTTGGGTTCTACATGGGGAAGTTCATTTACATTATGGACGCTTACGAGGACTATGACGCGGATCTTTCCAGGAATGAATACAATCCGCTGACATATGCTATGAAGGAGAGCGAGGGCGACATGGATACCCTGTGCCGTCTGCTGCTTACCAGCATGATGTCGGAATGTGCAAAGTCCTTCGAGAGGCTTCCGATTCTGCTGCACGCCGATATTTTACGGAATGTCCTTTACTCCGGCGTGTGGTCAAAGTATGAATATCTTCAGATCAAGAAGCGGAAGGCAGAAGAGAAAACAAAAAAGAAAGCGCGTAAATAGCGAGGGTACGATTTATGACAGATCCTTATCAGGTGCTCGGTGTATCACGTGGCGCCTCTGATGATGAAATAAAAAAGGCTTACCGGACATTGAGCAGGAAGTACCATCCGGATGCCAATATTAATAATCCGAACAAAGCGCAGGCAGAAGAGAAGTTCAAAGAAGTGCAGCAGGCGTATGACCAGATCATGAAAGAGAAGCAGCAAGGAGGCAGTTACGGCTACGGATACGGCGATCCCTCCGGCGGCTACAGCTACGGCGGGAGACGCAGCTATCAGAGTCAGAGCGATTCCCCGAAGATGCAGGCGGCAGCCAATTATATTGCGAACCGCCATTATGCGGAAGCGCTCAATGCCCTAAATGAGATTCCGTTTGGAGAGAGAAGGGCGCGCTGGTATTATTTCAGCGCGATCGCCAATCAGGGAACCGGCAATAATATTATCGCGATGGAACACGCAAAGCGGGCGGTGGAGATGGAACCGAGCAACATGGAATACCGTCAGTTTTTGCAGCATCTGCAGTATGGCGGCACGTGGTATACGAATATGGGCAGCGAATATGCCCGTCCGTATTCGAGCGCAGGAAACTGGTGCTTAAGTATGTTGTTTTTAAATATGCTCTGTAATTGCTGCTGTTTCCGTCCGTTTTAGTGCACTTTTTTCTGATATGTGTTATACTTTTATAGTAGAAGGAAGATGGGGTATGCTATGAGGGGTTGACATGGATTGGAGGAAAGGATAATGGAAGAACGGAGACGGAGTATCAGGACGGAGCTTCATGCAGAGCTTTTGATGAACCGGCTGGGAACGCAGGCCGAGGAGAAGATCATTATACAGATCTGCGATTTATCGAAAAGCGGAATGGGCTTCATCTGTGAGGGGCAGCTGGAGATGGGAGCCGTGTATGAATGCAGTCTTACGATATGGACGAAGGAAGTCATACAGGTCTTTGTTAAAATCGTGCGCGCAGAGGAGCTGGAGAACGGATTCCGTTACGGCGGTTTATTTGTTGGTATGAATGATCTTGACGCTTATCGGATTCAGGTGTATCAGACGGTGGATGAATATAAACAATAGAATACATATATAGACCGGTGGCTGTCACGCGAGGATTATTCCCGCGTGGCAGCTTTTTTGCGCCGAAACTGCATGGGGGAGATTCCCTCAAGCTGTTTAAAGACGCGGCAGAAGTAATTGGAGTCTGAATAACCGACGGAGACGGCGACATCCGCGATTGTAAGATCCCCGAAATGGAGCAGGGTTTTTGCCAGAAAAACCCTGTTTTTTTTGATGTACTGGACCGTGGTGTAGCCTGTTTCCTTTTTTAAAATCCGATTTACATAAGCTGCAGAAAAGTGAAACGTGTCTGCAATCTGATGCAGGGAAAGCTCCTCGTTAATGTGGAAGATAATATAGTCCGTGATTTTTGAGACGGTTTCGCTGTGCCGCACGCCGTTGAATTCGCCGGCATAGTAACAGTATGCTTCGACGATCCGGTGCATGATGCGTTCATCCCTCAGATATTCGATGGGAGCCTCCTCGAGCAGGATTCCGAAATGAGTTGCAATGATGTGGATATGGATGACGGGAATCTGTGAGGAGAGCAGCGAGACGCGCAGCGTGGAATTTAATAGCGAGCCGAAAAAGCGGAGCTGTTCGTCGGGGACCTCCGGGATTCTTGCGATAAGATCCAGATAATCCTCGGGATCATGTGAAAAACTGTCGAGAACCTGCACGGCCTGCTCATAATTTCCGGCTGCGACATGGGATATCAGTTTTTTCTCTAAAGCGTACCGCTTGAAAACGGATTCCTGGCTGATGATAGCCTCACGCCGGATAATTTCCTCCTGATTTTGAGCCCGGAAGCTGTCTGCGTCATATTTCATTTTTAGAACCATCCTTTTTGTATCAAAATGTGCTATTAGTGTTTACTTTTGTGACTGTTCCCGTCAAGGAGGGACTGTTATAATCATAACATAAGTTGTGATTGTGCACAATAAAAGAATAAACATGGCCGTGATATTTATGTAAATTGTTAAAACAGGTGGAATTGCCGTAAGAACGGCAGGAAGAGAGGAAAGAATGGGTTCAAAGCAAAACAAACAAAATGTGCCTCCGTTTGGACTGAAAGACAAGATCGGCTATATGCTGGGCGATTTCGGAAATGATTTTACATTCCTTTTTGCACAGATGTATCTGATGGTGTTCTGTACGGATGTATTGGGAATTGGCGCGGGGGTTGTCGGTGTGATCCTGATGTCGGCCCGCATCGTGGATGCATTTACGGACACGGCGATGGGGCGGATCTGCGATACGGCAAAGCCGTCAAAGGACGGAAGGTTCCGCGTGTGGATCAAGCGCATGGCGATCCCGATGGGCATAAGCAGTATGCTGATTTACATGTACTGGGTGAAGGAATTCCCGATGCCGGTCAAGATCGCATGGGTGTTTGTCACCTATATTCTGTGGGGCAGCTTTTTTTATACGGCATGCAATATTCCATACGGAAGTATGTCCTCGGTGATCACAAACAATGCAAAGGAGCGCGCGTCTCTTTCCGTATACCGTACGGTCGGCGCGGTGATGGCAGGAATGATCATCGGAATGGTGACGCCGCAGCTTGTGTACCGCGCGAACGAGGCGGGGCAGCAGGTGATCATACCGCAGCGTGTGACGCTTGTCGCCGTGATATATGGCGTTTTGGCGGCGGTATTTTATCTGACCTGCTATAAGATGACGACAGAGCGCGTTCAGATTCAGGCTGAGAAGGTTTCCGAAAATAAGAGCGTCGGGCTTGGCGAGACGTTAAAGCAGCTTGCGGGCTGTAAGCCGTTGCTTGTTGTTATCGGTGTTGCGATTCTTTTGCTGATCGGAAGCCTGCTGACGAGTACGATGAATACATATCTGTACAAGGATTATTTTAACAATACGCAGATCATGGCGCTCGCCAGCCTGACGTCCACACTGTCCATGCTGCTGATGGCGCCGATTGCTTCAAAGCTTGCGGGAAAGTTCGGCAAAAAGGAGGTCTGCTCCGCCGGCGTGCTGCTTTCGGCAATCATTTTCATTGCACTGTGGATTCTGCGGATCAAGTCTCCGGTGGTGTTTATCGTCCTGATATTTATAAGCAATATCGGAATGGGTCTGATGAGTATGTTGACATGGGCATTTCTTGCCGACGTGATTGATTATCAGGAAGTTCGCTCGGGACAGCGCAACGACGGAAGCGTCTACGGAATTTATTCGTTTTCGAGAAAGCTTGCGCAGGCGGCAGCCGGCGGACTCGGCGGTTTTGTGCTGGTGGCGATCGGATATGTCAGCTCTGTAGAAGGAATCGAGCAGACGCAGAGCGTCAAGGACGGCATTTATAACTGTTCGACGCTCCTCCCGGGCATCTGCTATCTGGCGGTGTTCCTGCTTCTGTGGCTTGTCTATCCGCTTGGCAAAAAGCAGGTGGATGAAAATGCAAGAGTGCTTGAGGAGAGAAGAGCGGCACAGAAATAAGTTTTCATTGTTGCAGTATGTACGCTGAAGCCGCTCGGAATCGGGGGAAACGTATCCTTTATAAGGAAAGATGTCCGCGGCGGCAGAATGGGAGGTAAAATGGTATACGAAAAATTGACCGCAGAAGAGAAAAAGTGGGTTGACGAAAATGTGCAGAAAATAGAAAAAAAGCTTGTGAAGGTGAGAGAGCGTTCTGCGCACAAAATTCCGTCGCAGGCCGTGGACGGAGTGCACGACGATAAGGCGGCCGAAGAGGGCCCTTCCGGTATGACGAGAACCTTTTGGACAAACGGTTTCTGGGCAGGGATGATGTGGCAGTTATACGATGCGACAAAGGATGAGCGCTATGCAAAAGTCGCACGGTACACGGAGTCAGTTTTAAATCCGTGCCTGCTTGAAATCGAAAGCCATGATATCGGCTATCTGTGGCTTCCGGGCTCTGTGCTTGATTACAAAATTACAGGGAATGAGCAGGCGATGGCGGATGGGCTTACAGCGGCAAAATGGCTTGCGGGGCGCTTTAATCCGGCTTGCGGAGTCATTCGCGCGTGGGGCGGCGGCAATGAGTCGATGCCGCTTGTGAAAGGCGCGCCGCCCGTCCATATGGCGGGAGCGACCATTATAGATTGTATGCTGAATCTGCCGCTGCTGTACTGGGCGTCGGAGACGTCCGGGGACCCGCGGTTTAAACTGATTGCGATGCGGCACGCGGATACGACGAGAAAGCATTTTATCCGTGAAAACGGCAGCGTGATCCATATCGTTGAGTTTGATCCGGAAAGCGGTGAAGTGAAGACGGACCATGGCGGGCAGGGCTGCGGCAGGGGCTCCTCCTGGACAAGGGGACAGGCGTGGGGGCTCTACGGATTCACTTCCAGCTACAGACATACACAGAAAAAGGAATATCTGGAGACGGCGGAAAAAATTGCATCGTACTTTATCGCGAATATTCCGGAGAACGGTCTGATACCGTCCGATTTCTGCCAGCCCGAAGAACCGTGGGTGCAGGACGACATCGGTGCGTGCGCTGCGGCGTGCGGTCTGATCGAACTGTCGGGACTTGTGCCGGAGGAAACGGGCAGAAATTATCTGGATGCAGCCATAAAAATGCTGCGCGCGATTGACGAAAAGAGTGCGGACTGGAGTGAGGATACGGACGGAATTACGCAAAACGGGACGACGGGCTATCATATGCCCGGACGGAACATGAATTATGTCTATGCCGATTATTTTTATGTCGAGGCGGTGCTAAAGCTTCAGGGAAAAGGCGTTTTTGTATGGTAGATTGGAGGAGAAAATGACGGATTTTAGTTTAAAGGGAAAGGTGGCGCTTGTTACCGGTGCGTCGTACGGCATCGGCTTTGCGTTGGCAAAGGCGTTTGCAGAGGCAGGAGCTGCGGTTGTATTTAATGATATTAATCAGGAGCTTGTGGATAAGGGGATGGCGGCTTACCGCGAGGCCGGAATAGACGCGCATGGCTATGTTTGCGATGTGACAAATGAGGGGCGGGTAGGCGCGTTTGTGGAGCAGGTCACAAAAGCGGTCGGACATATCAATATTCTTGTCAACAATGCAGGGATTATCAAGCGTATTCCGATGTGTGAGATGACGGCTGCCCAGTTCCGACAGGTGATAGACATTGACTTAAACGGTCCTTTTATTATGGCAAAGGCGGTTATCCCGGATATGATCGAGCAGGGCGGGGGTAAGATTATCAATATCTGCTCTATGATGAGCGAACTGGGGCGGGAGACGGTTTCCGCTTATGCGGCGGCAAAGGGCGGATTAAAGATGCTCACAAGGAATATTGCGAGTGAGTACGGGGCTTACAATATCCAGTGCAACGGCATCGGGCCGGGTTACATTGCGACGCCGCAGACGGCGCCGCTTCGGGAGAGACAGCCGGACGGAAGCCGCCATCCGTTTGACCAGTTTATTATCTCCAAAACGCCTGCTGCGCGTTGGGGAGAGGCGGAGGATCTGGCAGGGCCTGCGGTATTTTTAGCTTCCCCGGCTTCCGATTTTGTGAACGGTCACATCCTGTATGTGGACGGCGGCATTCTGGCGTACATCGGAAAACAGCCTGGCGGAGAATGATTTATATACGCAAACTTCGTGTATAAAATTTATCAGGGATTATTTGAATGAGAGAGTAGAAAAAGAGACATCAGACCGGCAAATGTCGGGACTGGTGTCTCTTAGTCTATTGTGTTATTTATTTTGAACAAATGTTGTATTTAAAGTTAAAATATTAAGAAAATATAAAAAAAGCAATTTTTCAAGATTGCCTGTTGACAAAGAAATAGTATGGTGCTATTTTAAGTACATAGATGTTAGCACTCCACAACATCGAGTGCTAATAAAACAAAAAGGAATTGCATATACTCGGATGGTCGGGGGAATGGCGATGGATGAAATCGAATTAGACGAGCGAAAAACAAAAATATTGGATGCAATTATCCGGAATTATCTTGAGACCGGAGAGCCGGTCGGCTCGCGGACGATTTCCAAGTATACGGACTTGAATTTAAGTTCTGCGACGATCCGCAATGAGATGGCAGATCTGGAAGAGCTTGGCTATATTCTGCAGCCGCATACGTCGGCAGGGCGCATTCCTTCCGATAAGGGATACCGCTTTTATGTGGATCATCTGATGCAGGAGAAGAATCGTGAGGTAGACGACATGAAGCAGTTCGTCATCGAGCACACGGAGAAAGTGGAACAGGTACTGCAGCAGGTGGCGAAGATCCTGGCAGTGAACACAAATTATGCGACGATGGTGACTGCGCCGAGCTATCACCGCAATAAAGTGAAGTTCATACAGCTTTCCAATGTGGATGAAGATCAGATCCTCGCAGTGATTGTCACCGAGGGCAAGCTTGTCAAGAATAAGATTATTCCGGTGTCGGAGCCGATTGACAATGAGACGATGCTTAAGCTCAACATCCTGCTGAACTCCAATCTCAATGGGCTGGCGCTCGAGGAAATCAACCTCGGAACAATTGCAAAGCTCAAGGAACAGGCGGGAATTCACAGCGACATCATCAGTGATGTGCTTGATACGGTGGCTGAGACGATGGGACAGGACGAGGACATCCGTATTTATACAAGCGGTACGACAAATCTGTTCAAGTATCCGGAACTGAGCGATTCGACGGAGAAGGCGAGCGAACTGTTGTCTACCTTTGAGGAAAAGCAGCAGTTGGTAAGTCTGGTAAAAGAGAATCTGCTCGAGGAGGAGAGTACGGGGATTCAGGTATATATAGGAAACGAAAGCCCGATTCAGACGATGAAAGACTGCAGCGTTGTGACGGCGACTTATGAATTGGGCGAGGGAATCCGCGGTACGATTGGTATTGTGGGACCTAAGCGAATGGATTATGAGAAAGTTATGGATAACTTAAAAGTGTTAAAGAGTTCTCTTGACGGGATATTAGATAAACCGAAGGGGCAGACATAAGTACCATATAATGGAGGATTAAGATGGCAGAGATGAACGAAGAAATCTTAGAAGAAGCAGTGGAAGAAAAGAAGACGGCGGAAGCCGCGGAGCCGGATGTGGACGGGGCGGAAGATACAGAAGCAGGCGAAGAGATGCGGGAAGACCAGTCAGAAGCCCGGAATGCGGCGGAGACAGACGAAGCGGATGAAAACGCTGACAAAGATGACGACGAGACGCCGGAGCAGGATGCGGACAGAGAATCCGACGAGAAGTCCGGTGACAAGAAGGGCTTCTTCAAGAAGAAAAAGGATAAAAGAGACGAGCAGATCGAGGAATTGAACGACAAACTCAAACGCCAGATGGCAGAGTTCGATAACTTCCGCAAGCGTACCGAGAAGGAGAAATCCCAGATGTACGATATGGGAGCGAGGAGCGTTATAGAAAAGATTCTTCCGGTTATTGACAATTTTGAACGCGGACTTGCCGCTGTGCCGGAGGAAGCGAAGGAGGATGCCTTTGTTGTCGGTATGGATAAGGTGTATAAGCAGATGCTCGTTGAGCTGGAGGCAATCGGCGTTACGGCAATCGAGGCAGTCGGAAAGGAGTTTGACCCTGAGTTCCACAATGCGGTAATGCAGGTGGAGAGCGGTGAGTATGAGTCCGGCGTGGTGGCACAGGAATTGCAGAAGGGCTATATGTACAAGGATTCCGTGGTGCGTCACAGTATGGTTGCGGTCGTATCATAAGGGACTGCGGCAATTTGGCCAGATACGCGGACAATAGTCTGCGATCTTGATATAAACAGTAATAACAATATGTTTTCATTTAGATGAGGAGGAAACAATCATGGGAAAAATTATCGGTATTGATTTAGGAACAACAAACAGTTGTGTAGCAGTTATGGAAGGCGGCAAGCCGACTGTTATCGCTAATCAGGAAGGTGCGAGAACGACACCGTCTATCGTAGCATTCACAAAGACAGGAGAGAGACTGGTCGGAGAACCTGCAAAGCGTCAGGCAGTTACCAATGCAGAGAAGACTATCGCTTCCATCAAGAGACATATGGGAACCGATTACAAGGTAGGCATTGATGACAAACAGTACTCTCCGCAGCAGATTTCCGCTATGGTACTGCAGAAGTTAAAGGCGGATGCGGAAGGTTACTTAGGTGAGAAGGTAACGGAAGCGGTTATCACGGTTCCGGCTTATTTCAATGATGCACAGCGTCAGGCGACAAAGGATGCCGGCAAGATTGCAGGACTCGATGTAAAGCGTATCATCAACGAGCCGACCGCAGCAGCGTTGGCTTACGGTCTTGACAATGAGAAAGAGCAGAAGATCATGGTATACGATCTCGGCGGCGGTACCTTCGATGTTTCCATCATTGAGATCGGCGACGGTGTTATCGAAGTACTTGCGACAAACGGTGATACACGTCTCGGCGGTGATGATTTCGACAATAAGATCACTCAGTGGATGATCGACGAGTTCAAGAAGGCGGAGGGCGTAGACTTATCCGGCGATAAGATGGCACTCCAGAGATTGAAGGAAGCGGCAGAGAAGGCGAAGAAGGAGCTTTCTTCCGCAACCACAACGAATATCAACCTTCCGTTCATCACGGCGACGGCAGAGGGACCAAAGCACTTTGACATGAACCTCACCAGAGCAAAATTTGACGAACTGACACATGATCTTGTAGAAAAGACCGCAATTCCGGTTCAGAACGCAATGAAGGATGCGGGACTGACCAATGCAGATATCGGCCAGGTATTGCTGGTAGGCGGTTCAACACGTATTCCGGCCGTACAGGATAAGGTAAAGCAGCTTACAGGCAAAGAGCCGAGCAAATCCTTGAATCCGGATGAGTGCGTAGCTATCGGCGCCTCCATTCAGGGCGGTAAGCTGGCAGGCGATGCAGGCGCAGGCGAAATCTTACTTCTGGATGTTACTCCGTTGTCTCTGTCTATCGAGACTATGGGCGGTATTGCGACCAGATTGATCGAGCGTAATACGACGATCCCGACGAAGAAGAGCCAGATCTTCTCAACGGCAGCAGATAATCAGACCGCAGTTGATATCAATGTTGTACAGGGTGAGAGACAGTTCGCAAGGGACAACAAGTCCCTCGGACAGTTCCGTCTGGACGGTATTCCGCCAGCACGCCGCGGTGTGCCGCAGATCGAGGTTACGTTCGATATCGATGCAAACGGTATTGTAAATGTATCCGCAAAGGATCTCGGAACAGGCAAGGAGCAGCATATCACGATTACCGCAGGCTCCAATATGTCGGATGACGAGATCGATAAGGCAGTCAGAGAGGCGGCTGAGTACGAGGCACAGGATAAGAAGCGCAAGGAAGCCATCGACGCGAGAAATGATGCAGATTCCTTTGTATTCCAGACACAGCAGGCATTGGATCAGGTAGGCGGAAACCTTGACGCAGCCGACAAGTCTGAGGTCGAGAATGACATGAACGCAGTGAAGTCCTTCTTAGATGCGCATCAGAACGCAGAGGAGATGACGGAAGCGGATGTAGCAGAATTGAAATCCTTACAGGAGAAGCTCACACAGAGCGCACAGAAGGTATTTGCAAAGATGTATGAGCAGGCGCAGGCAGCACAGGGCGCGACAGGCGCAGGCCCGGATATGGGCAACATGGGCGGTTCAGATGCAGGAAACACAGCCACCGCAGATGATGATGTGGTAGACGCGGATTTCAAAGAGGTATAATTTGGGAAGCAGGTATTTACAGAGGGTCAGAGTGTGATACTTTGACACGATGTATGAGATATGGGGTTTCTGGATGGCAACATTCGGAAACCCTGTGTTCAGTAGAGAAGATTAGAGGAAAAGGTTATGGCAGATAAGAGAGATTATTATGAGGTCCTTGGTGTAAGTAAGACTGCATCGGACGACGAGATCAAGAAAGCATTCCGTGGGCTTGCCAAAAAGTATCATCCCGATATGCATCCGGGTGACAAAGAGTGCGAGGAGAAGTTTAAGGAAGCGCAGGAGGCGTATGCCGTTTTGAGTGATGCGGACAAGAGACGCCAATATGACCAGTTCGGTCACTCTGCATTTGACGGGACAGGCGGCGCAGGAGGCTTCGATTTCTCCGGTATGGATATGGGAGATATTTTCGGAGATATTTTTGGAGATTTCTTTGGCGGCGGCAGAAGACGGGCGAATGACGGGCCGATGAAAGGCGCGAATCTGCGCACAAGTGTCCGTATCACGTTTGAGGAAGCCGTATTCGGATGCGAGAAAGAGATCGAGATGGTCTTAAAGGACGAGTGCCATACCTGTCACGGAACGGGAGCAAAGCCGGGAACTTCCCCGGAGACCTGCCCGAAGTGCGGCGGCAAGGGAAAGGTCGTATTTACCCAGCAGTCGTTCTTCGGAACAGTGCAGAATGTACAGACTTGTCCGGACTGTAACGGTTCCGGTAAGATCGTCAAGGAGAAATGCCCCGACTGTCGCGGCACGGGTTACATTTCCAACAAGAAGAAGATTCAGGTATCGATTCCGGCGGGTATCGACAACGGACAGAGCGTACGCATCCGCGAGAAGGGCGAGCCGGGAGTCAACGGCGGACCGAGAGGCGATCTTCTGGTGGAGGTCGTGGTATCGAGACATCCGAATCTGCAGCGCCAGGATATGAATATTTACTCTACGGCAAAGATTTCCTATGCACAGGCGGCGCTCGGCGGTGAAATCCGCATAGGTACGGTGGACGGCGATGTGCTCTATGAGGTGAAGCCGGGCACACAGACGGGAACCCGCATTCGCTTGAAGGGCAAGGGCGTTCCGTCTCTGCGCAATAAGTCCGTGCGCGGCGATCATTATGTCGATCTGGTCGTGCAGACGCCGACTGGGCTTGGTGCAGAAGCGAAGGAACTTCTTCACAGGTTTGATGAACTGACGGGCGATTCCTTAAACCGAAGCGGCGTCCAGGACGGGGCGGCATCTTCCGATAAGCAGGAGAAGCCAAAGAAAAAGAAGGGATTCATGGATAAAATAAAGGAATCTCTGGATGATATATAAAAATAGGGGAATGTCCTGCGTGACATTCCTTTATTTTTAGTGAATATTACCTATTGAGCATCGCTACTAAATGTTGTATCATGGCAATAGTTGGAAACTATACGTGGTATTTTGTTTGAGTTTACAAGGAGAGAAAGCCATGGAGCAGGCAGCGATGAGAATAGACATAGACGAAGTCGCTTTTGCGCAGTGGAGTCATGAAGAGGCAGATTTACTTGAACGTGGAAAACAGGCATTGCGGAAAGAAAAGAAGGAGTTAGAGCGTGAGCGCAGGAAGCTTGAGCGGGAGAAACGGGATTTTTCAGCCGTCAAGAACTGTGAGGATGATCGTATCGAGAAAGAGAAGCAGCTTTTCGAGATGAAGTGGAAGATTCTTGAGGAAGAATTAAAAAAGCTTGCCGATGAGAAGAAGCAGGTGGAAAGACAGCGGAATTTCTATAAGCATCTGGCAGATCATCAGGTACAGGAAGAGAAGAGTACCGCCGTCGTGCGCGGCGAGCTGTTCTTTGCCGGGGTCGAGGATAAGCAGGCGTTGAAAAAGCGCTACAAGGATCTGCTTAAGATTTATCATCCCGACAACCGTTCCGGCGACGTCGGGACGGTACAGGAGATCAACCGTGAGTATGACAGACTGCAGGCGCGGTATCAGTAGAAGCTCTGTCAGGCTGTGAGCGATGTGCCAGCAGACATCGGAAAAGAAGAAAAGAAGCCGTTACGGTTTTTAAAATCGGAACGGCTTCTTTGTGTGCACCTGGCGGCGCGCGTTTTACCGGATATATTTATGCCGGATAGATCAGATGCGCTTCGTCGATGTCGTAGAGTGTGTTCGTCAGATAGCGGTTCGCGAGATAATTCGCCATGCCAAGGTTCATATCCAGATAATTGCCGCAGTCTTTTGCGGCAGCGCCCGGCACTTCGCCCTTAAAGTCACGGATGAACTCGAACATTTCGATCATGAGAGGCACGATATCTTTGGATTCATAGTCGCCTGCGAGCAGAAGATAAAAACCGGTGCGGCATCCCATCGGTCCGAAGTAGACTGTCTTATCCGAGAAATCCTTGTGGTTGCGCAGGAAAGTTGCGCCGAGGTGCTCGATCGTGTGAACCTCCGCGGTGTTCATGACCGGCTCGTCGTTCGGCGACGTCATGCGCAGATCAAAGGTCGTGATGACCTCCGCACCGACGTGATCCTTTCTTGATACATAGACGCCCGGCTGCAGTTTGATGTGGTCTATGGTAAAGCTTGCAATTTTCTCCATGAAAATTCCTCCTTGTCATTTGATCTATGTCCGCCGCACGTCGGCGGACAGCTTATTTAAACATTAAATCAGAACGGAATCTTCGTCAAGGGGGAAATTGCCCTTTTGCCTGCAAACCGCATCTGTTTTCGGTAAACTACATCTGTTGCCGGCAAACGCCCTTGACAGCGGGGAGAGGGAAAACGTATAGTAGAGATATGTGGGATGCGGACGTTCTTGAAAAAGAAAATACGTAAGGGCGCCATGGCGATGGCAGGAGACGGCAGGAAATACAATAGAAGCTGCCGGAGAAATGAAAAGGATAGATGTATGATGGAGAGATACGATTTTGAACATAGACCGTCAATTTTGATTCAGGGCGCAATGGAGACGGAGACGGAATACATGATCGCGCAGCTTGCGGAGGCGGAGTGCGTAACGCTCGGAAACTGGAGATTTCATACGGGATTTCTGGGGGAATACCGTGAACCTGTCATTATTTCAAGAACCTATCAGGGAATGGTAAATGCGGCGGCGGCGACCAGTCTTGCGCTGGTGCATTTTGCGCCGCGGGCGGTCATCAATCAGGGGATCGCGGGCGGACATGACCCCGGATTTCACAGAGGGGATATCGTGCTCGGGGAGCGTGTTGTTCCGATGGGGGCGATGCTGTACGGGTTTGGCGGCGCTGGAGCCGGAATTGACGCGGAGGCGTTTGAACCGCTTCCGATTGAAATTTACCATAAGGGAAAGCAGGCGACGGAGAAAGTAACGGATTTTCCGTGCGACGAGAGACTTTTAAAACTGGCGGAGAAGGTGGTAAGCCCTTACCGCACTGCGCGCGGCGTGATCGGTTCGGCGGATGAGTGGAACAACCAGCTTGACCGGATCGCGATGCTTCACCGGCGCTATAAAACGACGACCGAGGACATGGAATCGGCGGCTACGGCGCAGATTTGCTTTTCCTACGGAGTACCGTTTATCGGCATCCGCATTTTGTCGAATTCCATTGTAACGGATGAGGAGTACGACGAAGCGGTAGGAGAGGATGTGCAGAAGTTCGTGATAAGCTATGTAGAGATGCTTCGGGAGTTTTAAGGGGATAAGCTTGATTTTTAGGACAAAGTGCCAACTCGATTGGTACTTTCTGTCCTTTATTTATTTATAATTTCTTCAATTGAACTTAAATTTATTACATTATGTATGCAACCATCCATAAAAAATCTTAACGCAAAGTGTACCTATCTCCAAAAGTGTTTTTCTCGATAACTCCATTCAATCCTTTAGAGCTCTTAATAGAATATCGAATACCTTTTGAAAAAAAACCTGAAATATCCTCCAACTCAAAGTTCTCACCAAAAAAATTGTTAGTTTCTAATTTTCCTGATAGGGTTTGTCTTAGTTCCCCTAAATCGTCATCAAAAAAACCGTTTTCTCGATATAAATGTACTTTTGCACCATCTGCTTTAAAATAAAATTGCATTGCATTATTTCTCCTCACATGACAAATCTGGTATTTCATCTGTCGAATCAAATGTATATTTATACTTTATATTCATTATTCACACTTGTTATTCTCCATATTATATCATTTTTTGGCTGTAAAAGCCACCAGAATATTTTCCAGACCCGGTAGCCCGCAGGATTGCAAAAAAACTGGAAATTCAGCAAAATGAAATAACCAAAAAACCCAGCAAATACGGCCATTACCGTAAATACTGGGTTCTTTTCTTAATGCCGGCAGCGGGACTTGAACCCGCACGTGGTTGCCCACAACAGATTTTGAGTCTGCCTCGTCTGCCATTCCGACACGCCGGCGCATATGGGGCGCAAACGAAATTGCCAATAAAATCGTTACGCTCGAACAAGAGATATTTTATCATAACATCTGAGGGATTGCAAGTAAAAATATTCTATTTTACGAGAAAAAATAGAATATTTTTGCCTGTAAAAATGCACAAGGCATTTTATGGGTTTTCGTTGACAAAAGTTATCATATATGATAACTTTCTTTGTAGAGCGATAGAAGAAAAGCCGGAGTTTTCGGCAGATTTGAGGGAATGATGAAGGATGGTGAGAAGAACGCCGGCGCGCGCTACGAGGTCGTGGAGCAGCTTAAGAACGCGCGCCGGGCGCAGAACGTGACACAGGAGGTGCTTGCGGAGCGTGTCGGTACGAAGAAGTCCAATATCTCCCGTTTTGAGAGCGGTAGATACAATCCAAGTCTGGATTTTCTGATTAAGATGGCGGAGAGCCTTGGCAAGCAGATTCATATTAAGATCAGTTAGGAACAATAGAGGGAGGATGTTTATAGATGACAAAGACATTGGGAGATGTAAGAGAGATTGACAAGGATGTGGAGCTGTGCCGGACGACGAACGAGCGTATCAGCAATCAGGCGGCGCAGCTTTTGATTGAGAACCAGATTCCGTTTACACGCAACTGGGTCAAGATTCCGTTTTTTCTGCGGGAGAAGTACCGCGGTGCAAAGCAGATCTATATTATCCGCACGAATCGCAACCGTTACGGACAGGCGAGACGCACGATCGATCAGATGGAGGCGCCGTTTCGCAGGAGGCTGGTCATGAGTAATTACTAGAACGGGAGTGAAGAAGGGGCTGCCACACTTAAGGCGTTTCTTTTCAGATAATCGGAATTATCGAGAAGATTTGCTAAGTGCGACAGCCCCTTTGTATTCAGCTTTTTGAAGCGGCTATATTTAGCGCGCCGGGATTTTCTTGTCTGTATACATGATGTGGTTGATGAGCCAGCCGAGCAGGAACTCAATGAGTCCTTCCATGTATTTCTGCGGTTCCTCGTCAAGCTCAAGGAGATTTACACTCTCAAGCTTCGCGGCGAAAGCGGCGTGGGCATTTTTCTGAGATTCCAGTCCTTCGTAGCGAATGCTTTCCATGTATTCTTCCTCATCCGTGAAATGGCGGATCGTGTAGTCCTTAAGTTCATTTAATATATTGATGATCTCGTCGTAGCTGCCTGCGGAGATGCCGGAACGGACCAAACGGTACGCTTTTTCAACGATTTCAAAGAGCAGACGGTGTTCTTCGTCAATCAAATCAATGCCGGTCAGATAATCGTCAGTGAATTCACAGGGATTATCCCGGATCATCCATTCCTCGAGCGGAGGAAGCTTGCCGATCATGATGTCACTGCCGATGATATGATGGTAGAGCCAGCGGGCGAGGAAGTCCATAAGTTCTTCAAGAACTGTCTGCTGTTCGTCCTCATTTTCGATATCGTGAAACAGGAAATCGCGGATTCTGTCACGAAAAATGGAGTGCTGCATGCGCTGCCGGATCAACTCGGGGTCGCGGATCTGCTCCATGTAAGTCTCCTCATGAACGAAATGCGTCTCGGCGTATTCGTCCAGTTCCCCCAACAGCTCTTTGACTTTCTCGTAGCGGTCAGCCAGATATTCGTTGTGCAGCAGTAAAGTCGCTTTGTCGATCAGGGAAAAAAGATATCGGTGATCGTTATCTAACTGCTCAATTCCTATGATGCAGTCATCTGTAAAATGAAACATTTCAATCATCCTTTCGTGGGGTTCCAAAGCCGCGGCAAAGGAACAATTTATATCTATTTATTATAATACAGCGGCGGCAAAAGGTAAATAAAAAAGAGGCGGCTGCCTCCTTTTCCATAAAACTACTTGTGCAATTCAACATTCTGATCCTTTAAAATGAAATAGTCAATCAAGCGGTTTAAGGTATTCTGCTGTGTTTTGATAATTTTTCTGAAATTTTCGTTCTCTTTTGTTAAACGATGTAATTCCATATTCTCGTCCATATTTACCACCTTACTTTTTTTGCCTTATTAGGAAATGTCGTCTGACAATTTGTGGAGCATATTTGCAATCATAGTTTATGCGGTGTGGATTGTCAATTTAAATCGCGCGGCTTATGAGAAAGGTGCGGTATTGTAAACAAGATACGTCAAATTTTGCGTCATATTCGACAAAATACAAAAGGGCGGAAAGACATGCGTCCGCGTAATTTATGAATTTTTTGCGAAATAAATAGGAAAACAAAGGGCAGTGTGCTAAAATAGCAGGGGTAATTTGAACTGGCAATGATGATTGTAGGAAATCGGTGTGAGGCGTTGAAATGAATTTGAATAAAAATATAAAAAACATTCTAAAATGCGGGGGGTGGGGAATCGGCGCGCTGATTCCTCCGGCAGCTTTTTTTTACCTGCTGGAATGTTATACCCACAATCCGTTCACAGAGGTGCGTCCGTGGGCGCAGCTTTTTAATGTTGCGCTGTTTGAACTGCTCGCGGGAATTCTGTTCTGCCTGACCGGACGGCTTCGGACCGCGTACCGGATCCTGGGGGGCGTCTCGATGGTGTACGGCATTGCGAATGCATATGTAGTAAGGTTTCGGACGAATCCGATCGTGCCGTGGGATATTCTTTCCTGGCGGACGGCGGCGAGTGTGGCGGGGAATTATGATTTTACCCCGGATAAGCGGATGATCGTGGTGACGATCGTCTTTGCTGGAATGCTCGCGGCGCTGTCTTTTGTAAAGCTTCGGATGACAGGGCTCGCATTTTGGAAGCGCTGTATTCCGGGTGTATGTCTTGCGGGGGTGCTTGCTCTGTTTGCGGGCGTACTGCAGCAGGAGAGCTTTCAGAACGCGCACAGGCTGTACAATAAGCTGTTCACACCTGTATTCATGACTGAGGTGGACGGTATTCCGGTGACGTTCGTGATGAACCTTGCATATATGTCGATTGAGAAACCAAAGGGATACAGTATAGAGGAGGCGGAAGGGCTGCTGGCGCAGTACGGGGAGACGCCAGAGATATGGACGGATATGCCGGATGGAGGAACAGATGAGATACTTGTAAATGAATTGGGCGCAGGAGCAGATGAGACGCTTGTGAATGAGCTGGATGAAGGAGTGTATGAGACACTTGTAAATGAGCCGGACGGGGAAGCGGACAGTGAACTTCCCAATATTATCGTTGTGATGAACGAGGCGTTTTCGGATCTTTCGGTGCTCGGTGATTTCCGGTCGAGCCGCGATGCCACGCCGTATCTGCACAGCCTGCAGGAGGGGGCGGACAATACCGTGACGGGAATGCTCAACGTGTCTGTCTGCGGCGGCAATACGGCGAACACGGAGTTTGAATTTCTGACGGGAAATACGATGGCGTTTCTGCCGCAGGGCAGCATTCCTTATCAGCAGTACATCACGGGCGAACGGCCGTCGATGGCAGCTTATCTGAAAGCGCTTGGTTATCGGACGGTGGCGACGCATCCCTACAACGCTTCGGGGTGGGAGCGCGACACGGTGTACCCGTGGCTTGGTTTTGACGAGAGCATATTTAAGGAAGGCTATTACGGCGCGCAGTATGTGAGAGATTATGTCAGTGATCTGAGCTGTGTGCAGAAAATCATCCAACTGTATGAGGAAAAGGAAGAGGGAGTGCCGTTGTTCGTATTTAATGTTACAATGCAGAACCACGGCGGCTATCAGGACATTTCCCCGAATTTTACGCCGGAGATTACGGTGGAAGGAACAGACAATGTTTCGCTGGAACAATACCTGTCTCTGACGGAGTTGTCGGATCAGTCGTTAGAGCAGCTCATTTCTTATTTTTCCGGTGTGGATGAGAAAACGGTGGTGGTATTCTTCGGAGATCATCAGCCGGGCGATGTGGTCGCCGAACCGATTCTGGCGATGAACGGCATGCACTGGAACACGCTGGATGAAGAGCAGCTTAAGCTGCGGTATCAGGTGCCGTATGTGATCTGGGCGAATTATGATATCGAGGAGGAGCAGAATGCAGATACAAGCGCGAATTATCTTGGCGCGGAGGTGCTTGCGCGCGCGGGCGTGCCTGTGGACGCTTACCGGGATTTCCTGCTTGAGATGAAGGAGGAGTATCCGATTCTTTCGGCTGTGCGCACCGTGACGGCGGACGGAGCGGAAAGTCAGGTGAAAGAGGAGCAGGGAAAGATGGACAGTTACCGGAAACTGCAGTATTATATGTTGTTTGACTGGAAAGAGGAGTCTGGAGAATGAAAAGGAAACTTCCGCTTGTGATGGCGTTTCTCATCCCGTTTTTGATCGCCGTCATCATCTGTATCGATCATGAAATCTATCCCTTCGGGGAGCAGTGTATGCTCCATATTGATATGTATCATCAGTACTGTCCGTTTTTTACGGAGTTTATGGAGAAACTGAAATCCGGGGGAAGTCTGTTCTATTCGTGGGACATTGGGCTTGGGGCGGACTTTGTGTCGCTGTACGCCTACTATCTGGCGAGTCCGCTCAACTGGCTGATCGTGCTCTGCCCCAGAGGGTATGTCATTGAGTTTATGACATTATTGGTGTTGGTGAAAATCGGTCTGTGCGGGCTGACGTTTTCCTATTATTTACAGCAGCATTTTGCCGTGTGGCAGGAAAAGCAGCTTCCCGGCGAGGTGTGCGCGTATGCGGCGGCGGTTTTCGGCACAGCGTATGCTCTCTCGGCGTTTATGGCGGCGTATGCGTGGAATATCATGTGGACGGACTGTATGGTGCTTGCACCGCTCGTGGTCTTAGGACTTGAGCGTCTGGTAAAAGAGGGGAGGCCTCTTTTGTACTATGCGGCGCTCTCGGTCTGCATTTTGAGCAACTATTATATTTCGATCATGGTCTGCATTTTTCTGGTGCTCTGGTTTCTGCTGTATTGGGCAGAGCACAGGCAGACGGGATATAGGGCGTGGCTTCGCTTCGCGTGGTATTCGCTGCTTGCCGGGGGAACGGGGGCGGTGCTTATCATTCCGACCGCGATCGTACTTAGCTACAGCGGGGCGTCGGGAATTTCTTTGCCTGAGGGCATGGAATGGTATTTTCATATCGCTTCGGAGCTGGCACGGTCGCTGATGCTGGTGGAGACGTATACCGGAGATGCGCACTGGCCGAATCTGTACTGCGGTATGTTTGCGGTCGCGTTCTTTTTCCTGTTTTTGTGCAGCAAAAAGATCGGATGGAAGCGAAAACTCGCGACGACAGGGCTGCTTGCGCTGTTTTGGATTAGCTTTGCGAACAATTTTCTGGATTTTATCTGGCACGGGCTTCATTTCCCGACGTCCCTGCCGGGGAGACAATCATTTTTGTATGTGTTCGTGCTGCTTGTGGCTGCGTACGAGGCGTTCGTGAATCTGAAGGGAAGTAAGCTGTGGCAGGCTGCCGCGGCATTTGCGGCGGGGGCGGCGTTTCTTGCGTTGTCGTATTTCTTTCTGGACGGGGAGACAATGGAGCGGGAGTCGGTCTATGTGAGCGCGGTATTTCTGGGAAGTTATCTTGCGCTTGCGGCGGGATATCTGATCGGAACAGAGAAGATCAGACGGCTGATGCTTGCGGTCGGCGCGCTCGCGGTCATTGTCGAGCTGACGCTCAATTTTGATGTGACGGGACTTGAGACAACGGGCAGGACGTCCTATGTGGGACATCTCGCGGATTACGGCGCGGTGTTAAAAGAGGTTGAGGAGCAGCAGGACGTCGGGGGAGAGGATGCGGTATTTTACCGGACGGAGGAGCTGGAACGAAAGACCAAGAATGATGCGGCACTCTCCGGTTACCGCTCGGGCTCGCAGTTTTCCTCTCTGATGAATCTGAATGTAAGTCATTTCTATCAGGACGTCGGAATGGAGGGCGGCAAGAATTTCTATTGTGCCGGGGGAGCGACACCGCTGCTGTGGTCTATGCTTTCCATCCGCTATGTGCTCGCCGACAACGCGAAGGAGGCAGGACCGCTTCGTACGCTTGTGGCAGAGAGCGGCAGTACCTATCTCTATGAGAATGCGTATGTGCTTCCGCTTGGGTTTATGATGAGCGAGGAGAAGGTCACAGCATGGAATTACGACGAGCTCGGGGACATCGGGGCACAGAATGTTCTTGCAAATCTTTTGGGCAGCGAGGAGACGATGCTCGTTCCTGTTGCATCGGTATCAGGTGTGGGAGAGTCGTCCTTCGACGTGAGCGAGGCGGGCTATTATTATGCCAGTTATGACAAGACGACGGTGGATAATCTGACTGTGGAGACGGGCGGCGGCAGAACGCGCTCTTATACGAAAGTTTCGCATGGCTATATGCTCGAACTTGGTTATTGTGAGGCGGGAGAGACGGTCAAGGTGACGAATACAATGAATGAGACAGTCACGCTGCATGTCTACTATTTGAATCTGGATGCGTTTCGCACGGCGTTTCAGACGCTTTGCGCCCAGACCATGGAGCTGACAGCGTTTTCGGATACACGAATCGAGGGGAATATCTGGGTGGAGGAGCCGGGCAGACTGATTTTTTCCATTGCGCGTGAACCGGGCTGGACACTGTATGTAGACGGGAAAGAGACGGAGAGCGAGATTTTCGGGGAAGCGTTCTTAAGCGTCCATTTGGAACACGGCTTTCATGAAATCGAACTGAAATATGAGACGCCGGGAGTGCGGGCAGGCGCGGGGATTTCGATTGTATGTATCCTTGCGGCGGGAGTCAGCATTGCGCTGCGCCGAAAAAGAAGTATGTCGTGATGTGTACAAAAAATTGGACAGATAGAACGAGCATGTACATAGAATTGGACAGATAGAATGGTACACTCCTTTTATCAAATGGTAATCAAGTGGTGAAAGGAGTGTATGTCTTATGAAGGGATATGTAGTGGACGCAGGATATATGGGATATGTGGAGGGCAGATATATGCTTTTTGCAAATGAGGAGGACTATAGAGAATACTATTCGCAAGAATAGTATTCTCTGGAATATTATTTTGCGAGGTAGAGATTGAAACAAAGGGGGGAAATATGGTAGAATCAAGGATGAACCTTTGAGACTGCGGTGAAGAAGAATGTATGGAACCGCGTCCGGTGAAGGAAAGAAAGAAGGAATTTGTATGGCAGAAAGACAAATCGAAGTCTATGGCAAGCAGATGGAGGGGATTGTGATACATCCCTATGAGCATCACGCCAAGTATTACGAGACGGATCAGATGGGGATTATCCACCATTCCAACTATATCAGGTGGATGGAGGAGGCGCGGATGGATCTGATGGATCAGATCGGTCTGTCTTACAAGGAGATGGAGGCGCTGGAAATTATCAGCCCGGTGCTCTCGGTGTCCTGCGAATACCACAGCATGGTCCATTTCGACGATGTGGTCGTGATCGAGCCGCGCATCGTCAAGTACAACGGAATCAAGATGGAAGTGGAATACCGGATGACGGACAAGGAGACAGGAGAACTCAGGACGACGGGCAGAAGCTCACACTGCTTTTTGAACCGCTCCGGCAGGCCGATTTCCTTAAAGCGGTCTTACCCGGAACTCGACACGAAGTTTTTTGAATATACGGATATTTAACATCATTTTTTTATTAGGAGTGGGAGACAATGATACAGGAAAGACTTAAGGCGCTTAGAGAAGAGATGGCGCAGCGAAGCATTGATATTTACATTGTACCGACTTCGGATTTTCACGAGTCCGAGTATGTCGGGGACCATTTTAAGGCGAGAAAGTTCATTACGGGCTTTACCGGCTCTGCGGGGACTGCGGTCATCACTGCGACGGAGGCGGGACTCTGGACGGACGGACGCTATTTTGTGCAGGCGGCAAAGCAGCTTGAGGGAAGTACGGTGACGCTTTACCGCATGGGCGAAGAGGGCGTTCCGAAGGTGGATGAGTTCGTGGAGGAGAAGCTTCCGGAGGGAGGCTGTCTTGGTTTTGACGGAAGAGTCGTGAACGGAAGCTGGGGCAAAAAGCTCCTTGGAATCGCAGAGAAGAAGCACGGCACGCTGCATGTGGACGAGGATCTGATCGATCTGATCTGGAAGGATCGGCCGGCGCTTTCCAGGAAGCCGCTTTTCTTATTGGAGGAAAAGTATTCCGGCAAGAGCACCGCAGAGAAATTAAAAGAGCTGCGGGGGGCAATGGAGGCGGAGGGCGCGAATGTCCACATCCTGACGTCTCTGTATGATATTGCATGGCTCTTAAATATCCGCGGCGGTGATATTGATTACGTTCCGGTCGTGCTCTCGTACCTTGTCGTGACAGAGAAGGAGTGCATCTGGTTCTTGCAGGAGGAGATTGTCGATGAGAAGACCGCGGCATATTTAAAGGAGAATCAGATTGCCACAAGACCGTATGACGATATTTATTCCTATGTGAAAGAACTGCCGTCGGACGTGTGTGTGCTGATGAACGGAAGTACGGTCAATTACCGGATCACGGCGAGCCTGAAACCGGAGATTACGGTTGTGGATAAGCCGAACCCGACCGAGCTGATGAAAGCCGTGAAGAACCCGGTGGAAGTGGACAACACCAGAAAGGCGCATATCAAGGACGGCGTTGCGTTTACCAGGTTTATGTACTGGCTTAAGACGAACATCGGCAAGATCCCGATGACGGAGATTTCTGCTTCCGACTATTTGGAGCAGTGCAGAAGGGCGCAGGAGAATTTTATCGACTTAAGCTTTGACACGATCTGCGCGTACGGACCGAATGCGGCGATGATGCACTATGCGGCGACGCCGGAGTCGGATGCAAAGTTAAAGCCGGAGGGCTTTCTTCTGGTGGATTCCGGCGGACATTATTTTGAGGGAACCACGGATATCACGAGAACGATGGCGTTAGGACCGATTACAGATGAGATGCGTCTTCACTTTACCGCCGTATGCCGTTCAAATCTGGCGCTTGCGAATGCGAAGTTCCTCTACGGCTGCACCGGGCTGAATCTGGATATTTTAGCGCGCGGTCCGCTGTGGGATATGGGAATCGATTATAAATGTGGCACGGGACACGGCGTCGGTTATATCTTGAACGTACATGAGGGACCGAACGGTTTCCGCTGGAGAGTCGTGCCGGAGCGCCACGATAACGGAACGCTTGAGGAGGGAATGATCACGACGGACGAGCCGGGCGTATATCTGGAAGGAAAGTACGGCATCCGCACGGAGAACGAGCTTGTGTGTCATAAAGCGGAGAAGAACGAGTACGGTCAGTTCATGTGCTTTGAAAATATCACGTATGCGCCGATCGATCTGGATGCGATCGATCCGAACGAGTTGACAGGGCGCGAGAAGAAGATGCTCAACGATTATCATGCGTTGGTATATAAGACGATTTCCCCGTATATGACGGAGGAGGAGAACGAGTGGCTTAAGAAGTATACGCGTGCAATTTAAGAGACAGAGAAGTTAGATTGGAGAAGAAAATGAGCGAAAAGCTGGTATTGATTGACGGACATAGTATTTTGAACCGGGCATTTTTCGGAATACCCGATTTGACGAATTCCGAGGGACTTCATACAAATGCCGTATATGGATTCCTGAACATTATGTTCAAGATTCTTGAGGAGGAGAAGCCGGATTATCTCACCGTTGCATTTGATGTGTCGGAGCCGACTTTTCGCCATAAAATGTACGATGCGTACAAGGGCACCAGAAAGCCGATGGCGTCAGAGCTTAAGGAGCAGGTGCCGCTGATGAAGGAAATGCTGCGGGCGATGGGCGTTACGATCATCGAGAAGGGCGGCTACGAGGCGGACGATCTGCTCGGGACCATCGCAAAGCAGAGTGAGGCGAAAGGAGTCACGGTGTCGGTCGTTTCCGGCGACCGTGATCTTTTGCAGCTTGCCTCGGACAATATCAAGATTCGGATTCCTAAGACGAAGCGGACCGGAACTGAGATTGAGGATTACAATACGAAGGAAGTATTGGAAAAATATATGGTGACGCCCACACAGTTCATTGATGTGAAGGCACTGATGGGCGATACATCCGACAATATTCCGGGTGTGCCGGGCATCGGTGAGAAGACGGCGACGGCAATTATCGCACAGTACGGCAGCATTGAGAATGCCTATGCGCATGTGGATGAGATACGGCCGCCGCGGGCGAGCGCTAATTTGAAAGAACATTATGATATGGCGCAGATGAGCAAGACGCTGGCGACGATCGAAATCCATGCGGATATCGATTACAGCCTCTCGGATGCGAGATTAGAGAAGGTTTCCGATCTGTATACAGAGGAAGCCTATTTATTGTGTAAGAGATTGGAATTTAAGAATCTCCTCGGCAGGTTTGAGGTGAGTACACAGGCGAATCCGGCGGAGGAGCATTTTAGGAAGATAGAGAATAAGAAGGAAGCGGAGCGCGTATTTGCCGCGCTTCGGGGAAAGGAATGCGGATTTTATGTCGTGCCGTGTGAGGAGTGCCGCGACGCGCATACGGAAGCGGACGGGCAGATGAATCTGTTCGGCAATGCAGGGACTTTTGACGATACAGTGGGGGCTCCTTCCGGCAGCGGAACTTCTGCGGCAGAATCAGAGAATGTGCCCGTTCCGTTTCTGGGGCTTGCGGTGGCATACAGTACGGAGGATATCTACTATGTGGAGGCGGGAGAGGCGCTTAGTTGTAATGCGATTCGGACATTGTTTATGGAAAGCGGCGCGGCATCCTATGCGACGCTCGATTTAAAGCCGCAGCTTGCGGCGCTCGGTATGTTGGAGAGGAAATGTGTCGGGACGGTTTCACAGGAGAACTTGTTTGACAATACGATCGCGGCATATCTGCTCAACCCAATTAAGAACGAGTATCCGTATGAGGATATTGCGAAGGACTATGCGGGATTTATGCCGCCGTCGCGCAGAGATCTGCTCGAGAAGCTGACTTACGATAAGGCGGCGAAAGAGAAGCCGGACGCGTTCTTAAAGTGTGTCTGCTGTGTGGCGTACACCGCTTTTGCATCGAGAAAAGCACTGGAAGAAGAATTAAAGAGTACCGGAATGGACGCGCTTTTTACGGATATTGAGATGCCGCTTGTGTTCACGCTTGCGGATATGGAGAAAGAAGGTATTATCGCTTCCGGCACGGCGCTTAAGGAATACGGCGACAAGCTGGCCGTGCGCATCGGCGAATTGGAGCAGAAAATCTACGGGGAAGCGGGTGAAGAGTTCAACATCAATTCGCCGAAGCAGCTTGGCGTGATTCTGTTCGAGAAGCTTTCGCTTCCGAACGGTAAAAAGACCAAGACGGGTTATTCGACGGCGGCAGATGTGCTTGAGCATCTTGCGCCGGATTATCCGATCGTGGCGGATATCCTCGAGTATCGCCAGCTTGCCAAGCTAAAATCTACCTACGCGGACGGTCTGGTAAATTATATTGCGGCGGACGGAAGAATACACACGTCATTCAATCAGACGATCACGGCGACCGGACGTCTCAGCAGCGCAGAACCGAATCTGCAGAATATTCCGATGCGCATCGAGCTTGGGAGACTGATCCGCAAGGCGTTTCTGCCGAAGGCGGGATATGTGTTCGTCGATGCGGACTACTCGCAGATCGAGCTGCGCGTGCTGGCGCACCTTTCGGGGGATGAGAAGCTGATCGAGGCTTACCGCACCGCACAGGATATTCACCGGACGACGGCTTCACAGGTATTTCATATTCCGTTCGACGAGGTCACGGATCTGCAGCGAAGGAACGCGAAGGCGGTCAATTTCGGAATTGTCTACGGAATCAGTTCGTTCGGATTAAGCCAGGATCTTTCCATCAGCAAGAAAGAGGCGGCGGAGTATATCGAGCGTTATTTCGAGACATATCCGAAGATCAAGGGCTATCTGGACGGACTGGTGGCGGAAGCGAAGGAAAAGGGGTACGTCACGACGATGTTTGGCAGAAGACGCCAGATCCCGGAGCTTTCCTCGAGCAATTTTATGCAGCGTTCCTTCGGGGAACGTATTGCGATGAATTCCCCGATTCAGGGAACGGCGGCGGATATCATTAAGATTGCGATGAACCGTGTGCACGACAGACTTCTTGCGGAGAGACTTAAGTCGAGGCTGATTTTGACGGTACATGATGAATTGCTGGTCGAGACGGCGGCGGATGAGGAAGAGAAAGTCAGGGAAATTCTGACCGAGGAGATGCACGGTGCGGCAGAGCTTGCGGTGACACTGGAAATCGACGTCCATTCCGGATGCGACTGGTACGAGGCGAAGTAAAGCGGACTGCCGCGGAAAAAGGGCGGAAGGAAAAGAAGCAGGAGAGACATATGAAGTTTATCGGAATTACCGGCGGGGTGGGCGCGGGCAAGTCGGAGATCCTTTCTTACCTTGCCAAAAAGCCGGGGACGAGGGTCATGTTGGCGGATGAAATCGCGCATGACTTGATGAAACCGGGAACGGAGTGTTATAATCAAATACAGAGTGTATTTGCGGGGGAAGATATATTTCTGCCGCAGGGAGGTCTTGACCGAGGAAGGCTTGCGGAGGTTATTTTTTCGGACGATACGAAGCGCACTGCGATGAATGCCATCGTGCATCCGGCGGTAAAGTGTTATGTGAAGGAGACGGCGGAGCGCGAGCGGGCAGGGGGCAGGATACGGCTTCTGGTGCTTGAGGCGGCACTTTTGATTGAAGAACATTATGATGAAATTTGTGACGAACTCTGGTATATTTATACGAGAGAGGAGATAAGGCAGCAGCGTCTGATGGAAGGCAGAGGATATTCACCCGAAAAGGTGCGTCAGATTTTTGCCAGTCAGTCAGGTGAGGAGGTCTATCGCGCTGCATGCCGTGTAGTCATTGACAATAACGGCACGGTGGAGGAAGCTTTTGCGCAGATTGACCGGGCGATTTCAAACATGAACAGAAGAACAGGAGATACCGCAGATGAGTGATATAAGCGTATTCGACCAGCAGCTGGTGTTTGGTCTTGATATTGGAACAAGAAATGTCGTCGGAACCGTGGGTTACAAGGACGGAGACGAATTTATTGTTGTGGCGCAGCATATTGTGGAGCATGAGACGCGCGCTATGCTCGACGGGCAGATTCATGACATCGGGCGTGTGGGGCGCACGATCGGCAAGGTGAAGGCTGAACTGGAATCTCAGGTCGGGCAGGAACTGACGGAAGTGTGCATCGCTGCCGCTGGTCGTGTGCTCAAAACGGTGACGACAAATATCCGGTATGACTTCGCGGAGGAGACGGTCGTGACAGGAGAGGACATCCATACGCTCGATCTGCTCGGAGTCGAGAAAGCGCAGGAAATTCTAAAGGAAATGAATGATACCCGCTATAAGTTTTATTGTGTGGGCTATTCCGTTATGAAGTATTTCTTGAACGATGAGCCGTTTTCCAGTCTGGAATCCCATAAGGCGGAGCGGATCGCAGAGGACATTATCGTGACTTTCCTGCCGGAGGATGTCGTGGACGGACTTTATGCGGCGGTCGGTATGGCAGGCCTTTCCGTGGCAAATATGACGTTGGAGCCTATCGCCGCAATCAATGTTGCGATCCCGGAGAATTTCCGCCTGTTAAATATCGCGCTTGTCGATATTGGCGCGGGGACAAGTGATATTTCCGTGACGAGGGACGGAAGTATTATCGCTTACGGCATGATTCCGCTTGCGGGGGATGAGATTACGGAGCTGATCGTACAGAATTATCTGGTCGATTTCAAGACGGCGGAGTATATCAAGCTTACGAGCGGTATCGCGGATAAGGTTACATATAAAGATATCATGCTGATCGAACATACCATTCCGTCCAAGGAGATCTGGGAGCTTACAGAACCGGTGGTCGATAAGATGACGACCGAAGTGGCTGAGAAGATCAAAGAGCTCAACGGCGATAAGACCGTGAGCGCAGCGTTTATCGTAGGCGGCGGCGGTAAGATTCACGGTTATACGCAGATGCTTGCGAAGAAGCTTGATCTGCCGGAAGAGCGTGTCGCACTCCGCGGCGAGGAAGTGCTTGGGGAGGTGACTTTCCTGCAGGCGGAGATCAAGAAGGATCCGCTGCTGGTAACGCCGATCGGTATCTGTCTCAATTATTACGACCAGCGCAACAGTTTTATCATGGTGCGTTTTAACGGCGAGCGTATCAAGTTGTATGACAACAGCAAACTTACGATCGTAGACGCCGCGCTTCAGGCAGGTTATCCGAATGAAGAACTGTTCCCGAAGAGAGGAAAAGAATTACAGTTCCAGGTCAATGGAACGAACCGTATTGTGCGCGGAGAATTGGGTGAATCGGCAGATGTTTATATGAATGACCGTCTGGTGAATATCAACACGCCGCTGGAACCGAACAGCGATATCGTGATCGAGGCATCTACACAGGGGAAGGCTGCGCACTGTACGTTAGAGCAGCTTCCGGAGTATTCTTCCTCGGATATGAAGCTTATTGTAAACGGAAGGATCGTGCGCTGTCCGAAGTATCTGGAGGTCAATGGCAGTCTGGAACTTCCGTCGTATGAAATCAAGGACGGCGATCAGATTGAGACGCGCAGCTTCTACACGGTGGGGCAGTTGGCGGAGTTCATGGATGTAGAAGTGGATATGGAGTATGAGATTCTTGTCAATAACCGCGTCGCGACGATGGACAGTCTGATCTATGAGAATTTTACGATTGACTGGACGGTGCTGTCCTTTGGCGCAGCAGCGGTAGACCCACTGGAGCTTCCGGTCGCGGAGAATTTTGCGTTGACAGGAACGGGATCTTCGGATGAAGGGGAGCAGACCGCGGGAGAAGAAAACCAGGGAACAGATAAAAACGGAGCGGCGGAAACGGCAGAGGAAAATCCGGCAGAAGGGAAAGATACCGCAGGGGCAGGCAAAAGAGCTGTCACGAGCGCGGTGGAAATTCTGGCAGGTTGGGAAAGACGGATGTCGGAAAAAAGAGAAAAGCAGCGCGTCTTAAAAGAGCAGGAGAAGAAGCAGGAGGTGCCGGCAGAGGAAACGCAGGCGAAGGAGCCGGAGAGAACGTCGGATGTATCGGCGGAGGAAGCACGGGCGCAGGAAACGGAGAGAACGCAGGAGGTGCCGGCGGGGGAAACGCGGGCGCAGGAACCGGAGAAAACGCAGACGCAGGAGCTGGAAGGAATACCGGATGTGCCGGCAGAGAAAATGCGGGCACAGGAGATGGAGAAAACGCAGGATGTACCGGCGAATGAAGCACAGACGCGGGAGCCGCAAGAAGGTACTGCCGGGCTGCGTGAAGGCAGAGCGTCCGAACCGCAAGAAGGTATTGCCGGGCAGCGTGAAAGGATGGCGCCCGGACCGGCGGAAGCTTTGCACAAAGCCGCGGATGCCGCTGACGGAGCATCTGCTGCGGTGGAAGAGAGGAATGAGGCAGCCGGGAATACGATCAATGTCGTTGTCAACGGACGGCCTGTCCGTCTTACCGGAAAAAAGAGTTATATTTTCGTAGATATTTTTGAATTTTATGAGTTCGATCTTAAGGCGTCTAACGGAAGAGCGGTCATTACGAAGCGAAACGGTGGGAACGCGAAGTTTTCGGAGGAGCTTTGCGAGGGCGATCAGATCGAACTTGGATGGCAGGAGAACTAGGAACATGGAATTATGCAGCATTGCGAGCGGCAGCAGCGGGAACTGTATCTGTGTCGGAACGGATGCGTGTCATCTTCTGGTGGATGCGGGAATCAGCGGCAAACGAATCGAAGCGGGACTGAATGCCATTGATCTGAAGACGGAGGAGATGCAGGGAATTTTAATTACGCATGAGCACGGCGATCACATCGCGGGACTCGGCGTGTTGGCGAGACGCTACGGGCTGCCGCTGTATGCGACGGCGGGAACTATCGCGGCGATCAAACGCACGGCGTCGGTAGGGAAGATTGACGAGACGCTTTTTCGTGAAGTACATGCGGGGGAGAAATTTGAGGTCGGCGATATGACGGTCGAGCCGATCGCGATTTCCCATGACGCCGCGGAGCCGGTGGCGTACAAGATGACACAGCCGGGGAAGTCGATGGCGGTCATGACGGATCTCGGAAAATATGATGACAATATCGTGGAAAAGCTGAAGAATCTTGATGTGCTGCTCCTCGAGGCGAATCATGACGTACATATGCTTCAGGTCGGAAGTTACCCCTATCCGCTGAAACAGCGCATTTTGGGGGAGCGGGGACATCTGTCCAACGAGCTTTCTGGCAGGCTGCTGGGGGAGGTGCTGCACGATCATTTTAAGACGGTGGTGTTAGGGCATCTTTCCAAGGAAAATAATTATGCCGAGCTTGCGTATGAGACGGTGCGGCTGGAAGTGACGATGGGAGAGAATCCCTACCGGGGCGATGATTTTCCGATGTATGTGGCGAAAAGAGACGAACCGTCACAGATGATACGGTTTTAACGAAGAGAATGTTGACTTGGTAAAATACCCTGTATTATAATCAGTGTTATTGTGGCAAAGTGAAAAGCAGGAATATAAGGAGTGCAAATTATGGAAAATACAGCAGGCAAGGCAATTATTACTGTCGTTGGAAAAGATACAGTGGGCATTATTGCAAAGGTGTGTACCTATCTTTCTGAGAAGCAGATCAATGTTTTGGACATTTCCCAGACGATTGTCTCAGGTTTTTTTAATATGATGATGATCGTGGATATGAGCGGCTCGGCGAAGTCTTTTGGCGAGTGCCAGAAAGATCTCGATGAGCTCGGTGCCGGGATCGGCGTTTCTATCAAGTGCCAGAAGGAAGAAATCTTCGAGAAAATGCATAGAATCTAGACAAGACGCTAATGTGAGAAGAATGGTACAGGGCATGGAGGATAGAGATGATCAACATATGGGAAGTAAATGAGACGAATAAGATGGTGGAGCAGGAGAATCTGGACGTCCGCACCATCACCATCGGTATCAGCCTGTTGGAATGCATTGATTCCGATTTGAAGAAGTTAAATGAGAATATCTATAATCGCATCACCACGGTCGCCAAAGATCTTGCGGCGGTCGGTGAGAAGATTGAGAATGAATACGGGATTCCGATTGTCAACAAGCGTATTTCCGTGACGCCGATCGCACTGGTCGGTGGTTCTGCCTGTAAGTCGCCGGAGGATTTTGCGACAATCGCAGATACGCTTGACCGCGCGGCAAAGACAGTCGGGGCAAATCTGATCGGCGGTTATTCCGCGCTTGTGTCGAAGGGGATGACGAAAGCAGACGAAATGCTGATCCATTCCATTCCGATGGCGCTGTGCCGGACGGAACGTGTGTGCAGTTCCGTAAATCTTGCGTCCACAAAGACGGGAATCAATATGGATGCAGTTAAGCTGATGGGAGAGATTCTGCTTGAACTGGCGGAGCAGTCGAAGGACCGTGATTCTGCGGATTGCATGAAGCTTGTCGTGTTCTGCAATGCGCCGGATGATAACCCGTTCATGGCGGGCGCGTTCCACGGTGTGACGGAGGCAGATGCGATTATAAATGTCGGTGTCAGCGGGCCGGGCGTGGTAAAAACAGCGCTTGAAAAAGTGCGCGGTGAGAATTTTGAGGTGCTCTGCGAGACGATCAAGAAGACGGCGTTTAAGGTGACGAGAGTCGGACAGCTCGTTGCGCAGGAGGCTTCGAGGCTTTTAGACATCCCGTTCGGTATTGTGGATTTATCCCTTGCACCCACTCCGGCGGTAGGAGATTCCGTGGCGGATATTCTCTGCGAGATCGGTCTGGAATATGCGGGTGCGCCGGGAACGACGGCGGCGCTTGCGATGTTGAACGATCAGGTCAAGAAGGGCGGCGTGATGGCGTCCTCCTATGTCGGCGGCTTAAGCGGCGCGTTCATTCCGGTCAGCGAGGACCAGGGTATGATCGACGCGGTGCAGGCGGGGGCAATCACTTTGGAGAAGTTAGAGGCGATGACCTGTGTCTGCTCGGTAGGTCTTGACATGATTGCCATTCCGGGAAATACGAAGGCGACGACGATTTCCGGTATGATCGCGGATGAGATGGCACTTGGTATGGTAAACCAGAAGACGACGGCGGCACGTCTGATTCCGGTCATCGGAAAAGATGTCGGCGATACCGTTGAGTTCGGCGGATTGTTCGGTTATGCGCCGATCATGCCGGTGAACCGCTTTTCCTGTGATGACTTTATCAACCGCGGCGGCAGGATTCCCGCGCCGATTCACAGTTTTAAGAATTAGGAGTGAAAGATGATGAGAGGGACATTGTTGATGCGATGTCCTTTTTTATTTCATAGGAAATAGTTTGATTGTTACGCGGGAGTGTGAAAGCAGACGGGCGTAATGCAGAATACTTTGTAGATTGAGAGGAGACAGATGGGGAAGATGAAGAAGGTCATATTTATAAAAAACGCCGTCGAGACGTTGGGATATTTTTCAGAGCAGCTTGCCGCAGAAATGGAGAGGCTCGGGTTTTCGACATATTTTGTTGACTATAACCGTCTGTTTGAGACGGTGGACGGTCTGACGCGGTTTGCGGGCAAGGGAGATACGGCGCTTGTCACGTTCAATTTTATCGGACTTCGCGGCGAGGAAGTGTTTGAGACAGTAGGTGCGGGAAATCCGGGGGAAAGCAGTCTGGGGGAAAGCATTACGATCTGGGAAAAATGCGGGATCGCGGTATATAATATCCTTGTCGATCATCCGCTGTATTATCATAAATGGCTTGTGAACGCACCTTCTGGTATGAAAATATTCTGCATCGACAGGGAACATGTCGCTTACATGGAGCGGTTTTATCCGGGTAATCCGGTGAAGTTCCTGCCGCTGGCGGGAAATGTGCTGTGCCAGAATGTGCCTGCGCCGATTCCTTATGAAAAGCGGAAGTATGATATCGTATTTACCGGAAACTATACGCCGGTGGAGCATCTTTACCGTGAGATAGACGGTCTGGAGGCGGATTACCGGATATTCTACCGGGGAATCATAGAGGATTTGATCGCACATCCCAATATATCCTTAGACAGCGCAATGGAAGCGCATATCAGACGCGAACTGGGAGAGATACCGGATACGGATAAGCGGTCGGCGATTGCCGGGATGGTGTTTGTTGATATCTGTGTCAGAAGCTATTTCCGCGGGGAAATCATACGGAGACTTGCGGAGGACGGCGTGCGGATTCATGTGTTCGGGGCGAACTGGGAGAAGCTTTGTTGTAAGAGGGCGGAGAATATCATAAGCACAGGCAGGGAAGTGGATTCGAAAGCCTGTGTGGAAGCGGTGCGCAATGCGCGTATTTCCTTAAATATCATGCCGTGGTTCAAGGACGGCGCGCATGACCGCATTTTTACGGCAATGCTGCAAGAGACGGTCGCGCTCACGGACGACAGCCGTTATTTGCGCGAGGAGTTTACGGACGGGGAGGATATCGTATTCTTTTCGTTGGAAGAGAGGGAACGCCTGCCGGAGAAGGTTCATTGGCTGCTGGAAGATGAAAAGAGAGCGAAGCGCATTGCGGAAAACGGCTGGCGGAAAGCAAACCGCAGGCATACGTGGAGCGGTCGTGCGCGGGAATTAGCGTTGGCATTTGAGTAGCGGCAGAAGACGGGCGGTAGGTGATGCGTCGAAACAGTGATGCGTCGAAACAGAAAATATGGTGAATATGAAGAACGATTTCAAACATGACTTTTGTCACATTTGAAATCGTTCTTTTTTCACTGTCCGCCGGATGCTGCCTTTGGTATGATAATACTGCAAAAGATAAAGTGCGCCGCAGAACGGATAAGAGAAGGCGAAAGACGGCTAAGAAAGGAAAAGAAGGATGGCAGAAATCATTTTAAGAACTAAGGATCTGACAAAGAAATATCACAATAAAGCGGTTGTGGACAGCCTGAATCTGGAAATCAGAAGAGGCGAGATTTTCGGTCTGTTAGGGCCGAACGGAGCGGGGAAGAGCACGACGATGAATATGGTCTGCTCCATCACCAGACCGACCGCCGGAAGCATTGAACTGCTGGGGAAGGATCCGTGGAAGCAGAAGCGGGAAGTGATACACAGAATCGGCTATATTCCGCAGGAACTGGCGATTCACGGGAACCTAAAGGCATGGGAAAATGTGGAGCTGTTTACATCCCTTTACGGAATCAAGGGAAATGAGTTAAAGCAGACCGTTGAGGAGTCACTATCATATGTCGGTCTGTTGGAAAAGAAAAACGAGTTTGCAAAGAATTTTTCGGGCGGCATGAAGCGGCGGTTAAATATTGCCTGTGCGATCGGACATAAGCCGGATCTGCTGATTTTCGACGAACCGACGGTGGGCATCGACCCACAGTCGCGAAACTTTATCCTGGAGAAGATCAAGGAGTCGAATCAAAACGGAGCGACCGTGATTTATACCAGCCACTATATGGAAGAGGTGGAGGCGATCTGTACGAGGATTGCGATCATGGACAACGGAAAAGTGATTGCCTGCGGAACGAGCGAGGAATTGAAGCGCCTTGTGACGAACGGAAGCGAGGACATTACGTTGGAGGAGGTATTCCTGACGCTCACGGGAAAGAGCCTGCGCGATTACAGCGGACATGAGTAAGAGAGGGCAGACATAATAAGAAAAATCAAAGGAGGAACATAGCAAACGATGATTCGGTATTTGATAAAAAATAACTTAAAGCTCATGCTTCGCGGCAAATTGGCGATTGCAGCCATGATTGCGGGTCCGGTGCTTGTCATTGCGGTTCTATCGAGTGCTTTTCATGATCTGATGCAGTCCTATGAAGGCGTGGAGGAATTTAAGGCGGGATATCGCGTGGAAGAGGGAAGTTTTCTGGAGAATAACATGGAGGCGATTAAGGAGGCAGGAGAGGAAGCCGGAATTACCCTTCTGGAATACCCGGAGGGTGAACCGAAAGAACTGGTCGAAAACAATGATCTGGCGGGCTTTGTGGAGATCGGAAAAGATGTCTATACGATATACGAAAGCGCGGACTACCCGGTGGAGGGCGTCACATTAGAATATTTCCTGAGCCGGTGCGTAAAGGAAGGCACGAAGCAGGCGCAAAGAGCGGTGATTCCGAATATGGAATCAGAAGAGCTTACACTTCCTAAGACGGAAATAGACTATATGCCGTCGGTCGATTCCATAGATTATTACGGTATCATTGAAATCGTGTATTTCTCGTGGATGAGCATTATCTGTGCGGCGGGTGTGCTTACCAGTGAAAAGAAGAACCGGATCGAGCAGAAATATCAGGTCACAGGTATTTCAGGAATGAAGCTGTTTCTGGGAAAGTGGATTCCGGTCGTGCTTGCGACAGCGCTAGGAATCGGTATCTGTGTTGCAGTAACGGTTGTTTTGTTTGACATTCACTGGGGAAATCCGGCTATGTCTGCGGCGCTTATGCTTCTGCTCATTATGGCAAGCGCGTCGTTCGGGCTTATGCTCTATGCTTTTTTCAAAAACATTGCGGTAACCGTAGTGGTACTGTTCACAAGTACCTGGTTTATGGGATTTTTCGGCGGCAGCTTTGAAACGTATATGTTTTCGAGTATGCCGGATGCGCTGAAGAATGCTTCACCGATCTATCATGTCAATCGGGCGCTCGTGGAATATTCATGCATGGGACACAGCAGTTATACAAACAGCAGTATTTTCTATCTGCTGGCGATCATTTTGATTTGTTCGGTGTTTGCAGTTGCAGCGGACGGAATAAGAAAGAGGGGGAGAGCATGAGAACATTTCTGACCTTATTAAAGATGAATATACGGCTGCTTCTGAGGAATAAAGGATTTCTGTTTTTTCTGTGCATCACTCCGATTGTATCGACGATTATCCTGGGCTTAAAGACAGGTGATTCGGTGAACTTTGAGGAGGAGGGAGCAAGAGGCCGGATTCTGGAGCTTAAAGATATTACTGCAAGAGCCGTATACGCCGGGGATACGACAGCGTTTATTGTAAAGGTGTATGATGCTTCGGACACCGAGCTTTCCGAATATGTATTGGAGGAGCTGACAAAGTCGGGGATGTATTCTGTATGCCGTGCCGACGTGGGCGGCATGGCGGAGGAAGCGGTGACGGAGCAGGCAAAGAAGGATGCGTTTGACGACCGGGCGGGAGTGCTGCTTTATTTAAAACCGGATTTTGACAGAGGAGTGCTTGAAGGAAATTTAGAGGAGGCGCTTTTGACGTATACGGTATCCGAGGATGAGCGTCTGGAACTGTTTGAGGAGGAATTGACGGAAGAACTTTCGCAGCTTCACAGTCTTTCGGCAAGCACAGGGATGGACGCGGAGGAAATCACAGAATTCTTAAAAGAGATGGAAGAGCAGCTGCCAAAGAAGGAGGTTGTCTCTCTAAGCGGTAAGAAGGATATCGCGCTGACGGCGGAGCAGACGGCATGCCGGGATAGAATCGGCTATGCGTTTGCCATCATTACACTGGGCTTTTTGTTCTGCGGGGTATGCGTGGCGCATACAGTCATTGAGGAACAGGAAAATAAAGTGTATACAAGAATTATGCTATCCGGTATCGGCAGGCAGACCTACCTTGGGGCGAAGCTTGTGATGGCTCTCATGATCTCTGTGCTGCAGACGGTAATCCTGGGAATCTGTCTGTTCGTTGCGGGCAATACGGATTTTGGAATGAATCAATTTGCATTTCTGATGCTGATCTTCTTGCTGGGTCTGATCTTTTCTATGGTGAGTCTTAGTATGGGGATTCTGATCGGCGATGTCATGAGCGCGAATTATGCGGTGTTTGCATTGTGGAGTATCTCGGCGCTGCTTGCAGGACTGTATTTTCCGCTGGATTCTACTTCGGCGATCCTAAAGGCGATTTCCTACCTGATGCCGCAGAAATGGTTCCTGCGGGCGGCAGAATTGTTGTTTGTCGGAGACAAAAGCGTGTATTCTATGGTAATATGTATTACGGCGGCATATCTGATCGTGATTTTGAGTGTCAGCGGCGTAGGGCTTAAGATCAAGCGCGTGGATGCGTAATACAGGAGAGGATGACAGGCGATGAAGGAACAGATTCGGGGAAACAATTTCGGAGAAAATTGTTTCCTTGGTATGCGGATGATTATTTTATTCGTTTTGGAAATTTATATTGTTTTATCACAGTCTGTACTGACAGGGGCATCTGCATGGGTGCTCCTGCTTCTTGCGTTATTTGTCGGAGCGGTGGCAGGAAAAGAACTCGTGAAGGAAAAGCGAAAATGGGTCTTTTGGATTGCCGGGTGCGTGTGCTGCCTGTTGATGATCTGTTATCTCGGCAGAGAATTTGTTCTGCTTCTTATTTTCTTTTGCTTTGAAGTACTGACAACCGTTAAACCAACGCTTTTCTGGTATACCGTACCGCTTGTACCCGCCTGTGTCACAAGCGGAATCGGGATAGAGGTACAGCTTCTTTTTACGCTTTTTATGGGAATGCTCTACGTGCAGCATGACCTTGTCGTGGTGTCTTATCAAAGGCAGACGAGGGAGGACACGCTTTCGGAGCAGCAGCTAAAGAAAACCATGTACGAGAAAGAACATGAACTTCACGAGGAAATAGACCGTGGCTTTCTCCGTGCGGAAAATCAGCTTTTGGAGGAGCGCACAAGGCTGTCCCAGACGCTTCACGATAAGCTTGGACATACGATCAACGGTTCTGTTTATCAGCTTGAGGCGGTGAAGGTCTTAATGGAGAGAGAGCCGGAGAGGGCTAAGGGCATGACGCAGGCGGTCATCGATCAGCTTCGGACGGGAATGGATGAAATCCGGGCGATCCTAAGGAAGGAACGGCCGGAAAAATATAAACTGGCGCTGCTGCAGCTTGAACAGCTCTGTGCGGACTGTGACCGAAAGGGTATTGAGGCGGTACTGTTCACGGAGGGGGATGTGTCTTTCGTGCCGGAGGCGTATCTGGAAATCATACTCGACAATGCTTACGAGGCGGTATCAAATGCGTTAAAGTACGCGCAGTGCACGAAAATAGAAATCCGGCTCTATGTGATGAACCAGATGATAAGGTGCAGTATTTCCGATAACGGAGTGGGCTGCGACAAGGTTGTAGACGGCATGGGAATTGCAGGAATGAAGCGGAGAGTCCGCGGGGTGAACGGAATACTGGATTTTGATACGGAGCTTGGATTTACGATCAATATGCTGCTTCCGCTTGAGAAGGAAAACGGATAGCGGATAGGGAGGAGTTCGCAGAGTGCGGCAGAAAGGAAGACAGTATGGAAAAAATCAAGGTAATTATCGCGGACGACAGCGACTTTGTAAGAGACGGAATGCGGATCATTTTAGACGTGGATGAGGAATTCGAGGTGTTAGGCTGTGCGGCGAATGGGAGGGAAGCTATCCGGCTGGCAGAAGAGACGGCGCCGGACGTATTTCTGATGGATATACAGATGCCGGAAATGGATGGCATTGAGGCGACGAAATACATCGTGGAACACGGGCTCGGAAAGGTGCTCATTCTGACGACATTCGACGATGATGAACTGGTGCAGAAGGCGCTTTCAAACGGGGCGAACGGGTATCTGATCAAGAATCACACACCGGAGCATTTAAAACAGATGATAAAGTCTGTCTGCAGCGGCGCGGGGGTCATGGAGGAGACGATGCTGTCGAATATGGCAAAGCACAGTGAGCCTTCTGCGGGATTTGACGGAGCGGGTTATACGGCGCGGGAACTTGAGGTGGTCCGGGCGGTCGCGGAAGGGCTTTCCAACAAAGAGATTGCGGAGAAGCTTTTTATCAGCGAGGGAACGGTGAAGAATTATATCACAACGATTCTGGCGAAAGAAAATCTGTCCCACCGGACGGCGCTTGCGGTGTATTATCTGACGGGGAAGAAGCAGGGGTGAGTGACATCGCGCTGCTTAAATATGGGGAGAAGAAACCTGAGTGGTTCATATTTAGGTAATACATATTATAAGAAATACTAATATAATTAAGTAAATAAATTCATAACACTAATAATAGAGGATTTATTGTAAAAAAAATTCCTACATGATATATTGTAAGCAATGAGCAGTGCCAAGACAAAAAGTTACAGATACTTGTGCCTGCGCAAAAGTAAAGGAGGATTATCATGGAAATGATGTCATTAAAGAATGAACTTGCGACCAACGCATATCCCGGCAGAGGAATCGTCATTGGAAAGTCCAGGGACGGAAAATATGCCGTGACCGCTTACTTTATTATGGGAAGAAGCGAGAACAGCCGCAACCGCGTATTCGTAGAGGACGGCGAGGGTATCCGCACGCAGGCATTCGATCCTTCGAAGTTGACAGATCCGAGCCTGATCATTTACGCGCCGGTGCGTGTGCTCGGCAATAAGACGATCGTGACGAACGGCGATCAGACCGATACGATATATGAGCTGATGGACAAGCAGCAGACCTTTGAGCAGGCGCTTCGCACGAGAGAGTTCGAGCCGGACGCCCCGAACTATACACCCAGAATTTCCGGTATCATGCACATCGACAACGGGAAGTTTAACTATGCAATGTCTATTTTAAAGAGCAACAACGGCAACCCGGATGCATGCAACCGCTACACCTTTGCATATGAGAATCCTATCGCGGGCGAGGGACATTTCATCCACACCTATATGGGCGACGGTAATCCGCTCCCGAGCTTTGAGGGAGAACCGACCTGGGTCGGCATCGACGGCGATATCGACACTTTCACGAATATGGTATGGGAGAATCTGAACGAGGAAAACAAGGTTTCCCTGTTCGTGCGTTACATAGAGATTGAGACAGGAAAATACGAGACGAGAATTATCAATAAAAATGTGTAAAACAACGAGGAATGCAGGAATTTATTTCCGGATCTGCGTGAAGTAGAACAGAGCATATTACGTTAATTATAAAACAATAAAAAATATCAGAAAGGAATCTTATCATGAAAGAATTAGAATTAAAATATGGTTGTAACCCGAATCAGAAGCCGTCCCGCATCTACATGGAGAACGGCGAGCTGCCGATCAAGGTGCTCTGCGGAAAGCCGGGATACATCAACTTTCTGGACGCTTTTAACGGCTGGCAGCTCGTTTCCGAGTTAAAGAAAGCGACCGGACTTCCGGCTGCAACTTCCTTTAAGCATGTATCTCCGGCAGGCGCGGCAGTCGGACTTCCGCTGTCTGAGGTAGAAAGAAAGATTTACTGGGTAGACGATATGGACGTGGAGTTCACCCCGCTTGCAAACGCTTACATCCGCGCGCGCGGCGCTGACCGTATGTCCTCTTTCGGCGATTTCATTTCCCTGTCCGACGTCTGCGACAAGGAGACGGCGCTTGTCATTAAAAGGGAGGTTTCCGACGGCGTGATCGCTCCGGGCTACACCGATGAGGCGCTCGAAATCTTAAAAGCGAAGAAGAACGGCAACTACAACGTGATCGAGATCGATCCTTCCTATGCTCCGGCTCCGATCGAGCACAAGGAGGTATTCGGCATCACTTTTGAGCAGGGCAGAAACGAGCTTGTGATCGACGAGCATTTCTTTGACAATATTGTGACAGAGAATAAGGAAATCCCGGAGTCTGCAAAGAGAGATCTCGCAATCGCCATGATTACCTTAAAATACACGCAGTCCAATTCCGTATGCTATGTCAAGGGCGGACAGGCGATCGGTATCGGTGCAGGACAGCAGTCCAGAATCCACTGTACGCGACTTGCAGGCTCTAAGGCGGACAACTGGTGGCTACGTCAGTCCCCGCAGGTATTAAATCTTCCGTTTAAGGAGAACATCAAGCGCGCGGACCGCGACAATGCAATCGATCTCTATATGGGAGAGGATTATATGGACGTTCTTGCAGACGGCGCATGGGAGAATATCTTTACGGAGAAGCCGGCGGTATTTACCGCGGAGGAGAAGAGAGCATGGCTCGACCAGAATACAAATGTAGCGCTTGGCTCCGACGCTTTCTTCCCGTTCGGTGATAACATTGAGCGCGCGCACAGAAGCGGTGTGCAGTACGTGGCGCAGCCTGGCGGTTCGATCCGTGACGATCATGTGATTGAGACGTGCAATAAGTATGATATGGCGATGGCATTTACAGGCATCCGTCTGTTCCATCACTAAGAGTAATAGAAGAAAACAATATGTGAAAACCCCGGATTTCGTGAGAAGTCCGGGGTTTTTGTGCATTTCAATCGAAGTCCCCTGCGATTTTTCCGTCAGATAGACAAATTATAGCTATATGCCTAAAATTGATACATTTGGGGTAGCTTTGTCCATTGAGGGTATTGGAAGTCATATGTAAGATAAAGTCAAAACAAGTCGATGGAGGAAATCATATCATGAATGTTTCGGCGACAATGAAAAAATTTGGATTGGAACAGGCGCTTAAATATCTGTATAAGGACCCGGAAAACAACCTGTTAAAGCTGATGGACTGGGCGAATAAATTTGCAGGGGACGAATTCGTAAGCCAGCGCAAGGTGGTAAGGGAGGCTATGACAGACCCCGGGCATTCGTATTACAGCTATATCAGGCGGCTCATACAGGATATCGACCCGCATGTAATGCAGACAACAGCGGTAAACTTTTTTATCAATGCGGCATTGGTGGGATGACCGAAGCAGGAGGAAATGCGTAAAAAATACGGATGCAATATTCCGTGGACAATTTTGTTAGACCCGACAAGCGCCTGCAATCTGCATTGTACGGGATGTTGGGCGGCGGAATATGGAAATAAGCTGAACCTGAGCGTTGATGAGATAGATTCCATCATCACACAGGGAAAAGAGTTGGGGTATATTTTTACATATATACAGGAGGAGAACCACTTGTCCGGAAAAATGACCTGATCCGTATCTGTGAAAAGCATTCGGACTGCGTTTTCCTCTGCTTTACCAATGCGACACTGATAGATGAGGCGTTTGCAGATGAAATGCTGCGTGTCGGAAATTTTGTTCCGGCGATTTCGCTCGAAGGCTCTGAAATAGCGACTGACGGAAGACGTGGCAACGGAGTTTATCAGAAGGTCATTCAGGCGATGGAGCTTTAAATATTATGACAGACTGATCGGGCTGGGAGCGTATTTTGTGTGGTATTTTCATTATATGCCGGTGGGAAATGAGGCGTCGCCGGTACTCTTGCCGACGCCGGAACAGAGAACAGAAACATACCGTAGAATACGTAAGTACCGCGCAGAGAAACCATTGTTTGCAATGGATTTTCAGAATGACGCCGAGTATGTGGGAGGATGTATTGCGGGAGGACGCCGTTATTTTCATATCAATGCAAACGGAGATATCGACCCGTGTGTATTCATTCATTATTCGGATTCCAATATTCGGGAAAAGACTCTGTTAGAAGCGCTGCAGTCGCCGATGATGATGGCGTACCATGACAGACAGCCGTTCAATGAAAATATGCTGCGTCCGTGTCCAATGCTGGAAAATCCGGAAAAACTAAGGGAGATGGTAGAACAGTCGGGGGCACATTCTACGGATCTGCAGTCGCCGGAAACAGCGGATCATTTATGCTCCAAATGCGATACGCAGAATGCTGGACACCGGTAGCGGATGAACTGTGGAAGGAGCATATGGGGAAGAAACTAAAATAGATACAGGAGGGTGAAATATGGCAACAGCGGTTGTTACAGACAGCAACAGCGGAATTTTTGCAGAAGAAGGAAAAGGGATGGGAATCCATATTGTTCCGATGCCCGTAATCATCAATGACAAGACCTTTTATGAGGGAGTGAACCTGTCGCATGAGGAATTTTATCAATGTCTCATGGAATGCAAAAAGGTTTCTACCTCCCAGCCGTCCATAGCAGAAATAATGGATGTGTGGGATTCCGTTCTCTCTAAGGGATACGACGAACTTGTATATATCCCTATGTCCAGCGGATTGAGCAATTCCTGCCAGACAGCCACTATATTTGCCGATGAGTATGACGGGAAGGTTTGGGTGGTAGACAATCACCGTATTTCGGTCACACAGAGACAATCGGTAGAAGAGGCTGTCAAATTAGCGAAGAAGGGGTATAGGGCACAGGAAATAAAAGATATTCTGGAAAAGACGGCGTACGATTCTATTATCTATGTGGGGGTAGAGACTCTGAAATATTTAAAAGCGGGAGGCAGGATTACGCCCGCAGCGGCAGCCATAGGCGAGCTGTTAAACATAAAACCGGTTCTTATTATCGCAGGGGAGAAGCTGGATGCGTTTGCGAAAGCAAGGGGAACGAAAAGTGCGAAAAAACGTCTGATAGACGCAATGTTAAAAAGCGCGGAAGAAATGAAAAAGGACGGCTCGCAGATAACAGTCGGAGTTGCCGGAAGTTTTTTGACAGAGGAAGAGGATAAGGAATGGCTTGCGATGGTGCAGGAGGCTTTTGCGGGTGAAGAACTGCACTATGACCCGCTGACATTTAGCATCGGATGTCACGTCGGACCAGGGGCGTTTGGAATGGGAATCAGTAAAAAAATGCAGGAAGGAATCTATTAGAGCAATATGAAAGAAAAAATAGAAAAATCGTTCGTGTCATTACGGTACCGCCGATTTTGGCAACCGCTATGCTGGTGATTATGCATCGGTCTTTTGGGAAAGAATTTGCTTCCACGGCGGAGGTAATTATGGGAATATTGTGTCTTGCCGCCCTGCCGGCGTGCGCCTATCCGATTGCCGGCGTAAAAAGGAGTCAGCCGGATACAAGGGAAAATCAAAGACGAATTGCATTTATCTTAAGTTTTGCCGGATATCTTGCGGCGCTGCTGTTTGGAATCATTCTGAAATACCCCGAAATGCTGCTTAGCGTTTTCTGGGCATATTTTATAGCAGTCCTTATATTGACATTCGTGAATAAGGAAACACATTTGAGAGCAAGCGGCCACGCTGCAAGTTGTGTGCTGCCGTATCTGGTATTGAGTTATTGGATGGGCGGATGGAGCGGACTGTTGTGTATTTGCCTGTACGGAATCGAATTTTGGGCATCAGTGGAATTAAAGCGTCATACTACGCAGGAATTTCTGGTTGGCAGTCTGGCGGCAGTCGGCGCTTTCGGATGTGTGTGGGTGGCATTTGGATTTATCTAGGGTGCATTCTTTTAAATGGCATTCTTTAAGAAGGCGCGCTTCCCTGAACCTTCCAGCAAATCGCATAGACGGCTGGCGGCGACGGATAAATCATAGTTCATTTCATGATTCATCCAATCCAGCGTGACGCCCACCAGGGCGCACTTATAAAACCTGGTCAGCAGAAGCCGGTCCGCATCGGGAATGGAAAAATCTGCGGTCACAGTCGTAATATACTCTGTCACGATGTACTCCGCGGTTTTTTCCAGATCAGCCAGAAAGAAATCTTTTTGCATAGAATTGTATATATGCAGAATCGCTTTCCGGTGTTCGGTAAAGTACCGGACAATCGGAGCGATACATTCAATGGGAGAACCGAATTTGCTGTATGTCTGTATGATAAAATTGGAACGCTCTTTGATGATACATTCTAAAAGTGTAGGAATATCATGAAAATGATAATAAAAAGTATTTCTATTTACCTGACAGCGCTCCACGATGTCCTTTACAGTGATTTTATTATATGGCTTTTCCTCAAGGAGCTGCCAGAAGGCATCCTTAATGGCATTTTCGGTGTGATTCATATATGTGCTCCTTTCTCGGGTATGTGATAAGAATAGCATACATCAAAAAATTTTACAAATATATGAGAGGGATGAAGATGATGGCAAAAGAAGAACAGATGAGCAGAGTTCTTGACGAGGCGGGGCTTTATGGCAGCAGGACATGACCATCTTGAACATGGAGCGTCTGTAAACAGCGAAGAGGTGTGGAGATTTTCAAATTTTTTACATAACAGCTATTGACTTAGAGTTAACTCCAAGTTGTACAATCAATATAGTCATTGTGACTGGTGAGACAAATAATAAGGAGGGCGATTGTATGCAAAATTTTGATTATCAGACACCTACCAGACTGATTTTTGGCAAGGGCGTGATTTCCGGTCTGCCGGAGGTGATGAAACCGTTCGGAAGAAAGATTCTGATGACTTACGGAGGCGGGAGCATTAAGAAGCTGGGGCTTTATGACAAAGTAAAGGAATTGCTTTCGGATTATGAAATTTATGAGCTGCCGGACATCCAGCCGAATCCAAAGTACGACCCCAGTGTTTTAGATGGCGTCCGCATCTGCAAGGAGAAGCAGATCGACGTAATTCTTTCCGTAGGCGGGGGCAGCGTGCTGGACTGTTCCAAGGCAATCGCCGCCGGGGCGAAGTATGAAGGTGACCCGTGGAATCTGATTTCCTATAAAGTCAAGGCAAAAGCCGCGCTTCCCATTGTGGACATTCTGACGCTGGCGGCCACTGGCAGCGAGTATGACTGCGGAGGAGTGATCTCCCGCACCGAGACAAACGATAAAATCGGCTATGTGGATCCGCTGCTGTTCCCTGTCTGCTCCATCCTTGACCCGGTCTATACTTTTACAGTATCGAAGAAGCAGACGGCTGCGGGCTGTGCGGACGCTATGAACCATATTATGGAGCAGTATTTCACGGAAGATACCACGCTGCTGAATGACGGCTTCTGCGAGGCGGGGCTGAAAAGCCTGATGGTCAATGCGAAAAAGTGTCTGGAAAATCCCAAGGATTATACTGCGAGGGCGGAAATGATGCAGGTCTGCACCTATGGCTGCAATGGAATCTATGCGCTTGGGAACAGCGCTTCCGGCTGGCCGTGCCACGGTATGGAACACGCGCTGAGCGCTTATTACGACATTACCCACGGCGAGGGGCTTGCGATCATTACGCCCAGATGGATGAAGCATATTTTAAACGACAGGACCGTGGGACGGTTTGTGAAGTACGGCGTGAATGTGTTCGGGATCGACAGCAGCCTTGAACGGTACGAAATCGCAGAGAAAGCAATCGGGGAAACCTACCGTTTCTTCGAGTCTATCGGAATCCCGATGCATTTAAAGGACGTTGGAATCGATGAGAGCAGGCTTTCCGAGATGGCGCATCATGTCGCTGTGAACGAGGGACTGGAGAACTACTATGCGCCGCTTTTGGAGCAGGATATTCTGGATATTTTCAAGGCGTCCCTGTAAACGGCTGTAGGGGAATTGACGGCATGCTGTCGCGCCTTGGGGCAGACTATCTGGATTTATATCAGATTGACCGCTTTGACTATGATACGCCAGCGGAAGAGACAATGGAAACATTGGATTCTTTGGTAAAAGCAGGAAAAGTTCGGGCGCTGACAGGCGGTCATTATGATGGAACCGGTCAAGGGAGGTGCGCTTGTAAATGTCCCGGAGGAATCAGAGCGGATTTTGAAGGCGCAAAAACCGGAATTATCTGTTGCGTCATGGGCGATCCGTTTTACGGCAACCCATGAAAATGTGATGATGGTGCTTTCCGGCATGAGCAGTATGGAACTGCTATCTATTACAATAATCTGACAGTATCACACGGCAAGGCGTCGGAATGTATCGGCTGCGGTAAATGCGAGAAACACTGCCTGCAGCATCTGCCGATCCGGGAGTATCTGAAAGATGTCGCAGGGATGTTTGAGTAAAATTTCCATATGTAATTTCTAGTGCAAAAGTTTGACAACCGGATGCTCTTGTTGAGAAAGATTCTGTCATTACAGCGCTTAAAAAGCAACTTACAGAAGCACAAAAATAATTTGTAAACACCTTTGCTTTTTGTGTATTCCTACAAAAATAAACGAATTTTCTTGACTCCCGAAATACTTTTGTGTTACGGTTTTCTTGATAATATTTCATAAATATCATCCTATTTCCGGAAAGTTCTTGCTTTCTGCCTGGTCTACGATTTTCCGGCATTTCGCCGTCAACTCCTGATATCACGTTTGTATAGTTTTATACCGCACTTCGGATATCATGTTCGTACAGTTTTATATCACATGTTACAAAAGAAAGGAACTTATGCTTATGGCAAAAACCTCAGCTACACCGTCTCAATCGGTATCTTATCTGGATGCCACCGGACCCATCCGCTACGGCATGACCAATGACTATATGTTTCGTTCGGTCTTGCAGAACAACAATTACGTACTGAAAGGACTTATCTGTTCCCTTCTGCATTTACAGCCTGATGAAGTCACATCCGTCGTCATCACCAATCCGATCAAGCCCGGCGACTCCGCGGATGATAAGGAATTTATTCTGGATATTGATATACTCATGAATGATAGTACCTCCATCAACCTGGAAATGCAGATGGCCTATCAGGTTGACTGGCAGGAACGCTCCTTAAGCTATCTCTGCCGTTCTTTTGACAATCTCTGCCGCGGCGCCCGCTATGGCAAGACCCGGCCCACCATCCACATCGGCTTTTTGAACTTCACACCCGACAGGAACGCGGCGCCCGAATTTTATGCCAGCTACCGACTTTTAAATGAGAAAACCCACCAATCCTATAGTGACAAATTCATCCTCCGTGTGGTAAACTTGAAACAGATAGATTTGGCCACCGAGGAAGACCGCGCCAGCCGGATTGACTACTGGGCCCGCCTCTTCACCGCAGCTTCATGGGAGGAGATTAAAATGATTGCACAAAATGATTCGTTTCTTTCTGCCGCATTACAATCCATGTATGAATCGAATGCCGACGAGATCACCCGGCAGAAGTGCCGCGCCAGGGAAGAATATTGCAAGCTGGAGCGCGCCTTGGAGGAAACAACGGACGAAGTTGCAGCGTTAAACCGACAGCTTGCGGAAAGAGATTCTGTTATTGCAGAGAAGGATTCTGCTCTTGCAGAGAAGGATTCCGTCATCGCCGAACTCAAAAAGCAGCTTGCAGAAGCACAAAAATAATGAGCAGAAAGCCTTTGCGAGACATGCCAGTCTTCCAGGGTACATTCGTCTATTCCGCATATGATTTCCCCAGATGAACCTGCAGACCAACAGATGATTATTCTTAGAATATCTCAAGGTCGTAATATGAAGACCACAGAAAAGGATAAACATAAGAGGAATCCAACATGTTTCACATATTGCCGGAGAATTTTTTTGTACCGCTGGCAGCGCCCGGAAAAATAGCATATTGGGAATGCATTTGTAAGCTGTTTAACGTCATGGATAATCAGCTTTCTTTTGGTGTCGAAAGAGATGTTCTCGTAGAAGAATTGCAGTACTATTTTGAGCAGGCGAATGCGGCTTCCATCATGGAGGAGGACGCGGAGGCAGGCGATGCAAGAAGCAAGGCGAACTGGATGCTGCGCCGCCTGGAATATTACGGCTGGATTGAAATTGAGACGGATAAGAGCTATGTACAGCGTGTCAACTTTAAGGAGTACGCGGTCAAAATTATAAAGACACTGACGGAGATTGCAGAGGGCAGACAGATCGAATATCAGGGGTATATTTATACGATCTACAGCCTTGTCAGAAGCAACACGGACAAGCCGGGAATTGTACTTTTGCAGATATTGGAGAATACGGACTTGTTGGTGACCGGACTGAAAAACTTGAATTCCAGTATCAAGCATTATATCGATGAATTGACAAAGCATAAGACGGTCGCGGAGATCATGGATGCTCTTTTTAATGATTATATCACGAATATTGTAGATAAAGCTTATCACCGTCTTCTGACTTCGGACAATGTGTCGAAATTCCGACCGGAGATCGTGGAGCGGCTTGAGAGCAAAAGCAGAAGCAGAACATACATAGAGAAGGCGAGCGCAGATATTGCGGGTATCAAAGAAATACCGCAGGGGGAAGCCGAGGAACTGGTATATCACTATATTCGTGAAATTATCGATGCGTTTCAGAACATGGATGATATTCTGGTGGAGATCAATCACAAAAATACACAGTATCAGAGGGCGGCGATCAACCGTGCCAAGTTTCTTCTCACCGGGAGTGAGGATATCAGAGGGCAGCTCAAGGAACTGTTAATTGGTGTCAACGAGCGGATGAATGAGGAGAATTTGGAACTGGGAGGGATTTACCGGATTGATTTCCTCGAAGAATTAGTGCGCATTTACAGCATGTCCGTGATAGATGAGAAATCACTGTACGCTCCGATTGAAGGCCGTAAGGAATTTAAGCCGCAGGAAATTGGCGAAGAGGAGCCGGATCTTATGCTGCGGCGGGATAAGCTGCAAAGAATGGTGGAAAAGATGCAGCGCGTCATGAATCCCGATAAAATTGATTGTTATGTGAAGGCGCATATGGGAGAAAGCGGACAGATACAGGCGTCGCAGCTTCCATTGGAGAATACGGAGGATTTTGTGAAAATAATATATGTACGTCTGTACGGACAACGCAGGAGTATGAGTTACACTGTGGAAGCAGGAGAAGAAATAGATCTTTCAGGATACCGGTTCCGCGATTTTACAATTCGTCGGAAGAGCGAAAAGAGAGCGCAAAGCGTGACGATGAATATATGATGAACAAAGGAAGGAATACAGGAGAATGGATTTTTTAGAGGGAATGCTGCAAAGGGATAAGGATGACTTCACAAGAATCTGCAACCGCCTTTTGAGCAATTGTTTTCTGTGTAAGGGAAATCCTGTGAGCAAAGCTGACTATTACTTTGTGTTAAAATATAAGGAAAAGTTTTCGGAATATCTTTCGCTGTTGGGGTATCGTCTGGAGATAAACGAAGAATACGGTGTTGTGCAGTTGACGAATCCGCAGAACTATAACCGCTGCAATCTGAAATTATATGAATCCGTTATTCTCCTGATTTTGCGAATTCTCTATGACGAGAAAAGGCGGGAATTGTCAACGAGCGATGAGGTCATTATTAATGTCGGGGATATTCATGATAAATTCTTAAGTCTTAAGATCAGAGACAAAATGCTTGATAAGACAACACTCCGCAATGCGTTAAGCGTCTTCCGGCGATTTCAGATCATAGAGACGTTGGACAAGGATCTGGGGAAGGAAGATTCCAGGATTATTATTTTTGATTCCATATTGATGGCAGTCCGCGTGGAGGATATCAAGCAGGCATACGATAAACTGGAAAACTACCGGAAGGGAGCAAAAGTGGATGAAGAAATTGACGAGAGTGAAGCTGATTAACTGGCATCGCTTCACCAATAACATAATCGAGATTGAAAGTTCCACTTTGGTTTCAGGGGAAAATGGCGCCGGTAAATCCACGCTTTTGGACGCGATCCAGTTTGTAGTTACCTGTTCCACCAATTATTTTAACAAAGCAGCCCACGAGAATGGCAAGAGAAAGCTGACGGGTTATATACGCTGTAAGACGGGGCGGGAGAATAGGCCTTATGAGCGGACGGGAGAAATCAGTGCGCATGTGGCGCTCGAATTTTATGAAGAGAGCAAAAAGCGTTATTTTGTAGTGGGATCAGTCATCGATTCTGCATCTGAGGGACAGGAAAAATGGGTGCGCTACCTGATGGACGGCGTGCGTCTTGACGATGGGATGTTCTTTTCGGGAAAGACGCCAAAGTCGATTACTCAGTTTCGTACCACCAACGCAAAACAGATTAAAACATGGTGCACCACGGACAAAGACGCAAGGGTCATGATACGGAACCGGTTCGGAAGAATCGAGGAGAAATTTTTCCGTCTGATTCCAAAAGCCATGGCGTTCCGCCCAATCGATGATATTAAGGATTTTGTTTACTCCTATGTATTGGACGAAAAGGGGGTTAATATTGATATCCTGAGGGAAAACGTGAGAACCTATCAGGATCTGCAGAGAACGCTTGAGAATGTCAAAATCCGCATTGGAAGACTCGATGTCATTGAGAAATTCCATGCGCAGACGGTGGATGGCCGGAAGAAGGACCGGATGTATGAGTATTTCCTTGCCAGAGCCGGGGCAGATATCACAAGTGAGAAAATTACGGAGCTGGAACACCGGGTAAAGAGCGATGAATTTCGGTTGGAGGAGCAGAACGCCCGGATTGCAAATTTGGATAAGGAGAAGCGGGAAAAAGATGAAATACGGACAAGCTTGCGGGACGAATTACGACAGGATAAAGACTTTATAGCCCGTGATGAGCAGAAGAAAAAGTTAGAGAAGCTCGAGGAGAGGAAAGGAGAACTTGAGAAGGAACGTGGTCGTCTCTTGGGCAGTATTCGTAAAGCCGGAGAGCAGGCCGCTGCACTGTCAGAAGTAAAAGATGTGGCTGATTGCGTACGCAAATACCAAAGCCTGTTGAAAAATGTGAATCATATGCGAGAGCTTGCGGAGTTTAAACAGACACTGCAGGATGTGATCGAATACAAGACGGAAATGTATGGAAAAGTGCAGATGAAAAAGGCTGAGGTCGCAATCCGGCAGAATGCGGCTGACAAGGAAAGTCAGGAGTTAAAGCAGCGCATGGAATTGCTTAACAAAAAGAAATTTTCCTATCCGGATGAGGTGACCCGGGTCATGGAGGCAATCAGGGCGGAATTTGTCCGGATCGGGAGAACGCCGGAACCGAAGGTGTTGTGCGAGCTGCTTGAAATCACGGATGACACATGGCGGAACGCGGTAGAAGGGTACTTGAATACACAAAGATTCTATATTCTGGTGGAGCCTGAGAATTTCGACATTGCATTAGGCACTTATGACAAGCTGAGAAAAGAACGGAAAGCCTATGGGGTAGGACTGATCAACAGCCAGAAGTTAGAGGAGTACGATACTGCGCCGGAAGGGTCGCTTGCCACAGTTGTGTCGTCACAGAACGTGTATGCCAAGCGTTTCACTAACATGGTTCTGGGAAAGGTGCATATGTGCGGTCATTACAGTGAACTGAAAAAATATCCGACTTCGATTACCAGCGAATGTATGAAATATCAGAATCATGTGGCGAGCGCGATAAAGCCTGTGATCTATGAGACACCGTATATCGGTAAGAATGCGATTAAGGTTCAGTTGGAGCAGGCAAGAAAAAAGCGTGAAGAGGTAAATGCTCTGCTTTGCAGCCTTAAGGAACAGTTAAAGCAGCTTGACTATGTCATGGAGCCGCTGGCAACGGATGTAGATACGGATATCAAATACCGGGTGGATGTGCTCGGAGAGATATGGGCGCTTGAAGAGGAAATCAGGAAGTGCAAGGAAAATATTGCGACACTGGAAAAGAATTCCAATATGATTCAGAAGCAGATTCAGCTTGATGCACTGGAAGAGATTATGAAGGACCTGGAGGAGAGACTTCGAAGTCTAAACAGGGACGTAGGTGGAATTGAAGAGAAGATTCGCAAGACCAACGAGGACATTTCGCTGCTGCGGGCAGAGTACGCTTCGGAGAAGGCGTCATATTTGGAGCTTGGCGCGAATGCAGGAGAACAGCTTCTCTCATGGAACAGCGATTATGAGAAGCAGACATCGGATAAGACCTTTGAAAAGTTTCGGAATAATTTTGATAAAAGAAAGAAAGCAAATCTTACAACTGTAGATACCTCGCAGAAGAACATGGAAAAGGCAATGGTGGAGTACAAGACGGCGCATGATTTTGGCGCGGCGCCCACGATGGAGGGTTACCTGGATTTTGCGGCGGAGTATGATAAGCTGAAGAATTCGGAGCTTCTCAGCTATGAAGAAAAAGTGCAGTCTGCAAGAAATGCCGCTGAGGAAGAATTCCGGGAGCAGTTCCTTTCCAAGCTGCAGGAAAATATGAAGGTTGCGCAAAGTGAATTTAAGGAGCTGAATAAGGCGCTGAATGATATCGTATTCAGTAATGAGAAATACGAGTTCCTTTTTATGCCGAGCAGGCGGTACCGCCAGTATTATGAGATGATTATGGATGATTTCAATGCCATGCAGGGGGAATCTATTTTCAGCGGACTTTTCCATGAAAACCACAAAGAAGTTATTGACGAGCTGTTTGAAAAGCTTGCCATAGATAATGAGAACAATGGAAAAGCGCTGGATGAATTTATAGATTACCGGACCTACATGGATTATGATATTAAGATCATTCACAGCGATGGCAATTACTCTTTTTATTCCAAGGTGTGTGAAGAAAAGAGTGGAGGGGAGACGCAGACGCCATTTTACGTTACTGTGGCGGCGTCCTTTGTACAGTTATACAAGAATAATATCGGCGGAGAAGCAATCGGACTGGTGATGTTCGATGAGGCCTTCAATAATATGGATGACGAGAGAATCGGCGGCGTGCTGGAATTTCTGGGGCGTCTGCCGATTCAGATTATCATCGCGGCTCCGCCGGATAAGATTCAATACATCAGTCCTTATGTGGAGGAAACGCTGCTTGTTATGACCGATGAAAAGGTAAGTTTTGTGGAGAGATATCACAATGGTGCAGTATGACAGAAAAGTTTTAAATCATCTTTTGGATTCCTACGAGAACAGCCGGCTGTTTACGGGAGAAAATAAAGTAAATATCAGCATAGAGTTCCCTTTTAACAAAAAGAAAATTCCGGCATATTTTGACGAGAGTTCTTATGAATATGAACGCATACACAGCGCAATGCAGGAGCTCGAAGAACAGGGATATATCCGTATTGTGTGGAAACGGGGAAAGGAAAACCACATCATTTCCAAAGTGGTTTTAATTCCCGAACAGATTGGGCGCGCCTATCAGTACGTAAAACGCGTCCCCAAGGCGGATCTTGTCGCTTCGAATATCGCAATGTTAAAAGAGTGCCAAAACGCTTATGATACGCCGGTATGCCGGAACTTTATCTCGTATTTGCTAAAGCGGCTGCAGGCGAATCAGTCGGTGAAAGAATTCGTAGAACTTTCGGATATGGGGAAAACAAGGCAGCTTCTACAGGGAGTATTTGAGATAGAGAGAAATAAACGGCAATGTTATCTCAGGGAGTTCTCTATTGAAGTATTCCATGATTCCAAGGCGTTACAGAATATGAGCGGCAGGCTGGGAAAAGTATTTCGGAGATTCGGGGAGGATTTCGGAGAAAATGGTTTGGACGTAAGGGACACAGATGAAAAAATTTTCAGCAAAAAAGACCCTGGTGAAAAAGATTTTAGCGAAAAAGATTTCGACGAAAAGGATTTCGCTGAAAAGGATTTTGTAGAAATCCTGGCGGAATATGGGATATACCATACACCGAACTACGTGCATCTGAAAGGGCAACTTTCTTTCAGAATCTATGAGACAAAGTTTGATCTTGCAAACTTAAAGCAGGGAATCGGTATTTCCGGGGAGGATTTATCCGCAATTCGTTTTTGTGAGATGTCTGCGATAAAGCGTGTGATTACGATTGAAAATCTTACGACCTTTTTTCGATGGGAGGAGCCGGAGAGTCTTATCATTTATCTGGGAGGCTATCACAATGCTGTCCGGCGGGCGCTTTTGAAGGCAGTGTATGAGGCTTTGCCGGATGCAGAATATTATCATTTCGGGGATATTGACGCGGGCGGGTTTGAAATATACAGAGATCTCTGCCAGAAGACGGGCATCCCGTTTGAAATGTACCGGATGAATCTGGATACGTTAAAGGCTTATCAGGAATATGGAAGAGAATTGACGGAGAATGACAGAATCCGGCTGAGGAAGATACTGGAGAGAAATGCCGGGGAGACAGAGGAAATTTGTGAGGTGATCCGGTATATGCTGGAGTGGAATGTGAAGCTGGAACAGGAATGTGTGGTGGGATAGACGTGGAGACAATGAAGTATATATGGACAGGCTATCTGGTGGCTTTATTGCCTGTACAAAATGGTATTTTGTTTCGCCTGTTCCGCCGCATGGAGGCGGAGGGCACGCCGCTGCGCCCTCGGGCGAAATATTTTTTCATTTGATACGTCTGCCCCTGAGCAACCTTTAGGAAATCTTTAGGTTGCTTTTATTTTGTTTTTAAACACCCGCGCTAAGATAGAATCATAATAGGTAATTGCGAAACAAGTTCGCAATCCTGATTGAAAACAAGGATAGAATCCTGCAATGCAGGATTCTTAAGATGA